>Ga0114918_10006178_pt1 | contig 10166 bp, 12 predicted proteins | sample LantaG_FD_87015 | JGI IMG/M metagenome (GOLD analysis project Ga0114918, IMG submission 87015) | Deep subsurface microbial communities from Baltic Sea to uncover new lineages of life (NeLLi) - Landsort_02402 metaG | ecosystem: Environmental > Aquatic > Marine > Oceanic > Sediment | place...
ATTTTGTGTAAATAAAGTTTAAAAAGTCATTCGCGATTGCATGCCCTCTAAGCCGCAGCTACATAAATTAGATTGATAGACTCCAAGCAAGGGAAGGCGCATGGGGAAGCATTTCAATCGCAGAGAGATATATAAGAGACACTTCTCTTATATGCCCTTTTAGTTGAGGTATTTTGGGCAAGCAAAATACTTCATGCAGCCTGTAAAGGCCGACATGGTAATGAAAAATTAAAACCGATCGGTAGAGCGATAAAATAGATGTTTAGAAGTGTTACATTTGTGAATTGATTAAAGAAAGCTATTATTTAAAAGCACCGAGCGTTTTCAAGTCATTAATCACCGTGTCATGATCAAGACACTGAACCCCCTGCATGCCGATAGCGCGCGCCATACGCACATTAATTTCTTTATCATCGATAAAAGCAGATTTTTTAGGATCAAGTTTGTATCGTTCAATTATATTATAAAACGCTCGTGCGTCAGGCTTAGAAAAGCCAGAAATGCCGCTGGTTATAATACCATCAAAGTAACTGAAGATATCTGCATGATGTGTAATAAAATTATGATGAGATTCCGGGCTTGCATTAGAAAGCACGTAGAGTTTGTTTTTCTTTTTGCCGTGCTCATCGATAGCGGCATGGCATTTCAGTAGAAGTTCTAAACCTTTTTTAATCACGGTGAACTGCTTTTCAGTTCCTCGAAATTCAGGATGATGATTAAAAATAACGTCTCTGAGGTCAAAAATTATATTCATAGTTACGTATGCTTTTTTAGTGGTTTTTTGCGTAGTGATTTCGTATAAGCAACCAGTCTTCAAATCGTTGTTGGAATTCTTTTTGAGGGATGCTTTGAACCTGTCTGTGAGCTTCAGGTAGGAGAGCGTCTATATTTTCAGCGGTTACAGTTTCGCCTTTTTCTAGCTGTGCATTGTGTATCAACATAGAAACCAAACAATCACGAAAATCTTGCTCAAGATTCCCAGTTGGGTGTTTTACAACCCGTGGAATAAGATCGTATACCGTTTTCCTCTGAGGGCCTTCATCCATAGCTGATAGGCTGCTAAAGAAACAGAGTGTAGTAGTGAGCACTGATATATATATTTTCATATATGTATTCCTGTTATGCGCTTGCAGTCTCGCGGTTTTCAACGGTTGCTATGCTGAGCGCTGCAATAGAATGCTTCATTTTTTTCTTATTCAATGCACCGGGTTTTACCCTCAATGCATCCCAGCCACATTCCCGAGCGGTCGCAATATTATCTTTTTGATCGTCAATAAAGATGTACCCAGAATGTGGAAATTGCTGCTCAAGTTCTTGATAAATGCGTGGATCTGGTTTTGCCAATTGTACAATTCCCGAAACAATATATCCATCAAAGAGTGCAAAGATTTCAGGATATTTGTGAAGCATTTTTTCAAATGATTCGCGATCCCAGTTTGAAAGCACATAGAGAGGATACCCTTTTTTCTTAAGAGATTTCAGCAGGGCAACCGTTTGAGCAATGGGTTTACGAGATGCTACAAAAAGTTCCGGTAAAAAGACTTTTGTAAGGTTAATCATGAATTTTTTGTCGGCGCTGCTGAGTGTATCAAGCGCTTCAATTCCTTCAGCAACCTCATTGAAAAGAAGTTCGTTGGAGCGATCGCCTGCCATCCATTCAAGCATATAGCTTGGAATGATCGTGCCATGCTCATCTTTTACTTCGATTGGCGTTCCATCTTCATTATGGAATGCAAAGGTATGATTATTATTATTTGCTACTTGGTTAAGAACTGCAAACCATCGCTTTTTCATTGCTTTGCCAGAAAAAGAAAAGTTCATAAGCGCAAATCGAACGGCTAGATATTTTCCAATTTGTTCGTTTTTAACAACGGCACTATCGGTATCAAATAATACCCCTCCCAAATCAAATACCACGGCAGGTTTTTGAGTTTGAGTAGAATTCGTAGCCTGTGCTCCCACTATAAGAGAACTGCCTACAAAACCGATCATGAGAGTTAAAATTGAGAGTAATAATCTCTTCATTGCTTTCATTTCCATAACCTCCAAATATGCTTCTATTCTCCATTTATACTCTAAGATTACGGGGGATCTTTCTATTTGTCAAAGGCCTAAGGGATGTTTGTTTTGCCTCAAATCAGCCTTTGGTGGCTGTGATTGGAGGGGTTTTGTCCGTGGGGGTATATCTTGGCAATAGGGCAAAAACCGGGTATTATAGTTACATACGGAATATAAAGGGGTTATTATGAATTCTTTGTACCAAGAGCGCATTCTCGATTATTATCGAAATCCTCGAAATCGAGGGGTTTTAGATGCGCCCGATTTTTCTTCTGGGATGGTGAATCCGTCATGTGGTGATGCTGTCTCAATTCAGGGAAAGATAACGGGCGATACGGTTGAAGTATGCTCATTTGAGGGCAAAGGATGTGTGATTAGCCAAGCAGCAGCTTCTATGCTTTGCGAGCAAGCTATTGGAAAGTCGATAGAGGATATTCATCAAATGGATGCGCAATTCATGCAATCACTTCTTGGTATGCAGTTGGGGCCCACTCGCCTAAAGTGCGTGTTACTCTCGCTTGAAGCGCTCAAAAAAGGGTTATATGAGTATCAAAATTAAATTAGTTTACTCCTGATATACTGATACTGATTTTCAACCATTATTGTATATACATAAGGAATACATGTGCTTGATCGCGTAAAGCTTTTTACAGAGTTAAATCGAGTATCATCCGATCTTTTTTTAGATGATTCTGATGCATTTAAATTGTTGCATGCCGATTGGAAAAAAGTATGCGCAGATCCATTAATTATGCAAAAGATACGAGCGGCATCAGTTTCTTGGCCTGTGCCTTCCTGGAACGGTAGACTTGATTCTGCATGTGCTGTCTCTTTCAATCCGGGTGCATATCACGTGGCATCAGTTGATGGTTCTCAAATCTATCCAGATCGCCATATGGGTGTTTCTTGTTATCTCATTAATACCGGTACCGTCGTATTCCATTATGATGATCGGCAGAATAAAGTACGTCTTTCTTCTGAGCCGGAATTATTCACCGGCCTAGAAGATGATTTACAACTTGAGCTTTCTACGGAGCTGGTAAATGGAAAACGGCAAGATCTTGAATTGCGCGGGGGCGTATCGCTTGGATTTGCATTGCAAAAAGAGCTTGGCACTGATCCGCTTCTTCTTCTTTTTGATGGATCACTTATTTTTTGGCATTTAGAAGCAAAAGATATGCTCTATAAAGAGCTCTTTTTTTCTCGCTATGTAGCATCATTAATGGCGCTGTATACGAAGCGTGTTTTAACCGCAAGCTATATTAGTCGGCCAAAAAGTCGGGAACTGATAAATATTATTCGTGCGTATCGCTGTGGCTTTGATGAATCGAATGAAAAAGCTGATGCGGGGCCAATACGATTTTCTGATGGCAGCATTGTGCGCACTTTTTTAAAAGAAGGGCAGCGCACGATTGTATTTAAAAATCATGCAAAAATTAGTGGTGAATATCCGGATGCTGTGCAGCCGCACTTTTTTTATTTGCATGTTGGGCAGGAAATTGGACGGGTAGAGATTCCTGCATGGATTGCGCAGGATGAGGCGCTTGTTGATCGCGTTGCTGCAATGATTTTAGATCAGTCAAAAAAGGGATATGGGTATCCAGTAGCATTGGCAGAAGCGCATGAGCAGGCGGTGATCAAAGGTGCCGATCGAGAATTTTTCTATCAGCTGCTCGCTCGTATGGGAATGCAACGCAATGTGCCGAGTAGTATGTCTTTAAAACTTGCCAAAAAACGCGGCATGGGTATTTAACGATTTTTTATTTTAATCGCAGAAAAACCATTCAATATTTTTCCCTTGAGTATCAGCACTTTCTACGAGATGCATTGCTCCTTGTACCGATTGCACGCAAAAATATTTTTTAGGTTTTTTTTCGTTCACTTGAGAAATGCGAGCGAAGATTTTTTGTGATATCGCAAATTGTGCTTCTGTGGGAATAAGCTTCCAGTGGGTGACGCCCCCTATTGTTGGTTTGTGAAACTCAAGTTCCTCATTTTGGCATACTTGTAACGATGCAGGATCTATGTGTGCATGGTCAGAGCAGGCGTATGCAGTATGCGTTATAAACAGTAATAAGAATAAAACATACCGCATGAGTTTTCTCCCTAAAAGACGCATCATTATTTTTTATCAATTGTGTACCATTCCACAGAGTGAATGCTAGAGAAAGTTACAGAGTCCGTCCGTAATGGCTTTTAATCGAGTTCGTCGAGGTCTTTGTTTTCATTATTCTGAATATCGTATTCAGCCATTTGCCATGATACAGTTGCATTCAATACTCTCGGACACTCAGCTATAAGTTTATTTGCAGTTTTTATAACCATTTGAGCGCCTGCATTGTCATAAAAAATCATTACCCGTTCCCGAGTTACATTTTCTCCCGGTAATGATTCTTTGACTTTGATGGTCGCTATAAAATAGGCAAAAGTACCGCGTCTGCTTTTATATTTTTCAAAATCTTGAGGAAGGGTGGGATTTTCACGAGTAGTTGGTGAGCAGAGCGGGAAGGTTATAATTGAACAATGAGATGGTTGATCAAGAGACTTGCGAGAATGGGCAGATCTCTCAGCAAATGTCGCTATACTTCCGGTATGGGTTGCACGTCTTTCAGGGGTAATTCTTGCAGCCCGTAGACCGATTGGTTGAGACGGCGAAAATACACCTTTTGCAAAAAGAATTGCAGCTTTTCTGCCTTTGTTTGCAAAAAGTGATGGGGTAAATAGTGCAGTAGAAAGCAGTACGAGTTGTAGTGATTTATGCATGCTAATTTCCTTTAGATATGTTAGAAATGAGTATCTTACATGTATCGTCGCTATCTCCAATTCCAAATTCTACCAGGTGGTCTTTGAACTGTTCAGGAATAATCCCTTTATAGAGCTTTTTAATGTCTTTTTTGTGGAGTTTGTAAAGCTGTACTAGTATCTCGTGCTGATACTTATCTTCGAGGGCTTCTTTCAAGCCAGTTTTTGAAAAATGAAATGCCATTGTCTCCACTGTCGTATGTGGGCAAGAGGCGTCGGGATCGATCATAACTTTAAAAGCTCGCACCCACTCCCATTCGATTTCAGCAGATTGGGCAGTTGAGAAAAGCCCAAGAATGGAACAGAGAAGTAATTTTTTCACGTTTCACCCCAAAAATTTTTTAAAGAAACTCACAATACCACTATCTTGGGTATCTGTTCCAATAATCTTCGAGTAATCGGTGAGAATTTTTTTCGCATCAGCCGGAATTTTCTTTGGAATATGGCACTGTGTAATAATTACGAGATTGCCACGGAATCCTTTGCGGCGAAGATTTTCAAATCCTTTGCCCGGAAGAATAAGTTTTTCACCCACCGGAGAGCCCTTCGGAACTTTCAAGAGTTGCTTGGTTCCATCGATGGACTCAATTTCCACCTGACACCCCAAAACGAGTTGGGGGTAGGTGAGAAGGAGGGTGGAGATAAGATCATCGCCCTCGCGGTGAAATTTCTTGTCTGAGAGGATGCCAACCTTGATGAAGAGATCCCCAGGGCGGCCTCCAAAAATTCCTGCATCTCCTTTGCCGGCCAATCGCAGCTCAGCTTCGTCATAAATGCCAGCAGGAATTGTAACCGTGAGTTTATCGTATTTTTGTACACGAGATTTCCCATTACAGCTATCGCATGGATTGGTAATTACAAATCCATCTCCTGAGCAAGTGGAGCAGGTCTGCGAATACATGAAAAAGCCTTGGCGATATTGCATTTGGCCCATGCCTTTGCAGGTGCCGCATGCTTGTGCCTTAGATCCAGATTGTGCCCCTTTTCCAGAGCAGGTATCGCAAGAAACAAAGTGATAATAACCAATTTCTTTTTTGAGGCCGAGATACGCTTCTTTGAGTGTAATAGTAATCGATTGAGCGAGATCATGCCCATGTTTTGGCTCTGGGCCGGTTCGACGAGCACGCTGACGTTGATTGCCGCCATTAAACATAGAGCCAAAAACATCTCCAAAACTCTCAAAAATATCATCCATATTCATGCCGCCAGCAGCGCCAGGTCCGCCCATTCCAGACATGCCAGAATGGCCAAATTGATCGTATTGTCCACGTTTTTGCTGGTCTGAAAGTATCTCGTAAGCTTCTGCAGCTTCTTTGAACTTTTCTTCAGCTTCCTGATTGTCTGGATTTCGATCAGGGTGATATTTCATGGCCATCTTGCGATAAGCCGCTTTAATCTCGTCTGCTGAAGCGCCTTTTGATACGCCTAGAATCTCGTAATAGTCTCGTTTGCTCATAGTTAGTTTCAACTTATAATGTGGATGAAAACGTCCATTTATCCGATATAAATGATTATACCACCAATTTTCTTCTATTCAAATTAGCTATTCGGAGTGGAGAGTTGCGCCAATACCTGGGCGGTTGATACATAGATAGTTTCGCCATTTTGAGTTGTATTAGCGGTAGCTGGAACTGAGGGGGGCTGATCAGGGTTATCAGGAGTTGCATCAGGTGCGTCTTGCGCTTGCGGTGGAATGCTCGCGCCGTTATGAGCTGCGCTATTGTGATAGGCCGCTTCGGATTCTGCTTCTCGAGAGGCCCGCTCCAATGCCTCTTGCGCTGCAATTAAAGCTGCTTGCAAGGCTTCGGGCTCGGGGCCATCGGGATTTTGTTCGCGGTATGCAATAAGTGCGTGATTTGCGTGCGCCAATTGTCTTCCTGTCTGGGCTAATAGTTCTTGAGCAAGTTCTCTCGAGGATTGTCTCCGTTTTAGTTTTTTTCGACCGAATAGGCCAGCATGGGTGTAGGTAATTATTCCCATTAAAAAGAGTAGAGAAATTATTTTTATGAGCCGCACAAGGATCCTTTGCTAACAGTTAGATAAGAAAAAAAAGATAGCACACAGGCCAGTTAAGAAGAAATAGTTTGAGTAAATTGGCATAAAAAGGGGCGTATTGTGCTAAAAATATACGGTTTTTACCCATTTTATGCGATCCAAACGTCCGTATAGGCCGAAAGATTGGGCTTTTTTGCAAAAAAAGTTAAACAAACCCTTTATTTTCGGGCTTTTACTTTGCTACTATGAGGATGTAGATAGTTTCTGTTTTCTTTTAAGAATTCGTGAGCTATTTCGTCTCAGCGCAGGACTGACTTAACTGCAGTCCTATGCTGAGAAAAAAGGAGCGTAGAAAAATTGAGGTGTTGTTGTTCTTTTAGAGCAGCAGTATCTCTACCTCTGATAGCACTGCCTTAACCGGCAGTGCTTCCAGGGGGCAAAAATTGGAGTGAATGTATTTCTTCGGAAATATGTTTGTTTCATCTTCAGTTTGGTACTGCCTTAACCGGCAGTACTGAGCTGAGGAAAAAATTACAAAGTTGGAGCGTTGTTAACCTCTTGTAGGAAAGCAGCGTTGCATGCCAATAAGGCGTTGCCCTAACCGGCAGCGCTTTGTTGGTTTTTATTGCTGTGTTGGGAAAAAAAGGAAGAGGTTGTTTGGGTATCTTCGGATTCAAGTAGTTTTTCTTTAAGAGTATTAAATTTATCAGCACTCATTTGCGTATGCATCACATCGCCATCCCGAGCGGGGGCGAATTGAGTTTCGTGATTGTAGTGAGGATATTCTTTTTTTAATGATTCTGAGAGTTCCAAAATAGAAATCGATTTTCCGGTTCCGATATTATAGATCTGACTATTAACGCTTTCTTGTGGTGCCATGCCAACAATAAGATTTGCGAGAGCAACTTCTTCTACATGCACAAAATCACGCGTTTGAGTGCCATCTCCAAAAATAGTGATTGGTTCGTTACGTTCCATGCGCTGTCTGAATTTTGCTACAGCTGCGGCATATTGAGAATCTGGATTCTGGCGCGGGCCAAATACGTTAAAATATCTGAGCATTACGCAGGGAACATTAAAAAGAAGAGAAAACTGTTTGCAATAGAGCTCTCCCATTAGCTTTGTGGCTCCATAGGGCGAGGAAGGATTGAGGTGTGTATCTGTTTCACAACAGCGATCTTCTCGGGGACCATACACTGATGACGTTGATGAAAACACAAATCGTTTTACGCCATGCTGCGATGCAGCCTTTAAAAGATTAAAGGTCCCATCAACGTTTATTTGGTGGCAGAGCGCGGGATTACTTACTGATCCCGGAACAGAGGTGTAGGCAGCAAGATGGAATACTACTTCAGCGCCTGCTATTGCTTGATCGCATGCTGATGGATCGGTGATACTTTTTTTTATGAGGGTTATTTTATTTTTAAAGGAAGCAATGTTTTTTTCAAAACCGGTTGATAAATTATCAATAACGGTAACACGGGCCCCATGCTTTAAGAGTTGCTCAACGATGTGTGATCCAATAAATCCACATCCACCAGTAACTAATACTGCTTTATCTGCGTAAAATTGCTTTGCTTTCATTTGAAGATCTTTCGATAGTAATGATTTGGGTTGTAAATTACCTGCAATCGTGGAAAAACAACTTATGAGCATACTGGTACCAAGTAAAAATCTATTCATATGATATCTCCATAGACTTTGCTTTGCGAATAGATAGCGATTGAAAGTCTCTTTTTAAGAGATTTTGTGTGACCTCTTTTCCATCCAAAACGGCTTCTTGCATGCTCGAATATTTCCATGCGCCGTAGCGCCCAACAGAATGAATAGAATGTTCTTTTAATCGATTAAGGAGCGATGTGAGATTTTGATCGCGCCATTGATCATAGGTAACGTATGCATGAGGGATAGTGAATGTCTTTTGCGTAATAATATCGGCATCGTTTATTTTAAATAGTTTTTTTGCTGCTTTTACTGATGCATCCAATGTACGCGTTATCCATTCAGGGGATTGGTTTTTATAGGCGAATTCTCCATACAGTGAACTGCATCCTTTGGGTGCCATTTCATCAGAGAAATTGTGCCAAAATCCAAGGCGATAAAACGGGTATTCTTTTTCGGGAAAATAGATCCAATGTTTTTCTGACACATCGGGGCGGTTAATGCCGATATTAAAATTAACAACAGTGTTACATTGTAAATGCGCAAGTGCAGTTGAAAATGAGCTTGAAGTTGGTTCGATTGCGAGCGTAAGTAGCCGATCAAGGGGCATTGTGCTGATTAATGTTTCGTATGGTTCGATGTGCCCATTTGTAAAAGTGACCACTTTTTGTGCGATATCAATTGATTGTACGCAATGATTAGTTGCAATGGGGTTTTGTATTTGATCTGCAAGTTTTTGCACCCAGCTTTGAATGCCACCTTTTTTTGGATATAAAAATCGTGCATTGTATCCGATTGATTCAGATTTTTGATCACTTAATGATCCATGTAAGATTTGCTCAATAGATGTTTGCGGCACAAAACGGCCAGTCCAACTAGCAGTTATTTTATCGATAGGGTGAGCAAATATTTTTTCTTGATACTCAAAGAAAAAGTGCTTACCAAGTCCGTCTCCAAATTGTGCTATTACCCATTCGCGAAAGGTGGAAGGATTTGCATTGGGGGTACGATTTAAAAAGCCGGTAATACATTCAACAATCACCTGCGGTGGCAAACCAAAAAGATTTATTTGAAAGGGGTACTTGGTAAAGGTTTCATGAGAATAAATAAATGAGCGCCGATCAATTACGTTGAGCTGATCAAGGCCTACAAGTTTTTGTATGAGTTCATAAAAATAGGGATCGCTTGCATGTAGAAGATGCCCGGTGAAATCGAAGGTAAATCCTTCATGCTGCACTGATCGGCAGAGTCCACCTGTCTCAGATTCTTTTTCAAAAATTTTGTAATCAAAAAATTGCTGTTGTTCAAGATGATAGGCGGTTGAAATACCCGTAAGCCCTGCGCCAATAATTACTACCTGTGCCACGTAAATCCTTTTTTATGAATGTCTGGCAAAAGTGTAGCCGGTGGGGGATGAGTGTCAAGCAGCGCGGCGTTTTAACTGTTTTTTAAATTTAGCGCTTTCTAGCTGATTTTACATAAGGCTGAAGTATTACTTCTATGGCTTGTCTTGACTCCCTTTCTTGAGCAGTGAGTCCCTCTTCAGGGATTAGGAAGTCTCGGGCTATTTGATCGTTACTGTTTTGCTGTAGTTGGTTAGTTGTTTTTATTTTCAGCAGGGTCTTAAGAAACTTAGGGTTATTTTTTTC
>Ga0114918_10006179_pt1 | contig 10165 bp, 6 predicted proteins | sample LantaG_FD_87015 | JGI IMG/M metagenome (GOLD analysis project Ga0114918, IMG submission 87015) | Deep subsurface microbial communities from Baltic Sea to uncover new lineages of life (NeLLi) - Landsort_02402 metaG | ecosystem: Environmental > Aquatic > Marine > Oceanic > Sediment | place: Baltic...
ACAGCCATCTCCTGCACGACGCGATAAAGCGGTGTGTCCGCCCGCAGGTGGCCGATGCAGCCCCGCAGGCTTGCCCTGAGCCCTGTCGAAGGGTTGCCTCTCTCCCTCAAGGTGACGAAGGCCCCGCAGTGGCGGGTCAGCGCCGGGTCGTCTGTCTCGTAAGTGGAGATTTCTCCCGTCTCCAGGTATTCCACGATGGTCGTGCGGGCCAGCGCCAGCAGTCCCTCCCGCTGCTGAGCGGTCAAATCGGGCGGCTCGTAGCGCCAGAACATCACTGCCCCGTACCCCACCACCTGCCCCCGGTCGCCGTAGGGGGAGTCGCCGGAGTTGGCGTAGCGCAGCACGGTCACCGTGTCGGCCCCCAGTCCTTGCGCGACTTGCATCGTCACCAGTATGGGGGCCTCGCCGCAGGCGCAGGTGACCAGGTTGGGGAAACCGGCGTGCATCAACTCGTCCGTCGTCTCCCGCACCCGCGCCGGGTCGAAGGTCTCAATGGCCCCCAGGGTGGCCCCGTCCACGGTGAGCGCATCGTCGTAGGCAGGGTAATGGGAGAGGTCGGAGGAGGCGATGACGACGGCCCGCCGGCCGGGGAGCGCCGCAAGCAGCGCACGGGTAAGCGCCTGCACCGTTTCCTCATCGTCAGCACCCATCAAGATCGGCACGATGCTGCAATTGGGGCATACCCGCTGCAGGAAGGGCAGTTCGATCTCGATGGGGTGTTCTCCCTCGTGGGTGGCGGGGTCAAAGGTGATGCGGGGGTCGGCCGCGATGAGTGCCTGGGCCAGTTCCACGTCCACCGGCACGACCCCCAGCGGGGTCTCAAAGCCCCCCTCGGCCCAGACGGAGATTGGGTCTGAGAGGGGCGACTGGTGGTCGGAGGCGATGATGACGGCGACGTCGTACTCTCCCTGCTCAAGTTGCTTGAAGCCGCAGGCGGCCACCGGCCCGGAGTAGACGTAGCCCGCGTGGGGCACGATGAGACCCATGGGCTCCCCATCTATCGGCTCGACCGCTGCCAGCATCTCGTCCACCATTCGCGCCAATTCATCCGGCTCACCAGGGTACCAGGAGCCGGCGACGACGGCGGGGCGGACCTGGCCAGAGGGGATGGTGGGGGAAGAGAGCGCGGTGGGGAGGGCAAGCATTGCCCCCGTGGCCTCCGCCGCTGGTGTGGCTGCCGGCGCGGCGCAGGCGGCGAGGAGGAAAGCCACTAGAGCCAAAGTCAGTTCCAGTTTACGAGTTGCAGATTTCATGCACTCATCCAAATTTCAGGACTTCTACCGCCTCTGGATTTAGAACTTGATAGCCAACAGCCTCCTGAGCGGTGATTTGAACTGCCAGAGGCTTCTTATCGCACCCTGTGACTTCTATCTCTAGCGGCGTCATCGTGGCCCAATTTCCAGCATTCCTATCCAAGATGAACGCATAATCGCTGTCCAGTTCGAGAATTCTCAACCTCGTGGATTCATCGAGTATCAGGTACCGCTCATTGCCTTCGTGCTCCATATGAGTTCTGAAATCAGGGTCATCTCGCCAAGAAGAGCTGATTTGTTGACCGGGTGCCAGCAAGACCTTTGCTTGATACCCAGCCTCACTTATCTTCTTAGCCGCTTCCGCCACTTTGTCGAAGGTCAGTTGCTTCACCTTGATAGGTTTTGTTGCTTCATGCTCAAAGATGGTCTTTGCAATATGAGCTGTCTCTGCTCTGACAATCTGATGCACCGCTTCGAACCCGACCCTCATTCCGACTTCCTGTGGTTCTCCAAGACCGATCAAAGTAAAGTCCCGCTTCTCAGGACATTGTATACGACAACTACCTCTAAGCTCAGTAGGTGCTTTCTCCCCACTGTTCTCGGTTAGTGCCAGTTGGCCAACCTGACTCTGCGATTGGTAGTATTCCAGAGCTTCTTCTCGGTATGCTTTAACCCGACTACTGTCCAGAGGCAACTTCTTAATGATGCCCTCGGCTTTTCCCATCCATTTCCGCCTGCGTTCCGTATCTGCCAGCCAGTCTCGTGCCTTCTCAAGTGCATCACGTGCCTGACCATTGAATACATCATCCCATCCTGCGATCACACGATCAACGTCCTCATATTGCGCCAGCACCTTATCCGCATAGGAGGGTAAATTGATGAGAAACCGATATGCACTTCGCAGTTCTTCGCCTATCGCTACCGAGTACTCGTCGTCTTGGCTCAGCAAGGCCTTGGTGAAGGCAGGAACCGCAGGATGCCAATCCCTATTGCGCTGTTGCAGCGCATAGGCCAGACAAAGCAGGTAGTATTGTAGGACATACATCTCTCCGCCGTGATAGCCCTCTATTGGCCAGTTTACAAATGAGCTGTAGAACATTTGATAGGTTAGGAACCCGATATTGAGATGAATGAGATTGGCATTGGCCCAAGATGCGCCGGCATCGGGCGGGTTCACATGCCGCCAAAGCTCCTTTATGTACCCGAACTCTTTCCGATAGAAGGCATAGACACAGATTGTGAAGAAAGTATCATATACCCCGGTTGTTGTCCACAGCGTTTGAAGCGCTGCTCTGGTGCTTCGTGCTTGTTCCTGGAGTTGTTGCTCAGATGCTGGTATCAATCGCTCAATCTCGGACATCCCGAGTTCGAAAACGTACTTGTTGGCGGGAGTAATTCGGGTATCTATTTGCAACGCCAGCGTTTCCCATTTCGCCCACTCATCTCGACTGATTGAAATCCCGGCGCGAGTAAAATCGCTGAGTAAATTTCTCAAACCAGGGTGAAATGAATCGTACAAGTCCTCAACTGACGATATGTGACTGAAATAGCCAAGTTCTTTTTTCCACAGTTCAGAATCTTGATCATCGATGATTGCTCTGTTAACCTGCTCGAGAGTACTCAGGCAGGCGGAGAGGTGTTCTTCGCTGAAAACCTTATGGGCTCGACGGAATATAGCCTCTCTCAAAGAGAGCACTAACCGGAACCTTGAAATATCCCTATGTTCTATGGCAATCTTAATGAATTCTTGATACTGTTGCAATATACCCTTCAGGATTTCCCTACTACTGCCTTGGTCTATCAGGGTGGTAGTAGTTTGGGCCAGAAGACTTGCAATATGTAACGTGAGTTCTTCATTCTTTTTCGCAATTGCTACTTTGAAGATACGGTAGTACTGATTTGCAACTGGTGAAGAAATGCCGAATCCAAGCAAAGCCCATGCGATGTCTTTGTCTTCTGTGGGAAGTAGCATTGAATCCGGGGCAATAAGAGCTTGTTGTATTTCTTGCAACGCATCTAAGTACTTCCTGGTGATCCCGTCCTCTCCTCGTTCAAATGCCTTGACAGCCACATCTCCCAATGATGTTACTGCATCCAAAACCCCCTGCCTGTCCCGTTTCTTCAAAGCTTGCAACCCTTCATTTCTAATTTGCTCGGCTAAGTTTCTTGGATCAAGGAGTCGAAGGGTTTGCTGAAAGTAGTAAGGTAGTGTCAGAAGGCAAAAAACGAAGAGCCAGGTCATAGCCAGAAATCCCCATTGGGGCATAGGCTGCGACTGAACACCGATGGCGATAACAGATATAAGGATGCACACAAGAAGAGAGAGAAAAGTCAGCCTGGTAGCTTGGTTTCCAATGAAGAAGGAAAAGAGACGAGGTGTGTATCTGTCAGAAGTAATCTCAACAGCAAGCACAGAGACTGAGAAAACTATCGCCAATATTCCCGCCAGTACCTGGGCCATAGTTGCCAGGAATGGGTTCGCAAGGTTTTCATTGAGCGGCGCATGAAGAGGAATTCCCACTATCCATCCTACGGTGACGGCAATGGCGATTGAAGTAATCACCAAACGGCCCCATTGTTTCCACTTCATGTCCAAACTCCTTTGGTTCACTGATCCGGCGGCCCGGGCGGCACCTCCACCGGTTCTCCCTCTGGCTCGCCGGGCCACCAGACACCGGGGATGGACTCGCCGCAGAACTCGCACGCGCCATTCACGATGTGATACTCCACCACGTTGAACCCCTCGCGGCGGATGAGCACCTCGCCGCAGGCAGGGCAGTAGGTGTGGTTGCCTGCGTGGGCGGGCACGTTGCCGATGTAGGCGAACTTGATCCCCTCCTCTCGCGCTATCTCCCAGGCCCGCTCCAGCGTCTCCACCGGCGTGGGCGGCAGATTGGTCAGTTTGTACTGCGGGTAGAAGCGGCTGAAGTGGAGCGGCACGTCGTGGCCAAGCGTCTCCACCACCCAGCGGCACAGCGCCCGCAGTTGGCCCAGGTCGTCATTGAGCGTCGGCACCACCAGGTTAACGATCTCCAGGTGCACGCCGCTCTCGTAGACGGTCTGAATGGCGCGCAGCACCGGCCCCAGTTCCCCGCCGCACACCTTGCGGTAGAATTCCTCGTCGCACCCCTTCAGGTCAATCTTGATGGCGTCCACCGCCGCGCAAAGTTCCCGCAGCGGCTCGGGATTGATGAACCCGGCGGAGATGACGACGCTGCGCAGCCCCGCCTCCCGCCCTATCCGCGCCGTCGCCAGCATGTACTCGTAGAAGATGGTCGGCTCGGAGTAGGTGTAGGCGATCACCGGCGCGTTGTACTGCTGTGCGTAGCGCACCACGTCCTCCGGCGGGAGGTCAACGTTCTGGGTCTCCTCCGGCGGGACCTGGGAGATGGACCAGTTCTGGCAGTACTGGCAGCGCAGGTTGCATCCAGCCGTGGCGATGGAGAAAGCGGCGGCGGTGGGGAGGAAGTGATAGAAGGGCTTCTTCTCGATGGGGTCAACGTGCACTGCGCAGGGGTTGCCGTAGACCATCGAGTAGAGCCGGCCGCCCCGGTTCTCGCGCACACGGCAACGGCCCCGCTCGCCGTCGGCGATGATGCAACGGTGAGGGCAGAGGTTGCACTGGACGAAGGCACCGTGATGCTCAGGAAGGTGGCAATAGGAGACAGGCAACGGCCCCTCAAGCGTGCCGTGGCAGGCGGCACAGTTGAGCGTGCCCTCGGCGGTCGTGGAGATGTAGTAGCGTGCCTCGGTTGACCAGGGGGTCGGTGGCTCAATCGGCGCGACTCCTCCTGTCTCCTGGGGCGACCATTCCCACCAGCGGCGACCGCTCAGCCAGGCGGCCACGCCTGCGCTGCAAGCAGCCAGCGCCCCAGCGCCCAGCAGAAACTGCCGTCGTGTGATCCCGCTACTCATCTACTCATTCCTCATCTACTCATTACATATCAATACCCATGCAGGCTCTCCAGGCGCACGGTGCGCACCAGCCAGGGTACGCCGATAAAGGTAAACAGCACCAGGCTGAAACCGGCCACGGCCAGCCAGGCTGACCGCTTGCCGCGCCAGGAGCGCAGCGGGCGCACGTGCAGGAAGAGCAGATACCACAGCCAGGTGATGAGCGCCCAGGTCTCCTTGGGGTCCCAACCCCAGTAACGCCCCCAGGCGTTCTGTGCCCAGATCGCGCCAGTGATGATAGCCAGCGTCAGCCAGGGGAGGCCCAGCGCCACGGCCCGCTCCATCGTGCGCTCGATCTCCTTACCCCCCCCAGCCCCCCCTATGAGGAGGGGAGCCGCCCGCTGCACCAGGCGCATCACTCCCAGCCCGGCGGCCACCGCAAAGGCGGCGTATCCCACCATCGCGGTCAAGACGTGCACCTGCAACCAGACCGAGCGCAGCGCCGGGGGCAGCGGCATAAGAGCCTTCTCGGTGGAGGAACGAGTGACGGCGTAGGTTGCCACCAGCAGCGCCACCGCCAGCACGAAGGGCCCCGCCCGTCGCTCGCGCCAACTTGCCTCCAGCAGCAGGTAGACGGCGACGATGGCCCAGACGAAGCAGAGGGCGAACTCGTAACGACTGGCCAGCGGCCAGTGGCCGGACGCCAGCCCCCGCTTCACCAACCCGCCCGTCAGCATCCCCCAGGCGGTGACGGTCAGCCCCGTCGCCACCCTGCCCACCCAGCCCCTGCCAATCGCCGCGTGCACGATGTAGACGAGCGCAGCAGCCCACAGCAGCGCGTAGGCCAACCCAATCAGCATGGCACTCCTCCCCACTCCTTCACCTGTTGCAACACCTTCCGCTCCGTCCGATAACTGGCCCGCTCAATGGCCTCGTCAATCGGGAACCAACGCACGTCCTCGACTTCGAAATCGTGCCGGGCGACGTCGCCGCCCCGACAGGCCATCAGGAAGAAGTAGACCTTTTTGTGGTAGCGCACCTTTTGGCCGTCCTCGTCCCACCAGAACCAGTACTCGATGGGCTCCAGCCGTTCGATGACCTCGGCCTCCAACCCGGTCTCCTCGCGCACCTCGCGCAGCGCCGTTTCCTCCAGCGACTCCCCCTTCTCCACCAGTCCCTTGGGCAGCCCCCAGCGCTCGCCTCCCTGGGTGGCGATGAGCGCGACCTCGAGTTGCCCGGCCGGATTGCGGCGGCAGACCACCCCGCCGGCGGAAAGTTGAAGGCGTGTGGTCAACTCATACCCTCCCTTTCGTCCTCCACCGTGCGCCTGAGTTCCTCCACCAGCGCCTCAAACTCGCGCCCGAAGTCACAGGCCCACCGGTCGGCCCGCCCGGCCAGACGCAGCGTCCCCTCCGGCTCGATCCGCGCGTGAACCCAGCAGTGGGGGAAGTTGAAACTCACGGTCAGGCCCAACAGGAGCAGAAACCCCGCCGCGATGACCACGCAGTAGCCCGGGTCGTGAACCACCAGCAGGGTCACGCTATATCCGTCTGGGGTCTCTGCGTAGGCTTGCAGATGCAGCCCGACGGGGCCGTAGGACAGCGGCTCGTTGACCCGCACGCGGCCGTGCGTCACCTCCTGGCCTCCTTCGGCGATAGTCACTTCAGCCTCGTAGGAAGCGACGCTGCCATCGGGATAGTGTGCGATGTTGAACCCTTCGTTGCGCAGCGCCAGCCCGCTCCCGTGCCCGACCCCGGCCATCTCGCCCGGCCCGATGGTCAACTCCTCGCGCCAGCCGTACCCGCTGCTCAGCGCCGCCCCCAGCAGCAGGAGAATCACCGCCAGGTGGGTGACCAGCGTTGCCAGGGGAGCCAGCCGGTTGCGGTCGCCACGCAGGTAGATAAGTGGACCATTTGTAGTAACGACTTCAGTCGTTCGTACGCGGAAGCCCCGCCGCCTCAGACTATCGCGCACGATACCCCCCCCAGCCCCCCCTACGAGGGGGGGGGCAGCGGTCAGCCTGGCGATGTGGGGCGCACTGTCGAGTGCGGCGTCGGAGCAACGCACCGGCTGGTGGAAGGCCCGCCGCCATAGCCCCCGCCAGCGATTGAGCGTGCATACCAGCGTGGCAAGCGCAAGGAGCGCCACGGGTATCAGGAAGACCGGGGAACGAAAGCAGCGGAAGGCTCCGCTCGCGGCCAACAAGTCGGTCAGTGCACCATACTTAGCGCGCACTGCCGCTTCCCATTGTGCCAACCGCTCGGGATCGGTCGCAATCGTCTGCGGGAGTTGGGGGAAGAAGGAGCCGAGAACAGCCAGCAGCAGGATGATGGCGATGAGGACGGCGGCCACGTCCATCCGGGCCAGAAAGCGGTACGCCCGTTTCAGAATTTGGGATTTTGGATTTGGGATTTGAGATTTGTCACTTGTCATTTGATCGCAGCACCAGTTTGACGTTGTCCTCCAACGGCTGGCCGGCTTCCCAGAGAAGGGCGTCCTGCGTGCCGGCGCCGACCACTGTTCGACTTGACATTATTAGCCTTTTAGGCTAAAATACAGCCTGCTAGGCTATTAACTGCCAGGAGGTGACCAATGGCTGTTGCCCGCTTTGCCAACGAATATGAACTGCAAAAAGTTGTTCAGCGATGCCATAATGTACTCTGGGAGCGTCACGGCTTTGACCCTGCCCAGGCTTTTGATGAGTTTAGCAAATTGCTTTTTGTCAGAGTCTACGACGAAGCCATAATGGTAGGCATTCGGACCATTATTCAACGCCGCGAATCGACCGAACAGTTCGCAGCAAGAATCCACTGGTTGTTTGATCAAGCAAACAAAACCCCTGGTTTTGACCGTGTCTTCTCCGAGGACACGATTAATGTTGATGATCTGGCCATTCGCCAGGTCTTCCAGCAGCTTCAGAACTATAGCCTGCTGGAAACAACTTCGCAAGTTCAGGGCGCCGATATCAAGGGTACTATTTATGAGAGCGTCATTGGTAACACGTTTCGGGGGGAATTAGGCCAGTTCTTTACCCACCGCAATATCGTTGAGTTTATGGTCAGGTTTGTTGGTATTGACGAATCTCGGGTTGTGTACGACCCTTCCTGTGGATCAGGTGGCTTTCTGATTATGTGCGCCAAAATTGTCAGGGAGCAAATTCAACAAACACAGCCTGGATTACTTCAACAAGAAATCGCTCAGAGGCTCAAGGAATACAGTCGGCGTTGTCTAATTGGCACCGAGATCAACGAGCGTACTGCCCGCGTCGCCAGACTCAACTTGCTGATGCACGGCCTGGATTATAGTAACATCTTTACAGTAAATGCCCTCAAAACTGACGAATCGGGCGACGAACGACTCCATGCCTTGTTAGACAAGGGCTCAGTGGATGTAGTGTTTGCCAACCCTCCCTTCGCTGGCTATGAAAAAGACCCGGCGGTTTTGTCCAAGTCTGAGTTAGGTCAAAACGGTCACGGTAACGCCACTTCGGTCACCCGCGAAGTGTTATTCATTGAGCGCATCATTCAAGTCTTGCGCGATGGCGGCGTGGCAGGCATTGTACTCCCACAAGGCATTTTCACCAATCGTAATCTCGCACGTGTGCGAGACTATGTCAAGCGACACGCTCAAATTCTGGCCGTGATTGAATTGCCAGACTGGGCATTTATTCCATCGGGCACCAGCGTGCGGGGTAGCCTGCTATTCATCCGCAAGTTAGCCCAGGTACCCACCGAATACGAAGTATTTATGAAGCGAGTCGAAAATATTGGGTTTAATTCCACCGGTCGGCCCACTGACGAAAACGACTTTCCTGAAACGATTGAGGAGTTTAGGCGAAGGGATATCCGCTACCTGGTTCCCATCGCTGCAACACAAGACCGTCTTGATGCCAAGTTCTACACCTCAGGGCATCGCCGTATTATTGCTCTCTTTCAGAATAGCCCTAACCACAAGTTAGTCAGCCTATCCGAAATAGGTACGTTTTACACCGAAAAGGTTAATCCTCGCCTCCATCCTGGTGAAGAGATTGACTTGATTGAAACGAGTTGCGTAGACCCGGAAACGTTGACCATCAGCCCCAAGCGTATCAAAGGGCGAGATAGCAACTACACCTCGCTGAGACGCTTGCGGGCTGGCGATATTTTGATCAGCCGGCGGCGGGCCTACCGTGGCGCTATTGTCGTTGTGCCGCCTGAACTCGACGGCGCATTGGCTATCTCTGAATTCTCCGTTTTTCGCCTGCACGAAGGTTATGACCGGGATTACGTGGTCGAGATACTTCGTTCTCCACAATTCTTGCAGTTGATGACCATCTACTCCACCGGCGAGATGTCGGGACGCATTGCCGAGAAAGACTTGCGCCGCTTGCAAATCCCGCTGATCCAAGACCATCATCGTTTGGGAGCAATGTTCGTAGAACATCGCCAACGCATTGCTGAACTAAAACGACTGATAGCCATACAGGAACAACAAATCACTCAACTTTGCTCTGACGTGATAGAGGGCGCCATATAGCCTATCTCGTGACCTCGAAACCTTGTTCTTCATAGCGAAGTTCTCGCCAGCGCCAGGCCTCGTGATGCGCTAAGGCTCGCAAATTCACTCGAATCCGATGCCTATCTTTTCCAGCCTGCCATATATCACTGTAGTCACGAACAGTCCTGAGAATACCATTGGGCACAGTGAGAAGCTGAATCCTCTTCAAATATTGATGACCGCTCTCCGGGATGTATTCATAGATACAAATCACGAAGACCGTAACCGTCACCTTCAAGAGATCGGGGCCGAATTCGTAGTACGGGGGTAACTTAGGGGGAGAATCGCCGATTTGCCCTCCATCTGCGGCTATGATGTAATTCTCATCCTCATCACAGCTGATTTGTTCTGGGCGAACACCCTGGGTCCGGTCCAGATCTGTATCACCTTCTTTGTGAGTCTTTACATCAATGTGGATCACTGCATCAGACGAGCTCAGGCGCGTTTCGGAACCGATCGGCAATCCTATAGGGAACCATTCT
>Ga0114918_10006181_pt1 | contig 10161 bp, 16 predicted proteins | sample LantaG_FD_87015 | JGI IMG/M metagenome (GOLD analysis project Ga0114918, IMG submission 87015) | Deep subsurface microbial communities from Baltic Sea to uncover new lineages of life (NeLLi) - Landsort_02402 metaG | ecosystem: Environmental > Aquatic > Marine > Oceanic > Sediment | place...
ATCGCATCCTGCTAACTTGTAGTAGTTTCTAAACTTCTCATATGATCTTATATCAGCTCCGTTACAAGACCACTCTCCACAATTAAACCAATCTAACAGCAAGCCATGAAAAGAACGGCGTAAGCGCTCATGTGAAGATTCTACCTCTATATTAACTCTTATAAAAGGCTCGTCAACATGCTCAGCTATCCAATCAGTTAGAAGAACATCGGCAAGCCCTTTTTTTATGTAGAACTCAGGCATTTAAATAACTCTCTAATAATTCAACTAACTCTGACAATCTATTTTGCAATAAATCCATTTCAGATTGTTCTTTTTCAATAGTTATTATTATCATCTTTTTATCATCAGAGAATCTAGGATCATAACTTATTAAATCACATTTATCTAATCCAGTTGCTAACATATGAGCATAGCATTGCCAATAATATTTTTTAACTAGCTCGTTACCATCTAATAAATATAATAAATGAGTAGTAGAATTAGGACATTTTATTTCTATCGCTCTATCTTCTGTTACTCCGTCAGGAGAATCACCAACATTTTTATTTATCTCGTAAAAACCAACCTCATTAACTACAGTCATTTTTTCAAGTTCATAGTATTCAACAGCCTCTTCTTCGTGGTCTGTTCCCCATTGCATTGCAGCGTTAGAAAAAGAATCTTTTCTTTCACCTGTTAAAATCTCACAAGCTTTTTCAAATAAATATTTCTTTTGAGTATCATTTACTTTTACTTTCTGTCTGCTGCTAGGCATTAACATAGGGAAATTACTCCCTGTTAATTTCCCCATTCTTAAAGCAAACCATTCATCAGATCTTTGTTCTACATCGTGTAGTATTGGTGTTGGTAATAATTCTAATTCCATTATTTAGCTCCATATTTAGATGTTAAGTGTTTTAAGAAATCATCGTCAAATGATCTATTACCAGATTTAATCTCTTCTCTATAAGCCTGTTTCTCATTTTCTGTCAAAGTACTTAACCTATTTATTATTTGTTGTTTAGTATCTACCTGAACTTTGTCTTTCTTGTTTCTACTTCCATTATCTGAGTCGGGATCTTCGTTATTATCTATTGCAAATAATCCACCTAAAGCCGTCTTTCTTGCATAAGAAGAACATGAACCCGTTATTTGTGGTGCTGACATTGACATTAATTTAATAGGCTCTTTTGCTAAACCAGTACAGGATATTGATATATCACCTTTTGATACTGTCGCTGTAGATTCTATATAATTAAAACCACCACACTCTACTATTTTATCAGATACTATTAAAAGTACTTCATGTTTTACGCATAAAGGTTTTACTTTCTCTAATATTAAATCCGTTGTTCTATACATAAATTGTATACCTGATTTGCTTTGATCTTTTAAAACCCTTAACTCACTTTGTATTAAAATCAACTCTTTCATCTCTTCTCCTCTACTAATTCACCTGAATTATAATATACTGCTTCTTTATCTATATTCTTAATTTGCTTTTCACCATTAAAAATATTTAACATTTGTTTTCTTAGGATCTCTTTGTTATATTCTATGAATTCTATATCTAACATCTTCTCACCTCTTCCATAAATATATATCTAATATAAATTATAGTCAAGTAATTAATATAAATAAGTATAACTTGACAGTAATTGAGTATAAGTATATATTTAAAGTATGAAAGATTTAATGAATAAAAAAGAACTTGCTCAGTATTTTGGTGTAACAACTAAAACAATTGAAAACTGGGTAGAAAAGAAAGGTCTTATAGAAACTAAAATTGTTGGTGTCTTAAGATATAAAAGAGAAGATGTTGTTAAGTTCATAGAGGATGGGAAAGCATGAATAAGACATTCATAATAGATAATAGAACATTTAAACAAGTTCCAGCAATAAATGGCTGTGAAGGGTGTGGAGGTAGTTTCTCAAATGAGATGTGTATAAAGATAAGCGATTATGTAGCAGATAGAGATTACAAATCTTGTACTGGACAAGGTGTTATATATGTGGAGGTTAAATGAATAAAGAATATGAAAGAGTAAGTGACAAAGAGTTGAACGGTCAGCATAAATGTAGTGTATGCGAGATAACTCAGAAATGTATATGTAACTTAGATTATCAGGAAGATAACAACATGGGAAATTGCTCAGAGGGTTATTACTATAAGGAGAAGAAATGAACGGAATAGATCCATACAAAGATAAATACAATAGAAAAGATTTAATGACTATTAGACAAATAACAGATGTTGCAGGTTGCAGTATAAACACTGTTAGAAATGTAGGAAAGATTATATTTCCTAATATTAATTCTGGTGGAGCTGGAAAGACTTTATATTATACAAGAGATCAAGCAATACAGATTATGAAAAAACTTCCTAAAACAAATTATGTCCCAGACCCTAACCTTACCAATATTGATAACCCTAACCTTACCAATATTGATAACCCTGTTGATAACTCAATGGGTATAAAAGAAATGTCTATTATGATTGCTCAGGCTGTAGCTGCTGCAATGGTTCCAGTAATGCAACAAGTCACTAACACTATGATGGAATTAAAAGCACCCCTACAGATTGAAGCACCAAAAGAAGATTATTTCTCTTTATTGGCTTATTGTTCTTTACATAATATAAAAACAAATAGATCTGAATTAGCTATGCACGGAAGAGAGTTAAGAAAGATGGCTCTTAATCTAAGTTTAGAGTTAAAAAAAATACCAGATGAAAGATGGGGTGAAGTTAATAGTTACCCTGTAGAGATCTTGGAAGAGTATTTTGCTATATGAAAAGTAAATATAATAATAAGAAAACTATTGTAAATGGTATTAAGTTCGACTCTAAGAAAGAGGCTGCTAGATATTCACATCTGGAATTAATGCAAAGATCCGGAGTTATTTCTGGTTTAGCATTACAACCACGTTTCGAGATATGCCCACAACATAAGTGGAATGGGAAGACTCAAAGAAAAAAGAGTTATGTTGCAGATTTTAGATATATCAAAGATGGTGTTGAGACTGTAGAAGATGTTAAGGGAATGAGAACGGCAGTATATATATTAAAGCGTTCGCTATTCTTAACACAGTATCCACAATATAAGTTTATAGAGACATAAGGAAGTTATATGATATTAAATGAAAGAGAAATTCACCGGAAAACTATAGAGCGTTATGGCGCTGTAGAAATGATTAACAAATGCATTCAGGAGATGCAGGAACTTGCCGAGAATCTACGGGATAACAAACACGGTGCGGATAATATAGCTCAGGTATTAGAGGAAAGAGTTGACGTTGAAAAGATGCTGAATAAGCTTGATGTGATATTTGGGTTTAAGGATGCAGATAAAAAGCTAATCAGTAACGCTAAAATGCGCCGTACACTTGATAGGTTAGATCCTGGAAATAATCACACACTAGGAACAGATTAACCCTTGAAATATAGCATGATCTTGTCTAGTAGATAAACACCAACGATTACCCACATTTCAATATTAAACTTTTTATTATTTTTATCTGTTGTGTGGGTGTCAATGTGTGTGTCTAGTCTAAGTTTTATTACAGGAACTTCATTAATCAAAGAATTATGTTTATCAACACTCTTCTGGATAGGATTAAGCGTGGCTTCTATCCATTCCCTTTGAGTTTTAAATCCATCTGTAATTAAATCTTTAATATCCTTTTTCTCAGATTCAGTCATTGCCATTATTTATCCCACATTGCAAGTCCATATTAATATAAGGATATTATATACTAATAAATTTTAGTTGTAAAGTTACAGCTTAATCCCATTTTTACTATCCTTTTATCTGTATTATTAAAAATTACTAGGACAAAACCATACCAGCCATAGAGCATATCTAATCATCCCAATTATGGTACAAGCCTACTATCTAGCCCAGCCTAAAACTAGAAAAACTACCAAGGATTTTTAATTAACCCTCTCGGTTTGAAATGAATAATCTCATTCAAATATCAACTATGGCATATATTATCAACAACTTCATCTAGTATAGACTGGGCGTCCTGACCTCATACTCACCCGTTTATTTGAGTTGACTGGTCTAATCTTTATTAAACACCAGATCAAAGAATAATGACAAGAGATGGAATCGAACCACCTTCTAAGGATCAAACCTTTTACAGTTCCTTCACATTAACCATAATGCTATCTTGCCGAATAAAAAAAGAGCTTAGTTTATATCTCTTTTCTAATGCTATCACCCATTAACGCCATCTCAGTACAGAATAGCTAAAGAAATATAAAGTAAACTCTCTATATTATTGTACTGATTGTCGTCATTGTAAATAGAGTGATAAGCTCTTTGACAATATAATAATACTATATATATTTAAAATAGTAAACCTTTGTATAGTATAAACTATATGACCCTATGCAATAATTTCACACCCTATTAACTATATCTATCTTTCTATAATATATACCCCATAGTTTTAACTATAGTGATTATTTAACAATATAACCCTTGACTTTGTTTCATGTTATGTTATATACTCTAAAACATGAAGGCGAGAATAATTATAGAAACAACCCCAGATAACAAAAAGGAATTACAACGGTTATCTAAGAAAGAAGGTTTAACAATGAAAGATTATTTAGTGTTAAAGGGCTTAAACAAATTAAAGGAGACTAAGATTGACAATTAAAGAATTAGCAGAGTTTACAGGAAAAACAGAAAGAACTATTAGGAATTGGGTTAACAAGGCTGGTAAAATTAACGGTTTAATACAGGAAAAAATTTCCAGATCATTGGAAACTAAGAAGAGCTCAGATTTTACAGTGGATGAAATTGGAGAGGTTCTTAATGCTGGGTCAATGTCTAAAGATGCTGTTACAATATTAATGCAAAACGCAAGACAAGAAACAACGGTTATTACCACGAATAATAGTGTTGACTATGTAGAAATAGGTAAAATGATTGCAATGGCTGTAACTTCTGCAATGACTCCAATATTACAGGAATTAAGACAACCACAACAAAACCAACCTAAACAACTTGCTTTACCTTCTGCACCTGATATAAAGCCTAGAGCGTTGTTAAGACAATTAGTTAATGATTATGCACACTCTATCAACATAACACCTAGAGAGTCATGGAATGAGCTATATAAGCAATTTTACTATAGATGTAATGAGAGTATTAAAACTAAGGCTAAGAACTTAAAGATTATACCTCTTGATTACTTAGAGAATGAAAACAAGTTATTAACTGCATGTAGTATCATGAAAGATTTGATTGGATAAGAGGTAGTAAAATGAAAAGATGGAGACTATTAGAGAAGAAACGGAATATAGCTAAACTTAAGAATGAGTTTAATATTATGAATAATAGATTTACCTTAGAGTTTAATATCAGAGAGATAGTTAAACAGGAATTATTATCAGCTACAAATAATTTAAGAGTTGGAATATATAGCGAACAATAATAAATCCCTCTACGGAGGGAAGGAGAATAAGATGAAGAGTATAGTAATGATAATAGGGATTGTGTTAATGATGGGGTGTATGTTGGATAGTGAAAATCAAGAGCAATATAAAGCAAAGACTAGCATAGATCCATACAACTACGTTAAAATAGAAAAGATTATTGTAAAAGAGTATTATGATGAAAACGGGAATCAGATAACTGACCCCGACATTATTGAAGAGATAGAGAATAACTCTTAAAACTAGCTCTTTCGATATTTCATATAAGCGTTAAATATCGTCGCATTATTACCTATAGAAGTTATTTTTAACCTATATTCATTACCCGACGTTACGATAGGAAAATTACGTGAAAACCTAGCGTTAGATACAAAAGTACCAGATTGAGAAATGGTATCAAGAGTTTCCCAAATACCATCAATATTCTTTTTTTGAAACTCTGTTGTATATGGAGATGCGCTGACAATTGTAGCAGAATAATTAACCCATCCTTCTACAGACTCATATACACCTCTAGGTAGTAATATTGTTGAATTAAGAGCGGTTATTACTGAGGTTGTACTCTCTGTAGGTGTAGTAGTAGGGTTTATGTTTCCTGATAAATCTAAATCTTTAGTGTAAACAGTTCCCCATCTTAAAGCAGAGATTCCATTATCAATATTTCCTGTTGTTGCTGGTACTATTATATTTCCAGCCGTAATTATGCCCCCGGTTATATTTAAGGTTAATAACGAACCTGTTCCTGTAGTTCCTGCTGTCGCACCGAACCATGTTTTCTCTCTTCCTATTTGATTCTGAACTATTCCTGCATTTATTAATAAAATGTTCCCGTTTTTTGGGTCTATGTCTATCGGTCTAACATCAAAACTCTCAGTAATAAATCTAGTTGCATATCCGTTTTGATTAACTACGTCTAAATTACCGTCATCATAATTATAACCTATTCTACCAGTTGTTAATGTGCTTCCAAAGTGTAAATCTCCACTAAACCAGTTAGGTGTTTTACCAACAGTCCTAACAGCATAGTTTTGAACCCCTTCTGTCAACTCATTAACCAACAAACCAAATAATCCAGCTATAGTTCCGCCTGTTTTGATGGGGTTATTTGCTGTAAACTGGGATAATGTTGTTATTGTTCCGTTTGTTACCTCTGGTTGCATAAAAAAACCTGCCGAACTTACCATTGTTCCAGTAAAATTAAAATCTGGATATGATTGAAAACAATTATGATGGTCTGAATCCTCTACCCCTTGGATTTTTACATTAGAGTTAAACGATGCGTGTCCTTGGTTGGCAACTTGCCCATAATTTATTATAGAATCATCTATAAAACCATAATGTGCATGTTCTGTTATTGTTTCCCCTGCATAAAAACGACCTATAGCCGTTGGAGCGTTCCCCCCTGCTATAATTTGACCATCTGTTTTAAAATACCCATTCCATGTAAATCTTCCTGCTTCTGCTAAAGATGTTCCATTATCAATGTTAAATATTAAATCCGTTGCTAGTGCTGATTGAGTTAACGCCTCTATGTTTGCGCTTTCTACATTTGCGCCTGATCCAAATAATATCTTTGTTGAGACTATACCAGAGTTTGCATTGTAAATTCTAAATACATCCTCGCTTGCCGAATGAACATCTAATTGATATAAAGGAGAGTTATTATTTATACCAATTTTACCATTCCAAACAACAGTCATCCGTTCTCTTAAGAATCCCGTATTGTCATCTAATAAGAACCTCATATTGGCAGCAAGACCGGAAACCGTTAATACATCTATTGACGCACTTTCTACGTTTGATGCTGTCCCAAAAAGTATGTTTGCAGATACAACACCACTTAAAGGATTATAAAATGTTTTATCTCCGATAAACTGAGCATCCTGATTTCTAATATAATCAATATTCTCATTGGTTCTATTTACATCGGCAAACCCATAACCGTTACTACTTGTATATACTGGTGGTGTTACATATGGCATCTTATACCCTCCCTTTTCTGTTTAAGCTAAAAGCTCTATTGGATAAACTTATATCCTGTGATATTACTTTATAGACCTTACTTGTGTATAAATCTGTCACTGTAATTTCATCTCCTAATTCTATCAATGGGTTTCCGTTTCTTGTAAACTCAAGAGATAAATCCCTTTGAGCGTCTTTAAAACTTGCAAGGTTGTTCTCTGCAATATCCACCGCTAGAGCTTTGACCTGTAAAAATCTATTCCCAGGATAAGTAAACGCTATTCTACCATTCTCATTAATAGAATCTGCATCCGTTCTATTGGTTGATTTTTTACCCTTAATTTCATAAGTTGATCCCGTAGCTTTAAGCTCAAAATCTTGTGCTGTTGCATTCGTGTTTGTCACTGTTACACTTGCACCCCATGAATAAGAAGTAAAACTTGTTACCGTTACACCTGATAATAATGGGCTAACTATTAACTCCGTTATATCTGATACCGGCGTTGTATTATAGTTTATAGTAAAAACCTGAGTTGCACCACTAATAGCTGTTATAGTCTCAGGATCTGTTGTACCTGTCTCATATACTACTACCCCAGTAGTCTCAACAAGTGGAGAGGTATTGACAGTTATATCATTTACAACATTCTGATAAACCGGTTGGTTATCCTTATTATCATAATCTGATCTTGTGAAAGTCTGTACTGATCCTGATGGGAAGTTTTCAAGCTTCTTAACCTGTATAACTCCTACTCTGTCGACCCATACAGTACTACTAGAGCCTTGTGCTAATATCTCTAGTGCTTTTCTATGACTTTCGCCTTCAAACCATCCTACGGGTACTATGTAGTCAGTTGCACTTAATGCTGTATCAATGTTATATTCTGTATTTGCTAAACCAGCGTCATTTAAAACAGTCTCAAACCAATTCAAGAAAGTATCACCTTTGATTACATTAGTAGTTATATTAGTCTGTGTTAATAGATTAAGTCTATCTCTTGCTGTGGTGTTAGCCTCTTTGCTTGCTTCTGGTACATCCCACTCAGTAGTCCATCCCTTAAACATTGGGTGATATTCTATCCCTGCTGTAGTCATTAGTCCTAAATATATCTCAACAAGAGCGTTCGGCTTAACTAGCCCTGATAATCTACTAGCTGTGTTATTAGCATCGAAAGGTCTACCATCCCCATTTATTAGGCATACTGTTGCTTGGTTGGCACTGATCGCACCTGTTGGTATAAAGTTATCATTTGATGTTTCCCGTTGTTCTGTGAGGCTCCATGAACAAGCTATCTCATCCGTATATATTTCTTTAACCTGTGTGGTAAACTCTGCTACCTTAACAACCGTGTTTGGTTCGCTCCATTTAGTTACATTCAATACTACCTTATCAATATTACTTATTTGTGTAAATAAAGGGTTTAAGAATATAGAACTATTTCCTGTTACAGTTTCAGTATGAATTAATGATACTCCAGAATAAAACTTTACAGTAAAATCTACACCATATGCGAGAAGCTTATCGTCAAACGCAATATAATAACTAGACATACTTCTAGGATCAGTATATACAATTTGAGCTGTAGTATTTATTATCCCTGTACCATCTGCAATAGATGAAGACCACCAACCCATTTCATTAAATGTTGAGGCGTCAGTATCTGGGCATAAATGAAAAGATCCGTCTAGTATTGCTTGACCGTCTAACTCAAACCATTTGTAAGTCATAACAGTACGACCGTTAACCATTTGCTCTGGATAACTAATATAATTTAAATCTGTCGAGCTTCCTGTAATTGTAGGGTCTAAAAAAGCATCTTTGTAAGTTATTTCTATTTTTGTATAATATTTCTTAATTGCTGAGTTGATTTTAGTATTAAACTCTGTAGAAGCTGTTATCATTTACGCCTCCTGCAATTGAATAGATACTGCATTATTAAAGAACTCATCTCTTTGTACTAGCGATCCTCTTGTTGGTGGTTGCATCAATACTGTATAAGTTGTTTCGCTTCCTATTTCATCAGTCTCAATATATGATAAAAAAGTATCGCCTGTTATCTGCAATGTATATATAGCAAATAAATCATTGAAATCAGAATCTGACATAACCGACCATGTAATAGACCTATTCATCTTAGTACCAATTATATCAACTTTAAGTGAACCGTCTGCTGATTGTCCTGATACATATTGGAAAGTATCTTGACCACCATCGTTAACTCTCGATTCTGTTATTAATGTAGACTCTGCTCCGGATAGTCCTAGTTTTAATATCTGTGTTGCCATTACATACCTCTTCTTTGCTGTTCTTTAATAGTTCCAGTATATAGATCTTTTGCTAGTCTATCTAAATCTTGCTTTCTTGGTGGGTAAAGGCTATTTATATTTATTATAGTTTGACCTTGTCCACCACCACGAGAGTTTATCTTGTCAGCGAACTTATTTAATATAGCCTCGCCCTGTGATCCACCGCCTAGTATAAGCTCATCGTTTCCACCTTCTGCAACTGTTACGTCAACACCACGTTGCGATCCTGCTATTACTGCCCCTGTCGCTAGCTGTGGTCGTGCTGGTGCTGGTTCTGATAATACAACGGCTGCCTGTGCAACTCCCATTGCTATTACTGGAATTTGTGCACCTAGTCCAAATATACCAACCTGACCGTATACTTTAGCAACTCCGATTGCTGTATCTATTGCTATCTGTGATAATGCTAGAGCTTTCTTAGTGTTAAATTGTGCTAACTCTATTTCGTATATCTTATTAGC
>Ga0114918_10006182_pt1 | contig 10161 bp, 12 predicted proteins | sample LantaG_FD_87015 | JGI IMG/M metagenome (GOLD analysis project Ga0114918, IMG submission 87015) | Deep subsurface microbial communities from Baltic Sea to uncover new lineages of life (NeLLi) - Landsort_02402 metaG | ecosystem: Environmental > Aquatic > Marine > Oceanic > Sediment | place...
ACTATTACTACATTAAGGAACTTAAGAAATTAAACAAAGATAAACGCAAAGAAGTAATGCAATCACTTGCTCAAGATGCGGCTGAAATCGTTCTTGCACAAATAAATTCTGTGATTGATAAATATAAAACATTTTATGTCGTAACTCATGTTCCTCCATTTTCCAGTGCAGCATGGTACAAAGGTAAAATGTCAGACTCTAACTATTTGCCACATTTCTCATGTAAAATAATGGGAGATGTACTACTATGTCTTATGGAAAAACATCTCGGTAAAAAGATGGTGGTTCTATGTGGACATACGCATGGAAACGGTGAAGTGCAAATTTTAGAAAATCTTAAAGTTATTACCGGTGGAGCTACATACAATGTCGCACAAATTACTAAAAGCTTTATGATAGGAGAGAAAGGAGAAGTAAAATGTCAAAAACAACACCTTGGACTGAAAAAGATGATTCAGAATCTGAATTGGTAAAGGGTTTAGTAGAAAATAAGGAAGCAGAAGAAATTAAAAATAGAGTTATAGAGCAAGAGCTAGAATTAGAACGTGAAAGAGTACGAAGATTAGCAGAAAGAAAAAGAATCCATTTTGTTGAAAAAGAAAGTAGAGTTGGATCTGGAATCGTTAAAATAACATATTATATTTATAAATATGGTGGGGAAGCATTTATCTCAAATGAAGATTTGAAAAATTGTATTACACTAGGTGGTTTTTTTGAATGTGAAATAGCAAGCTCTTCAAGCCAATTCTCAGAAGGTGAAAATATAAGAATTAATTCTGATTATTTCTTTGAATCTAAAGAAGAAGCTGAAAAATATATTAAAGAAAATAATGTAATAGATATATATGAAGTTAGAATTTACAATGGATCTGCTAAAAAAGGGATTCCTATCTGTAATATAGATACTCCAGAACCAATTCATATCGCAACTATAATAAAAGCCTGTAATGAATTAAGAGACAATTATACTTTTGTAGTTACTCCTAAACTTAAAATGTCTAAAATAGATTTTTATTCTCAGCCATTTATTAGCTCCGTTATGAGAGAAGGGGATAAAATTCCACAAGGAAATGATTTTGAAATATGTCAAAATGGAATGAGTTTTGAAGTATCCGCACATTCAAATAGACAAAAACAAGATATCCTTGATAAAATAAAATGGGTAATAAACTTTTATGATGAAGATGATGAGCGGGTAATTGGTAAAGTTCTTTCAACAATGAAGGCGGATTAAAGTTAGGAACCACATTCTAAAGCTATGGAGATTACCAAAAAATGAATATATTTCCCAAGATAATTACCAGTAATAATATCTATAAGCGTATCCGCCATTTTTATTTTATTGGATGGATTCATCATTGTATTCATAAGTATGTTGTTAATTCTAGATTTATGGTTCATAGAGATGCTTGGGATTTGAGAAGTCACGCTGCTGAATTTATGCTGCCTAGATTACATGCAATGTATCCATGTTCAGCACATCCTGGTAATATGTCTCCTGGGGAATGGGATGAAATTCTAAAAACTATTACTAATACTTTTGAAATAATAGCTGAAGATAATATCTGGTCCGAAGAGGAAGAGAAAATCATTAAAGATGGTTTGGAATTGTTTTCTAAATGGTATTTGGCACTTTGGAATTAAAGATTATACGAAATATATGTTAAAGATAATAATAGAGAATATATGGAATACTATAAAGATGGTAGAACAAAGAAATAATATATATAGAAACTGAACGAAGGAGATTTCGTAATGAGATTCTTTGTTTCACAAATTGATCCGCAACCAGGAAAAGTTGAGAGAAATATTACTCAAATTGTCCACAATATGCAAATAATTCAAAACCAAATGGTACTTACCGCAATACATTCTGATGTTATAGTCTCGTTTCCAGAGCTGTGTATCCCAGGATATCCTGCTCTTGATCTTTATCTATCCCCATCATTTCAAAAAGAATGCGAAGCAGGACTTCAAAAAATTATTGAACAATCAAAAAACAGTAAAGGAATCTTTTGGATTATTGGAACTATTACTCAACCAGAAATAATTAAAGAAACTCATGAAAATAATAGATTTAAATGCTATAATAGTGCATTAGTCATTAATGGTGGAGAAATAATTAAAACTATTCATAAACAACTTCTTCCTGATTATGATATATTCTTTGAGAATCGTTACTTCATATCTCCACCAGTAGGATCACAAAGCAGAGTCTTTGAAGCAAAAGACTTTGAAAAAACATATAAAATAGCAGTACTGATATGTGAGGATATGTGGGAAGATGGATATTCAACTTCAATCTCTACCCCATATTACGAAGCTATTAATGAAAAACCAGATGCTGTAGTTACTATTAATGCCTCTCCTTATTCAGTTAGATATATTCATGATGATTCTAAAATATATTCTAGAATTTTAGAAAGAAAAGATAATGCTCTGAAAGTCATTAATAAATATAGATCAATTCACTATCCAAATTTATTTGTTTCAACAAATTGTTTTGGAAGTCAAGATGGATATGATGGAGAAGTAATATTTGATGGCCAATCTTTTGCAGGAAAAATTGGTGAAACTTTTTTAGATAAGAAAAGAAAACTAGATTTTAAAGAATTTATAAAACTTCCGTTTCTTAAAGAATCAACTAGATTGATTGCTACTATTAGACCTGATTTTCAAGATAAATGGATATCTGAAATAAATTTTGATTTTGAAAATATGCAAACAATTTTAGATAAAACAAAATATGAAGAGGATATTGAATTATATAGAATAATTGAAAGTTTGTCTTTCGGTATTAAATCCTATTGTCAAAGAAGTGGTATAAAAAAAGCAATTATAGGGTTGAGCGGCGGAATAGATTCTGCATTAACTGCAGATCTCGCAGTAAGAGCATTAGGTGCTGATAATGTGATGGGAGTTGCAATGCCCGGACCATACTCAAGTCCAGGAAGTATTAATGATGCATATAAACTTGCCGCTAATTTAGACATTGAAATGTTTCAAGTCCCAATTGGAGATTCATTTCAAACTCTCTATAATGAAATTAATGAGTCTATTATAATAAATGATATGTCTCCTGAAGTCGAATATGAACTACGACCACTTGTTAGTGAAAACCTTCAAGCAAGAATTCGTGGAAATACCTTAATGGCATTTGCTAATCAGTATAATGCGATTGTCTTGTCTACAGGAAATAAAACAGAATTATCACTAGGATATTGTACAGCTTTTGGTGATATGGTGGGAGGACTCTCTCCAATAGCAGATCTACCTAAAAATCTCGTATATAGAATCAGTAGACTTATTCATAATACTTGGGGAACTATTCCAATAGAGTCTATTGAAAAACCGCCTTCTGCTGAACTTGCGCCAGATCAAACAGATGAGGCAACTCTTGGTTCATATGATATTATTTCTCCTCTAACTCAATTGATTGTAGAAAGAGACCTCACAAATGAAACACTTGTTTTTTATGGATATAAACAAGAAGATATTGATAAAGTAAGAGATTTAATTAAAAAGAGCGAATGGAAGCGTCGCATAGCAGCGCCTGGAATACGAATAACCTCAAAAGCCTTTGGTTCCGGGAGAAGAATACCTTTATGATAAATAAAGAGAAAACTTTTATTAAGTATCTGTTTATTATCACTACTTGGGTTTGTATATTACCAGCTTTATTAATGAGTGTGGGATTTAACTTTGAAGTTTCTATTTGTACAATAGATAATTTTGAATCTATTAACTTAAATTCTGACTTGTACGATAGACTACATAAAAATTTAGCAGATAGCTTTATTCATGCTTTATTAGAATGGACGGCTTTTTGCTTTTCGTTTCTTACAGTTATTCTTGCATGGGTTCATTTTAGAATAAAAAAAGATGTTGCAATATTAATTATTTGTTTTGGATTGTTTTTTGGAGGATGCATGGATGCCATGCATACTTTTGCTTCCGTTAGATTAATTGAAATCGTGTCAAGTAATGAAAATTTAGTCACATTTACATGGTCTATCTGTAGAATATTTAGTGGATTAATTATATTTTCTGGAATTATTCTTTGGATTTTCTTTGGCTATAAGAAAAGATTAAAAAACACTCTGTTTCTACATTCCTTTATTCTATTTTTTACAGTCACCTCTCTTTTAATTATATATTTGTGTGTATTTTCTCCAAATTTACCGAATGTGATTTTTCAGAATAATTTCTTCCATAGACCATATGATATTGTCGCTTTAATTATATATATATCTATAATAATAATTATGATTTCTTGTAAAAATAAAGTTAAACAAGATATGTTTTTTATTATTATTTTAATTAGTATAATACCTCAAATAGCAACACAGATTTATATGTCTTTTGGATCAGATAAATTATTTGATAGTAGTTTTAATATAGCACATTTTACAAAAATAATTGCATATTTCATTCCTTTTGTTGGATTATGTCAAAGATATTTAAGTACATACCAAAATGAAAAAGAATTAAAAAATAAAATAGAAATGATAATTAATAATTCTCCAATTATGATATTTCAAAAAGATTTAGAAGGAAGATATATTAATTACAATCCCATATTTCAAAAAGCTTTTGTTCTTGAAGGTCAAACTATAATTAATAAAAAAGATTTGGAAATATTCCCAGAAGAAATAGCAAAAATGTTGTTTGAAAATGATACATATGTTATAAATTCAGGAAATGTTATAAAAAAAGAAGAAGAAGCAATTTGTGTTGATGGAATTAAAAGAACATATCTATCTACTAAGTTTCCAGTAAGAGATGTAAATTCAAAAATTGTTGGTATTTGTGGGATGGCGGTGGAAATATCTGAAATTAAAAATACTAGAGAACTTCTAGAAAAAGCGTATGAAGAATTAACGAAAAAAAATAAAGAACTAGATGAATTTACATATATAGTTAGTCATGATCTGCAAGAACCTACTCGTAAAATTATTGCATATGGACAAATTTTAAAAAAAGATAAAGAAGAAGGGAAAATAGATGAATTAGATATGTATATTGATATAATGACGAACGCCTCTATTCGAATGCAAAATCTTGTTCAAGATCTCCTTTCATTTTCTCGAATTGGAAAATTTCAAGAAGAACCAGGAGAATTTTTAATAGAAGATATAGTGAAAGATGCTATAAGTGCATCTGTTTTAGAAATTAAAGAATCTGAAGCAAATATAGAAATTAATACGAATGATATAAAAATTCTTACTTGTAGAAATATTATGAAACAAGTTTTTATTAATCTAATTAGTAATGCTATTAAATTTAAAAAAGAAAACTCTAATCTTTATATATATATTTCAGCAGAAAAAAATGAAGACGGAACATGCACTATCAAAATTAAAGATAATGGGATAGGAATAGAAAAACAATATTTTCAAAGAATTTTTGAACCATTTAAAAAACTATATCCGATATCTAAATATCCAGGAAGCGGAATTGGACTGGCTATGTGTAAAAAGATAATAGAACTTGGAAATGGAAAAATATGGGTGGAATCTGAAGTAGATAAAGGATCAACATTCTGTATTAAAATAGATTGTTTAAACTAGGAGAAAATAAATGGATGAAAATTTGGAAAAAAAAGAACAAAATTTAAAAATAATTAAAGAAGAAGTAATAGACAAAAATTTAAAAATAATTAGAGAAGAAGTACGAACAAATAAACTGAAATATGAAAAAATTAAAATTGTAGAACCGAAAATTAAAAAAACAGCAAATATCTTACTCGTTGAAGATGATGAAGATGATGTAAGACTTATTTTAAGAACATTCAAAGAAAGTAGACTTATTAATCAAGTTGATCGCGTTTCAAATGGGAGAGAAGCACTCGATTTTCTTATCTATAAAATAAGTGGAAATTATCCGGATATTATATTGCTCGATTTGAATATGCCAAAAATGGATGGAAGAGAATTTCTAGAAGAAAAAAATAAAATAAAAGAAATTAAAAATATCCCAGTTGTCATAATGACGACATCTAAACAAGAAGAAGATATATTGAAAGGATATGGGCTCGGAGCTAAAAGCTATATCGTTAAACCAATTGATATTAATGTATTTATGAATACTATAAAAACCTTTGAAGAATATTGGTTCGAAATCGTTGTACTACCATCTAGAATTTAATCTAAAGGATAAAGAATACTTATTATGAGTGCAAAAAAATACAACTACTCAGTAGTAACTAAAGATAAAAAATACTTTGAACATTTTTTAGCTGATTTGCCATATAGATCTGTTAAAAGAATACTAAATTATGAAACAAGAGATATTAAAAGAGAAAGAGGTATGGTCGGATTTGAAAATGGAATTAGTTTTTATAGAGAATCCTTTCAATATTCAGATGTTCAAATATTGCACCTGTCTTCTGAACAAAAACTAATCCGTCCGGAAATAAGAATATCTAACCTTTTTTTCCAAAATGAAATAGATGAAAATAAATCAAAAACAATGATAACATTACAAGACCAAGAAGGACTTATTAAAGAATTAAATTTAGATCTAGAAAATGTTGATATAAAAAATAGAAATATAAAAAGAATTATGTTTGTTCTTAGTTTAAATTTGGAACAAGTTAAAAAAACTATCGAATCAGCATTTTCATGGAAAGACTTTTTCCAAATGCCAACAAGACGATTGGCAAAAGAATTGATAAATGAGGATTATGATGCCTTATTAATACTAGAACTAATTAACTCAGTTTCAATAGGATTTCGAGTTGAACCGAACACTGTCTACGAGGGAATGTCAAAAGATCAAATTCATACAGAAGAAATAAAATTAGAAGAAAAAATTCTTGAAACTTATGATATAATATTTAAAAATCAAAAAGTAGATAATCAAATAAAAGCAGATGAAATTAAAAAAATGTATGAGAAAATAAAAAAGATATTAAAATGAAATATCTAAATCAGATTATCTGTGGTGACACTCCACGGGGCAAGCCCCGTGGCTTCTATACGGTTATCCGTATATTCTTTTTTCTTGCTTCATCGACGACCACCTGTAAGTTTGGATTCAACGAATCCAAACTGACATGAACCTTACCATCTCCACAAGCGTTTATTTCCCTATGCCCTAGGGTATTTGTTGTAACATAAAATTTATGAAAACTTTAACTACACTAAACTCTATAAATTTTACCCAAATCGAGCTCAACGGTTTTACCGTTGATGAGATTTGGAACTCCATATTTATATCAAAGAACAGAGCGATAGATTTTGGAATTCTATCGTATAATATATTATACGAGAAAGTGAGGTAGAAATCCTTTATTTTAAGAAAGTTTTTTTTAGCAAGGGTCAATTCATCCTCGGGGCAAGCCCTTCCCTCAGCCCTATCGGGCTTCGGCGAGGTTTTCTTGACCCATTATATAACTCCAAAAATATTATACCAGAATTACAAGATAAATCTATTGACCTTGTAATAACATCACCTCCATATAATATAGATCTCGGAAATAATAAATATAATAAAAATCCATATGATATATACAAAGATAACATATCACATAATGAATTTATTAAAAACCTTAAAGAAATATTCTCTAAACTCTACTCTAAAATGAAAATAGGCGGGAGAATAGCAATTAATATTAGTAATGGTAAAAATGGTAAAATCCCTACCGTATCAGATACTATCCAAATGATGACTAAAGATCTTGAATATCTACCATTCTCTATTATTGTTTGGGATAAACAACAAACAAGCAATAGAGCAGCTTGGGGAAGCTTTCTTTCACCCTCTTCTCCTAGCTTCCCATCTCCATTTGAGTTTATACTGATCTTTTCAAAAGAATCTCTTAAACTACAAGAAAAAGGAGAGACCGATTTGACAAAAGAAGAATTTGTCGAATGGGCATATGGAATATGGAAATTTAAACCAGAAACTAAAATGAAGAGATTTAATCATCCAGCTATGTTTCCCGAAGAATTGCCCAAAAGACTAATTAAAATGCTGTCATGGACGAATGCGACGGTTCTAGACCCATTCAATGGAGCAGGAACGACTACTAAAGTAGCAAAAGATCTAAATAGACAATATATCGGAATAGATCTTTCCGAAAAATACTGTAAAACTGCTAGAGATAGATTATTATGAAAAAAGAATTGAAAGCTTTCTGGAAATCATTGAAAGATCATCCAGGTGTCGCCCCAGCTACGTGCTTTTCAGCAATGATATTGTTTTGCGTAGTTAAAGAATTTTACTCTTTAATACTCGGACAAATATTAATTGCTATAGGAATGTTCATATTAATATGGGGGACTGTAATCGTTACAGCTTGGCAAGAAAGACATCAATATTACCCAAAAGAAAAACCGGCAAACTCCCTTGACAAACATAAATGATTCATGTACTATGCATCCTAATGAGCCGTGGTTGAGAACTCATACAAACACTGATAATGATATTAAAATAAAAGAGATTCTCAACCATGGCTCTTTTTAAAAAAGGAGAATAGTGATGAATGAACAAATTGAACAGATTAGTAAAGAAGGACTTGAAAAAGCTCTTGCATGGGCAAATACAGCAGAAAACTTTGCCGTAGAACAAACCCCCATTGCTTATTCAAGAAATTATAAGACTTGGAATAACTATTCAGACATTTTGGATGGTTCTTTCTCTTATTGTTGGAGCTACATCTTGTATCATTTGGAAAAAAACATTGGAAAAAATTTGGGACGAAAATTCCTATGATATAACATTGGACCAAAGTAAAGTAATTATTTCAGTAATATTTCTTTTTATAAGCTGTATCGTTTTTAGTGTAAATACATTTTATTTACTAAAAATTATCTTTGCACCAAGAATTTATGTACTGCAAGAATTGTCAAAATTGATTTAAGGAGATATCTAAATGGAAAATATAATGGTGGAAAAAATAGGTAGAGCTGTAATAGAAAAAAATAAATATTTTGCGGTAAGAAAGATTAGAAATGGGAATTCTATAAGAAAGACGTAAAAATAAAGCTATTTGTGGAAGCTGCCAATCACCTAATTATATTATGGTCCCTCCAGAAGAACCTTGGATGAAACCCGGATTTAAATGCCAAAAATGTGGGAACTTCTGGACTAAAGGAACTAATGGAGGAATATACGGTGAATTGGCAAATGAAGAAGTAATGAAAGAAATACTAAGGAGAAATAAAAAATGACAGAAGAAGAAATGGTTGAAATAGAATTAGACATTGAACCAGAATTGTTGGCAAAAGCTAATGAAAAAGCAAAAGAACTTGGGGTTACACTAGACGAATTCTTCCAAATAGCAATGAATAAATATCTTAAAAAAATACTGAAAGAAGAGAAAGAGAAAGAGAAAGAGGAAATTAAAATGTCAAAAGTTAGCGCAATGTTCTTCGATAATGACCTGATGTTCGAACAACTATTCTATCTACCATCTGTCGTTAACCACGCCCCAGATGAATTGATCAACATCATAGAAGATATGTCTGATGAAGATATTCAAAGAATCTTCAAAATTAATAAAGAAAAATTGGTGGAAATTTCGGGACAGGACCAATGGCTTGACAAAATGGAAACATGGGAAAAAATAGCAGTGATACAAGAATGGTTCTATGATCTAGTGATGGAAGGATTTATCGCAATTGTGGCAACTCCAGTACAACACTTTGATAAAAAAGAAGAAACATCATCGTTTAGCTGGGGAGAATACTTCACAAAATGTATATACGGAGAAGATATGGAAGATCTTGTCGAAAAAAGCGTAAGATGGGCAGAGGAAATGTATAAATCCCAAAAAGAAGGATAAAATTATGAATTGGAAAGAAAAATCAAAAGAACATGGGTTAACAGAAGAATTTATTGAAAAATATTCAGATAAAGTTTCTTGGTATTATATTTCAATAAATCAAAAACTCTCTGAAAAATTTATTGAAAAACATTTAGATAAAGTTTATTGGAATTATATTTCACAATATCAAAAACTTTCTGAAAAATTTATAGAAAAACATTTAGATAAAGTTTATTGGATAAATATTTCAATAAATCAAAAGCTTTCTGAACAATTCATTGAAAAACATTCCGATGAAGTTTCTTGGAATAATATTTTAAAATATCAAAAACTTTCTGAAAACTTTATAGAAAAATTTAAAGATAAAATTCATTGGAATTATATTTCAA
>Ga0114918_10006184_pt1 | contig 10160 bp, 6 predicted proteins | sample LantaG_FD_87015 | JGI IMG/M metagenome (GOLD analysis project Ga0114918, IMG submission 87015) | Deep subsurface microbial communities from Baltic Sea to uncover new lineages of life (NeLLi) - Landsort_02402 metaG | ecosystem: Environmental > Aquatic > Marine > Oceanic > Sediment | place: Baltic...
ATCTACCGGCAGCTTCGTCGAAGGCCCGGTCGGCACCTACACGATGACCGCCTCCGGCACGGATATCTGGTTAGTAAATGGCGTGGAAGCCGATGAATTCCACTTCGCCTACAAGATGCTCACCGGCGCCGGCTCGATTATCGCGAGAGTAGACAGCGTTGAAAATACGAATGACTGGGCCAAGGCCGGCGTTATGATTCGCGAGACGCTGGATCCTGATTCGGCACATGCCTTCGCGTGTGTCACTCCCGTCAGCGGAGTTGCAGCACAGGCACGCCCATCGACAGGCGGAACAAGCGTCAACACCAATCAGACCGGCGTTACCGCACCGTACTGGGTGAAACTGGAGCGTAGTATTTCCGGCCTGTTTACGGTTTCGCATTCAGCTAACGGCTCGAACTGGCAGCCGGTAACAGGCGCTACAGCGCAGACCATCCCGATGAGCGCGAATGTCTATATCGGCTTGGCCTTAACGAGCCATGATGCTGCTTTGACTTGTGAGGCCGTATTCTCCAATATCACGACTACCGGGACAGTGACCGGGCAGTGGGCGCATCAGGATATCGGCATAACCAGCAATGATGCTGAGCCGCTTTATGTGGCGGTTTCCAACAGTGCCGGTACACCTGCGATTGTAGTCCACGATGATCCGTCCGCGGCACAGATCGACACATGGACTGAGTGGGTCATCCCGCTTCAGGCTCTTGCCGATCAGGGCATAGTCCTGACCAACGTTGACAGGATAGCAATCGGCCTGGGAACACAGGGCAACATGACGGTACCCAGCGGTTCGGGTAAGATGTTTATTGACGACATCCGGCTGTACCAGCCGAGAGAAGCTGCTGAAGAGTAAAACCGCTTTCGCGGAAATTACAGCAGGTTTTGTATTAATTCGGGGCCTATGCCAATCATTGCGGCATAGGCCCCGGTTCTTTGCTTGTGGTTTTCTTCTCTTGCTATTTGATTGCTTTTCTGCTTTATTAGCCGGCTATGGAAAGCAATCTTTTTAGCTTATCGGGAAAAACAGCGTTAGTCACCGGCGGCAGTCGAGGTATCGGGCTTGCCATTGCAAAAGGCCTGGCCGGGCATGGGGCGGATGTTGCAATCGCCGCCCGCTCGAAAGAGCAGCTTGATGCAGCCGCCCGGCAAATTCATGCCGACACCGGCAGGAAAATCTGGACCTTCCCGTTCGACCTGGGCGGCATTGAAGGCATAGACGATTTCTTCGAAAGCGTCATCGCCGAAACTAAAGGCATAGACATTCTCGTCAATTGTGCCGGGACGACCATTCGCGGGCCGGCAGAAGATGTTGACCTCAAAACGTGGAGTCAGGTAATTGAGGTCAATCTTACTTCCGCGTTCGTATTATCACAGGCATTCTGCCGGCATCGAAAAAAATTGGGCAAGGCCGGCAGGATTATCAATATCGGCTCGCTCACCTGCCATGGCGCTCGGCCCACAACGGCGGCGTACGCCAGCAGCAAGGGCGGCCTGCTGTCACTCACCAAAACGCTGGCCGTCGAATGGGCAAAATACAATATCAACGTAAACGCCATCGGGCCCGGCTATATCGCCACGGAGCTGACCGAGCCGCTACGGGCCGACGAGGATTTAAACCGGTGGGTTCTGTCGAAAACGCCGCTCGCCAGGTGGGGCCAACCCGATGACCTGATAGGCACAGCGGTCTTGCTCGCCTCGCGCGCGGGCGAATTTATCACCGGGCAGATCATCTACGTCGACGGCGGCTGGCTCGCCCTGCTTTAGGAGTAGGGGCAGGCCCGCGTGCCTGCCCGAATGCCGAGAATGAATCAGGGCAACCACACGGGGTTGCCCCTACCGCGAAGGAGAAACATGATTAGTAGAATTCGCAAACAATTCCATGTATCAACCTGCCTTTTGCTAACCATCTGTGCCGTTCTTACAGCACAACTTTCGGGCTGCACCTCAGCCGCAAAGTCCGACAAGCCGACACGCACGGTGTGGCTGTCATCCTTGAATATGGAAAAAATGACGGCTGGCTGGGGCACGCCTCAGAAGGACAAATCCATCCAGAGCAAACCGCTGACAATCGCCGGCCGCACTTTCGACAAAGGCGTCGGCACTCATGCCGCCAGCTTGATGTACGTCGATTTGAAAAAATCGTGTCGGAAATTTTCCGCCCACGTCGGCGTGGACGATGAAGTCAACGGCAACATCGGCAGTGTACGCTTCCGCATCTACGGCGACGGCAAACTGCTGTTCAACAGCGGTGTTCTCAAGGTCGGCGATCCGGCTAAAAAGGTCGATATCGATTTGATCGGATGCAAGACTTTGACGCTGTCGGTCGATCCGGCCGGTGATAACACGAGCTACGACCACGCCGACTGGGCCGATGCGGCTTTTATTGTCGCCGGGGATGATCCCGTGGGCATCGATGCGCCCGTCTTGAAAGAAGAAAAAGTTATCTTAACACCCAAGCCCGGCCCCGAGCCAAAGATCAACGGCCCGAAAGTCTATGGCTGCCGGCCCGGCAGGCCTTTCATTTACCGCATTCCATGTCTGGGCAAGCGGCCCATCCGTTTCAGCGCGGAAAATTTGCCGCCGACGCTCAAGCTGGAAGCGGCAACCGGCATTATCACGGGCACTGCCCCGGCCGAACTCGGTGAATATCCAGTAACCCTCAAAGCAGCTAACCGCCGCGGCTCGTCGCAACGGACTTTCAAAATCGTTGTTGGAGATACGTTGGCGCTGGCCCCGCCGATGGGCTGGAATAGCTGGTATATCCATTACTGGCGTGTCACCGACCGGCACATGCGGCGGGCCGCCGATTCCATGATTGAATCGGGAATGGCCGACTATGGCTATGAGTACGTCAATATCGATGATTGCTGGATGGTCAAGCCGGACGCCAACGACCCGATGATAGGCGGCGAGCCGCGGGATGCAGACGGCGCGATCCGCGCAAACGAGCTCTTTCCCGATATGAAGGCCCTCGCCGATTATATCCACGCCAAAGGACTAAAAGCCGGACTTTACACATCCCCCGGCCCGCTGACTTGCCAGGGCTATACGGGAACATTCGAGCACGAGGAAATCGATGCGCAAAAGTTCGCCGAGTGGGATTTCGACTTTCTCAAATACGATTGGTGCTCCTACACCGGGGTCGCTACGGGCGAAGGTGCCGAGCGGGTACAGAAGCCCTACGTGAAAATGGGCGCGATTCTGCCCCAGCTCGATCGCGATATCGTCTTTAATCTCTGCCAGTACGGAATGGGTGACGTCTGGACATGGGCGGGCGAAGTTGGCGGAAACTGCTGGCGTACGACCGGCGACCTGGGCCTGGCCGGAGGGGCCGATTTGCCGGGATTTTACCATATCGGTCTAAGCAACGCCCAGCACTGGAAGTACGCCAAGCCGGGACAGTGGAACGATCCCGATTACATCCTTATCGGCTGGGTTGGCGATGCGCACAAACAGGCCGAGGGTAAACCCACTTCCCTGACGCCCAACGAGCAGTACTCGTATATGTCGATGTGGTGTTTGATGGCCGCCCCCTTGATTTTCTCCGGCGATATGGACAAGCTCGATGATTTTACGCTCAATATCCTGTGCAACGCCGAGGTCATCGAGATCGATCAGGACCCGCTCGGGAAACAAGCCCCGATTATCGCCCAGACAGACGAGTATTTCATCATGGCCAAGGACATGGCCGACGGCTCGAAGGCCGTCGGCCTGTTCAACACCACCGAGATAGCAACAAATATCGCCGTCTCATGGAAAGACCTCGGCATAGAAGGTTCTCACCGGGTACGCGACCTGTGGCGGCAAAAGAATCTCGGTACGTACAAAGACCGTTTCGAAGCGAAAGTTCCAAGACATGGTGTAGTCTTCATCCGTATGTTTGCCCAATAAAACCGGCAAGCCTGGATAGGGCTATCCTAATGCTTGGATACGCTCAACACACTGGTGGGTGGTAATAGGCTTGTCTTGCGATTGTTTCTGTGTTATCCTGCTGCTCGGTATAAAACAGTAAATCCTGATAGCTGTTTGATGCTATCTGCCGTGATGTATTGCTACTGATTTTCCAGGAGCCCGGTATTATGAACAGTCGTCAATTCGGAATATTAGCTTTGACCGCCATTGTGCTTGCAGGTTTACTTTCTTTTATGTCGTACGCCGCATATGGTATATCGAGCGACAAACCACTGGTTCTTGTAACGCGAAGTCGTGCGCTGCTGGCAGATGATACAGGCCGGTTCAGGGTTGTGCAGAAAAAAGTCCAGTGGGATCCTAAACAAACTGCAATCATCATCTGCGATATGTGGAACCAGCACTGGTGTAAAGGAGCTACCGACCGTGTCGCGGAGCTTGCACCATATATGAACGAAGTGGTCTCCAGGGCACGGGACAAAGGCGTGCTGATTATCCATGCGCCGAGCGGCACGATAGGGCCTTATGCGGACCACCCCGCACGCAAGCGGGCGCAGGATGCGCCGAAAGCGGCTAACCTGCCGGACGGCATCGGTAAATGGTGCAACTGGATCGATGAGAACGAAAAAACCGCCGGCTATCCAATCGATCATTCCGACGGCGGCTGCGACTGCGAGCCGACGTGCAAACAGGGTCCCCCGTGGCCGTGGAAAAATCAGATAGATACGATTCAAATTCGCAACGAAGATGCTATCAGCGATTCGGGCGAGGAAATCTGGAACCTGCTCGAACAGCACGGCGTCAAAAACGCTATCCTCATGGGCGTTCACACGAATATGTGTGTGCTCGGCAGGCCCTTCGGCTTGCGGAACCTGGCAAAGTCCGGCAAAAACGTCGTGCTTATGCGTGACCTGACCGATACGATGTATAACTCGAAGATGCGCCCGGTCGTCAGCCATTTCACCGGCACGGACCTGGTCGTCGAGCATGTCGAGAAATACGTCTGTCCGACAATTACCTCTACGGTCTTGACAGGCCAGCCGCAATTCTGTTTCAAGAACGACAAACGCCCGCGCGTGGTCTTCATGTCGGCGGAGAGCGAATACGGTGCCGTCGAGACGCTGCCGGAGTTCGCACACGAGCTGCAAATCAAGTACGGCTTGTACTGCGAGATACTCCAAGGTAGCACGAAAAAGGACGGTGACGACCGGCATGAACTGGCCGGGCTGGAGGCACTGACGAATGCGGATTTGGCGGTGCTGTTCATGCGGCGCAGGTCATTAGCTCCCGAGCAGATGCAGTATTTCCGCGACTACCTCAACAGGGGTGGTGCATTGATCGGGCTGCGAACCGCAAGTCATGCGCTGGACAGCCGAGGCAAGGCCCCTGAAGGTCACGTCGAATGGCCCAAGCTCGATCCCGAGGTACTGGGCGGCAACTATCACGGCCATCACGGCAGCGGTCCGAAGTGCACCGTTACTGCCGCCGCCGGAGCAACCGGTCATCCAATCATGGCCCGCGTGAAACTACCACTTACGAGCGACGGCTCGCTATACGAGGTCAGGCCTTTGGGCGAGTCGACAAAGCGGCTGCTGGTCGGCACGATTCCCGATCAGGAGCCCGAACCGGTGGCCTGGACCAACCAATACAAGAAATCCCGAATTTTTTATACATCGCTCGGGCACCCGGACGATTTTAAGAATGCGCCGTTTCGCCGAATGCTGATCAACGCCGTATTCTGGGCGATGAATAAACCGGTGCCGAAGGCAAAATGAAACGCCCATAATTGAGAAACTGAATAACAGGGTAGATAAGAACACTCTTATAGGTCGTAGCAATTTAGCACACTACCTTCGAAGCCCGTGATTCCAGAGTGAATATAACTTATGGATTCAGAAACCACCGGTCCAAGCAGATTTTACACAAACTTTACTTTACCACATGTCAACCATTGATATATGATAGATGTCCATACTGGCGGGTGAAACAGATAGTCTTATGTAATGGTAAAGACGTAGTCGATAACAAAATCAAAGTAAGGCGGCAAAGTGAATTCTCATATTGCAAATTACTATCGAATCAAACAAGACCATCCATTCCGCCCGCAATATGCGGATATTGGAATTATTTATTCTTCTTTGTCAACCGGAGGGCTGCCATAGACGTCTTTAAGGGTAGATGGAGTTAATAGCCTCGATGGAAAATACGGACAAAAGCTTAATCGATGCCCATCGCCGGGGCGACCCGGCAGCGTTCGGTGAGCTTGTACGACGATATGGTGATAGCATTTTGGGATATTTGATACGAATGAGCGGAAACCGAGAACAAGCTGAGGACCTTTTTCAGGAGACATTCAAACGAGTGCATGAAAAAGCCCATACATTTCGCGGCCCTCAGTTTAAGGGCTGGCTTTTCCAGATCGCCACGCGTGTGGCTTTAGACGGATTTCGCCGAGGCAAACGTATCAAAACCGTATCGCTGAATCAGCAGCTCGACTGCAATAACCCGAACAGCGAGCAATTAGGTGCGGTCGCCCTGGCGGATAATTCTTATAATCCATCCGAGCAGGCGTTGAAGGCCGAGCAGGCCAAACAGGTCAAGCAGGCGATCCAGTTACTACCCGAAAGGCAGCGGGCAACGCTTGTTCTGGCGTACTATCAGCAGCTTAGTTACCCCGATGTGGCAGAGGCGCTGGGCTGTTCGGTTGGAACTGTGAAAACACAAATGTTCAGAGCACTTAAGACACTGGCACATAAGTTGCCTGAGATTTAAGTAGAAACGATATGGAAAATCATCTTACAGAAAATGAATTAATCGAATACCGATTCGGATTAAGCTCGCAAGAGCAGCAGAGCATTAGTTCCGAACACCTGGCCGGTTGTGCCGAGTGCCGGGAGCGTTTGGAGCAGCTAATTAAAAAGTTCGCCGCCCTCGACCTGCTTCGGGAAGATGCACACGTACCAGAGGAATTGATCTCTGAAGTTTTGGAGCAAGCCGGGCAGCCGACACGGCGAAAAGTCGTCCCATTCTACAAGTCATTCTGGATCGGAGCCGTCGCTGCGGCAGTGGTTGCCTGCTTTGTGCTGCTGATGAGTAATCTGAACATAGACAAATCAACACAGCGGCAATTTGCGAGAGAGCCAAAGTCGGAGGACAAAATAGCAAGCAAGGGACCAGGAGCTAAAGGCGAATCACAAACGGATTCACCAATGAAAATGATCGCGCAGGACACTGAATCAAAAATGCAGATGCCATTCTCCGGTGAGAGCACATCAGAATCGATATCCGAGCAGCCGCCATTTGCGCCGGCAAGCGCGATCGAGTTGGTGACACTGCCGAGACGGGACAAGGTGCAGCTCACGATTTATAACTCGGCGGATTTGACGCTGGTGCGTGAGCGGCGGAATCTGACACTGAAAAAAGGCTGGAACTGGCTGCAGTTCATGTGGGCCAATACGCTGATTGATCCGACCTCGCTGAGTTTAGAGCCGTTGGATCAGGTGGGAAAAATCGACATACAGCAATTGGTATTTCCAGCGAGGCTGCGGGAACTTGGCCGCTGGCTCATTCGTTCGGAGATCAGCGGCCAGGTACCGTTCGAAATTACATATTTCACGAGCGGCCTGTCCTGGCGGGCGTTTTATATGGGTACGCTTTCGCAGAACGAAAAGATGATGAAAATGCAGGGCTACGTTCGTCTCGGCAACAATTCCGGCGAAGATTACGACAACGCCCAGACCCGCCTGATCGTCGGACAGGTCCATATACTCGATGAAATCGCTCAATTAGCAAGGCGCCAATATCCTTATGACAGACCCGGAATGATTGGATACGACGAAGATGCTATCAAGAAAGATGTAAGTGTTACTAACGGAGAATATCAAACAGACATGCTTGGACGGCGTCAGAATTGGTTTGCAGATTTGAAAGCTAAAGAAATCAGGAAAGAAGGTCTAAGCGAGTATTTTCTTTACACGATTGAGGGGACAGAAACCATCCCGAACCAGTGGGGCAAGAGGCTGCTTTCGTTCGAGGCTAAAGATATTGCTGTCGAGAGTTTGTATAAATATGACGAAGAGCGCTGGGGCAACGAGGCAATCAGATTCGTCAAGTTCGCAAACGACGAAAAGCACAATCTGGGCCAGACGCCGATCCCGAACGGGAATGTGAAGATATACAGCAATGCCGACGAACAGGGCTATCTGTCCTATGTCGGCGGCACGGAAATCAAGTACATTCCGGTGGATGAAGAGGTTGAGCTGAACCTCGGGCCGGCAAGGTGGGTTAAGATTGAGCCGAAGCTGATGGATTTTAAGACGGAGAACTACATCTTCGACAACAGAGCCAACGTTTCCGGCTGGGACGAAATTCGCGTCTGGAAAATAGTAATTACAAACACACGCACGCTGCCGATTCAGATAGAAATCACTCGCGGCTTCGGCACCGCTTACTGGACATTGCAGTCCGAGACCCTCTACGAAAAATACGATGCAACGCATGCTCGCTTTAAGCTGGAGCTTGAGCCGCGAAGCAAGCAAACGCTTGAATATGCGGTCAGAACATATCACGGTACGAGAGAAGAATCGTTGAGACAATAAAAACAAATTTTAGGAGACTTAAATTATGAACGGCAAAAGAAACAAACTAATGGTAATCGCCCTGCTGCTTGCCTGCAGCGCAATCTCTCACGGCAGAATCAAGCTCGTAGCACTGCCTGAACGGGCGGCGACGGTGATTCGACTGGATAATCCCCGGGCCACGCTGATTGAGGAAGAACGCGTGCTGACACTGCAAAAAGGCCTCAACAAGGTGGATTTCTCATGGAAAGGTGTCTCCATTGACGCCGACTCGATCCGGATCAGAGCACTCGACCATTCGGGCAATGTTACGCTTCTCAGTGTCAGTTATCCGCCCAATGAAGCTGCTCTTGTCTGGGATATCAGCAGCGACAGTGACTACGCCGAGACGGTACGAATCAGCTATCTTCTGAGCAATATCGACAGGTTGATTACATACAAGGCCGTAGCCGATAAGGCGGAGACATTTGTGGACTTGAAGAGCTACCTGGTGCTGAGGAACTTCTCCGGCGAAGATTTCGCCAAGGCCCGCGTATTGCTGGATTACGGCGAGGCCTTCGAGCAGGGCATCGCCCACGAGGAGACCAAGCAGATGCTGTTTCTAAAGTCTCCGAAGGTGCCGATTACGAAGGTCTGGAAATTCGATGCCGCCAAGCTGCCGTGGGACCCGGAGAAGCTGGAGAATCAAAACGTGGGAATCCCGGTCAGCTATCGCATAGTCAATGAGGCCAAAAGCAATTTAGGTGAGTTTTCCCTGTGGGGCGGCAAAGCACGGCTCTTCCAGGATGACGGGCACGAGAGCACCATCTTCCTGGGCGAGGATACGACCGGACTGGTGCCGGTGGGCGAGAAGATGGAGCTTTATATAGGCGACAGCCGTGACATCGTCGTGACCCAGCGAAAAATGCAGGACACCCGCGATGTCACACACAAGAATAGTCGAGGCGATGTTGTTCTTTACGATACCAATGAGCAAATCACCGCCAAGATCGAGAATTTCAAGGACAGTCCCGCTATGCTGACCATGATTCAGCACATCCCGGGCCAGTGGGATATGGAAAGCTGCAATATGAAATATGAAAAAAAGGATGCCAATACGCTTGAGTTCGAGATTCAACTGCCCGCTCGCAGCAAGGCCGGACCGGCTGTGAAGGAATTAAAGATGACCTACCATCGCCGGCATCTAAGGCCGGGAGCAGAGCCGTAGTTGCCAGTAAGAAGATAATCAAATTCAATCCTTTATCGTAAAGGAGCAGTAAAATGAAACGTATAGCAATAGTGTTACTGATACTGATGGCAATGACCGGCATCAGCCGGGCGAAAGTCGACCTGGTGACATTGCCTTCGCGAGATACAGTCCAACTTACGATCTATAACTCCGCGGATATGACATTGGTGCGTGAAAGCAGAGCCTTGACACTCAAAAACGGCGAAAACAAGCTGCAGTTCTCCTGGGCCAATACGCTGATCGACCCAACCAGCCTGGAGATGCTGCCTAAGGCCAATGCGGATAAGATTAACATCGCCAATCTGACCTATCCGCCCCGAGTCACGAACCTTGGCTTGTGGAATATCGAAAGCGGCGTGAGCGGCAAAGTGCCGGTGGAGATTACATACCTGACCAGCGGCCTGTCCTGGCGGGCGTTCTATATGGGCACGCTCACCGAGGATGAA
>Ga0114918_10006185_pt1 | contig 10160 bp, 12 predicted proteins | sample LantaG_FD_87015 | JGI IMG/M metagenome (GOLD analysis project Ga0114918, IMG submission 87015) | Deep subsurface microbial communities from Baltic Sea to uncover new lineages of life (NeLLi) - Landsort_02402 metaG | ecosystem: Environmental > Aquatic > Marine > Oceanic > Sediment | place...
GACAACAGGGACTAACTACCAAGAGCACGATATCATTCAGTTAGCTGGTATAATTGAGATAAGCGGAAAGATTGTAGATCGTTTTTGCTACGATATTAAACCTTATCGTTTTGATAACGTAAGTGAAGAGGCCTTAAAGATTCAAGGAATTACTCTAGAAGATCTTCAATTGGGGTTCGAGCCTGCTGTCGTTTATGGAGAGTTAATACGAAAGTTAGAGAAGTATGTTGATCGGTATAACAAGGCAGATAAGTTTTCTCCTGCTGGATATAATACGAGGTTTGATTGTCAATTTTTAAAGAAGTTCTTTGAGAGGAATAACGATAAGTATTATGGGTCATGGTTTAACTGGAACTTAATAGATCCATTTCCTGTATTGCATTTTTTAGATTATATGGGTGTTGTTCAATTGAATAACTATAAGCTGGGACACGTATGTGAGACTTTCGGTATACCTATAGATCAGGCGCACAATGCTAAGAGTGACATAGCGGCAACAAGGCAATTGATACAGATGGTCGAAGAGATGCTAAGGAAAGGAACGGATAACTTAAAATGAAGTTAACGGATATTACTATAGGCATTATAAGCGCAAATAGAGAAGATATGCTACTTTCGTTACTACGAAGTTTGCCTGGTCTTAAGCATCGATGCAAGATACTTTTAATAGAGAACTCAGGTAACATGAGTGTAAGTCAGGAATTCGAGGATGCGTTAGCCTTTTTGGAGTACGTTGGTTTTGAGGTCGGTTGTACCTGGCAGAAACAAGGCCAGACGATGTTTCAATTAAGACAGCAGCTTTTAGAGAGGTGTCCTACTAGATACATGTGGATGATAGACGATGACGTTGCTTTGGTGGGAGATCCATTGGATACTTTTTTACAAATGCAAAGGGGGCTGCCTGATGCGATAATTTCGGGTAACTTTGGTTATCTTCAAGGATCTAAAATTGACATACGAAATACCGAAGGCTATGACGACTGGCAGATAGCCGCAACTTCCATAAGTTTAGCTGTTGGAAATATTCCACGGTGGTTTTACGATTATTCTACTTTAGTAATTGCAGATACCTGTGTCATGGATTGCGGCAATGTGTTTTTGGACGTAAAACGAGCTTTGGAGGTTAGAGGCTTTAAGGTTCCAAAAGTTTTGGATAAGCAAGAGTACACAGGCGAAGATGTACTAATGGGGGCAAGACTGGCTTCTAACTATTGTTGTTTGTTTGCATCTAACCTTAAGGTGTATCATTTTCCAAAATCAAAAATGCGTTTTAAGACAAAGGATCCTCGTTGGCTACTTAACTCGAAAGTGGATCTGGGAATAAGCGAAGAGATAAAGGAGAGGTTGGATGCATTCTACGGATCAAAATTTGGAGATTAACGTTCGACAAGCTTGTTTTTATCTAACAAGAAAATGCAATTTGAACTGTAGTTACTGTAAGGTACCGAAGCAAAAAGTTAACGAGCTTAGCCTTGCTATGATTTATGAAGCTTTAACCATCTTAAAGAGGCACGTTGATCCGGAATTTTTAGTTCTGTTCGGAGGAGAGCCTTTTGTACATCCACATATTAACGAGATAGTGGATAAGGTTAACGAGCTGGGTTTTGAATACACTCTAATCACTAACGGCACTATTGACAACGAAGCGGTAATTAGAAAGTTAAGAGGACTAACTTTGTCCATTGATAGACCTGATTTAGCATATTCAACTGATGAGAGAGCAAAAACGAATTGGGCTATGTTAAAGAAGTACAAGGATATTGTTCCAGATTTGGTAGCTAACGTTACAGTGTCTAAAGAGAACATTAACAATCTTAAGCGCATTGTCGATCAGCTTAATGATTTAGACATTTGGACAATCTTTGGCTTGGTTCATAGCACACGATATCCTGCGGCACGGGCTTTGTTTAGAAGCTATTGTCCACACTTATTGTTAAGTAGAGCAGAGTGTAAAAAGTTTAGGGCAATTTTGGCTAACACGAAGCGGAGGCACAATACAGAGATGTACGGAGTTCTTGCTCCAGTTTTTGGACATTCAGGGACATGGCATTGTTCAGCAAATCCAAGAAACCCAGAGTACATGACTATCAATTCAGATGGTAGTATGTTAGCATGCAATGACTACCCCGGGGTTACTACATCGTTGTATACTATTTTTGACTTACCGAAGGACGGCATTCGTTCGTGGTTTCAGGCATGCCGGTCTGATAGAGAGCAATGTCAGCTCGGGTGCTTCTATAATCATGAACTAAATTTATGCTATCCACATAGAAATTCGTTAATTCATAGGAGTAATAATGACCAAGGTTGATCCATTATCATTAAAAGAGTTAGGCGTTGAAGGCAAAGTTGTTCTTCTTTTTTCTGGAGGAATAGACAGCTTTGTCGGTAGGCACTATTTAGAAAAGCAACACGCGGACTTTACTTGCGCGTACTTTTGGCTTTCTACTTCTTACACGAGCAAGGAAGCGCAAGCTGTGCGAATGATGGAGCCGACTATCAAAACGGACTACACTCTTGCGTGGCTCGGTGAGCATGAAAAAGGCTCTTCGGCTTTTGTTCCTTACCGTAATCTTTACTTGGCTATGACTGCTAGTATTAAGTACGCTCCGAACGTTTGTATTTGTGGTGTTTTAGACGACAAGGTTCCAGATAAGAACGAAGAGGTTTTCCAACTGTGGAGTAATCACTTGTCTAGGGTAGGAAACCAGAAGGTAAAAGTTTTTTCACCCTTTTGGCATATGAGAAAGCATGAAGTGGTAAACTGGTATCTTGAGAGCGGGGGCACGATAAATGAAATTCAAGGTACGGTATCCTGTTATTCTTCTGTATCTGATTTGTACTGCGGGCATTGTCGCTCCTGTTTCCGAAAATTTATCGCTTTGAGAGCTAATGGTATTAATCTACATTTTACGAATGAAGCTTTGGCTTTAGAGTATTACAGGGCTACGTTTGCCGGTAGGTATGATGAAGGAAGATCAGAAGTGACAAAGGCGGTGCTAGAAAAGTACTTTGGTTTCACTAAAAAGGATCTGTTGGAAGTTACGTAAACTATTTGTTATAATAGGAAAGGAAAGGACAAAGGTGTTTTGGTTTATTAAAAAGGAGGTGCTAGGATGGAGTTATTAGCCAGGTTGATTCAAGGGGATTCGATTTTGACAGAGTTGTATCAGGAATACTTTGAGGAGAAGAAACCCCCCACTAGAGATGAGGTTTTTGCCATGGTGCGGTTTATGTCTACTTTTTCTATCGGTTGCAGTAGATTGGGGCTATTAGAACATACTAATCGTTGGGGGGAGCGCCTCGAGACTTATATTATAATGTTACGAAAGCTTGGTTACAAGGATGGAAGGTATTGGGGAGGTAGGAGGGAGCAAGGACTTAGTACTATTTTAGAGAGGGCAACGCAAGTTTCATTGGGTTACTAATTGTTAATGGTTGTTTGGTTAAGGAAGACTGGTAGCTACATAGAATGGATCCGTAAAGGAGTAGCATGAAATTACATATTGAAAGAAAGTTTAACGCAGCACATTTTTTGATTGACGCTACAGATAGGGAGCGATCTAAAAGCTTGTATGGTGCGTGTAGCAGCATGCATGGTCATACTTGGCGAGTGGTAGTTGACCTCGAAGGTCCAATTGCAAAGGATGGAATGGTAGCAAATTTTGCAGGGGTTAAGGCTATTGTTGACAAACTTGATCATGCTATTGTTAATGATTTTGTAGCGTTACCTACCGCTGAGAACTTGGTACTTTACTTTCTTGACATGTTACGGGATAGATTTCCTATTCTTAGTGAGATTACGGTACAGGTATGGGAAAGCGATACGGCATACGCGGAGGACACATGGACGAATCCAAGAACACTTTAAAGATTTCTGAAATGTTCAAAGGAATACAAGGGGAAGGCGCCTACGCTGGACATCCTGTTTTCTTTGTTCGGTTAAGTGGCTGCAATAGATCTTGTGATTTCTGTGACACAAAATATCACGTTAAGGGAAAGGAGATTGCACTAAGTAAAATTGCATCTGCAATAATGTGGTCACCAATTCCTATTGTGATTACTGGAGGAGAGCCTTTGTGGCAGTGGGAGGAGCTAAGACAGCTGCTTCAGATTACCAAGAAGGGACCTTCTTTTCATTTGGAGTCGAATGGGGATTTGGTGGGCATTAAAACATTCCAGCACGGTTTGGCTGAGTACTTTGATTATTTATGTTTTTCACCAAAGTTTCCGGGGACCGCGGCAAGGTTACAATCTTTATTCTTTACGGAGCGATTACCCAGTAGTCAAATGGATATTAAGGTAGTGACAGATCTATCCAGCGTGGGTATTGACTTACTACCTTTTGCTACTATGTTGATGCCTCTGACTACTGACGATCTAGATGAAAACTTTCGAACGAAGCAGAAGGTGTGGCAGTACTGTTTGCGGCATGGTCTTAAGTACAGTCCGCGATTACATGTGGATCTTTTTGGAACTAAGAAGGGCGTGTAGTTATGAAGAACAAGGTTGAGTACGGCTGGGCTTTTTTAGATTTATTTCGCCATAGAATTAAGCAATTAGATCCAAAGGATTTTGATTGCGTAGTCGGTATATTACGAGGTGGAAGCATTCCTGCAACTATCGCATCACATGAACTCGATCTTCCCATATACTGGGTTGTGGCTAAGAGTTACGATAAGGACAACGTAAAACGAAAGGTAATTGATATCAATGCTTTGTTTTCTAAACTTCCAAGCAAGGGTGTTAGGTCTCGAGTACTTCTTTGCGATGATGTTTGGGATACTGGAGCTACCATAACTGGAGTCGAGGCACTTTTATCTGATGATTATAACGCCAAGTGTCGAAGCTTTGTTCTGGTTACAAAGGATACGGCTGCTCCTGTTGATTGGGTTTTTGATGGCAAAAAACAGACTTGGTTTGTTTTTCCTTGGGAGAAGCAAGGTAAGTAGTTAGATTGGCAAACTGTTATAACAATAAAGGAGGTATGCTATGGTAAGGTGGCAAAAACCGGAAGGTAGGGTTAAGCGGATACACTCTGTTTCGGTAGATCCAGAAGCGATATTAGAGGCTTCTTGGGATGAGAAAACTGGGGTAGCTAAGGTACCCGCGGGTGATTTTTTATTGGATTTCAATGCTCGAAGGCTCGTAGGAATTCTTGGAGACTTTTGGAAGGTAATGCATCGAGAAAAGGATTACGATGCAATTCGAAGTGCTATACGAAAGTACTGGGCTTATCAGGGTAAGCCAGTTATTCAAGCAGAGTATCTTGAGACTACCGCGGATCAAACTGTTTTTTTAAGGTGTAAGGTTTTAAAAACGAAAGCGGAAGCAGAGAAGGCTTTGAATCTTAACAAGGTTTTAGAGGATGTAAACGATTCTTTTGGTTACGATCGGGTTGTTGTAGGTAGCGATGATATGCATTTGGAACTTCAATTACTTGTTCAGGAGCATCGACGAGAAGTTGCAAAGGGCGATTTTCTTGACGCGGGTTTATTTATGAGTGTTGACAATGGAGTGAAGATTGCCGCGGGGGTACATCGTTTGGTATGTACCAATGGCTTGACAGAGCCAATGCTACTTTGGAAGGGGTCGGATTACCGATTTGACGTAAACGGTGAGTACCTTCGTAGAGCTACGGAGTTGGCAGGCTGGTTGGTGAGTCAACATGATAAAGTAGTTAACAATATTCGGGAGATAAGTGTAGTTTTGAAAGATTATTCAAAGCCTTTGATGAATCGGTTTTGGAAGTCTTGGTCGGAGCGAATAGACTTAGGCGAGTTAACTTGGTATGAGGTAATTAACGATATGACTCAATCTGTAAATAGTACTCTATCTTCTACAAGATACGACGTACTAAATGTTTCAGGCAAAGTAAAGAGGCATGAAGAAGAGCATAAATGTCCTGTATGCTCCGCACAAGTTTAGCCATAAAGGTGGTTACCGTGATTCCAGTTTATTTCGATATAGATGGCGTTTTAAGGCTTCTTGATGTTGCAGTTTTAAGGCAGGAGCCAACACACTGGATTGAGGAGGTGCAAGGAGAGTCTTTTATGGATTACGTTGGAAGCCACCTTAATCTTCTTGCTTCTGCTCCAGCAAGCCTTTATATCGAAGTAGTGCAAGAGTGGTGTAAGTTTTTAGGTCTTGGTGAGCTATTGATACTTACAGCTCAACCAGTGTTGTGGCAGGAGCATACTGAGATGTGGTTATCAAGGTACTTTACTAGCGTAGATGTGACTTATGTAAGTAACGTTGAAGAGAAGGCTGTTTTTCTTGGAGAGACGAAATCATTTGTGTTAGATGATTCTCCTTTTTTTCCAAGTTACTCAAATGTGGCTTTAGTAACTAGAAAGTACAATACTCGTATCGATGCTCCTATTCGAATTTTTGACACGAGTAGTTTGAAACATTTTCTTGCTTACAGTTTTGCTTTCGATTATGCTCCTGCCAGGATTACAGTACCTAGACTACTTAGGACTGGGAGGAGATATGCCGATGCGGGGCACCTTGGGGAGTCTTTTGAGGAATTGATTGACTTTTATCAATTTTGTCGTTACAGGAATTCTTTACTAGATGGATAACATTAACGAGGAGACTAAATGGACAATGCTTTTTTTATGATTGAGATAGTTTTTAGAAAGCGGCAGGTGGAGGCGATACCTGTAAGGTTTCAACCTCTTGTGGATAGCTATACGCAGTTTGAGTCGGAGGATAGGCTTATTTTAAATGTTCCTATGGATTGGGAGGGATTTAGAGACGGAACAATTATTGAGCTGTTAAAAGTGTTTAATGAAGGAATGTACGTAGCTCTGGCTTATTTTACATCTGGGACAGAGGTTGTGACTGATTTTAACGGCGAAAGGGTAGATCGATTTGAGGTTACCGTCAAGGGAAGACGGATGTTTAAGTATGTAAAGAAAAGGTTACGAATAGTGGTAGTCGGGGATGGCGGGGATTTCGAGGTAAAGGGATATCTTTTAGACTTAAAGTTTTCTGAGCCCGTGGTTAAGGTTTTGGATGTCTATTCTTGTGGAGATCGAAGTGGTGTAACCGTAAAGGATTTTTGTAATGAAGATAATGTTGCTTAGTGATTTGCATTTACACACGTGGAAAAGGTTTGGGGTAGATCCAGTTACGAAGCTACCGAAGCGTCTTATGGAACAGGCTGCGGTGATGCGACAGATTACAGATCTTGTGGCAAAGATTAAACCTAAGTATCTGATAGACGGTGGAGATTTGTTTAATCAAAAAAGTTATATTCCTGTTACCTGTATAAATTTGGCTAACGAGTGGCTGGCTACATTAAGACCGCATACTATTGTTAAGAGAGTTAAGGGCAATCATGACTTAGAAGATGTTGTTGAATACGATGCTTTATTGGACGCGACAAATTTTCTTGACGAGGATATTCCTTTTGAGGAGGGGTTAAAGGTTAGGCTCGTTCATTACTACGAGTCTGTGGATTATGAATCTATAAAGGGATACGATCTGGTTGTTTTGCATAAGCAACCAACAGTATGTAGTCCTTATGGACATCAATTTGACGGGGTTAACTGGAAGACACTTGCGAAAAATAATCGACTTGTTTTTTTCGGTCACTATCATGAGCAGACAAAGCTGTCAAATAATTGTTTTGTAATTGGTTCTCCAATGCATTTGAATTTTGGGGATGTGAGTGAACGAGGTATTTACCTTGTCGACACGGAGGACTGGTCGGTAAAATTTATCAAGTTGAAGTATCCTCGATTTATAACTATAGATAATTTCGATTCAACGAAGGAAAAACTTCCACAGGATGAGAATTACTATCGAATCTATTCTGAGAAGCGATTGGACAATGAAAATGTTGTAACTGTTATTGAGCCAAAGCGATTCGAAGAGCGGATGAAGTCGGATGACTTTAAGTCTATTTTGGAGGAATGGTTACAGATAAACGATAAGCCAAAGAGTTGGCTCGAGCCTTTGGATTCTGTGATTTCTTCGAAAGGAACCTTAGCGAAAACTTTTATTGCAGATAGGTTAGAGTCTGTGGACATTACAGATTTTTTATCTATCGGTAAAGTTTCATATGAGGTTACGCCTGGTTTTACTTTGGTAGCTGGTCAGGGATCCGATTTTGACAGCAATGGCGCAGGTAAGACGTCAATTTTTGACGCGATACACTGGTGTTTATTTGGTGAAACTACGAAAGGGCTTACAGGTAATGATGTAATTCGTAGAGGCGAAAAGGATTGCGAAGTGTCCTTAAAGATAGGTGAAGTAAGAGTTACACGTAGTCGAAAGAAGGGGCTAACTTTAGAAGTTAAGGGAGAGGAGTTTGCTTCCGGAAGGCTCCTAAAGGAAAAGCAAAGTATCCTTGAGGAGCAGCTGCTTGGCTTCAACAAAATTGTGTTCCTCTCTGCTTGTTATTTTAGTCAAGAGAATCTTAAGACTTTAACAGGACTTACAGATACAGATACAACTAATATGATTACGGATCTTCTTGGTTTCGAAACGTACGAAGATTTAAGTGCCCAGATGCTTACTAAGGTTCGAGAAGCCGAAGGTCGTTTGATTACCTTGGAAGGCAGCAAAGTTTCTTTAGCTGCGTCATCCGAGGCTTTAGAAGGCAAACTTGTAGTCATACGGGGGCATATAGCGGACATAGAGAATGACAAGGCAGTCGCAGGGAAAAGATTACTAGAGGTTAGACAGGAGTGGCAGGGGCATCAAGAGCGATTGGACGCTTTTTCAAAGAAGTTAGCGGACGGTGAAAAGTCAGTATTAGAGAAGCAGGCTATGACTGACTTAACGGATATGCAGGCTACTTTAAACGATAAGATAGCTAGTTTAAGGTTGGAGGAGCGGGAGGCACGAAGTAACTGTAGTAGACTAGAGACTGATGTAGCGCTTGTCGCCAGAGAGATTAAGCACGCGGTTAGTACATTAGCAAAGAATAAGAGGGAGTTAGATTCGATAAGTGCGATAGACTATGGGGTGCGTTGCGATAAATGCGGAGCGGTAGTTACAGAGGACAACGTGGGCATTCTGGTCTCGGCAAAGGAGGGCGAGATTGCATGCATAGATGTGGAGCACGCAGCACTTGTTAAAGATGAAGCTACTAAGATGGCTAAGGTAGCCACAGCTGCTGCCACAGTAAAGAGTGTGTTATCTAAGATTGACATGGGCATCGAGAAGCTGGGAAAGATTCAGAAAGACATAATTCAAATTCGTGCAGAGGAGGAAGCAAACACTAAGTGGCGAGAGACTCTTACTTCTGATATTGCAGCTACGCAAAGAAGTATTGCAGAGTTAAAGAGGCGGGAGGAGCTTTTGGTTTTAGACTCTGAAGGTTACGATGGCAGGTTAGAGGTTCTTCATAAGGATGAGAGGAGTTTTAAGGGTAGCTTAGCGGATAACGTACGTAAGAATCTTTTACTTAGCGAAGAGGCGCTGAAGGCGGTCGGCAGAAAAGAGATGTATGAGTTCTGGAAGGTGGCATTTTCTTCTAAGGGTATCCGAGCGTTGCTTTTAGACAGATTTTGTAACGAGTTTAATCGAATTGTAAATGAGTACCTTTCGTTGATAAGCAATGGTAGCATAAGCGTGGTAATGAGTCCAACAAAGACTTTGAAGACAGGCGAGGCCCGAAATCGGATGGAGCTACAAGTTAGGCTGGGTGGTTACGATGTACACTATGCAAGCTTATCCGGCGGGGAGAAAAGAAGACTAGACGTCGCCGCTTGCTTAGGTTTGAACGGTTGGGTTAGTAAACACTACGATGTTCCTGCGGGACCTTTGGGGATATTGATTTTGGATGAGATCTTTTCGTTTTTGGATAAGGTTGGTGAAGAGTCTATATCTACTGTGCTAACGGCGGAGGGATTAAAGAAAGCGGTATACGTGATAAGTCATACTGGTGAGCTTGGTAGTTATGCTGATAAGCAATGGCAGGTGGTAAAACGAGACGGTATAAGTGCTTTACTTACAGGGGCGGTAGTATAATGGTTAGTACGAGGGTCGACTTAATACAAGTGCCTAGATTCCGGTTCGAATCCGGACTGCCCTTCAAAGATGACGTAGAGTTTACGGAAAATACTAGAGGAGCCAGGTAATGACTACAAAGAAAAGTGAATGCAAGACAGAAGTATTTGCTAGAGTGACAGGGTTCTTTAGAC
>Ga0114918_10006186_pt1 | contig 10158 bp, 7 predicted proteins | sample LantaG_FD_87015 | JGI IMG/M metagenome (GOLD analysis project Ga0114918, IMG submission 87015) | Deep subsurface microbial communities from Baltic Sea to uncover new lineages of life (NeLLi) - Landsort_02402 metaG | ecosystem: Environmental > Aquatic > Marine > Oceanic > Sediment | place: Baltic...
GGGGGGGGGGGGGGGGCGGCGGGGGCGGGGGGGGGGGGGGGGGGGGGGGGGGGGGGGGGGGGGGGGGGGGGGGGGGGGGGGGGGCCGCGCCGGCCTCGGTCCGCTCCTCGCCCGCGACCGTGGGGCGAGGCCCTCTCATCTCTCATCTCTATCCGCCACCACCACCCTCGCCGGCGGCGTCAGCAGGCCAAGGAAGGTCTCGTACGCGTAGTAGCTGAGCGCCGCGCTGGGCAGGACCTGCAGCATGTTGGGCCCCAGCCCCGCGTACAGCCCCTTGACGCCCTGGTCCCGCAGCACCGCCGCCGCGGCCGCCCGGAAGGTGGACGGCGGGCCGGCCGCGCACGCCGCGGCGCGCGCGGAAGCCACCGCGGCCGGCCCGCTGGCCGCCGCCGCCGCCACAGCGGCCGCCACCGTCCGCGCCCGCGCCATGGACGCCAGCTGCATGCGGCGACGCACCACCTCGGCCGGGTAAATGGATAGCTCGGCCGCTGCGCCCGCCGCCGCGCCAAAGGCTAGCGTCTGGGCGGCCGCCAGGCGGGGCGGGCGGGGCCGCCCCCGCGCGTCACAGGTGGCACGCAGGTAGGCCTCCCGCACGACGTCGTAAGTGCCGTAGAAGACGGCGCCCGCGGGCGCGGTGGCGGCCAGGGCGGGCCAGACGCCCACGTACAGGGCGGCGGGGCCTTCCACGCTCAGGATGCCGCGCAGGGTGGCGCCCACGCCCGCGCCCGGGATCGCGCCCGGGCCCATCATCCGAGTCCGCAGCACATCCAGGGGGAAGCACAGGCTGGTGGCGGTCATGCCGGCCAGGGCGCCCGCGCCGAACCGTTCCGCCGCCCCGAAGTGGGGCGTCCCCGTCGCGGCCAGCAGGGCGCGGCGGTAGGCGTCGAAGCACGCGAAGTTGAGTGCCTTGTGCGGGCACGTGCGCAGCAGGTTGAGGCCGTTGCCCGCCCACAGCCCGGCCGCGCCCTCCTCCCGCAGGATGGACGCCGCCGTGGACCGGAAGCCGGACGCCGCGTGCAGGACCTGCTCCAGCTTGATGCGCTCCAGCGGGGCTAGGACGGTGCGGGTGACGGCGCAGGAGGCCGCGCCCGCCGCGAGGTGGCGGACGTACATGGAGAGCGTGGTGGTGGATGGGGATGGAGAGGGCGCGGGGGTGGTGGTCGGTGTCGACGACGCCACCGCCGCCTTCTTGGCGCGTCGCCGCCCGCCCAAGCTCCACCAGGAGGTGGGTGGCGGCGGCTGCGGCGGTGACGGCTGGCGGCGGCGGCCAAACAGGGACCAGCCCCGGCCTGCTGCAGAAGGTTGCTGCTGGGCCGTCGCTGCCGCCGCCGCTGTCGCGCCGCGCCGCTTGGGCTTGAACACTGCCGCCACCGCGGCCGCCCCGTCCAGTTCGGGCGGCACGGTCAGGCCGGCCACGCCCCGCTGCTCCCACATTTCGCCCAGACGGCCGGTGACGGAGGTCAGGGAGAGAGCGGCTAACGGTGGCCGCCGCCGATGCGACGGCATCTTCAATGCGTCGCCGCGACGCGGCGCCTCCACCCCACCGCCGGCGAGCCCGCACCCAGGCCGCACGCTGCAGCGCGGCGCCCGCCCGCTGGGACTGGCCGGCGAGGCGGCTGCGCGGCAGGGTGGGGGGTGCGTGGTGCCATCCAGAAGGAAGGAGGAGGAGGAAGAGGCGGCGGCGGCAGACCTGCTGCGCTGCTCGTCGCCAACGGCGGCCGGGAGGCCTCTCCGCCTGGCCATTGTCGACAGAGAGGACGTGCAGCGTGCGTGCTGAGTGAGAGAAGGGACGCGCCTGTCGGGAGGCGTAGACGCCCGCGCCCTGGCACTCGCTCGACACACGGCACGCAACTTGCGTGCACTCCCTCTCGGTGCACACACTTTTTTTTTGCTTTTGGAGAGAGGGAAAATTCTAAGGGGCAGTTTTCACACGCACGCACGCACGCCCACACACCATCACACGCACCGCCCTCTCTACACGCACCTACCCGTTGGGACAGGAGGCCGACCAGTGGCCGGCCTGGCCGCACTTGAAGCAGCCGCCATTACCGCCGCCACCGCCACCGCTGCCGCCCGCCGCGTCGACAAAGCGGGTGGCCGGGGCGCGGCCGCCATGACGGCCCCCACCACCACCGCCACCACCGCCACGGGACCGGCTGCCGCCGCCCGTCGCGCGTGGGGCGCGTGAGGTGGACCGCCCGCGGGGCGTCGTGCCGGCGCCGCCGCCGGCGGGCCGGCCGCGCGAGGCGGACCGGTCCGCCGCCCGGGAGCCGCCGCCGCCGCCGCCGCCCGCAGCGCGCGTGGTCGTCGCCCGCGACCGGTCGGCGCTGGCCGTGCTGGCGGCCGGGCCGCCGGCCGCCCCGCCTCCCTCATACTCATCCACCCAGGCAAAGGGTAGGCAGTTGGCCTCGTCCCCAGCCACGGAGCACTTGTAAAACTGGCGCCCCGCCGAGGCGGCCGTCGTCGAGGTCAGGCGCTTGACAGGCAGGTTGTGTTTCAGGCAGAGGGGCAGGGCGCCGGTGGAGGCGGCGGGTGCGCCGGTGCGGCGGGCGCGGGCGTTGGTGGAGGCGGCCGGCACTGTGGAGCGTGCGGCGAGGGCGCCCCCCGCGGCGGCGGCGGCGGCGACGGCGGCCGCAGCGCCGGCCGTGGCCCGGCGCGCGAGCGGGAGCGGCGGGCCGGTCGGGCCGCCACCGCCACCGCCGCCGCCACCCCCAACCCGGGGAACACGCAGGGGGCCGCACGCGCCCAGCAACGCTGCCAGCGCCCGGTCACACCCCGGCACCAGGCAGGCCTCCATGGCCGCGTCGAAGCCGGCCGGAATGGCGGACCGGCGGAAGCGGAGGGAGACCCGGCGGGCCCCGCACCGCCCGCATGGCGGGCCGCCCGGCGGCAGGACGCCGCCCGTCGTGCCGGGCGGCAGGGCGACCTCTGTCCGGCACAGGGGCGACGACGCGCAGGCCGCATACAGGGAGCCGTCCGTCGGTACGGTGCGCAGGACCAGGGCCGCGCCGCACGCCCGGCAGGAGCCCAGCGCGGTGGCCGCAGTGTCGGCGACAGAGGCGGGGCCTCCAGCACGGCCACCACCGCCAGCCCCCCCACCTCCCCGCCGCGGGAACCATTTCCCCACCTCGTCCTCCAGCGTGCCGGCCCCGCGGCGGGCGGCCTCAAAGTGGGCCTTGAAAGCGGCCACCGCCTCGGACGTCGCCGCCTCCCGGGTCTTAGCGCCCGCCGCCACCGCCCGGATGGAGGTCTCGATCGCGCCGCGCAGGGCGGGCTCCCACAGGCCGCCCAGGCCCAGGCGGCGGTAGGCCGAGACGAGGGCCTCGCCCAGGGGGCGGGGCCCGAAGCAGCCGCCCCCATCCTTGGCCGCGTACCCGCGCGCCAGGAGCGTCTTGATGTGGTCCACCATCGTCGCGTCCGTGCCGATGCCGAACCGGTCCATGGCGGCCAGCAGGTCGCCCTCGGCCAGGCGGGGCGGCGGGGCGGTCTCGCCCGGGCGCAGGGTGGGGGGCGCCTCCAGGCGCAGGCGCTGCCCGGCACTCAGGGGCGGCAGGGGCGGCACCCCCGTCCCGCCCCCGCCCCAGTTGGTGTACGGGTACACGTCCAGCCAGGCCCGGTCGATGACCATGAGGCCCGACGCCGTGAACCGTTCGGGCCCGATGGCCGCCTCCACCCGCGTCTCCTGGCCCCTCGCGGGGCGGGAGCAGGCCGCCAGGAAGGAGCGGGCGATGAAGTCGTACAGGCGCCGCTTGGGCTCGCACCAGGCCGGATCGCCCGCCCCCGGTGGCGCCCGGGTCGGGTGGATGGGCGGGTGCGCCCTGTCGTTGTGCCCGCCCGACCGGGGCCACCGCCAGAGCTCCCCGCTCAACAGGCGGCCCGCGAAGACTCCCCACGCCGGGTGCCCCGCCTGCGCCTCCACCAGGGCCCGCAAGTCGGTGTCCCGGTTGAACTCGTCCGTCTCCGTGCGGGGGTAGGAGATGTAGCCCGCCTGGTACAGCTCCTCGGCAAGCTTCATCACCACGTCGCCCGCCAGCCCGACCACGCCGCGCCGGGTGGCGGCCTTCTGCAGCTCCAGCGTGGACAGCGGGGCGGGCGGCTCCCGGGTGCGGGGCACGCCGCCCACGGTCAGGACGGTGGCTTGGGTGCAGGCGACCGTGTCCGCGTGCAGGGCTGCCGCGATGGCCCCGTCAAACAGGCGGCCCCGGGCCCAGGTGAGGGGGATGCGGAATGGAGGGGCAGGGGCACTGCTGCCGCCGCCACCCCCTCCACCTCCATCCGCGACCGCGATCGCCTCGATGGACCAAAACGGTTCCGCCACGTGCGCCCGGATCTCCCAGGCGCGCAGGACGATGAGACCGAGCGTGGGGAACTGGCAGGGCCCGTACGAGATGAGGCGGGAGCCGGGCGCCCGGCCGCCATTCTCGGCATCCTCCCCGTTGCCACCACCCGCCTCCCAGTCAAACTTGTCCTGGAGCAGCAGGGTTTGGAGGCGGGTGAAGGAGGCGCCGACGCGCAAGTCGATCTCCTGGCGAGCGTCCACGGCCGCCGCGTCCGCCGCGTTGGGCGGGCCCAGGGAAGACACCGCCCGGGCGACCTCCGGGCCCGACACGGCGGAAAAGCGGGCGCGCAGGATGCGCAGGCGCGGGTTGGCGCCCCGGCAGGCGGCGATGACCTCGAACGCGATGTTCTCGCCCTCCCGGTCGCAGTCCAGCCACAGTATGAGAACGTCTGCCCGGGTCGCGCACTCCTGCAGGTTGCGCTCGATGGGCGCCTTGTCGGGCGGGACGCGCTTGGTGACGGGCGCGTCGTACAGGGAGGCCGGGTCGACCGCCCGCCAGGAGCGGTGGGAGGCCGGGAAGTCCAGCTCCGTCATGTGGCCCGCCACGCAGGTAAAGGTGATGTCGCAGGGGCCCAGGGCGGGGAGGGGCGTGGAGAACCGGTAGGCGCGGCAGTATTGGGCGCTGGGGAGGGAGAAGAAAAAGTGGAGGATGAGAGCAGGTCAGTAGGCGGGGCGTGGGTACGAATGCGCGGCGGCGTTCGCGCTCTCGTCTGCTCTCTCGCCTGTACGCCGCGCCTCCGACCCCTCGGCCAACACGCTTTCCATGTCGCCCCTCTCAACGCACCAGGTCGCCTGCCCCCGCACGGGCCCGCCCGCCAGCACCTTGGCCACGCCCTCCGCCACCGAGTTTTTCTCGGCGACGCACAGGACACGGGTTGGCATTGCTGGAGAGGGCAGGGGAGGGGGGGGCGTGGAGTGTGGGTGTGTGTGTGCCTCTTCAGGGCGTGGGGCAGGCATGGGCGGGCATGCTGGGCGAGGGGTAATGGAGTAAGGAGCGCGGCAAGCGGGGCGCGCGGACGGAGTAGTGAAGCAAGATGGAGCGAGGGAGCGGAGCGCCGTTGCTCTCTCATCTCTCACACCGCATTCGTTCCTCCGCTTTCCCCCGCACACAGCCCCACCCACGCGCCCGCGCTCCCCTCCCACACACCCCAGGCCGGACCTTGCACACCTCCTGCACACGTCAAGCGCGGGACCAGGCATTCGCCACACGCGCTTACCGCACACACACGCGCGCCTTTCTTCTTGAACACACGCGCGCCAGGAACGCGAACGGGCCCTCTGCTCCCCGCCACTCTTTTCTCGCGCGCCTCCGTCCGCGACCTGCGCCCCACACGCCTCTCGTCACCACACACCCACGCCCGTCCCCTTCCAACCATGGCCTCCTCCTCCATCCTGGAGGCCGCCGTCCTGTCCGCCGCCGCCGCCGCGGAGGCGGCCGTGGACGCCCAGATCGGCGCGCTCGACGCGCTGGGCGACGACGACCTCGCCTCCCTGCGCCGCCGGCGGCTGGACCAGCTGAAGGCGGACGCGGCGGCCAAGGACGGCTGGCTGGCGGCTGGGCATGGCGGGTACACGGTTGTCACCTCGGACAAGGAGTTTTTCGAGGCGGTGCGCGGGGTGGGCTGCGCGGTCGCCCACTTCTCGCGCACGTCCCGCCCTTGTGCTGCCATGGAGGCCGCCCTGCGCGCCCTGGCCCCGCGCCACCTGGAGACCAAGTTCATCGGCGTGGAGGCGGAGCGCACGCCCTTCCTGGCGGAGCGGCTGAAGGTGTGGATGCTGCCCACGCTGGCCCTGCTCAAGGACGGCGCGGCCGTGGGCTACCTGGTCGGCCTGGACGGGGTCCAGGCGGTGGGCACGTCCGCGGCCGACCCGGCTGTGGACGTGGCCGCCCTGGAGGACAGGCTGGTGGGGGCCGGGCTCATCCGTTCGGACGGGGTGGCCCTGGGCGGGCGGGGTGGAGGCGGCGGCGGCGGGGACAAGGAGAACGAGCGGCGGGCGGTGCGGGCCGGGTGGGCGGGCGGGGTCGGGGATGGGGACTCAGACTTTGATGACTGACGCCATGCTGCAAAACTGGCGCGCGTGCGCCTCTCTCTCTCTACAGTCCTCTCGCTATGCGCTGCCTCAACGGGGCGCCTTCCCTCCCCACGCGGCTTCCACTTCGGCACAGGATGCGATGGTGGCGAAGCCAAAGCCCAGGGCGGCCAGGCTGGCCCGGTGGTGGGCCGGGTCGTCGGTCGCGGTCCCGTCGCTCAGGAAGACCACGTCCAGCCCCCGCACAAAGGCGGCCCGGGCGGTCGTCTCGCAGCACAGCTCGGTCATGACGCCCCCGATGACGACGGCCGACCGGGCACGCTCCGCCAGCAGGCCGGCCAGGCGGGTGCCGTGGAACGCGTCGTATGTGCGCTTCTCGTCCAGAATGGCGTCGCCCTCCTCCACGCCCAGGCCCGGGACCAGCGCCCAGGCGGGGCTGCCGACGGCGATGCTATTCTCTGGCCCCCACCACCGCACCAGGTTGGAGGTGGACGCGTCCGCGGCCGGGTCCGGGTGGCCGTGCTGGGTCCAGGTCACGGGCACGCCCGCGGCCCGGGCGGCCGCAGCCAGGCGGGCCAGTCGAGGGGCCAGGCCCGTCGCCGCCGCGCCAAAGTGGGCCTGGAGGTCGATGAGGACCAGGGCAGCGGTGGAGGGGTCCATGGCGCTTCTGTGTGTCAAAGAGGCGTGAGCACGCTGGTTTTGGTTTGTTTGTGTGTATGTGAGCGCCCCGGGTGGCGAGGACGACTGAACGCCACCCCCGCTCCCCTGCCCGCCGCCCAGACCACCTGAAAACCCCGCGACTGTCGAAGGTCGCGGAGTGGTGGAACCGGGTGGCGGCGCAGGCCCGGCTCCCTGCGCGGCGTGGGTCTCGCTCGCCCAGCAGAGAGGCAGTGGGAGAAAAAGCTGCCTCGCTGGGGTCTGCAAGCGCCGTTGGGCAAACCAAAGCAGGGGGCCGACCGGCGCGTCCGGGTGTCATTCTCCGCAAAACCAGATGGCCCCTGAGACACCGCCATTTTGAGTGTTGGGCGGGGGGGATGGAAGTGGTGCGTTGGAAGTGGAGCGGAGACGGGGGGGGGCGTGCCTCGCCCCCCCTCACCTTGTGGCAGCCGCGCGCGCGCGCGCCTGGGAGGATGAGTTGAGAAACAGGGGGTGTGAAAGGATGAGTTGTTGGGCGGGCTTCTTCCGGCACCGGTCAGGTGGTGGTTCGCGGGCGGAATAGGTAATGCCGCCGTGTCAGGTCGTTCTCCCGCATTGTGTTTATGTTTTTGTTTGGACCTCGGCACGCCATGGGAGGGAGGCGGCGAGGGCTAGAGCAAGCGGTGTAAAGGGGTTGAGAGAGCGGGCCGCCGGCGGCCCGCGGAAAAATGCTCTCTCTGGAAATGCACGCGTACTGGGAGGCCTCGCACCTATGAGACGCCGTTTGCCGCACACTAAGGGTACTCAACCGGTCACCGCACGTGCTGGTAGGGCGGGAGCGGCCGAGAGCGGCAGGGAGAGGGAGGGGTGCGGCGTGGCGTGACTGCCGGCGGCGCCTGGCAAATGCCACACTGAAAAGAGGCGAGGAGACCGAGGAGACCCCCGGCCGCTCTCTTCTCTCCTCATTCCCTTCATTCACGCCCCATGCCCGTCATCCCGCCCACCACCCTGCGCCTCATCAACCTGGCCGACCTGCTGCGGGAGGAGGCCTGCCTGCGCCTGGGTGGGCTGGCCGAGCTGCCTGACCCGCCGGGCGAGCCGGGGCAGTGGTGAGGGATGAGAGGGATGGAGGGGGTTACAGGAGGCGGCGGGGGCCGACCCGCTCTCTCGTGCCTCTTCTCTCACACGCACGCCGCTCCTCATCATCATCTTCCTCTGACCACCCCCAGGACGGAGGCCGACGTCCGGGCCCACTTTGCCCGCCTGGGCCAGCAGCAGCAACAGCAGGAACGAGAGCCTGCCGACGACGACGATCACCCTGACTTTGCCCGCTGGGTGCCGGGCCTGCCCCTCTCCCGGACGGCGCCACCGCCCGGGGGGCGCCCGCGCGCCCGCATCGTGGCTTTCCCCTGCGCAGGCTCGGCGGAGGACATGTACAGCGCGGAGGGGACGGGGGTGCGGCGGGCGGCGTCGCCCCTGCTGGTGAGAGGGAGCGGAGAGATGGAGGGAGAGAGAGGTGCGCACCCGCCCACGTCCAGCCCTAGCCCTCAACCCCCTTGCGCATTTTTTTCTCCATCCTCCTCTCTCTCTCTCTCCTCTCTCTCTTTCCTCTTTCCAGGACTGGTGCCGGGCCAACGCCGTCGAGCTGCTGGCCGTCCAGCCACCCGGCCGGGGCGCGCGCGGGCGGGAGACCCCCATCACCAGCGCCGCGGCCCTAGCCTCCGCAGCCCTCCCCATCCTGGCTCGTCGTCTGGTAGACAGGTCTGTACCTTGGTTCCTTGTGGGCCACTCGGCCGGCGCGTGGGTGGGGTACGAGTTTGGCCGGGCGGCAGTCACTGCTGGCCTCCCGCCGCCCGCCCGGGCCTTCCTGTCCGCCATGCTGCCGCCGGACACGCCGCCGGAGGACCGGCCCTGGACGCCCAGCGCGGGGCTGTCCACGGCCGGCCTCCAGGCCGAGTGCCGGGCGTGGGGCATGGCAGAGGCCGTCCTGTCCCCGGCCGTCTGGCCCGCCTTTGAAACCCTGCTGCGCGCCGACTTCCGCCTGTTTGACGAGTACGAGTGGGCGGTGGGGGAGGCGGCGGGGGGCGGGCCTGCTGCCGCCGCCCTGCCGTGCCCGCTGACGGTGTTTGCGGGGACGCGGGACGGGCGGTGCCCGCCAGATGCGCTGGGTGGGTGGGCGCGCTTTGCGGCGGGGGGAGGAGGGGGAGGGGAAGGGGCCGGTGGGCCTTCGTTCGAGCTGGTGCCCGTGGAGGGGCCCCACCTGTGGCCACTGGACCGGACCGCCAAGCCCGGGTGGCTGGCGGCCATTGCGGCGCGGGCGGCCGCCGAGTTGGAAGGGTTGGGCAAATGCTAAAAAAAAGGGGCAGTCTCTCTCACTGTGTTTTTTGACCACGTCCTCTCTCTGCCTGACTCTTCACGCCGCCCCGTCGGATGACTCTCCATCACGGGCCGCCCCACTCCCCACCAGGTAGCTGGCGACCGCCCCCGAGCCGTGACCCGTCCCGCCGATGAAGCCGCCGAAACCGCCGCCGCCCAGTGAGCCGACGCCGCCACCCCCGCCGCCCCCGCCATAGGAGGACACGGCGTTGATCGCCATCGTCGCCCGGAAGCTGGCGCCCAGGGGCGTGCCCCGGTGGTAAGAGGAGGCGGCGGACGCGGCGGACAGGCGGCGGGACGGGGCCGGGATGGCAGCCGCGCCCGCGGCAGACAGGCGGCGGGAGGAGGAGGGGAGCAGGGTGGGCGTAGCGGTGCCGTCGGTCAGGGCGCCGCCGTCCTCGCTCGCGCCGCCGTCCGCCCCGGCCTCCGCCGCCCGCCGGGCGTCCAGGTCGTCGCCGCGCCCGTACAGCAGGGTGCCGGACACGAGGATGCAGAAGCCGGCCGCCTGGACCCAGGACCAGGGCCCCCAAGACTCGCCCAGCTTGCCCCCGCCAGCGCCGGCGGCGGCCAGCAGCAGGTCGACCAGCCAGACCGCCAGCGTGCGCGACGTCTCGAGTACGGTGCGGAAGACGGCGCCCAGGTGGCCCGTGACCGCCATGCCGGCCACATTGTAGGCCAGCAAGCCGGACATCTGGACGGCCAGGGTCGCGGCGATGGCGGGCGAGCCGGCGATCATCTGAGAGATTGAAATGGGAGGCGGGGGGGGGGGGGGAAAA
>Ga0114918_10006187_pt1 | contig 10157 bp, 16 predicted proteins | sample LantaG_FD_87015 | JGI IMG/M metagenome (GOLD analysis project Ga0114918, IMG submission 87015) | Deep subsurface microbial communities from Baltic Sea to uncover new lineages of life (NeLLi) - Landsort_02402 metaG | ecosystem: Environmental > Aquatic > Marine > Oceanic > Sediment | place...
CATCGTTCCCGGAAGCGGCCGGCGACGTGAAGATAGACTGCAACGCCGCCGGCAGCACCGACGCGGACATCACAGCGGCGGCTTTGGCGATCAATGCCGATGTGTCCGCCACGGTGACGGCGGTCGCGGACCTTACGAACGACATCCTCCACCTCTACGCCAAGACGGCGGGCGCGGCGGGCAACGCGACGAGGCTGGCCTCGACGATGACGAATACGACGGTCAGCGATGCGACGTTTGCCGACGGGGCGGATGCCGCAGTAAAGGTCAACGCCTGCTACCGACACGTCGTCACCGCCACCGAGGCGACGGGCGGCGCGTTTGCGGCCGTGCGATTCGACACCGGCCTGAGTTCGATCTGCTCGGTGCAGGTGACTTACGAGGCTTCCGGTGTCAATACGGCCGGCGACGTGGCGATCGGCGTCGCGGCCGGCGTCGTGACGCTCGTCGAAGGCACTGTTCCGGCGTGGACGGCGGGAGACATCATCAACCTGGTCGTCATCGGCGTGGAATAGCGCAGTCGCCCGTCACGGCCACAGGCCGTGCCGTGGCCGGATCGGCGCGCCTCGTTCGCCTCGTGACGAAGCGGACGGCGACGCGGGCCTGGAATAACGCACCCGTCACGGCCACAGGCCGTGCCGTGGTCGGAAAGGAGTCGCCATGTACGTCGAGCGGCATGAAGTGGCCGTGAAGACCGCCGCCGGCGGCGCGGGCGCGGGATACACGCGGGTCGTCTCGGGGCGGATCCTGGCCATCCGGTACGTCAAAGATCCCGCCGCGACGGCCTACGCCGACACCGTGGACTTCACGATCACGAGTGAGGCGACTGGGGCGAACATCTGGACCGAGGAAAACGTGGACGCCTCCAAGACCGTCTATCCCCGGGCCCAGGTCCATTCGACCGCCGGCGTCGGCCTGAAATATGACGTTGCCGGCGCCCAGCCGGTGGCCGAGCCGCCGGTCGTGGCACTGGACCGCGTGAAGGTCGCCGTGGCGGCCGGGGGCGACTTGAAAACGGGCACTTTCCATGTTTTGGTCGGGTAGGAGAACGCTGATGCGCGTGCGAATGGAAGTCACAATGGCGGGGCCGACGGGCACGTTCCTGGCCGGCCAGGTGGCGGACCTGCCGGACGCGGAGGCAAGAGCGCTCCTGGCGGCCGGATATGCACGGCCCATCGAGGTCGCCGCGGCGACCGCAGGTCCGGTCGAAAGCGCCATGCTCGATCCGGCGGAAGAGAAGGCGATCGAGGCCGGGCCGGAACCACGGCGACGCGGGCGGCCGCCGAAACGCGGGCGGCGGGGAGGACTCGATGCGGCTGACGCGGACGAAGGCGCCTGAGGTCGAGCCGGTCACGCTCGCCGAGACGAAACGACATCTCCGGGTGGACGACCCGGACGACGATGCGCTTATTGAAAACCTCATAACGGCCGCGCGCGAGCACGTCGAAGAAGTTTGCCGGCGGCAACTCCTGACGGCCACGTGGATCCTTTCCCTTCCTGGGTTCCCCGCGGGAGGCGGCGCCATCCGTCTCCCGCGGCCTCCCTGCCAGGAGGCCGAGGTCAAGTACGTCGATTCTATCGGCACGACGCAGGAATTGACGGCTGTGACGGATTACCAGGTGACGGCGGACGACTGGACGGCGGAAGTATCGCCCGCCTATGGCAAGTCGTGGCCGGCAGCCCGGGCCGTGCCCGAGGCCGTACTGGTCGAATTTGAGGCGGGCTACGGAGACGAGGGGGCCAACGTGCCGGCGTCCATCCGGGCGGCGATCCTGCTCCTCGTGGGCCACCTGTACGAGAATCGCGAGGCGACGGCCGGGGAGGCGCTCAAGGTCGTGCCGATGGCGGTGGATAGCCTGCTGGCGCCGTACCGCGTGATGGAGGAATTCTGAATGGAACCAGAAACCGAAGTGGTCGCTGCGGCGACGGATGCGATTTCAGTGCGATTTGGAGGAATCGTGTCGAAACTCGAACTCGGACCGGAGGACTTGCTTGTTATCGAACTGCCCGATGGCCGGCTGATTTCGCAAGCCGAAAGAGAATGCCTGAAACAGCAGATCGCTACCGCATTGCCTGGGCGAAAAATCATTGTCCTTGAGGGCGGCATCCGTCTTGGCGTTTTGAATCCGAAAAAAGAAGAAGATGATTTTGTCGTACCGGAACCTCAATCTGGCGAACCAAAGCCTCCGAAGGGAACGATAATCCGTGAATCTCGGGATCGACCGGATAACGGCGAAAGGTAGATGATGCGGGCGGGACGGCTGCACCATCGCGTGGAATTTCAGGAACCGCTCCATGAACAGGACGCGGCGGGCCAGCCGATCAGCACGTGGCGGACGGTTGGTCGGCGGTGGGCGGGCGTCGAGCCTTTGACGGGCCAGGAACTGCTCCGGGCCCAACAGTTTGGGTCGGAGACGACGATCCGCGTGCGGATCCGCTACATGAACCGTCTGACGCCGCGATGGCGGCTGTTGCACGAGAGGCGGACGCTGGAGATCGTTTCGATCATCGACCGCGAGGAACGCGGGCGGGAGTTGGAACTCCTCTGCAAGGAAATCGTCTGATGCAGATTTCGATAACCATCCAGGGCGGCGATCTCCTGATGCGGAAACTCGAAGCGCTGCCCGGCAGGGTGGCGAAGAAAATTCTCGGCCAGGCCCTTCGGGACGGCGCGAAGATCGTCCAGGCCGAGGCGAAGGCGCGGGCGCCGGTGCGGACGGGGCTTATGCGAAAGTCCATCACCGTCCGGGCGCAGAAAAAGAAAAAGCGCGGCGAGATCGGCATGAATGTCATGCTGGACACCAAGCGCCATCCCGGCCTCATCTCAGAAAGCGCGGGCGGCAAACGGTATTTCTATCCGGCCGTCGTCGAGTACGGGGCGGAAGGGCGTGCGGCCCGGCCGTTCATGCGGCCGGCGGCGCAGGCATCGAAGGGCCGGGCGGAGCAGGCGATACGCGAGCGGCTGAGCGAGGGAATCCTGGCGGCGGCGAAGGGGCCGGCATGAGCCTGGAGACGGGCCTGTACGCGTTTCTGGCGGCCGAAGCGGGCGTCAAGGCGCTCGTCGCGGCGCGGATTTATCCCGACGCCGCACCGGCGGGCGCGGCGAAACCGTACATCGTCTATCAGCGGATCACAACGGAACGGGACCGGACGATGGACGGGCCGAACGGCCTAGCGATGCCGCGGATGCAGGTGACATGCTGGGCGGCGACCTACATCGGCGCCAAGGTCCTGGCGGACGCCGTGGCGGACGCGATAGACGGATTCAGCGGCGACATGGGCGGCGAGGCGGTGCAGGTAGTGAGCGTCCTGGACGAGGGCGACATGCCGGACCTCTCGCCCGAAGGCGAGACGGGCCGGGCCTACGGGCGGCGGTTGGACCTGGAAATCTGGCACTGCGGGACATAATTCCGGCGCGTCGGGACGAATAAAGGAGAATGGCAATGACGACGACGGCAAGAAGCGGATTTGCGAGTCAACTGCAGCGCGACACGGGGACCGACGAATTTCTGACGGTCGCCGAGGTCCTCTCCATCGGCGGGCCGAGCCAGTCGCGCGACATGATCGACGCGACGAGCATGGATTCGACCGATCAGTTCAAGGAGTTCATCGGCGGCCTCGTCGACGCGGGCGAGGTGACGATGGAACTGAACTGCATCGCCGCCGATCCCGAGCAGCAGGCGCTCGTGAGCGGCATCTACGGGGCCGTCGGGGCGTGGCGGATCGCGTGGCCGAACTTCGACGCGGCGTCCATCGAAATCGAGGCGGTCGATACGGTGGACGACGAGTTGACGATGACTCTCCACGGCCTGAAGACCGGCCAGCCGGTCCGGTTCACCACGGATGACACGCTGCCCGAGGCGCTGGAGGCGGGCGTCACGTACTTCGTCGGCGTCGTGGACGTGAACACCGTGAAGGTCTATCCGACGAACGCCGCCGCCGTGGCGGGAACGGACCCAATCGATCTGGAGGACGAGGGAACGGGTCCCCATTACACGGCGCGCGGGAGCGTGTGCGATATGGCGGCGGGCGTCTCGGGGCACGAGACGACGACGCCGCACGACGGCAAGGTCGCCGTGTCGGCGACCGTGAAATTGACTGGGAAACCGGCATTCACCTGGTAATGCGGCCGGTCCGCTTCGGCGGACATCGGACGACGAGAAAAGGAGCGGAACATGGCGACGGCGGCGAGAAGCGGACACGGATGCAAGATCGGGAAGACGGGCGGGACGGCCGTCGCCGAAGTCCTTTCCATCGGCGGACCGAGCCAGTCGCGCGACATGCTCGATGCGACGAGCATGGATTCGGAGGACCAGTTCAAGGAGTTCATCGGTGGCCTCGTCGATGCCGGCGAGGTGACGCTGGAGATGAACTTCCTCCTGGCCAACACCGAACACAAGGCCCTGATGACCGACATCTACGCGGCGGCGCTCACGAGTTGGACGCTCTCCTGGGCGACGGTTTTTGGGAACGCGCCCAAGATCGTGTTCGACGGTTGGGTGTCGGGCGTCGAGGCAACGACGCCGCATGACGGGAAACTCACCCTCTCGGCGACGATCAAGATCACGGGCAAGCCTGTCCCCACGTGGAGTTGATGGGGAGCGGCAAAAGGAATCGGAACCTCTGAAAGAGAAAGGAGCGGGATATGACTGTGCTTGGCCGCGATGCGATCCTGGCGGCGGAGGATCTGCCGCAGGAATACGTCGAAACGCCGGAGTGGGGCGGCGGCGTGTGGATCCGATGCCTGACGGCGGCGGAGCGGGATGCCTTCGAGGCCCAGCAGATACAGGCCCGGGTCGAAGGCAGGAAGGTCACGGTGACGCCCGACCTCCAGAACGCCAAGGCGCGGCTCGTCGTCCGCTGCATCGTCGATGAGGCGGGCAAGCGGCTTTTCGCCGACAAGGACGCCGTGGCCCTGGGCGCGAAAAGCGCGGCCGTCGTGGATCGGCTCTACACCGCCGCGCGGCGGCTCTCGGGCATGGCCCGGGAAGACGACCTGGCGGAACTCATAAAAAATTCCGATGCCGACCGGACCGGCGATTCATCTTCCGCCTAGCCCTCGCGCTCGGGATGCCGGTCGGCCTGATGCTCCGGGCGATGTCGGCCCGCGAACTCGACGAGTGGGCGGCCTACTACGCCGTCGAGCCGTGGGGCGAGGAACGGGCGGACCTGAGGACGGGCATCCTGGCGGCGCTCCAGGCCAATCTCTGGCGAAAGTCCGGGACGCCGGCGGTCAAGCCGGCCGACTTCATGCCGGACTTTCTGGGACGCGAGGCGGAGGAACAATCGCCCGAGGACCAGATGGCGATGATGCGGCTGGCGGCGCAGCGGATGGGCGAAAAAGAGGCATAAACGATGGCCCTCATCGCGACGATGCTGGTCAGCCTGAAGGCGAACGCGGAGCAGTTCAACCGCGCCATGGCTTCGGCCTCGCTCCGCACGAGCGCCTTCGAGCGGCAGGCGAAGGTCGTCGGGGCCGCCGCGGGCCGGGCGTTCATGTACATCGGGGCGGCGGCAGCGGGCATGGCGGCCGTGACGCTCAGGGCCTACGCCCAACAGGAAGAGGCGGAACGCGGGCTCCGGGCGGCTCTGAACGCGACCGGCCAGGCGGCGGGCCAGCACATGGAAAGCCTTCTGGAATCGGCCAAGGCGATCCAGCGCCTTACGATCATCGGCGACGAGGCGGCACTGGCTCTGATGAAACAGGCGACGAATCTCGGCATCAACGCCGAGCAGTTGCCGGAGGTGACGCGGGGTGTGATCGGCCTGTCGGAAGCCCTGGGCATCAACATGCAGTCGGCGATCCGCTACGGCGCCCTCGCGCTCCAGGGCGAATTCACGGTCCTTCAGCGTTATGTGCCCGCCCTCCGGATGACGACCGATGCGGGCGAGAAACTCGCCATCGTCCAGCGCCTGATGGCGTCGGGATGGGAACAGGCCCAGGAACGGACGAAGACCTTCTGGGGCCGGCTCGTGCAGTTGAAAAACGAGTTGGGCGACGTGGCCGAGAAAATCGGCGAGGCGCTCGTTCCCGCGGCCGAAACGCTCATCGGCTGGCTGAGGACCCTGGCCGTCTGGATCGGCGGCATCAACGCATCGCACGTGCGATGGGCCGCCCTGGCGACCGGCGTCGTCCTGGCGGTCACCGGCCTTGTCGCCGTGATGGGCAAACTCGTGGCGGCCGTGAAGATCGCCAAGATCGCCTACGCCGCCTACGGCGTCGTCAAGGCCTGGGTCCTCGGGATGACCGGCGCCGGCATCGTTCTCGTCGCCGCTGCGGCTGTAGCGGCGGCGGCGGCGGGCGTGGCCATTTACAAACTGGCCGGGTCCTGGGAGGAGGCCGCCGAAAAGGCGAAGGCCGCGAACGAGGAACAGGACAAGATCAAGAATACGCTCAAGGGCGTGGCTTCGGCGGCAACGGACGCGGCGGCGGGCATCGACCGAATGACCGAAGTGGAAAAGCGCGGTCAGACGTCCCTCGATAGCCTACGCAAGGCGCATGCGGATATGTATACAGAACTTAATCATTTGAAATCCGGCCTGACGGAACAGGAACAGGGATGGAAGGACCTCGTCGATTCCATCAAGGAATGGGGGACGCCTTGGCAGATCGAGCAGGCCAACAAATTGGCCGGTTCAATGCGACATCTTAGCCGCGTGTTGGAACCGCTGCGGGCGAAGGCCGAGGCGACGAAGGATGCGCTCGCCCGCCTTGCGGAGGTCAATAAGGAACTCGCCGCCCTTCGAGGCGTCGATGCCGGGGCCCTCGGCGAGAAGTTGTTCGAGGCCCTCAGAGACATCGTAAAGGCTGCCGGAATGGAAGGCGTTGCCCGGTTTACTACTGCTATAGATAACATCCGCAACGCCATGAAGGACCTCAAACCGGAACAGTTGATCGAAATCCAGGATCTTCTGACTAAAGGCGTGGATCCGCTCATACTGGCGATGACGGTTCGCTCGATGGCCGAAATCAACCGCGAATTGCAAAAGATGACGGAACAGGAAGAGGCCGCCGCTGCTGCAAAGGCAAGGTTCGAGGACGTGCAAAAATTCGCCGAGGGTGTCAAGGAAAGCCTGAAGACGCCCATCGAGCGGTTCAAGGAGTTCCGCGACAAGATCGAGGAAGTGAACGTCGCGTTGAAGGCGGAGGCCGAGGCGCTCCGAATCGCGGGCAAGGAGGCCGAGGCGCGCGCGATCGAAGAACTGATGCTTACCGAGGCGGAAAAGATCGCTGCGCTCCGCGAGAAGATGGCCGGACTGATGGGACGGGAAGGCCGCAAGGACGTGGGCGAGTTCATGGAAATCAGCCGGGGCATCGACATCCGCGGCCTCATTCGGGGCGAGGCCAAACCGGAACTCGAAAAACTCGACAAGCAGATTGTCATTCTGGACGACATCAGGGCCGAAGTGCGAAAGGGCGGAGGTCTCGTCCCATAATGGCGACCGTCAAGATCGATCTCGTGGATGGGCATCGGGCGACGTTGACGCGGCGCGGCTGGGAGAACGTGGCCCGCACGGCCACCGTTTCGGGGGTGACGGGAGCGGCACACGAACGCCTGAAAGTGGCGACGGACGCCCTGGCCGCCGCCGGAACCGCGATCGGATCCGCGCACCCGTCGCTGCCGGGCGTGTATCTGGAAAGCATCGCGCCGGAAGCCCTGACGCCGGGCGTCATCAAACTTCGTCTCACTTACGAACGGCCCGAGGCCGGACAAATTGCCGGCGAGACGTTGATCGAGACGGGGGCGACGCTTGCGGAAGAAGAAACAAACAAGGACATCAACGGCACGTTGTTGGAAGTGGCCCATACGATAGGCGACACGTCATATCTCCAGGGCGGCACGGTATCGGTCGCCCGGCCGCGATCTACGACGGTCATCACGAGGACGGAGACCGAGGACCCCGACTCGAAGGCGGATTATTACGTCGGCAAATTGAACGCCGGGGCGTTCCGCGGAAAGCCCGCGAAAACGGTCCGCTGCAACGGCATCGTCGGGACGAGCCGCGACGGGGGAGAGACGTACCAGACGCGCTATGAATTCGAGCGGGGCGAGGACTGGCGGAAAGAACTCGCCTATCGGGACCCGGAAACGGGCCGGCCGCCGCCGGGTCTGGTTGAAGGTGTTGGCGTGAAAAAATATGAGTTTTACGAGACGGCGAACTTCGGTGCCCTCGGGCTGCCGACACACTGAAAGGCAGGCCTGCGGACCAGAGCGGCTTGAGGCCTGAGGCAAAAAAAGGAGAACAGACATGGCGAATCCTACGCGGATCGAAGGCGACGTTTTTGTGGCGGGCAACGTGCGGGCCGTCTCGATGACCGTGCCGGCCGGCGCGGTGGACGACCAGGCCGTGGCGGCGGGGGCGGACATCGCGGCGACGAAACTCCGCCACGAGCACCGGCCAGTCTATGCCCAGGAGTCGGCGACGGCGGCGGCCAGCGAGGCGCGGGTCCTGCACGCCGTGCGCGGCGTGGCGGCCGAGGCCGTGGCGTTCGTGGCCGGGGCCGTCGTGCCGGCGGTAGGCGATTCGACGGTGACGGTAGACCTCCTGAAGAACGGGGCGAGCATTCTCACGGCGGCGATCACGCTTTCCGTCGCCCAGGCGGCCTACGAGATCGTGGCCGGCGCCATCGCCTCGGCGGCCCTCGTGGCGGAGGATGTGCTGGAGGTCCAGATCGTCGCCACGGTCGGCGGCGGCACGCTGCCGAAGGGCGTGTTTGCGGCCTTGTCGGTCCACGAGGACGCTCAATAGGGAGGCGAAGGACGATGGGCGTCGGACCGTTCCAGGCAGGCCACAAACTCAGCGCCGGCGAGATGAACGAGATCGCCCGGGCCGTGGCGAAGATCGTGCGGCTGTCGGGCGACAAGTTCATTCAGGTGACGCACACGGCCGACGGGACGACGCTGCGCCTTTCGACGGAGGACCTGGTAGCCTACCTGCCTAAAACCCGGCGGGGCCGTTGGGTGCGGCTGACGGCGTGGAACGAGAGCGACAACACCTATTCGTGGATCCGGCTTCAGGATGACGGCGAGGCCGAATACGTGCCCCAGGAGACGGGCACGCTGAACGCCAAAGAGGTGAACGGGATCGAGGGCATTCCGGTCGGCGGGGCGGGCGTTGGAACGGTCGTCTGGTTGGAGAAGGATACGACGGTCGATCCGGCGGAGTGGCGGTTCGAGTACGAAAAGGGAGGCGTTTTCCCCGTCATTCTTGCTTATGACGGCGGAAGCGCGGGTAGCGAAACGACCCAGGCTTCCTGGACCTATACGGTGACGGACGCCCTGTCGGAGGTAGAGTTGGGCGCGACGGTTGACCCGACGGCGGGCGTGCACAAGTGGGTGCGTCCGACGGTCGGCGTCATGATTGCGGCCACGTTCGGGTACGCCCATCGGAACGCTGCCGGTGACTTTGTAATCGGCTGGATCAACGAGGTGGCCGACCAGGAAGCGTGTGCGTGATGGCTGCGGCAGGGAAAGCAGTCGTGCTCGCCAGCGGCAAGCGGGGATTGCTCGCGGGCGGCAAGGCGGCGCTCTTCGACGCGCTGGGGGAATGCGCTGCCTGCTGTGAGGAGGTTCCCAGCGAAGTGCCCTGCACGGATTGCGCGGGCGAAGTACAGCCGGATGCTGTGATCAGCGTGATTGGCGAATGTGAGGGGGCTTGCTGCGATACCGTGGAGGGTGTCTACAGTTTCGTAGATTTCGAGACTACTGCCGGATTTTGCATCTGGACCTGGTTGATGGGCGATCCCGACAATCCACCGTGGGAAAGCGCATATATTTTTGTATCCTACGAGATAGCCACTGGGGAGTGGATGGTGCAGATAAACGGAGATATTGGGGACCTCATGTTCGTGGGCACATGGAACGACGTTTCGGGAATCGGATGCTACGCTTCCACGGGCTTCTTGAAGGCTGCCCTTTCTCTACCCGGAACCGGAGTGCTTTGCATCCAGGAACCGCACTGTGAAGGATGCACCTACAACATCACCCTCGGCGGTTGAATTCACGAAGTTGCCGCCACGGGGCAGAATGGCAAAGGAGCGAAAATGGAACGCAAACTGAAGGCAAGATACGAGAGCCGCCTGTGTCACGTTTCCGGTGAAGGCGACTTGCTCCTGGTGCACGATACGGAAGAAGAACAGGATGTCTGGTACGAGA
>Ga0114918_10006189_pt1 | contig 10156 bp, 7 predicted proteins | sample LantaG_FD_87015 | JGI IMG/M metagenome (GOLD analysis project Ga0114918, IMG submission 87015) | Deep subsurface microbial communities from Baltic Sea to uncover new lineages of life (NeLLi) - Landsort_02402 metaG | ecosystem: Environmental > Aquatic > Marine > Oceanic > Sediment | place: Baltic...
GAGGTATTTAAAAATCAGGTTCCACAGCAATGGGTTTCACATGGAGGTCTTGACTATGTAAAGAATGTGAGTTTTACAAACTATGTAAAATTGGGAAGCATTCACAGTCATGCAAATTTCAGTGCATTCCATTCAGGTACGGACAAGGGAGATGAATTTGATTGGGATGGATTGCATATAACCATTGGGAATGTAGCAGATAATGTTCAATCAATATCAGCATCTATAGTTGTAAACAAGTTGCGATTTCTTGTTCATCCTCTTGAGTATATTGAAGGAATTGAGCAAATGGGTGACTCCGGGAAGTATTATAGATTTACGGATCTTGATAAATTCCCAAGTTTTCCGGAATCATGGCAGATGTTTGTAGAGACCATTAAGGAAGTTCCAAAAGAAAAAACTACGTCTCTATATTCATATGGACTTGGAACAACCTTAACAAAGGTAATGGATACATGGAAAAAGAATCAAGACCTTATGGAAACCGAGTTTGAAAATCCATGTGAGAAATGTCCATTTAAAGAGTATAAGATTGAAATGCAAATGGAAGAAATCCTTGAAAATCTCGATGAACAAGAAGAGGAAGAAGAGGATTTTGAATCTTTCTATTCCGGAAATTTTGGAAAGGATGAGGACGATAATCAATCAACTACACATGGATGTCATGGAAAGGGGTAAATAGTGAACATAAAAATTATTGGTCTTGGTGGAATAGGATCTATGTTGAGTGAACTCATATGTAGATATTTGAATTACTCAGATTATTCGGGTCTTATAACACTGGTAGATGGAAAGGAATACAAAGTTAAGAATTCTGAACGGCAATTCTTTACGCAGTTTGGAAATAAAGCGGGATCTAAGGGGCGAGAACTTAGATCTCGATTTAAAAATCTTACGATTGATCCGTTTACTGAGTATGTAACAGATAAAAATATCTCTGAAGTAATTCAAAATGGAGATATAGTGTTCGTGTGTGTTGATAATCATGAGACAAGAAAACGAATCTCAGATTATGCAGGCACGTTAATGGATGTTATAATCATATCAGGTGGGAATGATTGGACAGATGGAAACGTCCAAATCTATTCAAGAAAGGGGGGAGTTAAAATAAGACCATCTCTTACTGATTATCATCCTGAGATTGAAGACCCAGATGACAGGTCGCCAGAAGCAATGAGTTGTGAAGAACTTGCAAAATCAGAACCACAATTGTTCTTCGCCAATGTTTCGGCAGCTTTACTTATGGCATGGGTATTTTATGCTATATTTACAACTGGGAATGTTCCAAAGGAGAGCGAAATCTATTTTGATATCGCTCAATTATCTATTAACGCGGTAGAACGTCCTGTACCGCAAATATAAGGAGATATGTAACATGGCTAAGATTTCTAAGGAATACCTCGAAGGAAAGAGCATTGCTGAACTGCGAAGAATGGTTGTTCATGATTTTGGAATCCCTGGTCTTACCAAAAAGAGAAAATCGGTAATTATTGATGCAATCTTGAAGAAAGTCAACTCCGGCAAAAAGGCAGTCGGGAAAGGTGCATCAAAATCTTCAAAATCTGTGGTTTCCCACACACCAGTCGAAGCAATCAAGATGTCTTTGGAAAGTACTCTTACCAATCCCGGAAATCACTTTGGAAATAAAGCTACCACAAAGATTGTAGTTTCCTGTGGTGCTGCCAAAGGTAAATTTGCGGTAACTGGAAAGTCCATCGCTACAATCAAAGTATTCCTCGCTGAAGTTCTGAATATCCCGAAAGGATTTCCGCAGGCAATGGTCAATGGAAAAAAGGTTGATGATTCCTATATTGCCAAATCTGGCGACCAGATTGAAATCCTGAAACCTGCTGGTAAAAAGGGATAGATTTTGATACCAGGTAAATGAAAAATGGGGGGCATCGAAATGGGTGCTCCTCATTTTATTATGTGTTAGGAGGGGATTGTGAATGTTAAAAACCAAGGTTAAAGTCAAAGAAAGAAAATCTATATCATATGATACCATTGCAGTCATAGGAAATGGATCTTTTGGAGGGTTCTTTGCTGATAGTATGGCAAGAACAGAAAAAGTAAAAAAGATGATTTTAGTTGACTATGATGTTATTAAAAAAAAGAATTTACGAAATTCGATATTCACTGAAAACCAAATAGGGACAAATAAAAATATTGCTTTGAAGGATATGATTCAATCACATAGTAATATTGAAGTTGTAACGATACACTCGGAATACCTTGAAGGAAAAACAATGATACCAGAATGTAATCTGGTGTTTGACTGTAGAGATTATGTATATGATAGATATGGTCAAATAGATTGCAGATTATATATATCTCAAGAGTATCTAATTATAGACTGTAGACGTATCATGGTGCATGACTTTACCTACGAAGGAAATTACGGAAGTGTTCTTAAAAAACTTGATATAGCACATGCCGCAATTATGGCAGCTCATAAGGTTTCAAATAAACAATTTTTAGAAAATCTAATAAAAAAACAGGGAATGGAGTCATTAGATTTGTATCATAGGGATCCTGAAAATGAGAATGAGTGTGATATATTATTTGATAATCCTTCTATCAGCAGAATTCCAAATCTGTCTGATAATTTCTCAACTTTGATAAGAACCAATGAGATTTCAACAATTAAGGTTTATTTGAAAAGCAAAAGACATCCAATCAATAAACGAATACTAAAAAAAGGAATTATTAAAACCTATAATGATGCCTTAATTGAATTATGTAAAGCTTTACCAAATGATTGTAAAAATTATATAATTCGTATAGAGGAAGTTAAAGGCGGAAAAATAATTATTTTAATTCCTGAATCAGGGGGAGCTTAATGAAAGTTATTAAATACAAAGATGAGATTATTCCAGATATGATAGCAAGAAGAATTCCAGGTCCATCTAAAGATAAAATATACAGAATCCTTGGAGTTATGGATGAATTGATAATAAAGGGATATAATGTATATGTGGATGAGGATAATCGAATAATAAAGGTTACTATAAATGGTGCTCATCACCCGAGTCTTAAAATCCCAGAAGGGAGAATCAGGGCAGAAGAATTTTTAAGAGGGGATCCTCCCGAAGAAGGAGAGATGTGTATATTATTTGATGGTCTCCTGTATACTAAAGAACTTGAGAAGAGAATTTTAAATCTTCTTAAGTGTTATGAATGGGGAGCAAATTCTCACTGGGACTGGAGGGATATAGAACCAGATGAGGTTGAATATGAGGATTGGGGGGAAGACGGAATGGAAGAGTATATGAGAAGACTTAGGTGTAAAATAGAAAATGGGAAAGATCTAGTAACCCCACAACCCCCACTTAGAGGAACGGTTAAAGTTACAACATCAATCCCAAAAGAAATATCTATCCTTGAAAAAGTTGCAACAATCATATTTAATGACTTTAGATTCGTTAAAAATGATATACTAAAATTTATTGATCATATTAGAAGCGGACGTCAGTTGAAGTGATAAAATTCTAAAGGAGGAATGATTTATGCCAAAATTATTAGATTACGAGGCATTTTGTGAAAATCTTGAAGAAGTTACAGTTCCGAAGATAATGGAGAAGAAAAGATTCCACCCAGAAGGATTATTCTCAGAGCAAATCTTTGGACCAGTTCAGAATTATACCTGTCAATGTGGAACCTATTATGGAGCATTTGCTGATGGGTCTAAATGTGAAGATTGTGGAGTTGATAAAGTTAACTCCAGTGAACGAAGAAGACGTTTCGCAAAAATTGTATTGCCATTTCCAGTTATAAATCCTGTGTTTTATGATCTTCTTATAGATCAAGGCGGGACAATGTTAAAGAAAGGTCTTGACGACCTTATGAGAAATGAAAAAAGTGTTATGTATTATGATAACGAGGAAGAAGAATTCAGAATTGTTGATGAAGAAAATCTTCCTGATGATGCTGGAGAAACGTGGGAGAAACTTGATGCTATTGAAAAGATGATAACCACATTAGCTCATCAACTTTCGGCAGAGAGAATTCAGGGGTGGGATATTATTAATAACAATTTGGATAAATTGTTTATCAATAAAATTATCGTCCTTCCTCCAGATTTGAGACCATCTACAAAAAGAGGAGGAAAATCAAATCAGGTAGTTGATGAAATAAACAGATACTATGTTCAGATATTAACAAAGAAGGATATCATGAGAGCAACTATTGTAGATGTAATTCATGATAAACCATTGTTTTACAATTACTTCAGACAAGTTCAAAAGGATGTGAATGAATTATATACTCACATTCTTCAAAAACTATCTAAGAAGGAAGGACTCATCCGAGGAAATATTCTTGGAAAACGGAGTGATTTTTCAGGGAGAGCAGTAATCACTCCAGATCCAACATTGAGTATTGATCAATGTATTCTTCCTTATATGATGGTTCTTGAATTATATAAGCTTCAAATTGCAAAGAAGCTTGTAGAGATAAACAGATTCAAGCACATTAATAAAGGAATTGATTTTGTTGATGAGTGTGTTGAGTTTGGGATTCCATCGTTGTATAGAATTTGTGAAGAATTGGTTAAGGATGAGGTTTGTATTCTAAACAGACAACCATCTCTTCATAGATTGAGTATGTTGGGTTTTAATATAAAAATATCTCTTGATAATGTTATTAAAATCCATCCGTTGATCTGTCCTCCATACAATGCAGATTTTGATGGGGATCAAATGGCAGTTTATATTCCAATTACCAAAGAAGCAAAACAGGAGGTTAGAGAAAAGCTTTTTATAACAAAGAATTTCACACACCCGGCAAATGGAAGTCTTACGACAACTCCGAGTCAGGATATCATCCTTGGTGTTTGGGCACTTACTAATCATAAGTTCCCTGATTTACAAGAAGTTGTTAGTTACAAAGGAGAGGCAATAACAGAAGATATTAAAATTTTCAATGATTGTCTTCCAGATGATTATCCAGTGGTAACTACTCCTTTAAACGGGAATACTTTGGTAAATCTTCTTAATAAAATCAAGGACTTATACTCAGAAGATATTGTTGCTGAAACTCTTGATAGAATAAAGAGAATCGGATTTAAATATTCAACATTGTTTGGATGTACAATGTCTCTTGAGTCATGTGGAATTGAAGGGGAAAAGAATTAAGAGCTTCTATTTATGAATGCGACTCTATTCAGGACCAATTGGCAGGAATTTCTGGTGATGAAACAACCCAGTTATTAAAAGATCAATTTAAATATTCATTCATGATTGAATCCGGAGCAAGAGGATCTTGGGATCAAGCAAGACAGATTGTATTTTCACGAGGATTTATTTCAAATTTTAAGGGACATATCCTTGAAACTCCAATAGAGAATTGTTTGATGGATGGTCTTACTCAAAAGGAGTTTTTTACTTCGACATATGGTTGTCGAAAGGGTCTTCTTGATGTTGCATTAAACACAGGAAACTCTGGATATTTATCAAGAAAGTTAATTTTTACATGTGCCAACTTGCAAATTGGAGAAGTTGAGGATTGTGGAACAACTGACACATTAGAGGTATATGTAAATAATGAGAAGAAAGCCAGAATGATGGTAGGCAAGTACTATATTGATGGCGGAATATCTCATCTCATTACACCAGACAATTGGATGGAGGTGACTGGGAAGACTATTCAAGTTAGATCCCCAATCTTTTGTACTCAAGAAAGAGTTTGTCGAAAGTGTTATGGTGAATTTTATAAACATTTAAACTCAAGATTTGTTGGAATAATTGCTGCTCAGAGTTTGGGGGAATGTAATACACAATTAGTATTAAGAACCTTTCATACATCTGGTGTAGCAATGATTAAAGATCAAGATGTAGATGACGATGATATGAAACAAATGGATATCGTTAATGATTTGGCAATTGCCTCACGCCTTATGCATCAATTTAAAGGAACTACGTATAAAGAATTAGCTCATAATTTATATGAAGTTTACAATAGAAGTAGAAGTATTCTTCATGTTCATTTTGAATGTGTGGTTTCTCAATTGATGTGGAAAGGATTTACAAAGTGGAGATTATGTGAAAACAGAGATCAATTAACACCCGAGTATCACTCTGTTCAAACAGTTCCGACTTATGAATCCTGGTTGCTTGCTTTAGCATTTTCAAATCCCAAGAGAAGTATTTTGAAAGGGATAATGTATAGTGGGCATTATAGTGGAGTGATGGATCAAATTTTGATGGGAATTAAAGTTAAATAAAGGGAGGACAATTTGTGAATATTGTTAATCCATATTATACTGCAAAAGATGGGAATATCTTTACTATAAGAGCTAAGGAATTTGAATCTCTTCTGGAAAAGGTTAGACATATTCTTTTGCCTGTGGAAGATTTGGAATTTCAAGTCACCGATCTTGAGCTTAAAGAAGCAAGAACGGCAAGAGGAGAAATGCACAAAACGGTGAAAAACACTTTAGCAATCAAACTTCAAAAAGGAAATGTTGAAGTTGATTTGAGTATGGCGATTCCAAAATTGATAGACAATAATTATATCATTATAAACGGAAGGAGAAAGATCCCTTTATTTCAATTGTTTGATATTCCAATTGTAACCAGAGGGAAAAATATAAAGTTTCGTAGTAACGTTGCTACTATTCAAATTTCTCAAAACATCAAAGAAGCTCCTTATATTTTCATCAATTTCCTTGGAAGAAAGATTCCAATGTTTTTGGTGATGTTTGCATATTTTGGAGCAGAAGAGTTAAACAGTAGATTTGATTTAACGACATTAGAAATCAATTATGATGATGGAATCATAGAAGGAATTGATGATCCAACTTCTATGTACTCAAAGCTACTGTTTGATTTGAAAGCATGTTTTGATTCTGGTGATATTATTCGTGAAGATATAATCAAAGAAATTGGGTTGATCTTCACTACATTCAGTCCAAGACAGAAGGGAGAAGATTTAATCTTTGCTCTTGATCTCATTCTTAGAGTTGATCCTTATACTGAGGCGCTTTTAATAAGAGACAACGTATTGGATGAACTCTTGGATGTTATGAAATCATCTGAAGGATATGACGATACTAATTTTATGAATAAGAGGATTAGATGTCTCGAATACATTATAGTATCGAAAGTATCCAAGGCAGTATTTGATTTCTGTATGGCAAATCGGTCTGCAAGAAGTCCTAAATTCAATATCAATTCAAGTCAGATATTGTCTGAATGTAATGTATCCGACATTGTTCAGTTTGACTTTGCAATCAATCCTATTGATGAAGTTACAAAGTTATCCAGGACCAGTCTTGTAGGACCAGGAGGATTCAAACGAGAAAATGTTCCCGAGCATCTCAGAGATATTACTGAGAGTATGTTTGGAAGAATGTGTTCGGTTGATACTCTTGACAGAGACAATTGTGGGGTATTGCAAAATATGTTGGTAAATACCCAAGTTGATGATAACCTTAGGTTCACTTCAGATGTTCTTGAAAAGCAACCGGTATCTGCTCCAGTTTCAATGGTTCCATTTTTGGAGCATGATGATCAAACCAGATTACAGATGGCATCGTCCCAGATGAGACAAGCGATAATGCTAAAAGACTTTGATGTTCCCCTTATACAATCAGGGTGTGAAGGGTTGTATACAAAGTTTGGGCATTTCACCTGTGTTGCAAAAGACGATGGAGTTGTTGTTTATAATGATGATCGCTGGATTGTTGTAAGATATGCCAATGAGGAAATTGATGTATTTGAAGTTTCCTATCGAAAAATATATGTTCAGAATATGGATTTTATGAAGATATATGTAAAGACAGGAGATCAATTCAAAAAGAATGACATCTTGGCAGAGAGTAATTTCTGTACCGATGGAAAAATAAACATTGGAAGGAATTTACTTACGGCAATCATGATTTACTATGGTTATAACTATGAGGATGGGATTGTAATTTCAGATAGATTAGTTAAGGATGATTTGTTGACTTCAGTCCATTATATTGATTTATCATTTACCCTTCCTCCTAATAAGGTTCTTATGAGTCTTGATGATAATAAGTATAAACCATTGCCTGATATTAATGAAACTGTTAAAGCAATGGTTCCTTACGCAAAACTAAAGGAAGTTCCGGTTGGTCCGACTAATTTCTGTGACATTTTTACAGAAACCAGAGACCTTCGAGCAAAAAGGAATATCCTTATAACTGATGTAAACATCTATCCAAATATTTGGAATGATGGAGTTCCTGAATGGAAAACCTGGGTAAAAGAAAAGATTGAAGCTCAGAAAAAAGTTCAGGCAGATTTCCAGGAAATTCTATTTGGAAACTTTCCTTCTGACATTGCAAAGCAATTTGTAAAAGATCATAATCTTGATTCTCATGATCAAGTTGGAAAGTATAAAAACAAAGCAGAAAAGGTGAATGGAATTCTAATTGAGATGTTTGGAATCTACACAAGAAAGATCAGAGTAGGAGACAAAATAGGAAATCGTCATGGAAATAAAGGAGTTATTTCATCTATAGTTCCTCATGAAACCATGCCTCAATTGGAAGATGGAAGACACGTTGATATATGCATTAACCCTCTCGGTATAATAGGTAGAATGAATATCGGGCAATTGTTTGAGTTGCATATAGCGATGGCGTTGGATAACCTTAAACTCGCAATGAGTAAAATGTTAGAGGAGGGAAAAAATCAACAAGAGATTAAAGATTTCTATCTCGGATTTATTAAAATCATTGACAATACTGAGATTGGATGGTATTATCATCAAATAGAAGAGCAACTTCCTGAAGTCATTGACGCTGAATTTGTAGATAAAATGACTGTGATTCAACCACCATTTGAATCGGTTGATGAAAAGTTAACAGAGAAGGCATTGGCATATACGATGACTCAGTTTGAGTATAAGATTTTTGATCCTTTATCAGGAAAGTATATCCTGAATAAAATTGCGGTAGGTTATATGTATTTCATAAGAATGGTGCATATTGCTGAATCAAGACTTGCTGCAAGAGGGGTCGGAACTTATGCAAAGAAAACTCTTCAACCGTTAGCAGGAAGAAAGAATAAAGGCGGACAGAGATGTGGAGAAATGGAAACGGCATGTTTAATTGGACATGATGCTCCAATAAATCTCCATGAGATGTTTACTACAAAATCCGATTGTATTGATCTTAAGAACCAGTATATTCGGAGTGTTATTGAAACTGACTTACTTCAATCGGATGAAGTTGTGATTGATGAAGAGTCAGAATCTGTTAAGTTACTTCAAGCATGTCTTACTGTTGTTGGAGTTGACTTAGGACTCAAACCTGTTGCACAACCAAGAGAGGAGATAATAGATAATGACGAACGATCTTCCGGACATTCAGAAGACTGAACCTTATATCAAAACCCCCATCAATCAGGTGGGGGTGGAGAGAGTAGCAGTTCCTTTTAAATTAGAATCGAAGACTGGAGCATTCAATCAAATGGTTGCCGAGGTTTCGATGAGAACTAATCTTGAAGCAAATGTTAAAGGGATCTCAATGTCACGATTATTGAGAACCTTAAAGGTGTATCTTGATTTGCCTCTTAAGCAGAAATTGATACAGCAAATTCTTCAAGAAATTGCAGTGGCAGTAGGATCGTCTGAGAGCTATATGAAGTTTGATTTTCTTATGCCTATCATAAGACCTTCTGCACTTACCGATAATGAATTTCCTATTTATCATAAGTGTAGATTCGAAGGTCAGTTGACTACCAAACCAGGTGTTACAAAAAAAGATCTTGGTGAGGGCAAGTTTGGAGTATCGGTTGGAGATAAATGGGATTTCAAGTTCTATCAAGGCGTTGTAGTTCAATATGCATCATATTGTCCTTGCTCTGCCGAACTGTCAAAAGATCTCATGAGTAAAGGATCGATTGGATTTCCTCATGCTCAAAGATCATTTGCTCATATTCTTGTAGAGTGTGGAAGTGATAATTATATATGGTTAGAAGATTTGGTTGAGGCGACCGAAAAGGCAATCAAGACTATTCCATATCCAATTATCAAAAGGGAAGATGAGCAACACATTGCAAAGATAGCTGCTGAGAATCCTATATTTGTTGAGGATGCAATACGCTCTATATCTAGTCAAATTGACTCTATCCCGGGCGTTCATGATTGGATTATCAAGTGTATTCATGAAGAATCAATTCACACCTCA
>Ga0114918_10006190_pt1 | contig 10156 bp, 6 predicted proteins | sample LantaG_FD_87015 | JGI IMG/M metagenome (GOLD analysis project Ga0114918, IMG submission 87015) | Deep subsurface microbial communities from Baltic Sea to uncover new lineages of life (NeLLi) - Landsort_02402 metaG | ecosystem: Environmental > Aquatic > Marine > Oceanic > Sediment | place: Baltic...
CCTCTCTCTCTTCCCTTCCTCTCTTCTCTCGACTTGGTAAGGAGAAGAAGCTCAAAGAAGGAGAAAACAGAAACCGAAAACTCACCTGGCTCGTCAGCTCCGTGCCGGCCCTCGTCGCCCCCTCCTCGACCACTTTTGAGAGACCGAAATCCGTGATTTTCACCCTCCCGGCGGCGTCGAACAGGATGTTGGCCGGCTTGAGGTCGTAGTGGATGACGCGTCGCGGAGGGCTCGCGAGGTAGGCTAGGCCGGAAAAGACCTGAGCGGCGATCGCGCGGGCCTCCCTCTCCGGGAGAGAGCCTAGGACGGCGGAAGTCGAAGTCCCGCTCCCGCCGCCGCCGCCGCCTCCCCCCCCTCCGGCCGCGTCCGCCGCGGCCGCCCTGAGGTGCGCGTCCAGGTCCCCGCCCTCGCAAAGCTCCAGTACCGTCGCGAACGTGCCCGCGTCCACCTCGAAGATGTCATGCAGGGCCACCACGGCGCCGTGGCGCAGCTCGCGGTGGATGCCGTACTCGCGCACGGCGTGGCGCACGTAGGCGGCCTTGCGCGCGTCGGGCCACGACGCGCCCAGCTGGTGGAGCTTGACGGCGACCCTCCTGCCCGGCGCTGCGGCGGCCAAGGAGGCGCCCGAGGAGGAGGAGAGAGGGAGGGCGGAAGAGGAGGGGTCGAACGAGGCGGCGGAGGCGGGCAAGCTGCCGCCGGAAGCGGCGAACGACGACGCCCCGCCGCGGCTGCTGCCGTTGCCGCTCCCGCTCCCTCCGTTTCCTCCGAGGTCGCCCTCCAGGTCCACCGCCTCGTACACCTCGGAGAACCCGCCCCTGCCCAGCATCCGCCCCAGCGCGTACCTCCCGGCCAGCAGCGGGCAGTCCCCGAAGCGCGACGCGTCCTCGTCGGCAAGCCGGCGCTGCTCGGCGGCGAGCCGTGCCCGTTCGGCCTCGAGCCGGTCGCGCTCGCGCGAGCACGCGTCCTCCTCCCTGCGCAGCGCCGCGAGCCTGGCCTTGAAGGCCTCGTCGCGGGCGACGTACTCGTCGGGGGGAAGGTAGTTCTCCGGGTTGAGGTTGGGAGGGGGGAGCGCGCGCGCCGTCGCTGCTGCTGAGGCGTCGAGCTCGGACGAGGCCGCCGCGGCGAGCGCGCTGCCGAGGAGTCCGAGCCCCGAAGAGGAGGGCGCCGCAGCGCCGCCCCCCGCGGCAGCCCCCGAAGCACCGGCGGCAGCCGCCGCTGCCGCCGCGGCGTTCGCGGCGGCCGCGGCGGCGGACCCGGCCACCGACAGCGGGTGCTCCGGCGGCGGCAGCCTCCTGCGCAGCGCCTTCCGCTCGGCCTCGACGCGCTCCCTCGCCCGCGCGACGGCGGCGGCGCGCTCGCTCAGCTGCCGGAACGCGGCGCCGTCCTCCCAGACCTCGTGCGCCCCGCCGCCGCCGCCTCCGAGCATCCCGCCCCCGCCGCCGCCGCCGCGGGGCAGGAATCCCCCGCTCATCAGCCTGGGGGCTCCGAGGCGGGCGGCGTCGGCGCGGACGCGCGCGCGGCTCAGCTCGCGGTCGGCCCTCGCGGCGTCGGCGGCCAGGCGCGCCATCGCAGCCTTGGCGGCCACCGCCCTCTCGGCCGCCCGCGCGGCCTCCGTCCGCGCCGACGCGCGCAGCGCGTCCGCCTCGGCCCTCGCCGACGACAGCTCGGCCCTGGCAGAGGCCAGCTCGGCCCGCGCCGAGGCGGCCTCGGCGCGGGCCGCCTCGGCGTCGGCGCAGGCGCGCGCGGCCTCGGCGCGCGCCGCCCTCTCGGCGCCGCGGGCCGCGTCGGCGGCGGCCTCTGCCCTCGCCGCGGCGCCGGTCAGCTCGGTCTCTCGCTCGGCCCAAGCGTCGATGTCGCTGTCTGCCGCCGCCGCCGCTTTGGCCGCCGCCGCGGCAGTCGCAGTCGCAACCTGGCTCGCGGAGGGGGGGCGGTGCGGGTGCGGGTGCGCTGTCTTGGCGGCCTTGCTCGAGAGGGGCAGAGACGCCTCGTTGTTGCCCCTCTCGCCGCCACCCTTCTCAGTGGCGGCGGCGGTGTTGGTGTTCATTCCGCCGGTCCCGTAGGAGCCGCGGGAGGCCCCGTCCATCGCCGCGAAGTAGTGGAGGAGGGTGCCGCCGGCGCCGACGGCCTCCCTGGCCGCGGCGCTCGTCGTCGGCTGCTGCTGCGCTTGTTGCTGAGCGGTTCCAGTCCCGGCTCCTCCTCCCCCTCCGCTCGGCGCCGGCGAGGCCGAGCGCGGGCGCCGCCGGTTCGACGACAGGGGCGCGGTCGGCGCCGCCGAGCCGTCCCTCCTCCCCGGGTCCGGCTGCTTCCTCTTCCCTCGGCGCGCGGCGAGGCCGCTCCCAGCTGCTGCCCCCGTGGCGAAGCCGGGGGCGTTCATCATCGCGGAGGAGGCTCCGCCGACGGCGTGGAGGGCCGAGGCGAAGGCGCCTCCATGGACGACGACACCGAAGTCGATGGAGCGCCGCGAGTCGATGTCGGCAGCGTTGTTGTTGTTCGCATCGCCTCCTCCTCCGCCGCCGTTGCTCGCGGAGCTTCGAGTCCGGCCAGAGACTGCAGGGGACGCTGCTGCTGCTTCGGGTGGCAGTTCCGCCACTGTCCTGTTGTCTCGGTCGGACAGGTGCAGCGGGGGGCGCGAGCCGGCCGAGCCTGCGGAGTTTGTCGGCATCGTCGGCGTCGCTCCCGCCTCTCGAAGCCCGCTGCTCGCAGGCCTCTGCTGCTGCTGCGCCGCTGCTGAAATGGGGTCGCGGGACGTCAGCCTCATCTCGAGAAGCCTCATGCGCTCGGCGGCCGAATCGCGCGACGCGTCGGGCGGCGGCGTCCGCATCTTGCCGAGCTTGTTTTTCTTTTTTTTTGAAAAATGTTTCTTCCCTTTGCCGAATCAATCTCGGATCACACTCGAAGAAGAAAAGAAAAAGAAAGTCTCCCCCGTCTCTCACGTCTGGCTCCCTAGTCTCCCCCCCCACTCTAGCACTAGCACTAGCAGCAGCGAGCGTCAATACAGAGCCGCTCGCTCTGTAGATCAAAGCAAAAGAAAAAGGGAAAAGAGGAAGCATTTGCTCCTTCTTTTCTTCGTCTCCCTGAAAACCTCCTGCATCCGCTCCCGCCGGTTTCTATTTTTAGGCGAAAACCTCCGAAACAACAACAACGACGACAACCATGCCTCCCGCACGCGACCTCGACCTCCTCGTCTTCGGCGCCACGGGCTTTACGGGCAAGCTCGTCGCCGAGCACCTCGCGCGGAGCTATTCTACGGGGCCGAACAAGGTCCGCTACGCGCTGGCGGGGCGCGACGCCTCGAGGCTCGAGGCGGCCCGCGCCCAGGTCGCCGAGTTTGCGCCGCTGGCCGCCGAGGCCGAGCTAGTGGCGGTGGACCCGTCCGACCACGACGCGCTCGTGAGGGTCTTCGGGCGCTCCAAGGTTGTGCTCTCGACGGCGGGGCCTTACCAGCTTTATGGGACCCCGATCGTCAAAGCGGCAGTGGTGAGTTTCGAGTTTTTTCCTCCTTTTTTTTCTTCCTTCGGGTTGTTTTTACAGAGAGGGCAGACCGAGGAAGAAGGGCTCATAATCCATCTTTTTTCGTTCAAACCAACCCCGTCTCTCAAAAACAGGACGCCGGCGCGCACTACTGCGACATCACGGGCGAGCTCTCGTGGGTAGCGTCGCTGCGCGACGACGAGAAGCTCGACGAGAAGGCCAAAGCGGCGGGCGTCAAAGTGGTGTGTGGCGAAAGAAGGATTTCTTTTTCTCTTTCTCTCTCTGTTCTCTCTTTCTCTCTTTTCTCTCTCCAACACTTTCTCCTCACCCTTTCGGCTTCCTCCTCTCTCCAAAACTGTTTTCTTCTTCAATACCAGGTCCCCTGCTGCGGCTACGACTGCGTCCCCTCGGACCTCGGGGCCTTTATGGTCTCCGAGGAGCTCAAAAAGAAAAAGTCAGAAAAGGGACACAGCCTGAGAGTTGGCAAAATCGAGACCGTTGTCGACGGCGGCAAGATGGACGGCGGCGGCGTCAGCGGCGGCACCGCGGCGTCCGCCTTGAACCTGATGGGCGACTCAAAGGCCATGGCCGTGGCCAGCGACCCCTACGTGTGCTTCCCGCCGGCAGAAGCAGAAGAGAAGAGGGAGAGGCTGAGGGCCAGGGGGGTTGCGCCGGCGAGGGCGTACCCGCCGCTGCGCCTCTTCCGCCGCTCGCCCGCGCTCGCTCCTGCTGCCGCCGCCGCTCCTTCGTCGGGATGGGCGGTGAGCTGGCCCCTGGGGGGCGCCAACTGCGCCGTCGTGCGCCGCAGCGCCGCGCTCCTCGGCTACGGAAGGGCAAACGAAAGCGGCGGAGGCGGAAGTGAAAGCGACCCCGCCGACACCGAGGTCGAGGTCGACGAGACTGTCGAGTTCGCCTCCCTCAAGCTCGCCGCCCTCTTCGACGCCGGGATCGCTTCGATCGGCGCCGCCGTCCTCGCGGGCTCGCTGCTCCCCCTCGTCAAGCGCTGGCTGCGCGCCAAGGTGCCGCAGCCTGGACAGGGCCCGACGAGGGAGAAGATGCTGCACGCGCCGTGGAGGCATGTCGTCGTCGCGACGGCTGCCGCCGAGGAGAGCGGCTCCTCTCCCTCTTCTTCCTCCTCTTCTGCTCCTCCTGCTCCTGTTACGGTGGTCAGAGGAATCGTGGGAGGGCCGCAGGACCGAGGGTACTATATGACCGCGAGGATGGTCCTCGAGGCGGGGCTGGCTCTCGCGTTCCAGGAAGAGGACGGAGGAAAAAGGAAGAAGAATGAAGGAGGAGGAAAGAAGCCGACGTCGTCGTTCTCGCCGCCCCCAAGCGCCGGGATTCTCACGCCCGCCGCCGCGATGGGACACACGCTGCTGGAGCGCCTGCGCGCCGCCGGGTTCACTTTCGAGATCGAGAAATAGAAATAGAGAGGGACTTGTCGGTGTTGTTTTTGGAAGTTTTTTTTTTTTGAAAAAAGTTTGCAAACAGAAATTGGATCTCAAATTTCTCCGCCTTCTTTTTTTTGAACGAAAAAAAAACTCTCTCCCCCCCTCCCCCACCCCCCAAAAAAAAACAGAACAAAGGCCCCTCAAACTCCAACTAGAACCCGGGGAGCTCGTCAAACTTCACAACGCCCTCCGAGAGCCCCGCCACCTCCCTCAGCAGCGCCAACCTGTTGTTCTTCACCCGCGGGTCCTCGCACATCACGAACACCGAGTCGAAGAAGGCCGCGACGGGCCCCGGGAGGTGGTCGCCGACAGCGCGAAGGAAGTCGCCGACCGAGGCGGCCGACGCGTCCTCGCCGCCGAGCTGGCGCCTCGTCGCGGCCAGGGCCGCCGCGAGCGCGCGCTCCTCTTCGCAGTCGAAGAGGGACTCGTCGACGGCCAGCGAGGCCGGGGGCATCTCCGCCGAGCGGGTGATCCTCGCCGGGCGGGAGAGGGCCTCGACGGCAACGCGTAGCGGCGAAGAGGCGGAGGAGGCGCCCTCCTCGAGCGCGGCCGCGAGCTCCTCGGCCGTCCTCGCCGCGAGCGCGGGGTCGCCGCCCCTCCCGCCGCCCAGCGCCCCACGCACGGCCTCCACCGGGAGCTGCCTGTCCACCAGGAGCTGCTCGAGCCTCCGGAGGACGAATTGCGTGGCCCCCGCCAGGGACTCCTCGGAGACCTCGACGGGCTGCAGCGCGGCCGCCGAGCGCGCGGCCGAGGCGAGGTCGAGCCGCATGCCGCTCGCGATCGCCGTCTCGAGCAGGCCCAGAGCCGCGCGCCTGAGCCCGTAGGGGTCGGCCGAGGCCGTCGGGGCGCCGCCGACGCTCCAGAGGCCGACGATCGAGTCGAGGCGGTCTGCGACGGCGAGAAGGGCCCCGGCGCGGCTCCGGGGCAAGACGTCGCCCGACGATCGCGGCAGCGCCGCCTCGTAAATCGCGTCGGCGACGGCCGGGGTGGCCTCGCCCGACCGGAGCGCGTAGTGCCTGCCCATCACCCCGGCGAGGCTCGTCATCTCGCGCACGACCGAGGTGGCTGCGTCGGCCCTGGCGAGCTTCGAAGCCTTGGAGGCAACCTCCAGGTCGGCGGAGGAGAAAGCAAAGGCCGGCGTCGGCGCTGCGGTGGCCAGCGCCGGCAGCAGCGCGCCGACGCGGCGCTGCTTGTCCAGCAGCGAGCCCAGCTCCCGGTGGAACGCGACTTTTTCGAGCTCGGGAACAAAGTCCGCGAGCGCCTTGGCGCAGTCGGCCGAGTAGAAGAACCGCGCGTCCTCGAACCGGGCGCGCAAGACGGCCTCGTTGCCGGCCACCACCGTGGCCGGGTCGACCTTGGAGCCGTTGGCGACCATCACAAACGCCGGCAGGAGCCTCTTCTCCGCCCCCGTTCCCTCTTCTCCCGCTTCCTCTTCGACGGGGAAGTAGCGCTGGTGCTTGCGCATCACCGTGACGAGGACGTCCCGCGGGAGGTCGAGGAACTTGGGGTCGAACGAGCCCAGGAGCGGGAGCGGGGCCTCGACGAGCCTCGCGACCTCCCTGACCAGGCCCTCGACGAGCGGCGAGTTCTCCGCCCCGGAAGGCAGCCTGCCGCCGGCCCGGCGAGCCGTGGCCTCGGCCCCGCTCCTCACGGCCCCCTCGCGCTCGCTCGACGACAGGACCACGCCCTCGGAGGCCATGAGCCCGTCGTAAGAAGACGCGTCGGGGAGCGGGAGCCAGGGGGCCTCGACGCCGTCCCGGATCCCTTTTGTGGAGGCCGAGGGGCCAGAACCAGAAGAGGAGGAGGAAGAGGGAATCGACGTCGCGCCGAGCGCCGCGAACGCGAGCGGCGCCGCGCCGTGCAGCGCCGCGACCCACCTGACCGGCCTCGAAAAGCTCGGCCCTCCGGCCTCCCACCGCATGCTCCGCCCGAAGGAGATCTGAGACAGCAGGCTCGGCAGGGACCGCTCGAGCGCCTCGGCCGCGGGCTCTCCCCCGCTCGTCACCGAAGCCCAGCAGTAGTCGACCCCTCCCTTGCCCGGGCCGCCGCCCTGCTCGGGCCCGACCTCGACCGACGAGACCTCGACGCCGTTCTTGGCGCAGAAGCCCAGCAGCGCCCGGGTGGGCTTCTTGGCCCCGTCCTCTCCCCCGTCCTCGAAAGCGGCCTTGGCGGGGGGGCCGCGGAGGCGCTCCTGGGTCACGCGCGTGGCCGCGGGCAGGCCGCGGACGCGAGCGACGATTCGGCGAGGCGTCGCGTCGACGGTCAGGCCTCCCCCGGCGCCCCCCTCGCCGCCGCCCTCGAGCCCGAGCTTCGACAGGAGCTGTCCGAGCTTGGAGAGGAGCTGCTCCCTCGCCGCGTCGGCGTCGTCCGGGGGGAGCTCCTCGCACCCGATCTCGAGGAGGAAGTCCGCCGGGGAAGAAGGCAAAGAGCGGCCCGCGGGAGGGGCGACGACGACGGCGGCGGGAGCGGAGGAAGCAGGGGCAGAGGCGTCTCCCCCTTTCTTCTTCTTCTTCTTCTTGTCGCCGCCGCCGCCGCCGCCTTCCGCCGCCCCCTTCTCCGCTGCCGCCGCCTTCTCCAGAGCCTCCTCCTTCGCCGCCCCGCGCAGCAGCGGCCACCCCAGCTCCTCGCGCCTCGCCAGCCACAGGGCCGACACCCCCCTCGCCATGCCGCGCATCGCCGCGAACGACGCGGCCCGGTCCGACACCGACACGGCGCCGCGGGCGTCGAGCACGTTGAACGCGTGGCTCATCTTTAATATCTGCGCGTACGCGGGAAGCGGCAGCCTCGCTTCGAGCAGGCGCTCCGCTTCTCTCTTGTGGAGGTCGAAGGCGGCGCGCTGCGACGGGACGTCGGCCGCGTCGAGGTTGAAGACCGACCACTCGAACTCGTTCTGCAGGAGCATCTCGCCGTACGAGAGGCCCGGCCACGAGCCGTCGGAGGACGAGGGGGGAGGAGACGAGGGAGAGGAGCTCGCCGCCCGCTCGTCCGCGCTCCCGGGCGAGAACCGCATCTCGGTGAAGTGGCTCACGCCCTGCAACGCGGTGACGATCCTCTCGAGCCCGTACGTGATCTCGACGGCGGGCACGGCGAGCGGCGCGCCGCCGACCGCCTGGAAGTAGGTGAACTGCGTCACCTCCTGCCCGTCGAGCCAGACCTCCCAGCCGAGGCCCCAGGCGCCGAGGGCGGGGTTCTCCCAGTTGTCCTCGACGAAGCGGACGTCGTGGCCGCGGACGTCGATGCCGAGGGCGGCGAGAGAGCCCAGGAAGAGCTCTTGCGGGTTTCCCTGTTTTTCGAAGAGGTTTCGAGGAGGGAAAAAAAAGTTCGGAAAAAAAAGGTGAGTTTTTTTTGTTCTTTCACTTCCTTCTCTCCCCCCGCCCCCCCTCTCTCTCTCCGGCCCCAACTCCCTCTTACTCACCGGGTCGGGCTTTAAGATGACCTGGAACTGCGTGTGCATCTGCAGCCGGTTCGGGTTCTCCCCGTACCGCGAGTCGTCGGGCCTCACCGACGGCTCGGCGTAGGCCACGCGCCACGGCTCCGGGCCGAGGACCCTCAGGAACGTCGCGGGGTTCATCGTCCCGGCGCCGACCTCCGAGTTGTGGGGCAGCCAGAGGGCGCACCCTTTGCTGGCCCAGTAGGCCTGGAGGCGGACGATGGCCTCCTGGAAGGAGAGGGCGCTGGCGCCGGCGCTGCCGCTGGCGGGCGCTGGCGCTGGCGACGGCGAGGGCGCTGATGCTGCGGCGGCGGAGGGTCGGGCTTCTTTGGCTGTTGTCGACGCTGCCGCTACTGCTGCTGCTGCTGCCGCGGAAGACGAGGAAGATGAGGCTGCAGCTGCTGCTGCCGCGAAGCGGAGGGTGGTGCTGCGGAAAGAGTGGAGAGGGGAAAGGGAGAAGAGGCGAGGGGGGGGAAGAAGAAGGGGAGAGGTGAGAGGGTCGAGGTCGAGGAGGAGGAGGAAGCAAGCGGCCTCATCGGCCGTCGAAAAGGGGAGAAAATGCTAGTTTTTCTTCTCGCATCTCTTACGCTCTCCGCCCTCTCGATTGCTCGCTTCGAGTTGCTAGAAGCGTTGATACGACTGAGCTGCATCGCGCTGCAGCGAGAGAAACCGATGAAAAGCTCAACTCACCGCTGGAACACGGCGCTTTGAGCTCCGGTGGCGGCCGGCCAAGACGACAAAGGACGACCGAGCAAGCGGCGCAGCAGTGGCGTCGCCATCGGCCCTCCTCCTGTCGTCGCCCTCATCGCTGGGGAAACGCGCTGTCTCATCGCGAGCATGGCCAGGCGGGAGGTGAGGAGCATAAACGACGCGCGGGGCCGCGGAGAGCACAGACACGGGCTCTCTTTCTCGTCGCACGAGGGAGAAAGAGGGAATGAGAGAGAAAAAGGTTTGAATTGCCGGAGTGGTCGTTGGCTTTTTCGTTTTTTTCGCTTCTATGCGCTCGCCCTCTCAGAACCACGAAAAAAAAATAGGAACGCCGAAAGAAACCAATCTCGAGTTATCGAAAACGCGCGCTCCATCTCAGGCACTCGCATTCTCAAACACTGATGCGCTCCACAGCGGTGCCGATGCGGTCTCTCCTTTCGGCTGCCACGCGCGGACCCGGTGTCGCATGTGCGACGGCGGCGCGAGGGCGCGTTCGCGATTCAGCTTTCGGCGTCGTCGGCGCCGCACGCCCTTCTTTGTCGTCGGTGGCGCCTCTGTTGATTCCTAGCCGCTCTTCTCCTCGACCACTTCTGCCGCCGCTCCGACCGAAGAGGGGAAGGACGGCAGCCCGCGCCCTCCCTCCCCCTTCCCCCTCTCCTTCTTCTGCCGAGCCGGAGCCCTCCTCCTCCGTGCCCTCCTCCCTGACCTTTGGAGGAGGAGAAGGGAATGGAGCGACCTCGATGACAAAGGCGGCGATGGCGGCAGCCGCCCCCGCCGACGCCGACGCCCTCATCTCGCGCGCCGCCGGCGCCCTCGAGGCGGCCCGCGCGGCCCTGCAGGACGCACGCGCCAGGGCCCCGCTCTCCTCGGCGCGCGGCCTCCCGGGAGAGAGGGACGGCGCCCCGATGCCGCCGCGGTCGTTCGAGTTCTCCTCGGGGAGGAGCGTTTCCGCTTCCGCCTCTTCCGCTTCCCCTGCTCCCTCCGCTCCTCCCGCGCCTCCACTGAAGAAACAGCAGCAGAAAGACAGCAAGAAGCTTCCCGCATTCGCCGAGCCCTCCTCGGGCTCCCTGCGGATGAGCTCGCAGGCGGCCGCCGA
>Ga0114918_10006191_pt1 | contig 10155 bp, 10 predicted proteins | sample LantaG_FD_87015 | JGI IMG/M metagenome (GOLD analysis project Ga0114918, IMG submission 87015) | Deep subsurface microbial communities from Baltic Sea to uncover new lineages of life (NeLLi) - Landsort_02402 metaG | ecosystem: Environmental > Aquatic > Marine > Oceanic > Sediment | place...
TATATAGGTATATATATAGGTATATATATAGGTATATATAATATATATAAATTTACTTGTAAGAAAAAAAATATTTTATTTTTTTTTATTTTATTTTGTTTTATTCTTTTTTATTTTATTCTTTTTATTTTGTTTCGTTTTTGGTCAGGGAAACTGATAACCCCAGACCTTTTTAGTCGTCGCACTGAAGAACAGACGACATTGCCTTTTGGAGACGAGCGCCCGCCTTTGCCTTCTCATGCTGGCGTGTCCAGTAAGGAGGCGTGCGCTCCTTTGGTCCGGCAGCGGCTGCGGCGGCAGCAGCGATGGATGCGAGGATGTCTGCCGCTTCGACTGCATCAATGTGCGCGTCGTACTTTGCCGCCTGTCTCTTTGAGACCCTTTTGCCTGTGGTGTGCTGTTGTTCGTGCTGCTGTGCTTGATGTGCTTGCGGCTGTTCTTGTTGTTGGGTTTGGGTTTGCTTTGCGAATGCGACAGTTTTTTTGGAAGTAGTAGGCTGCTGCTGCTGCTGCTGCTGCTGCTTCAGTTTTGAATTTCGGGTTGTTCTGGTGGAAATGGAAATGCAGGCATCATCGCCACGGTCTTCTTCAAAGCATTCCTGGTCGTACGATGATGCCTGCTGCTGCTTGTTGTCATCGTTGTGGAGGTTCTTCTTTGCCGCGTTCAAGTAGTCGTAGCGACTCGTGTGGTTGGCAACGTGGATGGCGGTTTGTCTGGTAACGGGAGTCATTATTGATTGCTGTGTTGGTGTTGCTTGGTGTAGGAACTGATGATTGTAAAGTAAGATAATAAGTTTTCAATTTATATTTTTTACAGTGTAAAATGCATCGTAAAAAATATAAAAGTCAAGTAAAATGAAATGAAATGAAATGAAACGAAATCATTTTTTTTTCCTCCACTCTCCAGCAGAAACATGAATGAAAATACCTTTTGATATTTTTTCCGGAATTATATTTATTTTTATTTTAGAGACGGCAGCAAGTCTGTGCACGACCGTGGTGACTACATCCGGACCTGTCAAGTAAAGAACATCGTAGTCATTTTTAGGAGCGGATTGAACGTGCATGCGTCGCCTTATCTCCGTCAATATTTCCGTAAAAATCGGATTTTTGGGCTTGGATGAAAATGCATAATTTGCAATTCGGACAGGATGTTCGGGAATGCCCTTTCGAATGGGTTCATACCGGGCTTCATGGGTGCTAATATTCGTAATAATTTTTTCAACAAAGAAACATTCATTTGCAGTTATATTTGAAAGCGGTTTCCTTAATAGTACATCGGCGTCGAGGTAAGTTCCGCCGCAATGATAAATAATCAGGTAGCGAATAATGTCAAATTTCATAATATTTGTAGCTCTGTTATAAATTCCTTCGTATTGAGGATATTCTAATATTAAATTTTCGCAATCTGCTTTTGACCATACTTTTATTTGACAATTTGAATTTTTTAATATACTTGCGAATCCTTGGCTATATTTTTTATTTGGATGGTCGGTTGGGGTTGGTGCGTCAACACCGTGCCAAATCAAATGAACAAGAGCCGGAATTGACTTTGTATTTTCTGCAATTATTTCTGTTGTTTTGGTTGTTTTGGTTGTTTTGGTTGTTTTCGTTGTTTCTTTTAGCTCCATTGTTATTATTTTTTTGTATTATATATATATGTTACAAACAAACAAATAAAAAATAACAAACGAATAAACGAACAAACGAACAAACGAACAAACGAACAAACGAACAAACGAACAAACGAACAAACGAACAAACGAACAAACGATAAATGAAAATGAAAAAAAAGATGTACTATAAAAATTATAAGGCCATTGGTGGAACACCAAGAAGAGCAACAACCACATCAAGACGGAGAACAACAACACCATCAAGACGGAGAGCAACAATGTCGAGACGGAGAGCAACAATGTCAAGAAGAACAGGAAGAAGAGTAACAACAACTTCAAAAACTTCAAACATGTTGAAAACATCGCTTCATTTTTTATTTACTTATATTGCAGAAATTCATAAATGGGATGACAACATGGATGATGTAGTGGATGCATATATAACCATGTTTAAAAAGTCAAATGTATTCCAAACGGGTTCGTCACCGTCGCCGTCACCATCGCCCTCGCCGTCACCATCGCCCTCGCCGTCACCATCGTCGTCACCATCGCCCTCGCCGTCGCAGTCTGGTGGCAAGTTTGATTTTCCATTTAAAAAATATGCAACCTGGTTGATGCACGCGGCCGTTGGGAAATTCGACAGCCCGTGTAACATACTAATTAGCAGCATAGCTTTATCGACCTACGCAATAATGGTGTACGCATTTGTGCAGTCAATGCAGAAACATAATTTCGATGTAGCCGCCGCGACATCAGACGAATCATACATTTATTCATTGGCAACTCCTGTGAAATATGCGCTGTATCATTACTTTCCTTCCGTTCACGAATTTCAAGAACAAATCTTTGTAATTTTTGATGAATATATTCGGCAAGTATTCCAGTCGTTTTCTGAACAATTTTCAATTTCACTTGTCTCTCAAAATCCAACAAAGATGATTATTAATTTATTGCGTGCAATTTATTATGATGGAAATTTATATAATTTATTTGTTGTAAAACCGGTATCATGCATTCTACAATACAAAATAAAATCGTGCAAAAGATTATGTTGAATATAAAAAGTGATTATAAAAAGTGATTATAAAAATAATATAAAAAAGAAAAAAATTGTTTTGTTTTGTTTTGTTGTTTTCAATTGATTGCACTCGGTAGCAATTCAATTTTGTTTTCGTTTTTTTTCATTCGAGCCCTCTCTTCAAAAACTCTTCATCATCTTCAGAGTCGGAGTCGCCCCACATTTTCTTCTTGTCCTTCTTGGGCACAGCTGATGCTCCTGATGCCGTCTTCCTTGGCTTGAATTGAAGCGGAGGAAGAAGAGGTGCAGCAAGAGATGGCCACGATAAAGGCTTGGTCGGACGATAACGACCAACTGCATCAGGAGAAGCAGCAGGAGAATGTATGGGCGACAATTCTTCATCATCGGATGATGATGCCAAATCAGCAAATGCATTGCCTCGTTTGTTGTAAACGATTTTGTTTGAAGGCGCTGCAGGTGAATGAACAGGCGAAGCCTCTGCTGCTGCTGCGTCAGGCGGTCCGCGTTTCAAAAGCGGTTCATCGTTGCGAAATCTTGAAAATGAGAGGGGTAGAGGTGGCAGTGTGGTCGACTGTGTTTTTCTGTTGTTGGGAAGTTGAGGGTATTCTATTTCTTTCTGTTCTTTTTCAAGTGCAGGGAATACAATGCGAGGGGGTTGTTTTGATGAGTAGTGTGAGGAAGAGGAGGAGGAAATGGGGGGCAAACGAACACGGGCCAAAGAAGTAGGATGAGGAGCAGCAACAGCAATTGAAGAAGCCCTGGAAGCCGTGCAGTAACTTTCAGTGTGACCAGTCCCGCCACAGTTGCGACACTCAATCGACATCAAGTATGGACAGGTGATTGCGCTGGAACGGTCAAATTTGTCGGCGCGCACATAATGCGTGTCGTAACCAGGACGTCCTGCAGTATGACACACTGCGCAAAACAACTTGGTTTCACTCTTGCCGTTGCCGTTGTTGCCGTTGTTGCCGTTTCTGCCGCCGTTATTATTGTATCTGCTGCTGGCCATTATTGTTATTGCTGTTGTGTTGTCGAGGAAATGTTCTTGTTGTTGTTGTTTGTTCTTGTCTGGAGCACTGACAAATGTAATATAATAAATAAGTTTTTCAATTTATATTTTTTGCATTGAAAAACTTATGGAAAATCTTTAAAGGTTTTAAAAACTATTGTAAAAAACTGATTTCATTTTATTTGTAAAGATTTCATTTGATTTGTAAAGATTTCATTTGATTTTAATTATTTTAAATTTAAATAATTAAAGAGTATATAAACAATTCAATAAAATGGTCCACATGAAAAAAACTTTGAAACTACCTGCTCGTTAGAATCGTAAAACTGCTAAAGCTGATAAATCCGAGCGCCTGCATCAGCATGACAACGTATGGAAGCAAAACAAGAAACCAAGAAACAGAGCTGAATCCCTTGTTACACAACCATCCTAAAATGTAGGTCCAAAAAATTGCAAAGAGGAAATTAATGAATACAATAAAAACGGGCACAGAAAATAATTGAATGAAGGAAACAATGACGGCAATCGTCAAATAAATTTTTGCAGGGGTGCAAAAGGTTTTATACCGGTCAAGCATGTTCATTTTTTACTCGTTGGTTGGTTTATATTTATATGTGAAAAAAATATAAATATAAGTTATTTTTTGTACAATATTTCTAAATCAAGTTGTCCAAGATTGACAACTCTTAAAACCACGAGAACCACTTGCCCTTTTTGGTCTCGCTGCTGCTGCTGCTGCTGCTCTTGTTTGTCTCATTCTCTTTCTCTTCCCGCTGTTCTTCTTTTACCGCAGTCGCCGTGATGACCAGTTCAGCCTCTTCTGATTCATTCGCCGCAACGACAACTTGTTGTTCGACTTCAACAGTATCTTCTACAACGGAATCAGCAGTTGCAGTTGCAGTTGCAGTCAATGCGCGCATGGCATCAAATTCTGCCAGCATTTGACTCACAGATGTCATCTCTTCATCCGCATCCGCATCCGCATCCGCTTCAACATCGTCCGCATTTTCATAATAGTCGTAATGGTTGTTGTTCACGGTAACGCCATCATAGCCATTGCTACCGTCCCACGACGCCCACGCGCTACCGTCCCAACAACCGCCACTGTAATAATCTCCCACACAGCTGCCATCGTGAGCTGCGTCCTGCTTGCTCCTCGCACGAATGCCGTAACACTTGACATATTGAACATCTTGAGTGTGAGTGCAGTTGCGCGACGTGACTTCTTCAACGATTTCAACCGCAGTATTCAAAAACGACGCAAACTCTGTAAACACGGCACGATTTTTCAAGCCGAAAATGCACCTTTCCGCATACAAGTGTAAAAATTGAAACTTTCGAACCGAATGATTGATTCTGCAAGTCAGCTTTTCAATCTGAATAAACAAGTCTCGTCTGCGCTCCTCGTCCTCAATGTAATCGAGCGAGTGGATAAGTTCCTGACAAGCGTCGCAGTCGTCACAAACATTTACAACCAGTCCAAGCAGCTTTTTCAACTTCATATTATTGTTGATTTCCAAAAATTCAACATCAGAAACACAAATTCTTGCATATTTGTTGTTCAGCGTCGATAGAAAGGACGACACGCTTTTGCTCGCATCCTTGAGCCCGAGCAGCCCCTCACCCGACCTTTTTCTTGACAAAAATCGCAAACTCTCCAACAGCTCGTTTACAGTATTCTGCAATTCAAGAATTTCCGCTTCGCCTTCGTCAACCTTGCGCTTGTAATTTGCAATGTCTACACCATGCTTCCATTTTTGAAATGCGGCGTCTATTTGGTCTGTTTGAAATGCGGCGTCTACTTGTACCGCTTGTGTTGCTGCTGCTTCTTCGTGAGTCACCGCAGCAAGCGACTTGAAGTAGTAATTTGGATTCGCCATGAGAAATGAATTGCTCCATTCTCCGATAATAACGTCTCCACGACAAATGCTCTCATAAAATTCATTCTCATAATCAGTATAAACTCCGTGCTCGTTGGGGGTCATCTCAACATTCACAATTGCAATCTTGTAACACGAGTTTTCAATAGCATTTTTCGATTCTTCATCAAAACCTTCCACAAACACAACATTCTTCACATATTGAATTTCACCCGTGGATGAATATAGAATTCGACGCTCAACAGCTCTTGCGACTTCAATTTTAGTCGTGACGGTCGGCAAGTCGGGAATGCACACCAAATAACAGTGTTTCCCAACTTGAACGCCGTCGCCATGAACAATGTTGTATTCGCGAGCGTTGTTCTTATTGTAGATGTTATTATTATATTCAGAGAAAGCCGATGTTGAGGTTGTTCTAAGAGTGACCATTGAAACGAATGCGATGAGTTGTATAACTGTATATATCATCATTTGTTTATATCATTTCAAAATTCAATTTTTATTATAATGTTCGCTCATTGTCTAATTTAATCAAATTAAATTAAAAAATAATAATAAAAAAAACAATCAACTGCGATATGCAAATGTAAATGTACGCGCGCAGTCACACTTTTTTTAAATTACATGACATCACATCACTGCATGCATCATTATCATTCATCATAGTCGTCGTCGTCATCGTCGTCGTCGTTGTCATTGTCACCGTCATCGTAGTTACGTTTTATTTCATTTGAACCAGAAAATTTTTTTGATAAAATAATTTTTTTTGCAATATATTCGCTTTCTTTTTTAACAAGCGCGTGTGACACGTTGCTACATGTGGACGCAGCAGCAATTGCAGCCAACCGCTTTTGCTGCTCGTGCTGTTGCTGCAATAATATATGCGATGAAGAAGACAGTGCATTTTTGAAATTAATTTTATTATTTTGAGTTTCTGGTTTTGGTTTTGATGAAGAAGAAGAAGACGAAGACAAGGAAGGAAAATTGTCATCATTTAAAACCAGTTTTGAAGAATCAACAACAGCGGCGGCGGCGCCTGCAGTTGCATAGTTTGAATTCGAGTTCAAAAATATGTTATTTCCATTATTTCCATTATTTCCATTATTTCCATTAATGGTAGTAGTAGTAACATTAACAGAAGCAAACCGGTCATGCTGATGGCGCTCACGACGGTTTCCATTTGTTCCAACGGGTTCATATTCTTCACATTCTCTCAAAAATGTATTAAAATTTGTCTTTGATTTTGACATGATAGATAGATGTGACGCAGAACGTTGCTTAATGCTTAAATACAAAGGTTTGTTGCTTTGGTCGGATTTTATAAACTAATGTGTTTGTATATATTTATATATTTATTTTATATTATTTATTCCATTTATTTGTTCTAATTCATTAGCATTTGTAAAAAATTGAAAAGTTTTTTACAAATGATAAATCATAAACAGTAAACAGCGTCATGCAGCAGCGTAAAGGAGCGAAAGAGAACGAAGATAACAACAACATGGGAGTGTGTGACGACAACAATACGCTCGATGAAAATAGAGATTTGAAACGAAAGAATCCGGTTTTCAGATTTAATTTGAGTAACGAAATGGTTGATGCACTTTCAGATTTTTCAAAAATGCATCAATTTGATGACCGCCGCGCTTATACTGATGCGTGGAACGAGTGGAAAAATGCCCCGCACATTTCAAAATTGATGGCTGATGAAATAGAGAGATTGCAAAATCTCGACTACAGAGGGTCTGCAGATTCCATTGAGAACAAGATATTTAAAAGCGGTCGATACTATTTCCGCAACAAGTCATTTGTCAAGGTGCCTCCCAAACCAAGAGGGAAATATATTTCAGTTTCAAAAGAACTTATTTGTGCAATGGATGAACACATTTTGATGGGAACAACCAGAACAACCAGAACAACCAGCACAACCAGCACAACCAGCAGAACAACCAGTGATAATAATAATGATGGTAAAATTCCTTCTCCTGCTGAGTTGTTCAACGAGTTTTGCAAAAGTTGCGTAGACATTTTGAAAATGGAAATTGACCGCCTTGTTGATTTAGAAGAATTTTCAGAAAATCCGACACTAATTATATCAAAAATGAAAAAAACATACAAGAATCGCGCATTTCAAATTTTGAAATTAAAATGATAATTTAATATATGTAACTAATGTTTACGTTATTTGATTTTAATATTTATATTTATTTTTTTATTGGTAGTATATATAAATAAATAAATATAAATAATAACATCTTCTGTAAAAAAATGGCTCAAACACCAGATATTGATACTCTAAATAGTGATATCATGGCACTTAGAACAAGTGTAAAAAGTTATCCTGCCGCCGCCGCTAGCATTAACGTCGAAAGTGTGTCGTCGCCGCCGCCGCCGTTGTTTCAAGAAACTAGTGAAAGATTGTTGCCAGAACAACCACTAGTAAAGCAGCTATTAGGAAGAGCACCGGTAAGAAATCGACGAACTGACTCGCTCGCGTCTTCTTCGCCTAACGTGTCGTCGCCGTCCATGGCTTTATCGGAAATAACGTCGCCGCCGTCCATGACTTTATCGGAAAGAACGGCGGCGACTCGACAACGAATTAACCAACTTATGTCGTCGTCTAACTTTCCGTCGATGTCACTGTCCGCGACGGCTAATCGTGAATTACAATCACAACAACAACCATCATCTTTCTTTGCGCAGAAGTCCATGACTTCATCGGAAAAAGCGCCGATTCGACGAATAGACGCGCTTAACTCGTTATCGCGGTTGCAGGGTGAACCGGTTAGAGAAGAATATGTTCCTGTTCCTAGTAAACCAATGACGAAAACTCAAGCAAGACGGGAAAGAGCTGAACTAGCAGCTAGAATGATGGAAGAAGACGTTCGACCACTTCAAAGCCAAGAAGTATCTCCCCAGCAATCAGTCCCAAAAGGCGACGTAAGCAACCTCCAACCAGGAGATATACAAATGATGGACAAGTATGTGCTCGAGATGGCGCGTGACCCTCTTCACTTCCCAGATATTTTTGACTACAATACCGCCCCCGAAGTCGCCGTCATCATAGAAAGAATAGAAAGAACAAAAGCAGCCGCCAGTGGAGAAGGAAAACCCAGCGATAAAGACATCTCAGGTTTTATCAATTATATTAAAAGGATTATTCCAGACTATTATCAATACATCATCGAAAAAGACGGACAACTTCCAATCCCACGACAACTTCCAATCTCACGACAACTTCCAATACTCTCATCAGCAATAGAAGCAACACCCCTTTCAATTGAACAAAGTTCTGCCGCCGAACCTCAAAAAGAAACGAAATTCCTTTCAGCTTCACAACAACGTTATGAAATAAAACAAGCCGCAGCCGCACTTGAAAAAAAACCGGAAGAAGTAGATTCAGATGAACAACGACGTAAAACAGATTTAGTTGAAAAGTATATTGGTGCATTAGAATCACTTCCTGGTGTAAAACAAGCTCTTGATGATGCTGATGCTGATGTTGCTGCTACTTGGAAAGAAACTAATGGGCGGATAACTAGAGAGCTAGATGAAAAACAACAATTAGCACGACAACTTCAAAGTCAATATCTTGTACTTAAAGCAGATGCAGATGCTGCTCCTGCTGTGACAGCACAATTTCCTTTATCATCTGTACATCGTGAAAGAATAAGAGCAGCAAAAGCAGCAGTAGTCCCTATTGCATCTTCTAGTCAACGTAGTAAAAAAGATGCCGAACGTCCCCCTGTCACTGTTTTATCTTCTAGTGAACGTTATGAACGAAAAGAAGCCGCACGAAAAAGTGCCGCCGCTACCACCACAGATAGAGAAAATGCCGAACTTAGAGCCACCGCAGATGACCCTAATCAAGAATTATCTAGTTTACTAGCATCTTCTGCTAGAATTTCTACTTTACCGTCCCACCCAACTTCCTCAGTCGAACAACCCCCTGCCACATCCGGCACATCCAATTTTTTTTCACGTTTGTTAGGTAGGTTTGGTAAAGGTGGTAAGAATACACATCATCATCGTAAAAAATCTAAGAGTGCATTATCCCGGAAAAATAGCAAACGTTATTCTGTAAAGGCAAAACGTCGTAATCGTCGCAAAAGCCGTAGGTAAAGGTAAAGGTAAACAGAAATATCACACATATAATACAATAAAAAAAATAAACATCTCAAAAAATTGAAAGTGTAAAATAAAATCATACATTGTTGTGCGTCGTATTTAGAAGACATTGTTGTCTATGTATGTCTATACAATTTTTCAACATGTCTAGTATTATATTAAATATGTATAATATATATTATATATTATATATAATCCGAAAAAATGTCAAATCCTGTTAAACCACATATTCAAAGACGTATAGATGCTGAAAAAAGGGCTGCAGATATGGAAAAAAGGGCTGCAGATATGGCTCTGGCTCAACAAAAATCACTACCACAACAACAACAACAGCAACAGCAACAACAGCAACAGCAACAACAACAACAACAACAACAACAACAACAACAACAACAACAACAACAACAACAACAGCAACAACAACAACGGCTCCACCGAGGCCGCACCGTCCCTGCCTCCAACCGCCCGGCCTTCGAGGAGGTCA
>Ga0114918_10006192_pt1 | contig 10154 bp, 16 predicted proteins | sample LantaG_FD_87015 | JGI IMG/M metagenome (GOLD analysis project Ga0114918, IMG submission 87015) | Deep subsurface microbial communities from Baltic Sea to uncover new lineages of life (NeLLi) - Landsort_02402 metaG | ecosystem: Environmental > Aquatic > Marine > Oceanic > Sediment | place...
GTTGTATATTCCAGTTTTGTGAAAAACAAAACCGATAACATACAACCATCCATTGTAGGCAATTAGTTTGCTTCCTTAGTCGGTTCCCAACATTGGTGGCACATTCCATGCTCTAAATCTCTCTCATGGTATGGTTTTCCACAATCGCAAACTAACTGTTCGCTTTGCCCTACAACATCGTGTAAATGCAATTGCTTAAATTCGTGTGCCCATCGCATTCCTTGCTCTGCTGTTATTAATTCTTGGCTAAGAGTTACTACCTCTCTATTAGGGTTCTGCTCTTTTATTTTGTTTCTAAAAAATTCTTCTGCTGTTATCATAATTTCGTTGTTTAATTCGCAACTGACATTTACACTTTACCGTTATGTGGCATTAGGGGTGTAAGTGCTGTTCATCCTTATATAAACCACAAATACAAGGTAGTTCAAATTTAATATAATTATCTTTCATTACGAAATTAATACCACCAGCGGGAAAATAGTCCATTCTTGTTACTGACTTACCTTTGAAATATAAAATATCTTCGGTTTTTACATCACAACCATCAAATAATTTTAACCATTCATACATTTCTGGTGATGCTAATATCATATGGATATTATTAATATTATTGTTGATAAATTCATTTAATTTAGCAATGTTTTCAGTATTTCTAATTTGAAATTTTTCCATAATAATTAACGCCACATAACACATAATATAAAACAGTGGGGTGTTAGTGGTCTTTTTAGCCCATCTGCTTTGGTTTAATTTTATTTAATTTTGATAGGTAGATGTTTCAAATTCCCCACCATTTCATATTATCAACGTTATACACTATATTACGTAAGTCTTACAATAATCATTGTTCACTCCTTTTTTCCATACTTTCCATATTATTATACGTTAGCAAAAATTAGTCAACATAACACTTTACATCTCTAAATCTATGTTTGTTACCAATTAAAAACTTACCATCTTTAAACACAGTGTAAAATTGGTTTTGGCAATCGAAGAATATTTTAAATCCTTTATTTTCTGCTACTAATTTCATATCAATTAACATTGGTGCTTCTAATTAAGTTCAGTAACGATACCAAAGTGTTGTTTTAATTTTACATATTCTTTATTCACTTGTTTTTCTAAAGTGTATAATAATTCTTTCTTTGTTTTTGAGTGAAAGTGTTGAACCTTATTGGATTTAGACACAAAATTCCAATTCTCATTTATTGCAGAAGACTTTGATTTATTAGGTAGAAAATAACCCAACAATTCTTCCACAAGATATACTTCGGTGTTAGATAATTCCACATCAGTACCTTTTTTATTTTTAAATATTAACATGATTATTTATTTATATATTTTAAATTATTATATAATTTAATTTGCTCATTTATATATATATTTACTTCTTTAGGTAATTCTTTTCTATTTTTAATTAAAGATATATATTCTTCATTTATATTATTTTTTTCATAAACAATTAAAATTAAAAATTCTATATTTTTATTAACATAAAAACTTTCTATTTTACCTGTTAGTGAAAATGCATATTTAATATTTGGTAAATAACACCAATATTCATAATCAATTTTATTTTCTAAAATATTATATTGATTATTTGGTGCTTTAAATATAATAAAGTTCTTCATATTAATATTTATAATTCTAAAACTTTATTTATATGATCAAAAAGCTTTTTTAATTGTTCTTTATTACAAAAAACATGGGTATAATTTTCTTCTGTCCATATACATATATTTAATTCATCATCTGAATCTAATTTATCGTCTACAAACATTATATTTTCACCACTTTCTATTTGTAAATCTGCCATTTTTTTATAATTCTAATAATCTAATTTAATCCAATCTACATTAATTACTTCACTAATATAATTTGGTTCAACTAATAACTCACCACCTTTATAAGTAATTAAATGATTAATTAGTTCAATTTTTATTTTTCTAATCCTACTCTATCATCATCAAAAACAATTGGTTTAAAACCATTCCTTAATAATTTTAAATATAAATTATATGTACCATCTGTTATTTCGTCATCTGATTTTATTATATAACCATTTTTAAGAAAATACTCATATATATCATATCCAATACCCCATCCTTGCTTTTCTGGAATTAAATAAAATAAATTAAATGAAATTAGTTTATTTTTTTTTGTTCCTCTTATAAAACCAATAACATTATCATTTATATCTAATATAAATAATTCAAAAGCCCCACTATTTGGCATTTCAGCTCTATTTCTAATATATATGTATGTTTGATATACTTTAAATATATATTCATCTGTTTCATCATTAAATGATGGTATCCTTACTTGGTCATCTTCTAAATCCAATGTTGATAAATTTAATAATACTTCTTTAAAATATTCAATATCTTCATCTTCGACATCTTCATTTTCAAAATTCTCTTTTAAATATTCACGTATAGTTGTCTTTATAAAATTTCTTATTTTCATATTATTAAATATTCATATTCTACATATAGATAGTCAAATTTGGTTTTTCTATTTTATTAATATGTATGACTTTTTTATTTAAAATAAATTTAATGGACTTATAATATTTTTTATCTATTTTAATTAATTTTAATATTATTAGAATAAATTCTTGTTAAATTATCATCTCTTAATTTTTGAACATTAATATTATCAAAATCAGGTGGTAGATTAAAATATTTATGACTATGTGTTAATAATGCTTTTCTAAAAACATTTAAAACTTCTACTAAAATATCACCTTTTGGTAATGGAGATAATTGTGCAAATAATTCTTCTAATTTATCTTCATCTAAATCAATATTAGGTTTAGGTAATACACTTTGAGAAACAAACATAAGTTTATTTGCGGTCAAAATACTAGTAGTTTCACCTTCTTTGTTATATTCTAAACGTAAATATGCTGGATTTGTTTGATTTCTTTCAGTAAATTTATCAATTTTATGTTTTCCTACTCTAAGAACTGCTAAATTATCATCAAAATACATATCAGCATTATTTCTACCAATTAACCATGTTCTTTTTTGATTTGATTTATCAGGATATAAACCTTTTGCTGTTGTTACTCTAGTAATTGATTTTTCAAAATCTAATCTACTATGTATTGTACCTTTTGTTGTATTTTCAACACCATATTCTTCATTAATATTTTGATATTGACTAAATACTCTAGGAAACCAAAATCTATCACCTGTTGGTCTACTTAAATCACCTAACATCACCCAAACTGTTTCACCAACTTTAGGTAAACCACCCATTTGTTTACCTAATAATGGGTAACAATACGGTAGTTCTTCTAACATATCATCCCTTAAATCCTGTATTTTACATTTTATTCTCCATGCGTCTGCCGGATCATCTATATCTTGAACTGTAGCAGGGAATAATGTTCTAGTATTTTTTGGACTACTGCCACGATCAGGCGAAAATATTATATCTCTTTCCAACTCTTTTAATAATTATTTATATTTTTAAATAGTCTTTAATTTTTCAATAAATACATGTTTAATTAATAATTTATATATATATTTAATATCATTATTGTAAAATCTTTCATTACTATTATATGTATTTATAAACAAATTAATACATAAATTAATTTCATTCTTTTTACTTAAAACATCATAATATTTACAATTGTTAAAAATATATATATAATTAGAACTATATAGAAAATTTTTAACATTATAGAAATGTCTACTTTCTTTTAAAGAAATTGCAAATTCATACCCAAGATTATTATCTCCCCATGTTTTTAATAAAATTAATTCATCCATTTAATATTAACTTAACCATCTCTATTTTAGCGTATTTTAAATCATCAAGATCTATTCCTAAAATAGTTTCATAACTATAAATAATATGTTGAGGTTTATAAAGAAAAAAAGTCACCGGACTTTTATAACAATAATTTAAATAAAATTCACCATAAAATTCAGTTAAACACTCTAATATATATTCTTTATTTGTAGAGTAAACCCACTTTACACCCTTCTCCTCACTTTTATCATCATAATAAAAAAATTTACCATAATAGTAATCTTTACCACTTATTTTTTTCATAACAATTTAATATTATATTCTATTACTTGTTTAATAACTTCTTTTTCTACCATCTTATAATATTCATCATAATCATTAGTGAACTTTTTATAATCTTTTTTTCCTTTATTATTTTTTAAAAATTTTTTAAAATAATAATTTTTTTGATAATCTGTGCATGGTAATCTTTCTAATACCGTAATACTAAAAACATAAATTGAATCTATTACAGTAGCATTATCTATATTTACAGCTAAATTACTATCATCTATTTTAAAAAATATTATTCCAGTATTTTTACTTTTAAAAATATTAATTTTCATAAGACTTAATTAATTTAGAACACATTTCAAAATCCTCTTTTCTTTCATAATATGGTAATATTAATTCTAATGGTGCTTTTTTTAAATATTCTTCATCAACTACAAAATCATAAACTAAACTATCTCTAAAAAAAACAAACTTATACATACCATTTAAAAAATAATTATCTTTAGTTATTATAAAAAATTCATCTTCTTTTACTTTAACTTTTTTATTAATATCTTTAATTATTTTAGATTTTTCAATAATTTTATTAATTTCTAAAATAACATGTTCACCTTCTTTAAATTTCCAATTATAAGTTAAATCAGGTTTAATTATTTCTAATATTGATGTTATATCTGTGTTATCTTTACTCATAAAGTTTTTATTTTTTCTTTAAATATATACTTATTAAGTATTTTTTTAAAATTTATAGCAAGTTCAATAGTTAATTGAATATTATAATAAGTATCATAACTGTTTATATGTATGTTACTAAAATAATTAGTATAAAAAGTTGTACTAGCGTCTTCTTCTACTTCTTCGTTTATAATTTGATCTAAAAATTTAACAATCATATTTAAAATATTTAGATCTTTACATTTTTCTTGTTTTTTTATTTTATGATAACGATTAATACTTCTTAGAGAGTTAAAACTTTGATGATTATCAATAATATTTTCATCATTCAAATAAAATAAAAAAATACTATTTTCATAATTAAACCGAATAGCTTTAATATCATCTACAAATTCGTATAAATGTAAATGATTAATATTACTTCTTTTTCTATTTCTTTTAGTATCATCAATTTCTTTTTTTTGATGATATTTATAAGTATTTTGATCATATTTTTTCATAATATTTACTTTTTCATGTTTAACAATTCTTTTAAATACGTTCTTCTTTTTTCAACTTTATTATTTTGGACTGCTCTATGTAATGCTTTTCTATCACCATATAATACAACTAAATCTTTTCCTCTAGTTAATGCTGTATATATTAAACCTCTTTGTAATAATTCATAATAAGTTGAATTATCAACACATATTACTACAATAGGAAATTCACTACCCTGTGAATTACTTACTACAACACCTTCACAAATAAATCTATGTACATCTTCAACTTCAATATCAAAAGTTTGTTCTATCTTGGATTCATTACTTATATTATTAATAATAACCTTATCACCAAATTGATTTATTAATTTATGTTTATATTTATCTATATACTGTAATTCTATAAATTTTTCTATACCAGTATTAATATCATGTACTAAAAATTTATGTTCTTTAGTTGAATATAATGAACCATAATCTTTAATATCCACTTCATAAGTTTCTTTTTCACCAGTATTCCATTTATTAGTAACTTTATTATATTTTTCATTAGATGTTATTATGTAATCTCCAATATTAACATCTTTAAGTTTAATTAAACCTTTATTTTTTATATAAACTGTTGATTCGCCTGATAAACATTTATGTATGGAAACTGCGTAAGCTAATTCAAGATTTTTTAATTGATTTTGTCTAAATTGAAATCTAGTACCTTGAAACTTAACAACTGCGAATTTTTTACCATTTTCTAGGAATATTTTTTCTAATGTACCAATTTCACCGTTATTTATTCTGAATTCTTTTTCAGATTTTTCCCAAATAACATTATCATTCATTACATTAATTACTTTATCACCTTCTCTTAATGTATATTCAAAATTAGATTTTTTAACTTTATGTTCTTCTTTATTTTTTGAAGGTGGATTAATAGCACCTTGTACTAATTTTGATATTTCTACTGATGATAATTTACCTTTTGTTTTTTGGGGTGATAATATTTGAATTGGTTTATCTTTATAATATTTAGGTATTTTATTTTTAATTAAATCAATAAAGAACTTTTCATGATCTATTCCATATTCTTCTAGTTTATCTCTTTCAATAAAAACTGTATCATAACCTAACTGAAATAAATTTTGTTTTTCTTTGTTAAAAACAGAAGGGATCGTTGGGGTTCTTCCCATTAGAACTTCATGTGCATATTGAATAAGTTTCTTCTCATCACTCTGACGGAAAACTTTAGTTAACTTAATAGTAGGTATTACATTACTTTCTATTAAATCACTTAATACATTTCCTGCTTCAATACTAGGTAATTGATTTGGATCACCAATAAAAACAATTCTTGATTTTTCGGGTAATGCTTTCAAAATAGAAGATACCATATGTACACCTTCCATTGAAACTTCATCATTAATTAATTCATCACATTCTAATTGTTCTTCTTCGCCTTTAACAAATTTACCAATACCATTATAACCTAAAGTTGAATGGACTGTTTTAGCTTTCATACCAATAACATCACTCATACGCTTTGCAGCCATTCCAGTAGGCGCACATAAAATAAATTCTATTTTTTCATTATTATAATCTTTAAATCTTTTAATAGTTTCAACTAAAAATTTAGTTGAACTTGTTTTACCTACACCTGCTGCACCTGTTAAGACAATAACTCTATTTTGCAGAGCCATTATAATACCATTTTTTTGTTCATCAGATAATGTAAATTTATTTTGTTGTTCTAAGTCTGAAATAATTTTTTTAATTACAGATATATTAACATTTAGCTTAGTTTTAGCCATTTTTGATAATTTATCAGCAATATATAATTCATTATAGTACATTTCTTTAAGATAATATTGTTTAGTTTGGTATTTACCACCTGTTTTATTATTATCTCTAAAAACTGTTCTAGTTTTTATTCTACTATATTCTTCATTTTCTAAATTTTCTAAAGATTTCTTTATTAAATCTTTATATTCATTAACTTCAGTATTATATTCTTCAGATGTTAATAAAAGTTCAAAATCTTCATCGGGTTTATCTTTTCTTAATTTAGTTAAGATATTATCAGCATAACCTAATTCATCTATTAATGTATTAGTAACTCCATCAGAACCTTCATTATATATAAAACAATGTCCACGTTGTTCGTTTAATTCTAATACATATACAATACCTTCAGTTATTCTTTCTAATGATTTTTCAGAATAACCATTCATTAATGCAACTTTATCTATAGATCTAAAACCAACACCTTTATACCTACATAATGAATAAGGTTTATCTTGAACAATTTGTAATATTTTTTCATGACCTATTTTTTTTATTAAATTAGCAGCTATATCACTTCTAATTGCATATTTTTCAGTTAATGTCATCATAACATCTGCTGAACTATAAAATTCATTATGCATAGCTTTTAATCTAAGAAAATGGTCAGTTTTAATAGCTTTATTATCAACCATTTCGGTTAATTCTTCTACTGTTTTTTCTTTTAAAACTTTCCAAAATTCTTTATTACCAATTTTTTCTACAATTCTTTCAATAGTTTTTTCACCTACTGGTTTACCTATATCAAATTTTTTAGCATTTTTCTTAACAAAAGCTATAATTGCTTGATTAGTTAATGGAACTTTTACATTAATATTTTTAGCAACAATTGTATTAGATGAACCTAAAATACCATAAATATCATAATCTAACCCTTCCATTAATTTAAATGGTGAATTATTTATAGAACATTTATAATATTCAATGTATTTAGTGGTTTTACTACCTTCATCAAAATAATTACCGCTAACTAAAACAAAATAATAATTATCTTCAGGTTTAAATTTAGCTATTTTTTGTATTTTTACGTCAAAATGGATTACTTCAGACATTTGTTTTAATTTATTAGTAATAGTATTAATAACGTAATAAAATAAAAAAAGTTTGCTGAAAATCAACAAACTTTTAAAACAATTCTATAAGGAATTCTATCAAGGTAATAGAATATTTTTAATAAAACTTTTTAAGTCCTGCTTCAACAACTACACAAGCATCAGTTCTATCATAATTTTCTTTTTTTAAAATATTTTTACTATTATATTCTAAATTTTTTTCTAAAAATGGATATTTTTTTATAATTTTTTTTAACATATATTCTTTTTGATCTAATTCTTGAGGAAATTTCCATACAGGTTCTTCAGCTCTATAAGTTGGTTTTTCATCAAAACTACTATCTATATGTTTAACTACATAACTATATTTTTTAAATGGAGTTTTTTTATCTGTTTCTGGTATTAATTTAAGATATTTTCGTATTTTCTTATTAAAATTTTTATTTTTTTTATATACAGTATCTATTTCTAAAAATTCTGGACAAAATAAGGCTCTTGCATCTCTAACTGTAAGCATTTTAGGAAAAATATTAAAAATTTTTTGAATACTATAACAACAAATAGCATTCATTTTAGCTAATTCAACTACTGTATCAATTTTCTTAGCATTTTTAAGTGGTGCTTCAACAAATATATCTTTTATTTTATATTCTTCATTAAGCGAAATTAATTTATTTTCAAAACTTAACGCTTTATATATATATTTATTATCCTGTTCAACATTATCAAATGTATCAATATTTAAATGTTCAATAACATAAGGTTTTCTATCCTCTGTATATATAGCAATTCCTATTGTGCTTGTACTAATATCAAACCCTAAAAAGAATTGTTCATAATTTTTCATATTTTTTAACTTTATTTAATAATTTTATTATATGTCTTTCATTTTCATCTAAATATTTTTGCATTATATCCTCAACTAATTCATATATCGGAATATTTGTAGTTTTACAATATAATTTAATTCTTTTATGTAAACTTTCATTTACTAAAATACTTTTTTTATAAAAATTATTATTGTTCATAATAATATAAACGATTTTAATTATAAATTAATATTTATATCAACAGTTAAATTAACATTACTATTCTTTTTAACTGGTTTACTAAATTTACCTATTGCAATTAATTCTTCATCTGAATTATACATACCAATTTCAGAAAAATAAATATCTTGTCCAGTTGTATACGTAGGATTATTTGATATATTAAATTTTTCGTTTTCTAAAAATGCTGTTCCTGTTTGTATAAATTCATTTGTATATGATACTATTTCTACTGTTGAACCTGATACTGAATATGGTATAACTTCATTTATTAATCCCTGAATAGTTACGTATTCGGTAAAACCACTTACTAAGGTTTCATCTGTTATAATCATAAATCCTTTATCTAAATATGCAATACCTACAGACGTATCTATATTAGAAGGTTCTCCAGTTGTAACATTACCAGTTGAACAATTAACTATTAAATTTTCATTATCTGGATCACTATATATAGCTAAAGGTCTAGTTGTTCCTGAACTTGATGGATTATAAAAAAAATTATCCTTATTGTGCCATGTATCACCTGATATTGGAGATTGTATAGTGTCTGAAAATAAATAAGCTATATTAGTATTATTTGTATCAAAATCTGTTTTATTATAACCAAAAACTTGACTAAAATCATTATCATCTGATAATAAATTATTATAATCTTCTAAATCTTTTATTTTATCGCTAAAAAAAGAAGAGGATATGTCGATGTACGTGGGGGTTGCTCCTGATGGTATCGTTATGTTAATACTCTTACCATCAATTTCCTCACCATAGCTCCCTTTTTTTAACGCAATAATGATAACTTTATCTACATTAAAATTTCTTATACCTGTTAATGAATATAAATTATCAAAATTTGTTTTTTCAGTATTAGTAATAGGTAAATTAAATGATTTAAATAAATGATTTAATTCAGTTGTATTATCAGTTCTATCTACTATTAAAAAACTTAAACTATCACCACTAACTATTGTACTACCTGTGTATTGTACATTTATTTTTTGGAAACCTGTACCACTATTTAATAA
>Ga0114918_10006193_pt1 | contig 10154 bp, 14 predicted proteins | sample LantaG_FD_87015 | JGI IMG/M metagenome (GOLD analysis project Ga0114918, IMG submission 87015) | Deep subsurface microbial communities from Baltic Sea to uncover new lineages of life (NeLLi) - Landsort_02402 metaG | ecosystem: Environmental > Aquatic > Marine > Oceanic > Sediment | place...
ATCATGGACCTTTAGTGCCCCATTAACCATCAACTCTAATAATTTATTAGCTCTTTTTATCCCATGTTTTACCATTAATCGTTTCCATAACAAATAATAACCATTCAATTTCTGTAATGCTTTATTAAATTCAAATTCAAAACTCAATACACTATCATCATCTATATTAGCATTTCCGTCCATTGATACATTTGCAACTACTTTTGATGTAAAAAATCTTTTAGCAAATTGATTAATGTCTAAATGAGCTGGACCAATTCCGTCAATATCAAACATTTCTTGTCCATACTTTTCTTTCAGTTCGTTCATTTTAATAACAAATCTGTCATCAAACGATTGTTTAATTAACATACTTTCTCCCTAAGTTTTAAATTAACATCTTCCCACCTACTATATGATACCCACGAAATATTATGTCTTTGCCAAATTCTTTGATTGCTTTGAGGATCACCAACAGGAAAACCATTCCAAGAACCATCAACAACAATATCAACATTTTCTAAAATATCAGAACCAATATATCCAAAAGTCTCGCCGGTGTATAAACAAATAGATTTTTCAAATTTTTTAAATACCTTATTAAATTCTATTAATTCCTTCGGCTGATATATCGCATCTCCTCCCAACCAACATATCCAATTGCATAAAAAATATTCATCGATAAATGGTTTAACATCAAATAAATGAAATTCAACCCCACCCTCAAAAGATTGAAGTTCTGGATTATGACAACCAGGACAATTTCTTTTACAACCTTGAGCATATATATTTAAAGATATCCTTCCCGGTATCTCAATGAACCCTGTAGATATCTGATTAATTTTCATAGAAATTACCTCTTCTTGTTTTACCATATAATTTATTCATCTTTCAAATTAAAACATACTTATTTTTTCGAGATAATTTGAATTACTAAAACAATCTAAAAAATTAATGAAGTTTAGATAATTTATTAACAGAATCTGATACATTTGATTTCCTTTGAACTCTAGACACGTCTTTCATATTAGTTTTTAAATTATCAGTATTAGGAGCAGGAATAAATATATTAGAGTTCGCCGGTTTTCGTTCGAAATCCTCAGATCTTGAAATATTAATATCATTTGAAGACACAGAGCAATTATCAGGGGCCTTTAACAATAAATCAAGAATAATATCAAGTTTCTTGTTTATTTCCTCTGTTGCTCTAAATAAATTCTTCTTTAACTCATTATTCTCTTTTTTAAGTTTAAGAATATCTCGAATAGAACTTTCTGATTGTCTCAAATTCATAACGCCCGATCATTTAAAATTTTTTAGATTTTGTCACATACCATGCATCTTTAGAAGCTACATTTCTTATAAAATTATAATTACCTTTAATTTTTTTTCCATTAAAATAAATCAAAAAATAATTTGCTTCTGAAATAATAATCTTACATGATCCTCTATCATATAATTTAACAATATCCCCATTATCTAATGTACCCTCAAAATGCATATAAGAAATTAAATGATCCTGAGTTCTGATTGCTAATATCTTTTCACTTCCCAATGGAAATTTTGATTTGGGAAATGCCCATGAAATTAATACTGACCTTTTAGGTTCTAATATTCGAAGATCAAAATGACCAGATCTTTTTTTCTTTTGCCAATGATCTTGTATTGAAAAAATTGTTTGCAATGTTTTAGCCATTACTAACCTCTTTATATCCACACAAAGCAATCCCAATTGAATCCGCAATATTATCGGTAATCCCTGTTCTGCTAGTCAAATTCAACATTCCCTTTGTTATTTTTTTATCATAACTAAAAATCAATTTTTTCAAATCTTGTTTTAATTTTGTTTTGACTATTAACGAACGATCAAGTTCAATTTGTGCTTGCTCCTTTTCTTCTTCAGATAAAGGATTTCTTTTTCTATTAATGCTTTTTCTTAAATCTTCTAATAATAAACTATTCTGCTTTGATTGCTCTATTAAATCATTTTGTGATATTTCTGATTGAATCAAATCTTGACTAATATCATATTGAGATGCATCTATCAAATTATAATATTTTAATACGGCTAATTGAATTTGCCATTTTTTTGCTGTTCCTAATAAACCTTCAAAACTGTGGGACTTCCAATAATTTGGTTCATATAATTTTACCCGGTCCTGTAATACAGAAAAACAGATACTGATAGCAACACCATTTAATCTTGCTAAATATGATAATATTTTTACTCCACTAATCCCTAAAAAAACGTCTTCTATAAAAGCCCAATCTGGATGAAATCGATCAATAATAGTTTGTAATTCAACAGAAAAATAATGAAGTTTTTGAGGTAATTCCATTTGGGACATTAAATGGATTGACCCCTTATCTACTAGTCGATCATCATCTAAAATGCACCAACCAGTAACATTTGAAATATCTAATCCTAAAGAACGGATCATTAAAATATATCCCTTTTAATCATCTAGCTTTTTAAAACAAAATGATGGTATAATTCCTTTTTGAGTATATATTACTGCAGCAGGAATTGAATTTATATCTTTACCCCTTCTAAAAAAATCACTGAAATATTTTTTCTTTTTTGAAATTTCCATAATATCATCTTCATTCAATGAATCATTATAGCCCCCAAGATTATCAGGTTTAATTGTGATAATCTTATCTTTAATTCTATTAAGTCTAGATATTGATACTTTAATTGGTGTATGAGATTTTAAAAAAGAAAAATATGATTTATTTTTTTCTGAAATTCTGACAAAAAATGTTTTTATTTTTTTATCTGGAACAACAATTCCATTTGTCATTACATTATCAACATTTTCATTTTTTTCATAATAATATAATGAAGGTTTCACAATTAACATATCAATATTCGGATGGGGTTGATTTAATAATAATTCACTAACCAATTTATAAGTATTCATAATTTTATCCATGATCAAACACTATATTTGGTAACGACCCCATTCTCATAAGTTCTATTGTTCTATCAAATATCTCTTTCCCGTCATTATATAAAAGATCTCCATTAAGAGGTATATCACCAAAAGGAGTATTAGTTGTACTATATTTCTGTCTTAATCTACCTATCATCATCATAAACATTGATAAACTCAAATCTATAAATATATCTTCTAATTCTGGATTAATTGAGCTTAATTCTGTGTCGTGGCTGCGCTCATACTCTACAACACATATACCAGAAAAAATTGGAGATATACGTAACATATTAGGAGGAATAAATTCATGAGTATATGCAAAATTTGAAAATGGCTGTAATAAATTTGCATTAAATTGTTTCAAATGCCACTCTGGAACTTCACCAACAGACCATGGTCCAAACCAAGGTTGACCATTCATTAATCCCGGACCAGCAGTAGGATAAAAATTAACAACATTTTTTATCTGTCGTTCATCCAAATCGAAAAGATAAAATTCAGATCGTCTACCGGGAACTTTAACTTCAGCTCTAGAACAATTTAACGTCAGTCTCCATTTTTGAGGAAAATATTGTTCAAATTTTCTTAATGCATTTCTTTTTAAATAATCAACGATTTCCTCATCACTTTTTTCTAATTGTTGAAATGGCAGACTCAATTCATCATGTATTCTTTCTGTAATCAAACTCCATGATAACATAAGAATCAGTCTCCTTTTAATTTATTCTATAAGAGACCAAGATCTTAATTCACTCATTCCCACTAATATATTTATCACACAAATCACCAAATACATTAGGACACATGCTATATAGCTGCCACAAAATATGACATGCCATAGATCTAATTTCCCATTGAGCATGTTTATCACAACGGACAGAAAAAATATGTCTCCATTCTCTAAAATTAGCAGTCATTACAACTTCAGTACAACAGGCATTAGGTAAAACAAATCTAGCATCCTCATTTTTCAATCCCTTAGATTTCCAATAATTATACATATCTTGAATTTGAGTCATATGACTCATAAAATTACGAACCTCATCTGGATCCAATTTAAATATTGATTCAGGAATTACATAATCAAATTGATCTTCTTTAACATATCTCTGACTTTGCTGACTATATGAACATAACCGATGTCTAACTAATTGATGACTTAAGGCTCTAGAAACATTAGAAATTCTAAAAGTTGCACTAGCATGTTCTAACACTGAATCATGACCAGATTTAATTAACTTTTTAATTAATACACCAACTTCAGCATCTGATTCACTTTGATAGCATGTCCTTGCTGCATCTTCAATTAATTTCTCTGCATTTGATGTCATTGATAATAATTCAACTATCATTATTTTTCCCCTCCATATTTTTTATGTAACTGTTTATATAACGCCAACTCTTCCTCTTTCTTCTCTTTTATATATTTTTGCATTATATCATCCTCTCGTTTTTTTACTCTAATATTTGCTTCTTTTACTTTTTTCTTAAAATAATCATTGTGTAAAACATAAAAATTATTATCTACTGATGACGGTGTTTCAATAATAAAAGATATAACAAATTCCGTTCGAACACCATTATCAGATACATAATCTTCCAACATTTGATCTGATACTTCACAATCAATCAATTCTTTTATCACATCATCTAAAGAAGCCCCATCACCGCCCATATATATCTTCGGTTCACTAGGCTGTCCATCAGCACATCCATCAGCAATTTCATAATGATAATAAAAATGATAAATTATAACATACTTCATAATAAGTCTCTTCTCCTTATTGGTTTTTCATAATTCTTAATAATCTAAGTCTTGATCTACATACTTCAATCATAGACTCTATTTCGATTTGTTTTCTTCTTGCTCGCTCAATTGATTTAATTATTTTTTTCCAATCCCTCAATGCCTGATCATGAATTTTATAAATCTCATCTTCAGTAATTTCATTATGATCAATCACCAGCATCATTTGTTTATTCATTATTAGTTCTCACTCTATTCTCGATAAATCATCATGTGATTTAAACTCATGTTCGCCTCGAGATTTAAAAGATAAAAAATTCCAAATAATTGAAATATACTTTTTATCTTCTTTATTTATCCATTTTTCTATTCTTTTTAAAGCCTTTTCTCGTTCCCCAGGTCTCCATCTCAACAAAGTACCAAAACCATAAAACCACTCGGAACCAAAAATATAATCACATAATCTCATATAATCTTCTAACTGACAATAATCATCTTTACTTTGACGCCAAATCAACTTCCACAAATTATCCAAAATATGACCAGGTAACCCTATATCTGATTTACATAAACGACGAGCTCTCTCTGTTACGTCAGACGTAGATGGAATTGGATAATCATACTTGATATTTTTATGAAAAGATAACACAACAACATCACACCAAATATCATTTTTTTCAAATTTTTCATTCATTATTTCACCCTATAGATTCTACTTAAATTATTTATATGTCCGTGACCCCAGTAATAATTATCAATATAAAAACCAGCCGCCCCACCAAAAGCTTCACCGCCCGGTCTTGGAGGTTCTTCATATGGTCTATTAATTATTCCAATTTTATTATTCAATTTAACCTCTAATAATGTTGGAGGATTAACTCCTACCATAATAATATGGCCATTCAATAATGCAACAAATTCAATTGATTTACAATAAGTATCTCCAATCGATTTATTATTGATAAAAACCCGGCCATCACGAGCCCCTTGTGGACCAGTATATACTCCTCCACCACCGAAGATATCACCATAAGCACTAATAGCATGAAGCATTTCAGTATCTTTAGAACCTTTATTTTCTGACCACAATGTTGGAGGACCATAATTTACAGTAGCATGAAGCTTTTTATCATGACGAAAAATTGATCTTGGCATCCCTCTTTTATCTAATGTATATTTTATTTCCCCATTATAAACATCTGCTAAAACAGGTATATCATTCATTTCCCCAGAATAACTATTATTATAAGCAGCAACATTTTCACATCCTGCTACTGACCATCTTCCTTTTGTTGGACCAGCATCAACTATTGCATTACCATCCCATCTAAGAACATTCGAACCATGCTCTACAGGAAACCATATAATATGATCATGTTCCCATGGTTGACCTATTGTTTCCTGTGAGCCTTGATAAACTTTTGTAAATTGTTCATTTTTATTCATCAACCAAATTTGTGATCGATAAGGTGATTTACCCACATTAGAAGTAGTCACAAATAATCCCCATTTGGTTCCTAACATACCAACAATATGAGGACATTGTAATTCGCTATTCCATACTTGAGATATTTTTCTCTTCCCTAAATCAAAAGGTCTTCCTTTAATAAGAGAAAAAATTATTGTAAAAAAATCTCCAAAGTTCATAGCGAGTTCCCCTTTCTTTATTGTTAATGTATAATAAGATTATCGTTCCCCATTTTCTGCTGTTTCAGAAAATAAATTTTTTCTCCATTTCTGAAACCATAAAAACATAGCTCTGTTTGAAATATCACAAAATTTATAATTATTTCCGCGAGTTACTAAAACAGTATCATCAAACAAATCATTAACGATTACATTATAACACTCTGATTTATACCAACCATCTTTCCCTCTATCTACCATCTCATGTAGCCGCGCCCGACAATCATTCATAAACATATCTAACGCCATATCCAACAACTCTTTTTCCTGCTCTCTTGTTCTTTTTTTCATATAATCACTTCATCCAAATTTCTTAATCAAAAATATAACAGAAAAATTTAACAAACCACCAGAAAACCAATAAATTGCAGAACCCCATTTTCCTACATAAGCCAAAGGAATAGATGCTAAAAACATCTGAACCATAATAGCAGTAGGCAACCAACTAGAATAATGATTCAAAATAAATCCCCTACAGTAGATTCTTTAAGTATCCCCATTAAACCATTTTTATTTAATGCGGAAATTAAAATTCCAGCTCCGGTACATTTATTTTCACTATTAACTGAATCTATAATTTGTTTTTTTCTATCAGTCATATATAACGGAAAACCAGAATTCACACAATCTGATAATAATTTATAAGAAGATAATTTCAAATTCCTAATAATAATATCCTGAGAATCAAAAACCAATTTCATACTTTTATTAATCGGCTTATAGTTAATATCAAAAATAGGCTTTTTTTCTAAAATATTCTTATATACTAAATCCATTGAATGATTACACAAAGACATAATATATGAAAAATTGTTCACCAATGATACAGGACCTATTCCTTTTACTCCATCAAACTCGTCTCCAGAATCTCCAATAATCGATAATGCCAAAGGAAACCACAAAGCAGGATCATTAACTTCAAGATCTGTTTTTAACCAATGAGAATAAATATCCTTATAATTTAACATTTTCACACTTTTATAATGTTTAAAAAATTGAAAAATATTGGAAGCATCTAGACATTGCAACATATCTTTATCAGTACTGTAAACAATATTTGCTGATTGATCTACAACCTCTCTAGATAAAACATGTTTCATAAGATAATATGGAATATAATCTGCTTCTAAATAATTCAGCTTTATAAATGAACATCTGGGTAATTTATTAATTACTTTATCTAAAACAATATAATTTTTATCTAAAATTTGAAAATATAATTCTCTAGAAGCTAAATCTAAACCAAACATATCGCTTGAACCGCGATGACTTTTATATGTTTTCAATAAATCTAAATGATATGTAGATTTTCCTTGCTCCATAAAAAAATAAAAATAAATATCAGCCTGTCGTTTTTTTGCATATTGTTTATGAAAAGAAATAAATTCTAACACAGATGAAAATAATGAAGTATCTAATGTAGGAGACGATTTACTATTTTCTAAAATATACTTAATTGCCCACTCTTGAAATAAAGATTGACCGCACGATTTAGTATCAATAAATAAATTTATTCTTTTTCTATTAGTACTAGATAATACCCCATCTAAATATTCATATTTTGGATAATAAGAAAAAAACTGAGATGTATTAGTTACAAAAAAATCCATGTTAAGTATAAACTCCTTTTTAATTTATTCTTGATATCAAAAAATCAAAACAAAAATTATACATATTGAAAAATTTCAATAATCTCATCTTTTAATGGTGAAATAAGAATAGTAATTGTTTTATTATCAGATCCAACTAAATAGTCTTTTTCATATTCCATTCTGCCCATATAAGAAACAAGAACAATATCATCTTCTGGTTTTTCAACTGCTTCTGATAATTCTATAATAATAGAATCAGTCCTGGTTAAATCTTCTTCTGTAAATTCATATATTACTATTAATCTAGAATCTCTAAATATCATAAAATGTCCACCAATATAAATAGTAGAATCTTTTTCTGGTGGACTACTAAACACTAAAGTATCATTATTAATTAAAGTATAATCAGTCCCTTTTCTTTTTAACTCATCATTTTCGTAAATTAATAATTTTTCTTCTTGATTATCTGTTAAAGTAAAACCAAGAAAAAATCTAGTTTGAATTCCGTTACATTTGTCATAAACTAATCTTTTTTGAAGTTCATCGGAATATACTGGTCCACCCAAAACACCACTTATTTTATTAATAGGTTCTTGTTCTTGAGCCATATGAACAGCCTTTTCGTATAACTCTGGAAAATCATCTTTAATAAATTCAATTGTTTGATATCCAGCAACAGGATTATCACTATCAGCAACTACCACAGTTAAAATACCATTATATAATGAACGATTCATAGTATCTAATGTCACAATTTGATTTTCATATTCTTGAACTAAAGATTGTTCTTCATGTGACAAAGAACCAACAAAAGATTTTTTTAATGCCATACATTTATGATATAAATCACTAGACCTAGCATCGTTAAAAGAAATTACACCCAAAGATCTTCTAATAGCTGGCAAAAAACTAGGAATATAATAATCAAAATATACTATATCATCTTTTTCAACTCTGATATCAGAAGCAATCAACTCTTCTGTTAAATGAATTAATCTACCAGAAACAATATAATTCCAATATGGAATTTTTGTAGGATACACAACAGTATTTGAACTAAACTCACATATTAATTTTTGCCTTGATAAAGTATAATCTTGAAATGTAAATAATACATAATCATCTTCTAAATATTTATCTTTAACTTGTTGTTCATCATCTAAAAATTTTAAAATTTTAAAGGGTGAAACTAAAGGATATTTAGAATAAGTTTTTCCAATTGAAAACGTTAACTTTAATCGAGGATCTAAACCTCTAGATAAAACAATATAAGTAGGAATATTAATTTCATAACCAAAAGTACCGCTCATTTTATATTCAGTTAATTGATCTCCGCCATATTTAGTCGATGAATCACCAAGAGATTCTAATCTCCATATTGGATCCAACGGAATCGGGACAGCCAATTTATGTTTATTAATTGTGTCAACATGTAATAAATCGGCATAAGAATTACCCCAATCTATTTCAGTCCCATCTTCTTTTTCATAATGTTCAATTTCATCTGGTAGAATTAAATAACTCCAAAAAAATTCTGGTCTTAACCATCGCTGATATCCACCACAAAACTGCAATAAAGCAACTCTAAAATCAATTAATTCATAAACAGAACTTAACCAAAAAGTAATTTCAAAGGTTCCTTGATACCTCGAAAACACTGGAGTAAGAAGAATATCCTGCTCTTTTAAATCTATACCTTTAAACAATCTCATCCCAATTCCAGGAGCATATGTACTATGTTGCCATAGAAATCTACCACCGCGCTCCTCTTGAGAAAAATCCAACATAGGATCTAGAGTTATAGATGGTAATATTTTTTCATTTAAATCAATACCATGAGTCTGTCGATCTTTAAAAAATTGAACTGCTTTCTCATAAGTTCCCACAAGTCTATATTGAAATCGAGGATAAAGTTCATCAGCAAACCAATTAAGTACACCAGAATAAAATGAACCAAAACTGTTGTGGACAAAAAAAGTATCAACAACCTGACGTCTTACAAGTGAAGTATCTGACATTTGAATCTATCCTTTTGTATTTGTTCAACTTCAATGTCTAACATCTTTTTTATCACACAAAAAATCATCTATAGAATCTATATCTTCTCTTCTAATCATTTGAATATTCGATGTTTCAATCATATCTATGAAATCTTCATAACAATCATTCGAACTGACTTGCATTGCACCAGTTCTAACTATTTTTTTATCG
>Ga0114918_10006194_pt1 | contig 10153 bp, 4 predicted proteins | sample LantaG_FD_87015 | JGI IMG/M metagenome (GOLD analysis project Ga0114918, IMG submission 87015) | Deep subsurface microbial communities from Baltic Sea to uncover new lineages of life (NeLLi) - Landsort_02402 metaG | ecosystem: Environmental > Aquatic > Marine > Oceanic > Sediment | place: Baltic...
TCATGGAGGGGCGGATGTGAGCGGGGGGCGTCCGCGTGCGGCCGGACAGGCGTTAACACACCCCCCGGGGGCGGGGGTTAACGAGGACTGGCGAGAGAGAGCCGAAAACAGCCGCGCCGCCCGCCCGCACTCTCGCTCTTCGCGAAACGCACTTCTCCATTCCCACACACGGTCTTGCAACCACTCCCACACACCACACACACCCTCTCCAGTGCATGCGCACTGGCAGGCGAGCACCCATGTTTGGCGGCAGCTCGGTAAGAGCGTGGGAGCGAACGCGCGCGCGCGCGAGACGGGAATGCTTGGAGCGCGCCGTCCGCCGCCGCGCCGCTCTCCTTCTCTCTCTCACACCTCCCTCTCTCTCACTCAAACAGGTCGACCCCGAATCCCTGGAGCGGGACAATGACCGGGAGATTGACGCCCTGGGCGACCGGGTGGGCGCGCTGCGCGCGGTGAGTGGATTGGGAGAGAGAGAGAGAGAGAGAGAGCAGCGGCAAGGTTGCGGTGCACGCGCGCGCTCGTCTTTGCTCAACCCCGCCCTCCCTTCCTCGCTCTCTTTCGTCCGGTGCCGCACACTCACGGCCGCACTCTCCCTCCCTCCTCCCTCCTCCCTCCCTCCTCCCCTTCTCTAGATGACACACGGCATCCACTCGGAGGTGGAAGGCCAGCACGCCCTGCTGGACTCGATGGCGGACTCCATGGCCATCGCCCAGGCGGGCCTGGCGGGCGCGGCCGCGCGCTTCCGCCGCGTCTTCCACTCCCCGGCCCGCCGCAAGCAGGCCGCCTTGGCGACGGGCGGGGTGACGCTGCTGTTTCTCCTGGTGCTGATGAGGGGGTGAATGAGTCGTGGTGGTGTGTGTAGGTGTGTAAGGGCGTCCTGTTAGGCAGCATCTCTCTCTCTATTTCTTCTTCTTCCTGCCCGCCGCCTGCTGCTTGCCGCCCTTCCCGCCCGCCTTCGCCGGCTCCGCCACGCCGCCGGGCGCTGCCTCCGGCCACTCCCCCGCCGCCCGGCCCGCCCCGCCCGGCCGGCGCCGCAGGGCCGCCCGGATGCGCGGCCAGTCCCGCCATAAGGCCACCAGGGAGGGCGCGTCCGGGGCGAGCGGGGCGGCCGCGCTGCCGCCGGGCAACACCAGGCGCACGCCGGCGGCGGGCGGGGGTGGCGTGCCCGTCGCTAAGGTCGCCTCAAACGCAACGTCTAGCGGCAGCAGGGCGACTGGGGCCGGCCCTGAGTAGTCTAGAGGCAGGGCCACGCCGGGCGCGGCCTCCCACACCGCCGGCGCGGCCGCCTCCACTGCAGCCCAGGCATCCTCCGGCAGCAGGCGGGCCAGGGCGTCCGCCCACGGCAGGGCCTCCAGGTCGGCCGCCGTGCGCGCGGCCGCCAAGCCGGGCAGCCAGGCGGGGAGGGTGGCGGCCAGGGCGGCCTCAGAGAGGTCCGGCAGGCCGCCGGCCGGCCCCCCCTGCCTCTCCACCCACCACCCCGCCCGGGAGCGCGCCGCCAGCACCTCAGGCGGCGCGCCCGCGCCCGCCAGGCCGGCTGACGCCGCCAGGCCCACGGCCGCGGCTTCCAGGGCGGCGCCCCCGAGCTCACCCGGGTCGCTCACCTCCGCCGCGTCCGCCACCACGCCGCCCACCCGCGTCAGGCGGCGGGCGGCCAGGCGGAGGAGGCCGCCAGGCCCTCGCACCCACTCCGCCCGACACTCCTCCGTCACCAGGCCGGGCACGCCCCGCACGGCCGGGTGCCCCGGGTCCAGGCCCGCCGCCGCCAGGATGATGGGCGACCGCCCCGGCGCGGAGGACGCCAGGGCCGCGACGGCCAGGAGGGGGGCCGCCTGCAGGGCGTCGAGCGGGTCTGGCAGGCGGGCCGAGGCCGAGGAGGAGGCGGCGGGCGGCGCGCCGCCACCTCCATCCGCCCAGCCGCCGAGGTCGAACGCCGCGTCCCGACCCCGGTTGCCCCGCCCCCGCCGCACCGCGACGCGGTCCGGGTAGGCGGCCGCGACCAGGGCGCCGACGAGGGCGGAGGTGGCGGAGGAGGAGGATGGGGAGGTGGGGTCCGCCCCACTCCCACCACCACTCGCCTGGGCGGCCGCCGCCGCCGCCAGGCGGGCCCGGGCGGCGGGCCCGCGGCCGTAGGCGGTGAGCACGGCCGAGGCGTCCGCGGCCTCCTGCTCGCTATCCTCGGCGTCGTCCTCCTCGTCGCTGGTGTCCGCGCCGCCGTAACCACCCTCGTCCTCCTCCTCCTCCGCGCCAGCTTGCCGTTGCCTCTCCAGCACCCCCATCGCCCGGCGCAGCTGGCCGTAGAGGACGGCTGCGTCGTCCAGGACGACCCTGGCGGCCCGGCCGTCCAGTAAAGCCGCGCCGGGCCCCGCCCCAGCCAGGGCGAGGACGCGCAGGCCCAGGCACGCCCCCAGGCCCGTGCCCCGCCCCTTTGGAATCACATCCCGCCCGGCCCCGCACAGGGCGGCCAGGACCGCGCCCAGCTCGGCCGCGCCCGCCCCTGCCGCCACCAGCAGCATGCGGGCCAGGCGGGGGTGGGCGCCCAGGGAGGCCATGGCGGCGCCGTCCGGGGTGAGGGCGAGGGCGGGGGCGGGGGCGGGCCCGCCCTCCCCGACCGCCCCCAGCCAGCGCAGGAGGCGGCCCGCGGTGGCCACCGCCTCGGCCGGCGGCGCATCCAGCCAGGCCAGGCCACCGCCCAGGCCTGCTCTCGCCAACACCAGCGCGGTCGGCGCAAAATCGGACCGCAGCACGGCCGGCACGCCCCCGGCCAGCCGGCGGGCGTGCGAGGCCTCGGACCACAGGCGGACGCACAGCCCGGGCGCCGTCCGCCCGGCCCGCCCGCGCCGCTGGTCGGCGGAGGCATGGGAGACCGGCCCCGTCACGAGCCTTTCCAGGCCTGACGCCGCGTCCGCGGCGGGAGAGCGGGCCAGGCCGGAGTCGACGACCAGGCGCACGCCCGGGACGGTGAGGGACGACTCGGCGACGGGGGTGGCCAGGATGACCCTGCGGCGGGGGGGGGGCGTGGCCATCCCGCGTCCATCCCCTGCCAGCGGCGGCGGCGGCGGCGGCGGCTTCAGGGCCGCGTCCTGCTCCGCCGCGGGCAGGGCGCCGTACAGGGGCAGGATGGCCACGTCCGGGAAGGCCGCCCCCACCGCGGCCACGCAGGCCCGGATCTCTCGGGCCCCGGGAAGGAAGACGAGCGCGTCGCCCGGCATGGCGCCCCAGCCGGCCCGCAACCCCGCCACCACCGACGCCGCCAGGTCGGCGTCGCGTGGTCCGGGGGGCGGGCCCGCGTACACCGTGCGTACAGGGTACGCCCGACCCTCAGGCAGGGTGAGGATGGAGGGGGGGGAGGAGGAGGGCGGCGAGGAGGGCGCGTCGTCAAGCAGGGCGGCCACCCTTTCAGCCAGCCCCCCTCCGAGCGTCGCGGACGCGGCCAGCACGCGCAGGCCCGGCCGGGCGGTGCGCAGCGGCGATCCCGCTGCTAATAACGCCAGGCACGCGTCCGTCTCCACGCCCCGCTCGTGGATCTCGTCCAGGAGGATCGCATCGAAGCGGGCCAGTGGCGGGTGGGATGAGGCGGGCCCCCCCTCCCCGGCCGCCGCCGCCGCCGCGGCCGCAGCCGCACCCGCGAGCGCCCGCAGCGCCAGGCCCGGCGTGACCACCACCACCACGGTAGCGGCTGACACGGCCGCCGACCCGCGCACCCGGAAGCCGACTCTGTCGCCCACGCGTTCGCCCAGCAGGCCCGCCATCCGCCGGGCGGCCGCCCGGGCCGCCAGGCGGCGCGGTTCCACCACCATGACCCGCAGGCCGAGGTCGAGGGCGAGCGCGAGGGGGAGGGTGGTGGTTTTACCGGCACCCGGGGCTGCCTCCAGAACGAGCACTGGGCTGGCCTCCAGGCGGGCGGTGATGGCCGGCAGGGACGCCGCGATGGGCAGGCCGGCCACGGCGGGCGTCGTGGCCCAGGCCGAGGGTAGAGGCGGTGGAGGCGGGGGTTGGAGTGGCGCGCCGTCCCCGCCTGGGCTCGCGCGTGTGGCTAGGGCGCTTCTCCTGCCCCGCCGCACAGGCGAGGGCTTGATGAGCATACCCATGGCCTGGCGCCGCCCCGGCGGCAGGGTGAGCGGGGCCGCCCGCCCCGCCAGGCGCGGCTGTACTAGTAGGCCGGCCATTGGGGGCTTCTGGTTTTCCGTTTTGATGGAGAGGGGTTTTGAGGGCCGGCCGAATCCCTCACACTTTGTTCCGGCGGCCCCCCCTCCCCCCCGTCCCTTCCCTCCCGCCATCCCCGCACGGGCCTGGCCCCTCCCCTCCCACGCGACCATCAGATCCCTCTGAAACCCCTCCACCTCCCCTCCCCCCGTGTCGGGTGATCGTCGCCGGTCGCCCGGACACTCCCCCTCCCCCCCCTGAACTTGGATTTTGCGTGTGTGCTCCTCCTGCCTCCATGAGCCGGGGCAACGCGGGCCGCAGCTTCACGCTGTCCCCGCTCGTCACAAGCGGTGCCCTGGAGCCGGGGCCCTTCATTAGTTGCTCCGTCGGCGGGCTGAGCTTCACGGCGGGTGAGTGGGAGGAGAGGGCACGCGCGCGGAGAGAGGGGAGAGAGAGTGGGGCATGGCTAGCCACGAAACGCGAAAAAAAAAACACTTCCAATGCTGCCTGGCAAGGGACGGACGTGCGCGGGGGGCCCCTTCCGGCCACCTTCTGCCAGCGCAACACCGCGCCTTGTGTAGGCGGCATGTCTGATGGGGCCCGGGTGGTGTGGATTGACAGTTTGGTCACTTCACAACCGTCCGCGGGGGTGGCGGCGGGGCGCCAAAACAGCAAAAAAAAACAACGCGTCGCTTCTCACGGCCCTTCCCCCCCTCCCTTTGCCCGCTCTAGAGCTCGGCACCGACGGCTCCATCATTTTCGAGGGCTACATCTTCAAGTCGCCCTCCGCCTTCTCCGTCTACGTCAAGCGCAAGCAGGTGAGGACGCTGGCGAGGGGTGTGGGGTGGCGAGGGGTGAGAGGGCGTGGGGTGTGTGTGGCGAGAGAGGCGGTCTCTCCAACGCATGGGTCTCCTCGCTCCCAGGGACGCCCCCGAGCGCGTCTGTGGACCGCAAGCCGCCGAATGCAGCGCCGGGCGGGGGGCCCCCAGGCTTCCGGCGCCTGGCCAGGCCGGCTTCACCTCCAACTTCTCCCGACCGTCCCACCATGGCCATGATGACCATGCCATGCATCCATTGGGGCGAGAGCCAGGTCAAACACGCCCGCGCTCCCCTGCCCGGGGGGCGCCGCATTCGATTTTCCGCAGGGCCGCCGCAAGCGCCTGTTCCGTCTCGCCCCGCTCCCCCGGACCACCCGACCCGCGGCTCTCCATCACTTCTCCCTCCTCGCCTCCCCCCCCCCCCCCTCCCTCGTCTTTCCCAGAACCCCTCCCGCAAGGTCGATGACGGGTGGACCTCCTGCAAGTATAAGGGCCAGCTCCTGTCCCTGTTTCGGCCCCAGCTGGAGGCCCTGGTCGCGTCGGGCGCGTCAATGGGCCCGGGCGTGCCGTCCGGTGGGGCTGGCGGCGCGGCCGGCCGCACCGGCTCTGGCCGGGCGGGCGCGCCGCCCGCAGGCCCGCCCCGCCCGCGCCCGTCCGGCCCGTCCGCCCGGGGCGGCGCCCCGCCCGGCGCTGCCCCTGTTCTGCGCACATTCGACTCCGACATCGACGAGTACGCCTCCGACGGCGGCGCGGGCGGCAGCGTGGGCGGCGGGCGGCGGGGCGGCGGCGGCGGCGGCGGGCCGGCGGCCTCTGGCCGGCGCACGCCTGTCGGCGGCGGGTCGCAGGGCGGCTGGCCCGCCCCCTCGCCCGGCCGCCGCCCGCCCGGCTCCGGCGCCAACTCGGGCCGGCGGGGGCGGCCGCCCAAGGCCCGCCCCGCGGGGTCGACGGGGGGCAACGGCCGTGCCCTGGGCGGTGGCGGTGACGACGGCGGCACCGCCACGGGCGCCGCCTCACCGCCCCTCCTCCTCACCTGGATCCAGTGTGAGGAGGCGGGCTGTGGGAAGTGGCGGCGCCTGCGCACGGCCGACGTCCCGGACGGGCCATGGGTGTGCGCCATGCACCCGGACCCGCGCTGGGCGGCCTGCGCCGTCCCGCAGGCCGTCCCAGATGACGAGATCGACCGCCAGCTGGACGCGGGCGTGGGCCTGCCGGCGGGCCCCGCCGCGGCTGCCGCCGCCCCTTCGGGCGGTGGGGGCGGCAGCCTTGCCGCCCACCCCGCCGCCGCGTCGGCGGGCACGGTCTCGCCCGCCGCGGCCGCCCACGCCGCCGCCTGCCGCCGCCCGCCCCTGGCCGCCTGCACGCCCCAGGAGTTCGAGGCCGACCTGGCGGCTTTCCTGGCCGCCAACGGCGAGGGCGACCTGGTCCGCGCCCTGCGCACCCGGCGCATCACCTGCAACAACTCCCCGCTCGACGTCGCCGGCCTGTACCGCGCCGTCGTCGAGGCGGGCGGGTTCGACCGGAATGAGCGCTATGACGAGGCCGGGCGGTGGGCGGGCGGCATCAACTTTGCGGGCTCCGTCTTCCCCCGCATGACCAATTACACGCCCTCCCACCGGGCGACGAGCGTGGGCAACCAGCTCCTGGCCAATTACAGGAAGTTCCTGCTGGCCTACGAGCGCGCGCACGCGCCGGTGGATTTGGCGGGCTGGCCACCCTTGCCACCACCTCCTGCCGGCCCGCACTCCCGGGGTGGCGGCCCCGCCGGGTCGGGGCGCGCCCCCAAGAAGCCCCGCCCAGACCCGCTCGCGTTTTTAGCGGACGTCGCCTCCGCGGGCGAGCCGCCCGCGCCGGACGGCTACGCCCGGCAAGCCGCGTCCGCGCCGCCCGGGGCGGCCGCCGCGGCGGCTGCGGCCGCTGCCGCGCGCGCGGGCGCGCCCGTCGCACACGCCCACGGCGCCGGCACGGGCGGGGCGGGGGCTGTCACCTCCGCCTACGGCTTCAAGCGGGCGATGGAGGATGACGGTCAGTCGGGGCCGTCCCTCTTTAAACGGCCGCGCGGGCCGGTGGATGGGCCGCTGCCGCCGCCTCCAGGCGACGCGGCCGCGGCCGCTGCAGCCGCCGCACGCGCGCCGCCCGCCTCGCCCGCCCTCGCCCGCCAGCGCTCCCTGGACTCGGCGCCCGCGCCCGTGTCCCTGGAGGCCGCCAACTCGAACGTGGTCGCCCTGCGCCGCGTTGAGGGCGGGCCCGGCCGGGCCCCGCCGGGCGCCCTGCTGCTGGCGCCCGACCCAGAGGACCTGAACCGGCACTGGCCTGTGCTTGTGGCGGCCGCGCGCGACCTGCCCCTGAGCGTCGCCGCGGGCGGCGCCTGCCGCCCGCCTCACTTCCGGGCGTCCTTCCCGCCCACCCTGGCGGACGCGGTGGGCGGTTCGCCGGGAGGGGCCGGGCAGCAGCGCGCCGGTACCACGAGCCCCGCCCTGGGCGACGCCTATCCTGTCGTCGTGGTCGGCTCGCGCGCGATGGGGTGGGTGGAGGCCGCCTCGTGCCGCCCCTTCACGGGCTCGGCCGCCGCGGCCGCCGCGGCGGCCGTCTCCCCGCACGCCGCCCGCCGCCTGGCGCCTGTGGTCGCCGACTCGGACACGGGCGGCGGGGGCGGCCTGGGTGATGAGACGGGCGGCGGCGGCGGCGGCGGCGGCCCGCCCCTCTCCCACCCCCACGACGCGGCGGACGCCGAGTGCGGGCGGGCCCTCAAGGTCGCCTCCCAGTACGCCCGGTCCGCGTCGGGCGCGGAGGCGGGCCCGGCCGGCCGGGCGGGCGGGCGGGCCATGGCGCACACGGCGGGCGCGGCCGCGGCGGGCGCCCGCCTGGCCGCCCTGGAGGCCCGCCTGCCGGCCGACGGCGCGCTGTTCTCGTCAGCCTTTGAGTTTTGGGCGGCCTGGCGCCGCGCGGTCGGGCGGGCGGAAGCCGCGGCCGACCTCGTCCCCCACGTCCTGGCCCTGGCGGCCCAGCTGCGCCCGGCATCCCTGGTGCCGGGCCTTGCGGGCGACGCCCTGCTGGCCGAGGTGCGGGCTTTGCTTGATGTGACGCCCCCGCCGGGCTCGCCGCCGGGGCTGATTGGTGGCGGGGGTGGCGCGCCCGCCACGGGCGCGCCTGCGGCCGCTGCCGCGGCCGCCGCCGCCGCCGCGTCGCTCGCAGCCGCCACGGCCGCCGACGCGGGCGGGCCCTGCACCTCGGCCACCGCCGCCCCGCCCACCGCGCCCGGCTCCCCGACCTCCGGCAGCGGTGGCGCGGCGGGCGGGGGCGGCGTCCCCGCCGTCGAGGCCGCCATCGCCGCGGTGGAGGCGGCCGTGGATTGGCCTCGCCTGGCCCGCCCCGCGGGTGGGCCGGGGGGCGGCCTGGCCGCCGCCACCCCGCCCCGCCCGCCCACCACGCGGTCGCCCTTACCGCCCGGCGCGGTGTGGCGCGCCGGCGTCGGCGCTGCCGACCTGCGCCACTCCGGGTCGGCCACCAACCTGGCGGGCGGCGGCAGCCTGCTGCTGGGCGGCGGCTCCCTCCCGACCTCCCCAGCCGCGCCCCGCCCGGCCGGAATGCCCCTCGCCGCCCGGGCCGGGAGCTGCTCCCTGCCGCCCGCGGGGGCGCCGCCCGCTGCTGCGCCTGCACCTCCTGCTGCGCCTGCTGCGCCTGCTGCCCCGCCCGTGCCGGCAACGGACGGCCCATCCACGCCCGTCGGCGTAGGCGGGTCGGAGTCGCCGACGGCTGCCGCGGCCACCGCGGCCGGTGTCGGCCCGCCCCCTCCGACAACCGCCACCACCCCGCCTCCTCAGCCCCTGGCACCCGGCACCGCCGCCGCCGTGGCCAAGCTGTTTGGGGATGGCGCGCCTGCGGCCGCCGCCGCGGCGGCGGTGGCGGGCGCCACGCCCCGTCCCACGCCGGGCGTCGTGCCCGCCACCACGCCCCCCCAACCCCGCACCGAGCCCCTCCCTGTCAAGGGTGCTGGCGGCGTCGGTCCTGCCGTCGCCGCCGCCGCCCTGGGCGCCGCCCTGAACGACACTGTCTCGGTAGGGTCGGCCGACACGGCGCGGGCGGCGGTGGCGGCGGCGGCGGCGGCGGGCGGGCGGGCGGAGCTGCTGGAGTCGCTGCGGAGCATGGCCGAGTCCGAGCGGGCGCCGCCCTGAGGCGGCGCCGCCGCCCCGCCCGCCCGCCCCGCCTGTCCTGCCCCACCTGGCCCAGCCGGACTCCGTGGACGGGCCGCCCTGGCTGGAGCGGCTGGCGATGGCCGAGGCGAACAAAACGAGCCGTCCACGTCCCACCGCCCCTCTCCCCGACCCGCCCCTCGTCGTCAGCGCGCGCAGTGCCTGGCTGGCGCTGCTGCCGACCGCCCCGGCGCACTGGGACAGAGGCGGCCAGGTCAATCCGGCCTGCGGGCCCAAGGCGGCGTTGTACGCGACCCTGGTGCCGCGAGGGTCGGAGTCGGAGCCGCACGCGCGCGCGGCGGCGCTGCTGGGAAGCAGCGAGCCGAATGCTCCCCTCCCCACTCCCCACCCCCTTCGCCTCGCCGCCGGGGCGAGAAGGACAGCGATGGTCCCGGACGCTCTCACGTCCCCGGTCGCGTGACAGACGTGGGGGTCTGTCGCGGTGGACAGACCCCCATTTCATTGAACGCACGCCCACACCCCGCGCACACGGCCCTCTTTTTCGACCCCCCCCACCCCAACCCACCTTCCGACGAATAGGAGCCCCCGCCCCCCCTCCCTTTCTACTGTCACCGCCGCATTGCCTGTACCCTTTTTTCTTTTCCAGCCATCCCATTTTTGTCCGCCCTTCTCTGTGTGTCGTATTCGTCCCTGCTCCTCCCCCTTTATACCCACCTTTTTGATCGTGTTCCCTGTGATTGGAGGAAGGTGCTGTTTGTGGTGTGTCTGTGGTGCGTGCGTGCGCGTGTTGCGTTGCGTTGTGTGTGTGTGTGTTTATGTTGTCCCCGTGCGGAGGAGAGGCAAGGTTTTGTATTCTAGCCTCTCACTCCTCCTTTTGTTTCACGCACGATGCCGTCTTAGTCAGGTCTCTCTCCCGGCTTGTCATCACCATGGTCCTCAGCCGCGTTAGGCAGGTGCGTTAGTATGCACCCAAGGGCAGGCGAGCGCCTGACAGCGGCGCACAAAAAAACTCGGCGAGTCGACTCGCCGAGTTTCCTGCCA
>Ga0114918_10006195_pt1 | contig 10153 bp, 8 predicted proteins | sample LantaG_FD_87015 | JGI IMG/M metagenome (GOLD analysis project Ga0114918, IMG submission 87015) | Deep subsurface microbial communities from Baltic Sea to uncover new lineages of life (NeLLi) - Landsort_02402 metaG | ecosystem: Environmental > Aquatic > Marine > Oceanic > Sediment | place: Baltic...
CCGGGGTTCTGTTTTTATAGTCTTCTGTAATTTGTTTTAATTCATTTGCGCGAATTTTTCCAGGCTGTCTGCTCATCCAAACGCCTATATCATGCAAGGGCGCAAATTTACTACCTTCAAATTTTTCCTGAGCTTTTCTATAAGTTTCTGAGCCAGTAGCTCCTTTTAATGCTTTATAGCCAATAAAGGCGCCAGCTGCTGCTCCAATCTTACTAGTTTGTTTTATAATAGTTTGTGATACTGCTCCTCCGCTTTGAAGGGAGAAAATTAATCCTCCAACTAAGAACATAGAGAATAAGGCCATTCGTATTATTGTTACAGCCATAGAATCTGCACCAATTGGTCCTATCTCATTTATGGCTGTCATTGCCGTTAGGCCGAGATAAAGTGTAAAAGCAAATATTATAGGGAAGGAGCACCATTTTAGAAAATTATCCCACCACATTTTCCAATATTTTTCTGTGCCAGGAAAAATCCATGCGGCAAAAACAATCGGAGAAAGTCCTAAAAGAATAATCAAAAGAAAATTTCTAATAATCACAGTTAAGAAAATAGATAACAGGGCAATAACGGAAAATCCACCCACAAGTATCATAACAAAGCTGATTATAAAGAAATTACCAAAACGCAATGAATAGCTTTCTACTTCATCTGCTTCTTCAGCTCCAGCTATTGCTGGTATTTCATATTTATCATCGCTAAATATAGAAGGAGGATTATATGTATCAGGTGTTGTGCTTGCGGTGTAACCAAAGCTCTCCATTATGCGAGGAGCGGTACTTCCGTTTTCTTGAGACATGCTCAAGAAATACCCAGTAAGATAATTTGAAGTATCTACTATAATTCCTGATATGACTAAACTAAAATTTACTAATAAAGCGACGAGTATTAATTTCCAAAGAATTTGTTTCCATGCATATTTTTTATAACCAAGAATAGTAGCAATAGCAATACCTATTAATCCCAAAACTAAAAGAGAATTTACAATATTACGAAGCATGGTCCATATTGCTATAACTCCTGCATTGGTAGCAAACCCACCATAAGTTTCAGGATCCAATGCATTTAATATCCATTCTATTTCCAAATCTATTAATCCAGTAAACATTTTGCCCAATCCTTCAAGTATGCCTTTTGTGGCAACACACCACATGTCTGCAATCACTACTCTTATTTCGCATCCAAGTGAATCAAGCCCCCAACCATACCTTGCTGCGCATTCAGCCATTCCATCTTCAAAGGTCTTTTTACAAATACCCTCAGGCCTCTCTTCTGGAAGTCTGACATTTATTGTTTGTGCTCCATGCCTTATTGTTGTTTGTCCAGGGGTAGGGTTTTCAATACAACATTGGGTTTTCCCACTAGCACCAACACAACTTAAAGGAGATTCAATGTAGTCACCTTCTAAAGCATTACAACTTGTTGCTCTTGGCGAAATACATACGCCTTCTTGTTCTTCACATTCAGACGCAGCTCTTACTTGTGGGATATTGCTTTTTAAAACAGGGCTTATTAGTAAAGCGAAAACTACAATGCTAAAAATCCCAACTTTTAATATATTTTTTGTTTTCATATTAATAATTTTTTATATTTTCTTTATTATAATTAGACAGTTTTATTATACAATATTTTTGATTAACAAGGAAGAAAGAGAAACCCATTCTTCTATGGAAAGGTTTTGTGCTCTTGTATTCAAAGGTATATTTAATTGTAAAAATGTCTTTTGAAGAAAATCTTTCTTCATTCCGATGTTTTTAGAGAGATTATTAATAAGTAATTTTCTTGGTTGTTTAAAGCCAGCTTTTACAACAGTAAAAAAGATTTCTGCTTGTTTTTTGTCTACAGAGCTTGTATTTATTGGAGTTATCGTAACAACAGCAGAATCTACTTTAGGTTCTGGATGAAAAGCAGTTTTTGAAACATAGCAAATAATTTCTGGCTTTGCATAAAATTGTACAGAAGCAGATAGCAGATTCATTTTTGGTGGCTTAGCAATTAATCTTTCAGCCACTTCTTTTTGAATCATTAAAACTATCAAGGAAGGTTTAATTGAATTTTCCAAGAGTAAGCGTATAAGATGGGAAGTTAAATAATAAGGAATATTACCTATTGCTTTATACCCAGGATTTAATATTTTGTATTCAGTGCTTTTTAAAAAGTCTCGGATATCTCCCTGAATAATATTTAAGTTTGATTTATTCTTAAAAATGTTTTTTAGAAATTCTATTAATTCAGGATCTTTTTCAACAGCTATTATTTCAGCCCCAGTTTTTAAAAGAAATTCAGTTAAGACGCCTTTTCCAGGACCAATCTCTAAAATTTGATCTTTAAGTTCAACTTTTGCTGATTGGATAATCTTTTGTACAATTTTTTTGTCTTTAAGAAAAACTTGCCCTAATTTTTTTTGTTTTTTTGTTGCCATATAGATTTTGACAAAAGTATTTATAATGGTAAAATATAAGAGTAATTAAAATAATTATATAAAAATAATGAATAAAAAAACATACAAAAATTTAATTATTCTATCAGTTGGATTAGCATTAGTATTAATGATTGTTTTATTTGCAAGAGATAGAAGTAATCAAAATATTTATACTGGGTTCTTAAAACCTGCAGAAGGCGCTTGGTCTGAGATTATGAATGGAGCAGAACAATCACAAAAGATGGTTTATTTAGGAGAAAAAGTTGTTCATAATGTACGAGCATATGGAATAGAGATTGAATCAATTGTTTCTGAAAATGAAAGCGCTATTACTCAGATATGGCGTGATAAGGAATCAAATGAAATAGTGGAGATTGCTGCTAAATTAAAAGGGCAAAATGAAACTATTTGCGTGGATGCTTCTTTAATGGGAATACTTATTCCTTCATTTGACACCCTGATTCCAGTGATAGAAACACCGGAAAAATATGATTCAAAGAATGAATATACTTACGATACTTTCACCACTAAAACTGGAAAAATAATTCAAGTAGCAAAGTTTATTGATGAAAATAATATGGAGATTTGGCTTAGCAGTGAAGTTCCGTTTGGTATTGTAAAAATTATAGATTGGATTGAAGAAACAGAAACGGGAGAAGTTATAACTTGGTTGCAGGATTTTGAATTAAGTGGAGGGAAACAAAAGATTTCAGAAAATGAGATACTCAATTGCAAAAAAATGAATTTTCCTAATCTAGCTAAATAAACTAAAGGATATATTTATTTAACCCCACATTATATATCTATTATGGTGTGGGGGTTGACATTAAAAATAGTTTTGTTAGAATTAATGATAAGGCCTTCAGAAAGGCTTTTTTATTAACATTTGATTTTAAATTACCATTTTTACTTGGAAAATACAACTTAATAAAGGGATAAAGAGGGTGAGAAATTGGGAAAAGGCATTAGAAAAGAAACAATTATTGATATCCCCATCCTTATTAAAGGTAGCAATTGGTTTATTCTTGCTTTCTTTGTTTTTTGGTAATTCTTACCTTTCTTCTCATATAATGTTTATCCAAAAAGAAGGGGAAGAGTTTTTAATAAAAGAAGATGGCTGCCCTGTAATTTTAGAAGGCAGTTCATTTACTAAAACAGCTTACGCTTATCATGAATGTTTAAGTGCAGATGGAAGTCAAATTATTGAAGGTAGCTTTGAAGAGGATAATTTTGTAGAGCAGAACTTTTTGATTATTGTAAACAGCGATAGTTTTTTAAGTATTAATTCTCCAATTGAGTTTTTATTGCCTTCTTCCCAGCGCTATACAGCTTTTACCTATGTTGTGCAGGAAGGAGATACACCAGGAAGAATTGCGGCAGATTTTGGCGTAAATTTAAATACAATTTTATGGGCTAATAATTTAAAATCCAGTTCTATTATTAAACCTAATCAAGAGCTTATTATTCTTCCAATTTCTGGAGTAATACATATAGTTAAGAGTGGAGATACACTCCTTTCTATAGCTAAAAAATATGGCGCATCAGTCGATGAAATATTTATTTTCAATGATTTAGAAGACGAAAGATCTATTAAAATTGGTCAAGAGCTCATTGTTCCTAATGGACGGCTTTCTTCAACTACTTCTTTGGCAGTATCTTCTGGACTTAAACCGATGACAATTGATATCAGCGATTGGCCTGAATTAGATAATTTCTTCCTTTACCCTACTTCTGGTGGCTGGAATAAAGGAATTTTCCATTATTATAATGCTGTGGATATTATTCATTCTTGCGGCAGCCCTATTTATGCTGCTGCTGATGGAATTATAGCTGAGGCTAGTGGGACAGGAAAATATAATTATGGCTATGGAAATTTAGTAAAGATTCAGCATTATAATGGTACTACGACTGTTTACGGCCACTTAAACGAATTATCAGTAAAAGAAGGTGATAAGGTTTACAAAGGCGATGTGATAGGGAAAATGGGCCAGACAGGGAATGCTAGTTGTTGTCATCTTCATTTTGAAGTGAGAGGCGCACAAAATCCTTTTGTGAAAAAATAAGGAAGGCCAATTTAAAAGAATTTAGCTCTATATTGCGGTGGATTAATATTATTAGGGATATTTTTTAACAAAAAAAAACGGTGGAATAAATCCATCGCTTTTTAATTTTAACTTATCTTAAGTTATAAGATTATTTTTAACTTTGTTTTTTATTATTACAAGCAGAGCATGTTTTGGCTGCAGGATTAGCATTTAGACGATTTAATGCAATTTCCTTTTTACAAATTTCACAATTACCGTAATTATTTTCTTTTATTTTTTTTAAAACTTCGTCCACATCTTTAAGTCGAAGCTCTAACGCATATTCAACAGCCAATAAATTTTCATACGCTTCTCTTTCATTGGAATCTTCATCAGGAGAAGAAGAACGACCCCCAAAATCAGGGAATCTTGTATCATAATCATCAGGTATTTTTTTATCCTTGTCAGCAAATTTCAATAAGTCCTTTTTTAGAAGGGCTTGTTCCTTTTCCAATTTCTTTTTTAATTCAGAAATAGTCTTTTTATCCATAATTTATTGTTTTCTACATGTATTATATTAAAGCTATTTTCTAAAAAAGTCAATTGACGTTAAATAAAAATATTGCTATTATAAAACAGATGCGGGGTTAGTATAGTGGTAATATACGACATTGCCAATGTCGAGATACGAGTTCGATTCTCGTACCCCGCTCTAAATAAAAACGATCCGTAAAAACGGATTGTTTTTAAATCTTTAATATATTGTACGATATTTCAATTCTGTTTCTATTGTATTTCTGTGGTATCTTTATTTTTCTTTATTTCCACCATTATCTTTTTTGTTTCTTCCATCATAATATTTTCTAGATTTTTTAGATAATTATGCAAGAAATCATTTCTCTCTTTTTCATTACCAGAATCGAATATTTTTGTCATCATTGCTTTTTTCCCATCATCCAAATCTTTATAAGCTCGCATTAACGAACGTTCTAAAATAGTATCGTATAATTGTGTGGTTGTATCTTTGATTTCAGGAGGAAGATTATTTAAAAAGTTTTGTTTCATTTTATTATATAATATTAAAATTTTAATTAATTATTATTTTTTTTCTTTCTTTTTGCCTGTAGCCTGTCCAGAAAGAATCTCATTGCCCTTTAATCCCAATAGTATAGACATAGCTATTAATATTACAATTAATAAACCTATTCCTTCAAAAACTGTTTTCCATGGAGATTCTTTTCCATCTTTCTTTCCTTCTTTTTTTTCTCCTTTTATAAGTTTTGCTGCTTCGGCGACACAATCAGGAATTTTTTCTTTTCCTTTTTTTTCTATTAAATCCATAACTTCCTGAACCTTTTTTTGTATCTTCTGATCTTTTAAAAGCTCTGATCCTTCAGCTAAAAATTTGGATCCTTTAGTAAATAACTGAGACAATATTTTAGGATCTTCAAGTTTTTCAATTATTTCTTCTGAAGCGCCCATTTTTTTAATTTTTTCTTCAGACAACATCTTTTCTTTCGTTTTATCTTCTTCCATTCTTTCTAAAAGCTCTTCTTTTTCTCCAATTGGCTTATTTTCTATTTCAAGTATTGTTTCTATAGTTTTTGATTTAATATCTGCATTTTCTATATTTTCAACAATAATATCGATATTGCCTTTAAAAGGTACGTCTTCTAGGGCTAAAGTTTCAGCTATTTTCTTTAAGGTTTTATCTGTTTTATCCTTTGAATAAAAAATATTTCTTTTTTTTGATTCTTTATCAACAAAGCCTTTTATTATTTTGAGTTTCTCTTTATCTTTGAGATCCCATTTTTTATAGTTTTCGGCCATAGCTGAGCAAACATCGTTAATTATATCTGCCTTGTCTAAATCATAAAGAAATATTGATGATTCTAATCCATTAAGTTCTGAGAAAGTATTTAGGACGCCTTTATAATTATCTAAATAACCCAGATTTTTCCAATGGTCGATTAATTCAAAACATCTTGTTGCTTTCGCTTTTTTTAGCTTTTTAGTATCATCTGGCATTTGTTTTATCTTTTCTAATTCATCACCGTATTTTTCTATAAGATCTTTTTTTAAATTTTCTTTTTCTTCCCCTGATTTTTCTTTTGTTTTATTTTTATCTTTTTTTGTTAGCTTTTCTTTTTTCTTCTCAGTTTTTTCTTTCTTTTCTTTTGACTCTTTTGTCTCGGGTTTATTCCATTCCTTTAATTCTTCAAGCGTTACAATTTTATCTTCAAAAGATCTATTTTCTCCTTCTTCTGAAGTAAATTTCAATACAGTTGCTTCTCCTGTTTTAGGATTAATTTTACTAATAACCCAATCGTTCTCAATCTTTCCTGAGGATCTTTTAACTTTTACTTCTATGAACTTTCCTTTTTCATATGCGGCTTTAACATTCTCTGCAGCTTTAACATTCTCTGGAGTAAATTCATCAGTAATATCTTCTATTTGTATAGGTTGTTCTTTTTCTGATTTAGAAATGTCTTCTTTAGTAATCGGTTCCTCAGTAGGTTTTTCTTGTTCTGATAATCTCTCATATTCTTCTTTTATTCTTTCTCGTTCCTTTTTTTCCATTTCAGCATTCTTTTCATCTAATTCTTTGCGTATTTTATTAATGTCTGGCATTTGTTCAATTCCCATAATATTATTTTTTATTTTTTATAATTTCATCAACTATCCCATATTTTTTTGCTTCTTCAGGAGTAAGCCAAAAATCCCTATCAGTTTCTTTTGCTATTTTTGCAATAGGTTGATTTGTATGCTTGGATAGAATTTTATTTAATTGTTCCTTAACACGAAGAATCTGTTTTGCTGCGATTTCTATTTCTGTAGCCTGTCCTCCAGCTTCTCCCATTACCTGATGAAGAAGAATCTCAGCATTGGGGAGAGCAAAACGTTTACCTTTTTTACCAGCAGCTAGAATAACAGCAGCCCCAGAAGCGGCCATACCTAAGCAAAGTGAAGAAACATCACATTTAACATATTGTATGGTATCGTAAATCGCTAGAGTAGAGGTAACTGATCCTCCAGGAGAATTTATATAAAGAAGAATATCTTTTTTAGGGTCTTGATGTTCTAAAAACAATAATTGGGCAATAATGGTGTTAGCTAAAGGATCATCAATTGGTCCTCCTAAAAAGACGATTCTTTCTTTTAAAAGACGGGAATAAATATCATAAACCCTTTCTCCGATAGAGGATTTTTCAATAACAGTAGGAACAAGGACCATATTATTTTCATTTTGAGAGGAATTTTTTATATTCATTTTATTTATAGAGATATATTTAATATAGTAGTTTTTAAATTTTTTGTCAAACTCATTCCTTTCAAAAATAAAATAAAATTAGTATAATAAATTAATATGAAAGAAACAGAATTATCGATTATTATTCCTTCTTATCAAAAAGGGAAGTGGATTATCAATACAATTAAATCTCTGTTTGAATATTTTCCTCAGGCAGAGATTATTATAATTAATGATGGGAGTAAAGATAATACAAAAAAAATAAAAGATATTTTTGGACAAAAGATAGTTTATTTAGAAAACGAAATTAATAAAGGCAAAGGATATAGTTTGCGCAGAGGATTTGAAAAAGCCAAGGGGAAATATTTAATTTTTACTGATGCTGATTTACCTTTTGACATTCAATATATAGATAAGGTGTACCAAGAATTAAAACAAAAAGGATCTATAGTAGTTGGTTACCGTGAAAAATTTTATAATGATAGATTTTATAAGAAGTTGCTTAGGCCTTTTTTATATTTAATATTAATAATATTGTTTGGCTTTAAGAATCGAGATACGCAATGCGGTTTAAAGGGTTTTGTTAGAGAAAAAGGAAAAAAATTATTTTCTCTCAGTGTCATTAACGGTTTTGCAATGGATATAGAAATTCTTTTTTTAGCAAAAAAATTAGGTTATTCAGTCGATAAAGTAATTGTACAACAGAAAATTTCTTTTTTTGATTCGTCAACCTTTGATTTTCCTAATATACTGCGAATGGTTTTTGATTTATTAATAATAAGATTTTATCGTTATGAAACATTCTAAACTTCAGAAGATATTTGTTATTTTAATATTTGTTTTTATTTTTGGTTATTTAATTTCTCAAATTCCGTGGGATTTGATATTTACTGATACAATGGTTGGCGGAGGAGACACAGGTTCTCATAATTATATCGTATATTATGCCCAGGAAATCTTTCCGAAAATAAAATGGTGGTCTCCTGATTGGTATGCTGGCTTTCCTTTTCTGTATTTTTATCCCCCGCTTCTTTACTACATAACAATATTATTAAGCTATCTTGCTCCTTTAAATATTGTTTTTAAATTAATTACACTTTTAGGGACATTCCTTTTGCCTTTGACTATTTTTCTTTGTCTATCATTTCTTGATTTTAAATTTCCAATCCCTTCTTTGGGAGCCCTTTTAAGTCTAAGTTATTTATTCTTAGAAAAGTTTTCCATTTATGGAGGGAATATTCCAAGTACCTTGTCGGGGGAATTTTCTTATTCTTTTGCTTTTGCTCTCTTCTTTTTATTTATTGGTCTATTAATAAAAGGGATAAAAGAAAATCGTTATTTAGCTATTAATATTTTTATTCTCTCTTTGATTGTTTTATCCCATCCTTTTTCTGTTATCATCGCTGTTTTATTTGGAACAATTGTTTTTCTGGAAAGTGTAATAAAAAAACAAGCCAAAAAAGTTTTTTCGTATCTTGCTAAAGTTTTTGGTTTAGCTTTTGGTCTAACTGCTTTTTGGTCGTTGCCCTTTTTAGCTCTTCTTCCTTATACATCTAAAATGAGTTGGACTAAAGTAATTAAGCTCGAAGAAATTTTTCCGCCTTCCTTGATGATTTTTGAAATTATTGCAATATTAGGTATAATCTATGCTTTTTTCAAAAAAGACAAAAGAATTTTTCCTATTCTTTTTATAATTTGTGTTTCATTAATTCCATTTCTTTTTCTTAATAATTCTAGTATATGGAATGCCAGGTTTTTGCCTTTTATTTTAATGGGTAGCTTAATGATTGCTGCTTACGCTATAGGAAGTTGGGCGCAATATTTTAAAAAATCATTTGTTCTTATTTTCTTAATAGTTTTTTCCGGATATATGTTGATTTTCTATCTTCCTTCAACAATCTCATATATCCCTTTTTGGATGAAATGGAATTATGAAGGTTTACAAAGCAAAGATGCTTGGCCAGAATTAAAAAATCTTTCTGATTATTTAAAAGATCTTCCTTATGGAAGAGTAATGTGGGAATATCGTTCTGAATATGATAAATTTGGCACTCCTCGTGTTTTAGAAAACCTACCAATTTTTACTAATAAGCCAACTTTTGAGGGTTTATTAATTGAATCTTCTGTTTCTGGTTATTTTCATTTTATTAACCAAGCCGAGACAACTAAAACACCGACTTCAGCTATTGCTGGATTAGAATACCCTTCTTTTAATTTTGAAAATGGAGTAAAGCATCTACAATATTTTGGAGCTCAATATTTTGTTGCTTATACGTCTGAAATTAAAGAGTTAGCTGACGAACATTTTATTAAAATGTCTGATATTGGTGGATTTAGGGTTTATAGAATTCCTAATTCTGATTTAGTTGAAGTTATTCCTGATATTAATTTAATGCCAAAGACAAATAAATGGTTAGATGAATCAATTGATTGGTATAAAAAAATGGACTTATCTCA
>Ga0114918_10006196_pt1 | contig 10152 bp, 17 predicted proteins | sample LantaG_FD_87015 | JGI IMG/M metagenome (GOLD analysis project Ga0114918, IMG submission 87015) | Deep subsurface microbial communities from Baltic Sea to uncover new lineages of life (NeLLi) - Landsort_02402 metaG | ecosystem: Environmental > Aquatic > Marine > Oceanic > Sediment | place...
AAGTATAAGCGTTTACTACTGGGGCAGACTGGTCTACATTAGTAACTGCAGAACTATTTTTAGCTATGTTGTCTAGTGTTGCCATATGTTTTTTAATAATCTTTCAACTATATTAGGTCTAGTAGTTGAACACCGACCTAATAAGACTATTATGTTGAGCGGTTCGGACGACCCGCATAATAATTTACTTCATCAACTTTCCTGTGTTTCTACTAACTCTTGGTATTTCAAATTTACTGCGTTTAGAATAGTGTTGTTTAATCTGTTCTAGCATTTCATCTGCTAAAGCTTTTAAATTGTTAGCTCTATCCATATCATTAGTTATACAATAACTGAAAGAAGCTTCTAAGGCTAGATATTTATGATATAAACTGGTAAACCCTGGCTTTTTAGTAGTGTCTGTGCTTGCAAATAGTAAAGGAGCTCTTTTAAACCATATCTTAAAACCATAAGTTACATTATCTTGGCTATCTGCTCTTGAATAGTTAGGGCTAGGGTATACTTTAAGACTTCCACCTTCCCAATCAAACAATTCAGGTGTTCCTGATACTTTATATCTTTCATCTATTGAAGCGTAAACATCGTGTTTATCAATCGCTACAGGTCTATATCTAATTCCTGAATTATCTTGTAATTCTACTCTGTCAATCTCTAGCCAATCCTGTGTAGAGTCAGGACTACCAACTATAATTGAATAATCTCTTTGGTCTTCTACTAAAGCACCTGTTGCTACAGGTTGGTCTGTTTGATTGCTGTCATCCCATTGCCATCTGCCATCTGCTTGGATGATTGCTCCTGTGGCTTTAAAATAAGCGTCATTGATCCAACGAGTAAACCTTGCAAGATTAGCAGCGTTACCAGAAATAGCAGCATCACCTAAACCAGTTAGGTCTTCACATTCCTGTATAAGTCCGAGCTTGTTTGTTGTGTCTGAGTACTGCATCTATTTATTCGTTAGTTAATAATGCTCTTAGCTCATCTGTTTTAGCATTCCCTTTAAATTCAATACCCTTTTCTTTAAGTGCTGTTTTAATTTCTTCTCTTGATAACTCTACTGGTTCTTCTGCTGGTTCGGCTAATTGTCCGCCTCCTTCGCCTTCTGGTGTTTCAAATTTAGGTTCGTTACCTATAACATATGCCTCTCCTTGTTGTACCAAGGCGTGTAAAGGTGTTCCAGTTTCTAAGGTTGCAACTTCATAAACTGCTCCCATAGGGAATTTGTTTGGTAATCTGTCTGTTAAAATTTCAATCTGCATAATTTTTTTTAAAATGTTAATAATTTTTTAGCTACTTTTATATAATTATGTTTATCGAAGTCATTGGGTTTTTCTACATACTCCCAAGTTCCGTATTCGTCATAGACAGAAGTCTTTAATCCCATCGCCCAAGCTTCTAGTGTTACTGTTCCTATGTATATCCCTGCCACCTCATCACATCTGCACATAAGATTTTCAATGTCTTCTCTTTCGTGAAAGACCTTTACATATTCGTTAAGTCTTAACTCCATACCGTGATTTCTTCCGACTATCCAAACCTCACAATCTTTATTAGCCCTATCACATAAATCGTCTAGCATTGACTCTCTAAGTGTATCTATCGTGCAAGGGGCTATAATCGTGTACTTATCGTGTTTTATCTTTGGTATCTGCCATCTTTTAAAGTCGATTGGTATTGGCAATATATTAGATTCCTTATCCCATACCTCTGCTACTTGCTCTCTCGGTGCTATATAACCTGTTATTCTATCGTCTTCTATTGGTTTGTCAGGTGGGTTCATTGAATGACATAGGTTGAATATCTTTTTAGCTGTAAACTTTCCTAAGCATTCAGGATAGTAATCATTTATTACTGCTATGTCATAATCTCCGCTAGGTTCTTCACTACAAGTTACTTCGTGTCCTAATTCTGTTAATCCTTTAGCTAAGTTTCTTACATACATCGGTTGTCCTGTTAAAGACTTTTGTTCTGGGCTTGTAAGCAATATTTTCATAGTATTTCTGCCTTATTTCCATCTTGCCAATTAAAGAATTTTCTATTTATAGGTGTTTTCCAATCTCCATAATTATCTGTTAGATATTCTTCAATACAACAAGGTATATTATATTCTTCTCCGTAGAAAGTTATTTTATCAAACTTAGAAAAATACTTTTTATCTATAAGCTTAGTTACATTGTCATTAGCATCGTCCTGAGGGTAAAATCTCCAAGCTGATTTACCATCTACCTCTGATATAAAGAACATATCTATTTTAGAATAACTACCGTTTCCCCATCTTATTAAGAAAGCACTTTCAGGACTTATCCCATCATCTGCTACCCAGTTATGCTCATTAGCCCATAAATGAAACTTATCTTTTATCTCTTGTATTCTAGGAAAGTATTTAATGTCTATCGCTATATCCATATCATCCTCATCTCCATCACAGAAAGCTTTATCTCTATAAGCCCCTAAAGCTGTTCCTAAGAATAAGCAAAATGGTATTTCTAATTCATCTAATAGATTCTTAGCTTCTTTTAAAACTCTACTTGATTGTTCTGCCGTTGTTTTCCTCATTATGGTTGGTGTAAAGCACCGCCTAAATCTTTTATATGGGTGACACCTTTTTTATTCATATATATTTTAACATAGGTCATAGCTCTGTTTCTGAATATGTGATAGTCTGGGTTATTTTCGTGTAAGTGTTCTATCTCAACATCTGATATACCTACTTTTAGTTTACCTCTATGCTCGTAGAAGTAAGCAAAGTGTTCTCCAAGCTTTAATTCTTCATCCCACTTATATTTTCTTAACGACTCTGTCTTAGCTACAAATATATTTGCACAAAAATCATATATTCCATCTCTGCTTTCTTTTAAATACTTAACTCCATCGCCATCTTTCTCATATATTCCGTAATATTCAAGGTCTGGTATCTTAAACTGTAATATATCTAAATCTTTATCAATCAACTCTTTTAAAATCTTATCTAGGTCTGTCTTTTCATTAAATACACAATCATCATCTATTATTGCACAGTATTTAGTTTGACATTTCTTTACTAATTCATTCCTGCCCTTAGAAAGACCTATATCAAATCCAAATTCACATTCAGGGTTGCTGTCGTCTAATACTATTACAGGTATATCAGGGTAAAATCTTTTAATACTGTCAAGCAGTCTTTTAAGTGTTTTAGGTCTTTTAAATGTTTTAATTAAGATTGTTATCATACCTTTTTATTACTAATATACCATAAACATCTTTCTTTTTATCAGATATGTCTTGCTTTTCTTCGTGTATTACCTCTCCGTAGTCTTTAAATAAGTCTTTAAGTTCATTGTGGGTAAAATCTTGTAAATGAAAGTGGTTTCTATCCTTAGTCGGTATAATTGGTGCTGATACTACGATATATTTCTTAGCTTTCTTTAAAATCTCTACTAAATTAAGGTAATTTTCTAAATGTTCTATGGTTTCAAACGATACAGCTACATCAAATTCAATGTCAGGTATCCAAGTGTTTAAATCTACCACTATATTATCACATAAAAGCTCTCTATCTACTCCAATATACTTACCTTTTAAGAATTTCTTGCCATATCCTGTGCCACAAGCTACATCTAGCACAATATCTCCCTCTTTAGTGTAGTTACCTGCCAGTTTATATCTATGTTCGTGGCTTTCTCTAGCATTATCAAATATTTTATCGCTTGTTATTCTTTCATATATCATATAAATACTACGCCTTGCAATTCTAATATTTTTATTTGGCTTCCGTATGTTCTAACTTTATCAATTAACAAGGTATAAAGGAAACTATCACAATCAACATTAGTATATAAGTCTTCTTTATCTAGCATTATCATATCAATACCAATCTCTATAAGTTCTTCAATAATCTCTACGCCTTTTTTAGTTTCAATCTTTGGTACTATTGGTTTACCTGCCTGCTCTTGTAATTCTTTAATCTTTAAAACGTCCTCTACGTTAGAAATAGCAAAATATGATACATTATCTAACTTTGATAGTTCAATCGCTTCTACAAGACTTATCTTGGGTCTGGGAGGCTTTGAACGTCCGTCTGGGTAATCAAGATATACATTTTTACATCCAAGTATAACCTTTTCTGCTTCCTCTTTAGTTTTAAACCAAGCTAGATTAATTCTTATTATTGCATCGTCTGGGATTGGCATTTTGCCTATTAGATTATTGCTTATTATCATATACTCTTTTTATTAATCCGCTAGTGCTAATTCCTCTAGTGTATTTAAGAAACTTAGTTTTACAAGATAATTCTATCGGTTTTCCTCTTTCCCAACCTGCACCTTGACCTTTAGCTACAATATCAGCTTTATGCTTGTCAGCGTTCTTCTGTGGTGAGAAAGTATTTTGATAAACTATTAAATCTGCTAGCCCAAGCTCCTCTATGTTCTTAAATCTTTCTCTTTGTGTCATTATGGGCTTTCTTTTAAAGCTTTCTGCTACTTTGTCTGTATATATGCCTACTATTAAGAATTTACCAAGGGCTTTAGCCTGTTTTAACATCCTTATATGCCCATAGTGTAAAAGGTCGTACACTCCATAAGTATAAACCCTATTTCTTTTCATCTGCTTTCTTTTTGAGTATTAGCTTTTTATACTCTTCTACTTGGTCTACTATTTCTAGGATAGGTTCACCTTTTTCAAGCTTTACTTCTGTTATAATTTCAAAATCACTTAACTCTATATTTTCCTTATTTAAGACTTGAGATGTTTTTTCTTTTAGTCTGTTCATCTTATATCCAAGAGCTGTAAGTTCTTTATTAATCTTCTCTGCAGTTGTTTGTAGTTCTTGAGCTTTTTTAAACTCAACCTCTCTGTCTTTTAAAATCTTTATTAGTTGTTTGTTGTCTAGTCTTACTTGTCTCATAATTGTCCGATTAATTTATTAGTTTTTGATAAGCTTCATCCCAAAGTTTAGCTTTATCCTCTATATTGTAATTATTTAAAACGTATTCTTTAGCCTTTTTACCCATTTCTCTTCTTAATTCCTTGTTATCTATCATTATGTTGATAGCTTCCATCCATTTAGAATTATCCTTTATTAGAAAGCCCATATCAGCAGTTATTTCTTCATAAGCACCTTTATCAAACGATTGAGCTATTACAGGTATTTCACACATACTAGCCTCTAGGAATTTTACATTAGACTTACAGATATTAAAGTAATTTTCACGTCTAGGGATTAACATTATATCTAGCTTGGCTTCGTTAAGTTTACTTGGATAATCAGCACTAGGGCAATTAGGTATTTGCTCTATATCAAGGCTATCCCAAAACTTATATTCTTTTTCAAAGTATTCTGTAACCCTAGGATTGTCTGTTCTACCTACTTTATTCTGCCAACCAAACATTACTAATTGAACATCATCTCTATCACTTAACTCTCTTAAAACGTCTTTAACGTGTCCATAGTCGTATGAAAAAGTGGTTGAGCCAACTAATCCTATCCTTACTTTCTTACCTTCGTTTCTTTTAGGTTCATCCCAGTCCATAGGGTCTACACAATTAGGGAGGACTATTACCTTGTCATTTATCTTGCTGTATTCTTCTTTTAAGGTTTCTGTGGTTGTGGTGACTAAGTCAGCTAGTCTTAAAGACTCATCTAAGCACTTATCTCTTTCGGTTATAATTACTCTTTTAGCATCCCAAGTCCAAACAGCTAAGGGGTGGTCATCATCCATTTTAAAAGTATCGTCATTGTCTACTACTATCTTTTTACCGTCTTTCTTAAGTATCTTTATAAGGTCTAAATGCTCTTGGCTTTCAGGTCTGTGAAATACTACTACTTCTGCTTGTTTAAGGTTTCTTTCTATTAAAGCGTGGTCTTGGCATAACTCGCTACCTACACTTGATTTATCAGTTAAAAATCCATTATTAAAGGCAGGTAAAAGTATTCTTACGTAGCAACAACCGTGATAGCCATTGTTAATCATATATATCTTAGACATATTTACTTCTTAATTATTATATATTCTCTTCCCGTTTACTACCGTTTGTTTTATCTTACCGCAATCAACACACTTTATAAACTCGTATCTATCAAACTCTTCCTTTTCTTTATAGTTGTTTATATAAACCTCGTATGCGTGCCAGCACAATAATTGCTTTAAAGATTTTTTTAGCTTTTTAACAGGTAAAAATTTATTAGATAAATAAGCTATTAATTTAGACATATTTCTTTCTGTGTTTAAACTTTTTATTTAATTCTTCTCGGCGTTGAAGGATTGACTGTTGGCGTATCTCCTGAACGTCCCCCCAAGTCAAGTCCCATTTTATTTCCGAAGTATTCTGCTGGTGAGTCATATTTTTCCCCATTTGGTGCTATGAAGTGACCACTTCTTTTAGTTATTTTTTCTTCTATGTTTACATTTATTCCCATATTAGTATTTGTAAGTTTGGGCTACTTTGCCCTTGGTTAATGAGGTGTTTTGTTTCATTGGTATTCCTCCCCAACTTTTCTTATCAGTATCTAAATTATGCTCTATACAAGCATTTGGTAACCCTTGTAGCATACTTGATGCTTCGTCTAATAGTTTTAGTTCTTTGTCAGTCATATTATTTCCGAACCCAGGGTTTCCCCTGAGAACAATATTAATTGTTTAAACGGCGGCTGTCTTAATCCAGACACCTGAAGTATCTCTATTCTCTAATACACCGTATACAACGTGTGCAGTGTGTAAGAATGAAAGATATTGTGGAACGTAGTTTACTTCCATCTCCATCATAGTTGAAGCGTGGATAATTGCGTCCTTTTGAGCTAGAGCAGCATCGGCAGAACCATCTGTTGTACCAATTCTTGAGCTTACATATACAGGGATACCATATAGATAACCTACGTGTCCTTTAAGAACAGGGTCAGCTCCATTTGTATTCTGTAATAATGTGAACTTATCAATAGCTTGTAAATCAGCCCATACCATTTTAGGAGTAAGGAAGAAAGCTCTACCTTCTTGAGGTGCATCAGCAGCATCCAAGTATTGGATAGCAGTTCTGATGTTTGAGTCAGCTAGACCTGCTGCACTTGTACCAACAGTCTGTGAGAATGATGGGAAAAGAGCTAGGATAGCATCTTCGTAAGTAGCACCTACTGTGTAAGAAGCGTTTTTCATCAATCTCTCCATATAAGAGTATTGTTTCAAAACTTGTGCCATTTCTTTCTTCTCAATTGCGAATGAACACTCATACCAAGTATCAACAGTCAAAGTAAGTCTACTATCAGTTGGGTTGTTAAGTGTTACAACAGTTGCGTTTGATTTAGAGTGAGCTGTCATCTCAGTAATGTTTGGAACATATACTGATTTAGCACCACCCTGGAAATCAGAGGACAAGTCTGTGAAGAACTCAGCAGCAATTAATTTTGCTCTATAAAAGTTGTTCAATTTTTCTCTTGTCCATACTAGTCCAACAACATTGGCTAACGTTGTGTTAGTCTCCGTCGCTGTAGGAAAAGCTCCAGTAGCCATATTAGCTAGGACTTAGATATATCAGTGATTAACCATTTAAGGCTTTATCTACAATGTTTCCGTAGTTAGCCTTAAACTCGTCATCGGAAAGTTCTGATACAGATTTTTCTCTAGGAGGAGAACCGATAGGTGCTTTACCTGAGGCGTTTAATTGTGAGGCTTCTTTTGCTTGATTGGCTGTTCTACCAGCCGCCCAGTTTTTAAAGTCATCACTCTCTTTCGCTTCAAGATAGCTTTGGTCTCCTTTTATCTTATTAAGATAGTCTAGTTCTTCCTGTTTCATCCCTTGTGCGATGAGGATTGCTTCTTCACGAGATAAACCTAAGTTTTCGTTAGTTTTTAATTCAGCTTTCTTAGGCTGTTCTTGAAGTTTTTTGTCTTTCCTTTCAGCTATTGCCTTGTACTTCAAGGCTTCAGCTTTCCAGTCTTTAGTGTCTTCCGCACTCTCTTCGACTTCTTCGGTGTCGTATCCCGTTAATTGAGTTTCCTCAATGTTGTCATTGTTTTCCATAGTTTAGTCTATGTTAATTATAATCAGTTTTTACCGAGGTTTTCTGTCCTCGCAGTATATAAATTGCTTTATATTATTGTTTATGTCCTTGTACTTTTATTTTTCATATTTATTTTATTAACTATTGATTATCTACTAATATTAAATCAAATCCAACTGATACATCTGCTGCTTTTCCTACTGGCGAAGCTGTAAAATATATATCTGTCTTTTCAGTAAACTTATAATAAGGTTCGTAAGGTACTCTCAATGTTCCAACTATTAAACCTTGTATGTCCTTAAGTTGTTTTGCATAATTATTAGCATTATCTCTAGCCCACATTTTTATAGGCATAGATGTTGGGTCTTTTCCAGTAGCTGGATTAACAGTAGCTCTCCATTGTGTCATATAACCTGTCTTCCCTGCTGGTACTGTGTATATAGCCATTAAAGTTTGATTGTTTCCAGCTTGGATAATTCCATTAGCTGTTGCTGCTGACATTCCTGTTGCTCCAACCCATATAGCATTAGTTGTAACTACACTACTTAATACTTTCATTCTATATACTCTTCTTAGTGGAGTTCCTAATTCTACCTCTGTTGCTGTAGATGTTCCTGCATCAATAGTTGCATTCTGTACTACTAAATCATAGTTAGTATCTAAGCCTTGAATTTCTACTACCATACCATCCATAGCTGCAGTATCTGCTTCTGTTCTAATATGTGTAATACTTGCTGTTGTTGGAAATACATAAACTCTATTACCATCCCATATTTCTTCTGTTGCACCAGCATCTACATTACTATTTGCTCCAAACTTATTTACTACACTATAACCGTTTATACGACCTCTAGGAATTTCAATAAATTGGTTTTCGTTTTGAACTTTTAATCTACCAGTTTCTGACAAGGAACTTGGAAGTGGAACTGCTACTGGACATAAAACTCCTTGTAGTCTGAAAGTTGTAGTAGCAATAGCTCCAATATTTGTAACTCTAATTCTCCAATATGCTTGCGTTGCTTGTACTGTTTCACCTCTACCACCTTGACTTGCTAAATAATCAAAACTATAACTTATATCCCAATTTGTTCCATCAGGACTTTCATCTACATATACAGTACAATTTTGTGTTGTATATAAACTCCATTGTAAACCAACTACTCCTAAAGTTGAGGTTACTGTTCCTGTGAAAGTAGCTCCTGCGTTTAAATTATCTGAACTAGTATTGTTAGGGTCTGCATTTACATCCTGATTAACCGTAACTGCTAAATGATATTTTGATAAGTGGTCTGCTTCAGCATCAATTACATTACCAGCAGAATCTACTATCTGTGTCTTTTGGTCTCCACCTACAAGCTTGTCTATTAAAGTAGAAGCATTTATACCTCCACTAGATACAGATGAGCCAAGTTTCTGTAATTGTTTATCTGATAATTTAACTTTAACTTGTTTGTCTTCTATAAGGTTAGGGTCTAGGTCTACATCCATTAGCTTAGGGAACACTACAGTATCGCTTTTGATGCCCTTAATTGCCTTTTCTAGGGGTTTCAAATCTATTTGGGGTATATTGTCTAACTTAGCAACTATTTTCTCTAAAGTCCTTATATTGTCAGGGATTTGTGGAAACTTAATCTCTTGAGGCTTAATCATTCTTAGCTCTCTTAGAATATCAGAATTGTCTACGTCTACTTGGACATCTCCTGCCTTAACATCAACTCTAACTTCTCTATCTAAAGCGTCTACTATGCTATCTCTTACTACTTCTAAAGCGTTAATAACTCCATTGTCATTAGGTTGTGGGATAGATTTAACAGCCGATACTATATCGTTGTTGTTCTGCTTGTCAATTTTATCTTCAAGGTTTTTAAACATTCCTCTAATAACGTTTAATGCTTCTTGAATTACTTGTTTGTCCATTTACTTAAAACTTTTAACCTCTTTTTTAATTTCTTTTCTACCTATCCCATTTAAAATACCGCTAATAAGCTTGATAGCTTTACGATTAGCCAAATCAATAATCTTATATTCATCTGCAGGTATGTTTTGGTCAATTTCTTTAATCTTATCAATTTCTTTATTGAATAGTTCCTGCAATTCTTCTATTGATATTACGTCATTCATATTATTGTAGCACTTGTTGGCTTAATTTATCCTCTTGTGGTACTTGAGGGGCTATTTCTGCG
>Ga0114918_10006197_pt1 | contig 10149 bp, 15 predicted proteins | sample LantaG_FD_87015 | JGI IMG/M metagenome (GOLD analysis project Ga0114918, IMG submission 87015) | Deep subsurface microbial communities from Baltic Sea to uncover new lineages of life (NeLLi) - Landsort_02402 metaG | ecosystem: Environmental > Aquatic > Marine > Oceanic > Sediment | place...
CAATACCTTTATAATTCCAATTACTTTTTTTCATTTTTAAATATTTTATCTTCAATTAATTCACACATAATATGACCAATCATAATATGACTTTCTTGTATTCTTGGGGTATCTGTTGATGGTACATTAATAACATGATCAGAATATGTTTTTATTTTACCACCACTTTCACCACTAAATAATATAGTTGTCATATTTTTCTCCTGAGCTATTTTAAATGCTCTAAGGATGTTTTCCGAGTTGCCTGATGTTGAGAATCCAATTAAAATATCACCACCTTTACCCATAGCTTTAACTAATCTTGCATATATTTCATCATATCCATAATCATTTGCTACAGCAGTAACATAAGATGTGTTTACATGTAATGCTTCTGCAAATAAAGGATCTCTATCAAAATAAAATCTACCTGATAATTCAGCTGCTATATGTTGAGCATCAGCTGCACTACCACCATTTCCACATAATAATACTTTACAATCAGCATTGAAACAATCAATTATTTCATATGTTGAACTTTCAATAGTTGATATTAATTTAGGATCATTATATATTAACTCTTTAACATATATTGAACTAGATATAATTTCTTTAATTCTTTCTCTCATTTTAAATTATTAATTTTTTTTACTCTTTCTTTATTTAAATAGTAATAATGAAGTTTTCTTGCATATTGTTTAAAATTCTCAATTGGTGCCCATTTATCTAATTCATATTTAAATTGTGTATATGTTTTTTGATTTAGATAATGTCTATCTGAAGTAGACCAAAAATTACCATCTTTAATAAAATGTGTAGTTTCTTCGTGAATAAAAGTAACCCTATCAACCCAATAATAAGATCTACGTGCAGTTTTAGACATATCAGTTTTTAAATACCAATATCTTTCACCATGAATATTGAGCCAATATTTATTCTCTTTCATTATTTGTATATACTTTTTAACTTATTAAGTTTTCTTCTTCTTTTATCTTTAATATCATCAACATCAAATTTATTAATAATATCTTTAATAGAATAATTTCTATAAGTATTTGAAATATAGAAATGCCCAGAATAACTATCAACCTCTATTTTATATATTTCACCTTTTTGAAAATCATTATAATTATATTTAGCTTTAATATCATAAGTATCAGTAGTATCCATGAAATCAAGTTTAGACATAAGTTTATTATATATTCTAATGTGTCTGATATAATTATAAATCATAGGAGATATTACTATCATATCAATAACAAAAGTATAAATAGATGATTCATAATTATATGTATATTTATCATTTACAAAAATCATTATAATTTCTGGTAAAAACATACCAACTGGAACACCAAAAAAACAAAATGATTTAATAATAGTTAGTTGATTTTTTAATGTTAACTTTCTATCTAAAAAATCAAATATTTTAAAAAACAATAAATTAATATAATTAAAAATTCTCATTATTATTTTTATGTTTTATTAATTACTTCTTTAGTATATAATTCTCTTAATTCTTTAGCTTTTAGTTCTTTAATATCTTTTCCATTAAAGTGCTGTTTTAATATTTTTGTTTCTTGGGTTTTTGTTAATTCTTTTAACCATTTTCTAACATCAGAAATTTTAACAACATCTTTTTTTACTGTAGGTTTAAAATATGGGACAAATTCTGTTATTTTTAATATTTTTAAACATTTAACACAATAGTTTGTTTTATAATGTTCATTAGGTACTCTTGCCGTAAATATTTCTTTTCCTGTAAAACTTCCAATACATTCAGAACAAATATGTTCATCTTTATATTTTTTAACTTTTTTGTTATATTTCATATATTATATTTTTTAATTTAACCACAAATATAATTATTTTTTTTAAATAATAAAAATAATATATAAACTAATGAGATTAATTAAATGTTATATATGTGGAGAAACAAAAAAAGAAATAGAATTTGATTATATTTTTTTTGAAAAAAAATATAAATCAGAGTGTAAAAATTGTTCTAAAAAAATAGCATATCATAATTTATGATATGCTATTTTCAAAAATAGTAATATTCCGATTACTCTTCTTTTTCTTCTGTTTTTGAATTCATTAAATCCATCAAGTTATCATGTAACGGTGTACCTTTTATTGTTTCCAATAATCCATCAATTCCACCTTTTCTAAAAATATCAGTCCAATTTCCACCTTGTTCTTTAAGGTTTTTGGCAAGAATTTCTGTAGTTTTAATTCCACCGAATGAAATCATAGCTTCAATTAATTTAGGTTGAATAGCTGCCATTTGTTTTTCATATTCGGTTGAACGAATATCAGATTTACCTTTTTTAACATTAATTTCATGTTCATCATTAAGTTTCTTAACTTCAAGTATCATATTTGATATTTCGTCATTAATAGCTTGTCTTTCTTTACTATGTTGAACTTTCATCAATTCTAATTTTGATGTGGTTTCAATAGTTTTTTCAGTAATATTATTTCTAATTTCATCTGTTTTAGATTTTTCTTCTAAAATACTTCGAGTTATTTCTTCTTTTTTCTTAGTGTTACCAAAATCTTTTTCAAGTTTATTTAATGCTAAATTTTCTTGAACTATATGTTTTTGATAATCTTTAAGATAATAAGAAATATCAGAGTCACCAATATCTAAATCAAGGACCTCAATATCATACACTTGCATTCCATTTTCAATAAATGTTTTACCTTCCCGTTTTTTACCTTCTTCTGCTAAACCTAATATTGTATCACGAAGAATATCAGCAGCATTATTATTAAAATCCTCAATAGTTTCTTTTTTAACTCTATTTCTTACAATTGATCTTAAATGCTGTGTCATCAATTTTATGTAATTGCTTACATTAAACCATTTTTTATTATCGCCAGTAAAATTAACTCTATATGATAATCTAATTTTAATATCAACTAAATCTTTTGTTTCAGCTTCAATTATATCTGACACCACATTATTTTCCGTTTGTAAGTAAACTGTTTTAATTAAATTATGATCTGTTTTTGGTTTTCCAGTTGATAATTCAAGTATCTCAAGTGTTTCATCAAACTCAAGTAACCTAACATTTGGACCTACAATAACTTCTCGTTCACCTGTTTTCTTAACAATTTGTACAGCATAACCAGGCCATACGTTTATAGTTACAGCACCTTCATATTTATTGTCCATAGTTAATGTTCGTGGTTTAGTAAAGGTGTTTTTCCTACTCATTTCATCTGCCATGTTAAATGAGGCATAACCTCTACTTGATTTACTTAATACTCTTTTCTCTGATACATAAGCATTACTTCTACCACCCAACATATCATTTTGTGACATTTCTTGTTCTAATGTCATGTTGTGTTGTAAAGCATCTACACTATCAGGAAACCACAAATTAACAGTTTTTCCATCAAGTATTCTTTTTACAATAACTTCTTTTCTTGGATCAGGGATAAACATTTTAGGACCTTTAAATAAGTCAATACTACCAGAATCTTTATTAAGAACATAACGAGCTTCACCTCCTGTAATTGCCACTGCATAATGTAATACTCTATCATCATATTTAATTATAGCATGTTCTTCTCTTGGGAAATAAATTTTTTGTTCTTTTCCAGTGATAAATAATTCTTCCCCTGCAACATATTTTTTACCTTTTTCTTCATAATCAGCAATAACTTTAATATAAACACCCATATTATTATTTAACTCTAATGCTTTAAATTTTGCTTTATTATCTTGTACTAAAAATTCCTCAGTTGGTTTAGGAAATACTACATCAGGACCTTTAACATATCTTTTATCTCCATTTTGATCTAATAAAATACAATATTCTAATCTTTCTAATGTGTTCGCTTTACGAACATAATTTCCATTTTCTGATACTACTTCTATACCTGTTGGTGGTATATAAAAAGATACATCAGTACCTTTAATTACCAATAATTTACCAGTCACTAAATCTTCTTCTGCAATTAAAGATTTTCCATCATCTTCTGTTGCAGTTTTAATAATAGCATTTGCTAAATTTTTCTTTGCTTGTTCTTCATTATACACTCTAACAATAAGATACTCATTGTATTTGAGGTTGTGACCATCTAATACTTTGCCTATTTGACCAGGCCATAGTGGAAATGTCGCAGGACCAGGAATATTTACTTTACTCCCTGTTTTTAATGCCATAGTAGTGGAATTTTTTCCACGATTTGGGAATTCAGGATCATTGTCTTTTTTATCTGCTGGATTACTTAATACTATATATTGTCCTTCATCTGCTGACCGTGCTACTTGAATAGCATAATTAAAATCAGATTCTGGTACAAATTTATTAGTATCTTCATCAAACACTACAATTTTATCAATCTCACCAATACTTTCTTTGTATGGTCCGACTGCTACTTGTACTTGTCCAGATGCACCATCTTGTATATATACAAATGTGCCTTGTGAGAGAATTAAATCTCCCCTTTTGTTGTTGTCGTAATTCATTTTATAATTTTAAATAATTTATAGTTTTTATATACAAATTGATTATGTTTGTTTTTATATTTTACTATGTCTTTAAACATATTTATAATTTGTTTATATTTTTTAATTTCTCTTTTCTAATTTGTCTAGTTTTATCTTCACTTTCTAACCAATCAATAAGACCAGTTCTTTTAAGTGTCATAAAATTCTTATAAGCTTTTTTTGTTGATTCATTATTGTAACTTTTATTATATGGTTCTACTTTATCTATTACTATTCTTGAAAATCCATCGGTGTATCTATCAAGTTCTTTTACATATACTATTGCGCTATCATAGCAGTTTTTGTTAGAATCATAAAAACCATACCTACCAGTTCCAATTTCTTCATATTCTTTAACATTTTTTTTAATTTTTATATACTTAAAAAAGTAAATAGATGTTGTTATTAATAATAATGTGGAAGTTGCGATAAGAATATAAGTAATCATTCTTTGTTATTTTTAATATTATTTAATTTATCTTTCCTAATTAATTGTTTTGATTCTTTAATAAAATCTAATTGAGATTGGTATGGTTCATCATTATACCCTTCGTCCCATTTAATATATTTATTATCTATTTTAATGAAATTAAAATATTCATCAATACAGAAATTATCCATACTTGTTTCACCAAATATATAATCATCATACACCTTAATTGTCCATGGATCAGTATCATAATAATCAAACCTCATTGTTAAAGTTTCATCATTATGTGTTTTAATAAAGAATTCAATCCAAGTTTGGTAATCTATAACCATATCTTCTTGTTTATCAGATAATGCCTCTCTCACAATAACAAAGCTACTAGAGGATGAATTGCTAACAAATCCTTTTCTAATTTTCATACGTTTTTATTTTTAAATTTCAATATTTTATATATAGATAAAATAGTTTTGTTGTATAAAATATTAAATATATAAAGATTCTAAATAACATTAGAAGAATATCAATGGGACGCAATAATAAAATATAACTTATAACCATGAAAAAATTAAAAACATTTGAAAATATATTTGGTTTTGATCTTGGTACTACTGTTGATGATTACAATAAATTAAGAGATAATATAAAAGATTTTATTGTAATGGAAGTTGATAAAGATGTATCTAGTATAGGTGCTATATCAATAGAACAAATACCTATAGATGATGATGAAACAGAAATAGTTGATATGCTGCATGTTGAAGCATTATATAAAATGGACAACTACGGGCATAAATTAGATATGGATACTGTAATGATTGATAATTTAGATAATTTAAAATTATATTTACAAGATCCAAAGATGTATAAGAATTCAAAAAAGTATAATTTATAATGAAATATATTAAACAATTCAATAATTTTACACCAATTAAAATAAATAATGAAAAACCTTTTAAAATAAAAAAAGATATTTTAAAGAGTATTATTTATTTGCAGAAAGGTATTCAAAGTGATACTAAAAGATTACAAAAAGAAAAAAATATAGGTAAACGAAATAAATTATCACAAGATCGTAATAAGAAAATGCAAAAACTTAAGGAATTAAATTTAAAAAGGGCAAAACAAGTACAATACTTAAGAGATAATCCTATTACAGAAAATACTAATAATAAAAAAACACTATTAGAAGTTTTAGAATCAGAAACATTTAAACCAGATAACATATTAAAATATATTGGATTTGATGAAGATGAATATAAAATTGAAATTGAAAATAACTGGAGAACAGGTGAAGATGAATCATCATATGATGAAAAATCTCTAACAATGTTAATAAATTCAAACACATTAGAGCATTCAATTGGATCATATGATAATGGAATAATAGAATATTTATTATCATTTGATAAATATAATAACAATGAACATTATGTAGATGATGAAGAATTAAATTATTTATGTGGTTATTTAAATAATGAATTATTAGAAAAAATAAAAAAACTATCAATAATATTTAAATCTGAAATTGATCCAAATGAGGAAGGTGAAATAAAAGAATTATTTGATAAGTTAGGATTAGAATCTAAATTAGAAGGTTTTTTGTCAGAAATTCAAATGGAAAAAGAAAGAGAAATTGAAAAAGAAGCACAAGAATTAATAAAATCTTTACCATATTTAATTGAATCAAAATTTAATAAAGATTTTAATTTACAACTATATTTTGAATATGATGAAATTATAAAATATATTAAAAAACATAACATTGAAAAAGTAGAAACAATTAAAGAATTTATTGAAAGTGTATTTGAAAATAGTGATATTTCATATGATTTTGAATATAACATTAGTTCTGAAAATATGAGTGATTATAATGACTTAAAAAATGAAGTAGAAAATGTCGTAGACGATTTTATTGGTTCACCTGATGATGTTTTTCTATATATGATAAAAGAAGATAAGTTAGATATATTTAAAAAAAATATTGATTTAGCAATTTTTTCTTATGTTTATGATACTTGGATTGATAGTAATAGAGTAAGAGTAAATTTATTTCAAATTGCAAAAAACGCCAATAAAGATATTTATAAATGGATGATAACTGATGAATTTGAAAATATAATGAAAAAATTAGGAGGAGAAGATCTAGATGCATATTATGAATTTATGTATGGTGAGAATGTTAGTAAATATAACATGTGATAAGATATGATAACAATTTTTAAAATATACGAGGAATACACATTTAAATATGAAGATAATAAAGAAACAATATTAAATTCAATAACAACCCATATACAAGATATTGTACCTATAAATAAAAATGAAGGATTTTATTATTGTTTATTTGAAGATGGAAATAGTTTTGATGTTGAATATGGTGAACAAATGGATTTTAGTGATATAATAATACATTTTTACTTCTTAACTAATACAGAGGAAGATGTATTTGATATACTTGAAGATTTTACAGAAAAAGAAGGATTAGAATATTTAGGAGAAAAATATATTGATAATTTTATTGAAATATCATATCAAGTACCAGAAAAAAAAGTTAAAGAATATTACGAAATATATAAAAATACTGAAAAATATAATATATAATTATGGAATATGAAATTGGTGATGAAGCATTAGGTGGTATAATTGGTTATATATTTAAACGTGGAGAAAAAGGATATAATATAAATGAACAACATGGTTTTGTTGTTGCAAAAGAAGATCAAGGAATTGCTATTTGGGGGGATAAAATTGATGTTCCTACTAGTTATAGAATGGGTAAAGGGTATGATAACACACAAAGTATAATAGCACATTGTACTGGATTAACAACAGCAGCAAATTTATGTGTAAATTATTCTGGTGGTGGATACACTGATTGGTTTTTGCCTAGTAAATTAGAAGCATTTGAATTTGTTATATTACATTGGGAAGGTTTTTGTAATTTTAATACAGGTAAAACTGAAGATGATTTAATAGGAAAATATTACACTTCTAGTCAAGTTGGTAAAGATTTTGGTATATCTTATAATGATTATCATTCTGCATTTTCTCAATATATAAATTATGATCCTGAATCTTGGAATTATGGACAACCTACATGGCAAAATTTTGGTGGATTAGAAAAAGATACTCCGTTAAATGTTAGAGCAATAAGATATTTCTAAAAAGGGAAAAATTAATTTTTCCCTTTTTTATAATATTATTTTTGAAATAAATTATCAGTTACATCATTATCAGAATAATAAGAAGTTGCTTTAGAAATATTTGAATATGCAACAGATATACCGTCCCCTGTTGCATCATAATCAAATGAATTATTTCCACTCATGCCCATTGATTCAGCTTGAAAACATGAATCTTGATTTGCACCAAGATAGACAAATTCTGATTTATAATTTTCTCTCATATCTATTACCATAGCTTTAATTAAATTTTTATGATATACAGAAGATGAGTTCTCAAAACCGTCAGTTAAGATAACAAATAATGTTTTATCTGCTCTTTTTTCTTTTGGTGTATTACCTAATTTATCAATATGATCATCAATTGAAATTCCAATTGCATCATATAGTGCTGTACCACCACCTGCATAGTAAGTATCTTCATTTACTTTCTTTACTTTTTTAATATCTACATTTTTATATGGTATATAAAAACTAGTATCAAAAAACATCAAAGTAAAATCTATTTTATTATTACTTTGTTTTTGTTCTTTCAAGAATTTATTAAATCCTTTTCTGGCATCTTTAATAATAGAAGACATTGAGCCAGACATATCTAATATACAAATTATATTTATCTTTTTCATTTTAATTCTATTATTTTTATTGGATTTTTTCACCACATTTTGGGCAAAATTTCCATGAATTTTTTCTCAAACGATAACCACATTCGCTACAATATTGTCTGATTTCTGTTACTCCACGATTTTTTGCAGAATGTGGCATAATTTGATATTCTACAGTATAGAAAGCGTTTGGTTGAAATTGAACATTAACACTTTTTAAACTTTGATTAGATATATCACCTCTTTCAACTCTACCTGTTTCTACTTTTGAATAATCAACTTCTGATGTGAAAATACCAGGGGATTTAAAAGTACTATCAAAACTTGATATGTTTGTTATATCACCTAAAGATTGTGTCATAAATACACTACTTGTTGTATTTTCATTAGAAAACGTATCTAATGTAGCTTGATATGGAATATTAACATTAGTTGTGGTAGAAATATTCACACCTCTTGTTGTTCCAGCTTGCCCAGGAACACCTAAATTACCAGTTGACCCTTGTGGTCCACTATTTCCTTTTACACCAGCATTATACGTTCTACTATTAGAATTGTAATTTGATGTGTTACTAAAAGATATATTATTGTTCCAATCATCATATCTTTTTGGTTTAGGTGGAAAATCATAATTAACATCAATTTCTTTATGATAATTATTATACCAATTTGATTCTTTGAAAAAATTAAAACTAATTTTTCCATTTTTTGCAATGGCTTCTCTTGCTTCTTTACTATCCCCATTGATAGAATAAGTTTCAAATACCATTTTTCTTTGTTCGTCTAAGAAACGATCCAAATTTAAATCTTGTCCAGGATTTAGGATTAAATATCCGTCACCTTTTTTTTCTCCGTTAAAACATACCTCTACCCCTAATTTTTCTTGTAAAGGGTTGAAAAATCTTAACTCAAAGTTATCACCATTGTTCAAATAAACAATGTTATCCTGATAAACTTTTAACTCATTACGATTCGATGTAATTTGAACAGACGGATTTCTGTCCAACATTTTGTTGTGTGTCATATACATTTTTTATTTTTTGTTTTTGACTTGCTAACTTATTTATTGCTTATTAAAACAATTCCAAAGCCTAATGACTCTAAACTAACAAAATCCAAAAATGTGTCCGTACAGAATACAAACTAATATTATATAGTAAAAAATGTTGCTCTTGTTAGTTATTTTTAAAATATTTTTTGTATTTTTGTATATTATACCTATTAATATTATGAAAAAAGAATTAAAAAATATCACTGAAGAAGAAATTAAAATTATTTGTGAACTTTATGGTGAACCATATATAGACTTTATGGCTGGCAAATGGGAAGATTCTAATTATGGGTTAGTAATAGTTAAATAAAATCACATCAAATACTATCAAGTGGTAATATTTGATATGATTTTACGTTTTTTCTTCATTCTCTGTGGGTCTAATGACTTACACTCCAGAA
>Ga0114918_10006198_pt1 | contig 10147 bp, 10 predicted proteins | sample LantaG_FD_87015 | JGI IMG/M metagenome (GOLD analysis project Ga0114918, IMG submission 87015) | Deep subsurface microbial communities from Baltic Sea to uncover new lineages of life (NeLLi) - Landsort_02402 metaG | ecosystem: Environmental > Aquatic > Marine > Oceanic > Sediment | place...
GCGGGGCCCCGCGGAGGCGCGACGCCCTCCTCCGAGGTGTACCTCCTCCTCCTTCTCCCCCGCCGTCGCCGCTGCTGCTGCCGCTCCCGCTGCCCTCGGCGAGGGAGGAGAGCCACCAGCCGTCGGTGAGGCCGAACGTCATCGTCAGGAACGGCGTCTTGGCCACGAGCTCGTTCGCGAGGAGCATCCCCCCGGGGCGCAGGAGCCGCTTGCACCCGGCCATGGTCCGCGGGATCGAGGGCGTCGCGTGGAGGACGTTGGTGGCCAGGACGACGTCACAGCCGCCCTGGGCGAGGATCGAAGAAGATGAAGAAGAGGAAGAGGAAGAGGAAGAAGAAGCGGGAGAAGCGACGGCGGCGGGGCCGAGCTTGCTCCCGGGCACCGCCGTGACGTCCAGCGCCGCGAACGACGCGAACGGGTACTCCTTCCCGAACGTGCGCCTGCCGTAGGTAACCAGCGCCGGGCTGAGATCCGTGTAAACGAACTGGATTCTGAGGAGTCGGCTCTGGCCTCCTCCCCCTCCGCCTCCTCCCCCTCCCTCTTCGGCGGCGGCGGCATCGGCGGCGGCGGCGGCGGTGTCGGCGGCGGCGGCGGCGGTGGCGGAGGGAGGGGGGCGAGCTCGAAAGGCCCGGGCCTCGAGCTCGAGCTCCCTCTTGATCGCAGCCAGCACGACCTGCGACGTCCCGCCCGTGCCCGACCCGATCTCCAGCACGCGGAAGAAAGAAGGGGAGGACTCGGAGGAAGGGGAAGGGGAAGAAGGGCCGCCCCTCCTCTTGGCGCTCTCCTCCCTCCAGAGCGCGACGACCGCGGCGGCGACCTGCTCGTTGAACGGCGCCGACACGAGCGCGTCGGAGTAGACGGGCTCGACGAGCGCCGGTGAGCCCCCGGGGAACAGGACGTCTGCGGGGCCCACCTCGCCGCGGAGGACCGCGGGGAGGGCCGCGGCGGCCGGGGAGAGGAGGCGGACCGCGGAGGCGACGGCCGGGTGCCTGGCGAGGAGCGAGGCCTCGGCCCCCGGGTCCGCGGGGAGGGGGCGGCGAGGGGGCCCTTCGCTTCCGCCTCCCCGCTCTTCGGCGCCTCCTCCGACGAGCCCCAGCTCTGCCGCGGCGGCGGCGAGCTCCCCGGCCAGATGCCTGCGGAGCGGGTCCCTGGCCACGGCCCGCAGAGCCGCGGCGTCGAGGGAGGCGCGGGCGGCGGGGGCGCCGCCCGCGCCCCCCGCTGCTCCTCCTCCCCCGCCGCCGCCGACCAAGACCCCCATCGCCCTCAGCGCCCCGTCCAGGAGGCTCGCGTTCCACGCCTCGAAGCGGGAGACGATTTCGGCCGCGTCGGGGGGGAGCGAGTCCCTCAGGGGCAGGGAGCGGAGCTGGGAGAGGAGGGAAGAAGAGATGGAGGAGGGTGGAGGAGAGGGAGAAGAAGCGGCGGCGGCGACGGCGGCAGAGCGGAGCAGCGGGGGAGCAGCGGCAGCCGCAGCCGGTGCCGCCGCGTTCTTCGCGACGACGCCCGAGACGCGCAGCACCCCGAAGCACGAGTGCTCCGATACCACCTCCTTCGCATCCTCGGCGCCTTCAAAGGCGCTCGCCGCGGCGTGGGCCCCGGGCGCGGAGAGCCTCGACGAAGGCGCGTAGCAGCCGACCGACGCGGTCACGAGCTGCTGCGGCGGGCCTTGCCCGCCTCCTCCGCCCTTGTTCTTCTGCAGCGCCGCCCCGAGATGCAGCACCGCGTCTCCGACGCAGGGGTGGACCCAGAAGCCGGAACGCGGGGAGCACGAGGCGTCGACGTCGGCCGTCGCGGAAGCGGGAGCGGAGGCGGGAGCAGGAGCGGGCTTTCCTGCTGCTCTTCCGCTGCCGCGGCGGCGGAAGAGGAGAGAGAAGAAGGAAGAAGAAACAGGAGCGACACCGGCTCCGCCCTTCTTCGCCTCTCCTCTTACCGCCACCAGCGACCCCGAAGCAGCGACGCGGCTTCCTCTCCCGGACGACGAAGAAGAAGAAGAAGGAGACGAAGAGGAAGAGGAAGAGATGTCGGCCGCCCCCGTGAGGAGGGAGACGCGGACGAGCATCATCAGCGTCATCGCGTTCGCGGCCGCGGTCAGAGCCAGCGGGGCCGAGAGGGCCAGGGACGCCACAGCCACCGAAAGAGAAGAAGAGGCCGAAAAAGAAGTAGAAGAAGAAGAAGAAGAAGGAGCGCCCCTCTCTTCACCGGAGGCGGCGACGGGCCACAGCGCCAGCGCCGCCCCGGCCGCGAGCGCCGCCTCGCAGAACGCCGACGCCGGCGCGATGGCCCTGCCCCGGATGACGTGCGCCAGGAGCCAGGAGGCGGTCAGCGGGCGCGACAGCTCGGCCTCGAAGAGGGCGTCGTGGCTGCTCGAGGAGGAGGAGGGCAGAGCGGAGGAGAAGCGCGTCGAGAGCGGGTGCGGCGAGGGGCGCAGCCAGTGGCGCGCGCGCCGCCAGGGCGGCGGCGGGGCCGACAGCAGGGAGGAGGCGGGGGAGCGAGGAGGGGGAGCAGGGACCGATCCGCCCGCGCCCGCGCCCGCGCCGCTGGAGGAGGCGAAGACGACGTGAGCGTTGGTGCCCTGGTAGGCGAACGCAGAGGCGCTGGCGCCCCTGTTGTTGCGGCGGGTGGAGGAGGAAGAAGAAGACGAAGGAGAGGAGGGAGCGAGAGCGCCGGCAGCGCCGGCAGAGCGGCCAGCAAACAGACGCTGCTGCTGCCTCGCTCCCCCTCCGCCTCCGACGAGGACGGCAGCGACGTGCGGGTTGAGACTGCGCAGGTGCGGCAGCGGCGGCGGAGGCGAGGACGAAGGAGGAGAAGCCGCGGCGCCCCCGGCCGCGCCTTCGACCCTCCAGCCGAGCAGCGACGCGAGCGCCGCGGTGGCGCCGACGCCGCCGGCCGCGGGCTCTCCGTGGCCGAACCTCGCCTTCGCCGCCTGGAGCACCAGCGGGAACTCCCTCCTCGGAGCAGAAGAAAGACACAACGAAGAAGAAGAGTGGCTGCTGCTCTTGGGGAAGAACACGGCGGAGGCCGCGGCGGCCTCGATGGGGTCGCCGAGCGGAGTCCCCGTGCCGTGCATCTCGAGGACCGAGACGTCGGCGAGCGACGAGAGCGGCGGAGCCGACGCTCCGCCGCCGCCGCCGCCGCCGCCGCCGCCGCCGTCTGCTCCCTCGTCCCCGCAGGCGACGAAGAGCGCGGCCCGCAGCACGCTCTGCTGCGCCGGGCCCGAGGGCGCCGTCAGGGCGGCGGAGCGCCCGTCCTGGTTGACCGCGGAGCCGGCGAGCAGTGCCAGCGGGGCGGGGGAAGGGGAAGAAGCCGCCGCCGAGGCCGCCGTGGCCGCCGAGGCCGCCGAGGCCGGAGACGCCGAAGAAGCCGGAGAAAGCTCCTCGATCCTGTCGATGACCAGCAGCACGCACGCCTCTGCCCTCCCGTACCCGTCGGCGGAGGCGTCCAGCGTCTTGCAGCGCGCGTCGGCGGCCAGCATGCCCGCCCTGGAGAGCACGGCGGGCGTCTCGGACCGAAGCGAGAGGTTGACGCCTCCGGCCACGCCGCGGCGCGAGCAGGAGGAGGAGGATGGAGAAGAGGAAACTCCTCCGCTCTTCGCCTTCCCGCTTCCGCTTCCGGCCTCCTCCCTAAGGAACGACGACACCGTCAGGTGCAGCCCCACGAGCGACGCCGAGCACGCCGTGTCGATCGCGACGCACGCGCCTCTCAGCCCCAGGGCGAACGAGAGCCGGCCCGCTGCGGCCGAGAGCGTGCCCGAGGTCGCCGACAGCGCCGACAGCTGCCCGGCGTCGGAGGCGTTCAGGTAGTACTCTGTGTAGCTGATGCCGACGGCGACAGAGACCGAGGTCGGGTCTGGAGAGGATGTGCGTTTTTTTTTGGGGGGGGGGCCGGGGAGATTTCAGAAACGGCGAGTCGGGATGACAAGAGAGCAAAGAGGCGACGGAGTTTGGAGAGAGATTTCTAGGGTCACGACGCAACCCTAAAAAGTCTAAAAAAACTGTCGTTCTCTCTCTCCCTCTCCCCCTCTGATCTTTCTCCTACCTTCCATCCCCGGCGCCTTTCCCAGCGCCTCCGCGCCGCACTCCAGCAGCATCCTCTGCTGCGGGTCCAGGGCCGCGGCCTCGGCGGAGGACAGCGAGAACGGTCGGGCGTCGAACAGCGCGGCCCCCTCGACAAACGCGCCAAACCTCTTTGGAAGTGGCGGCGCGGCCGCGGCCGGAGAGGAGGCTGTCGGTCCCCCCCCGCGGTCGAACCAGCCGTCGTCGGCGTCCCAGCGCGAGAAGGGGACGATGCGCACGGCGTCGTGCTGTTGGTCGGGAGAGGACGAGCAGCGGGGGAGCCTGGAAGCGACGGCCGCGACGGCGAAGAGCGGGCGCCGCGGCGGCGGCGGTGGCGGCGGCAGGGGGGGCGCGGGAGAAAGCCGGAGCGGCAAGGAGGCAGCAGCAGCGGCGGCAGCAGCAGCGGCAGCCGCCACCGCCGTCGTCGCCGCTCCCAAACCCTCTCCGCTCGTCCCTCCCCAGTCCTCGAGGAGGTCCTCGAGGTCGTCGTCGTCGAGGCCGACGACGCCCGGAGGCAGGGGCTGTTTTTTTTTTTTAAAAGGGAACAAGAGAAAGAGGGAAGAGAGAGGCAGTAGGTACTGTCGGTTACGATTCTTTGTCTCCGCTTGTTTCTCTCGATCGATGGATGCCTGTCTCTGGCCTTACCTCCTTGTCGCGACCGGAAGAGTAAGAGCTCATCTTGGCCCGGGATGAAAGGTGGGGGGGGGGAGAGAGAGAGAGGGGGAGGGAGAGATCAAAGACGACGAAGAATGAATGGGTGCGAATGAAACAGAAGAGGTGCGATCGAGCAAGCACGCTGGCCGAGAAAGAGAAAAGCAAGCACGCGAGTGAAGCCGGGAGGAGAGAGTTTTTTCCTCCTTTTTGCTCGACTTTTCTCTTCCCCTTTTTCACATTTGAACCCCCTCTTTTCTTCTCACTTTCTCCTTCCTTTCCCGCTCTCGCTTGGCGACCTCTCTCTCGCCACCTCGCCGCTCGCTCACTCGCGCTCTCTGACGTCCCCGAAGCGTGAGCGATTGAAAGGAAGCAGCGCGCCCTCGAGTTTTCCCCCTCCGAGAGCACCTCGCACCGCCGCCGTCCCCCGACGTTTCTTCTCACTCGAATCACCTGCTGTATGCTCCACCCCTCTTCGGCCGGCCTCCCTTCCGTCTCCGAGTGCGTTTCTGTGACGTGACGCGTGTCGGGCGCCCTTCCCCAATCGAAGAAACGAATTTTGACGAGCGCTGGCTCCGTCAACCAAGCGCTCGCTGTGAGCGACTGATTGATGCTGACGTCGCTCCTTCCCGCTCCTTTCGAAACCGAAAAAAAAAACACCACCATCGAACAAAACAGAATCTCCGCCGCCGTCCTCGCGTCGCTCTCCTCGCCCGACGCACAAGAACGTGAGCGGTTTGCTTTCTTGGAGGCGCAAATCGCCTGCTGACTGATGCAGAAGAAACAGGAAGAGAGTGGAAAGGCGCTTCCCCTCGCTTTGAAGGATTCGAGGAGGAGAGCGTCCCTCACCAAGACCCTCGACCCCGACCCCGACCTCGACCTCGACCTCTCCTCCAAAAAAAAATAATAATCAAAAACTTCCACAGCCTCTTCCACCTCCGAAGCCCTCGTCGCCCTCTCCGCCCTCCACGGCCGCGACCTCAGCAAGGCCCTCCTGCTCTTGGAGCGCCGAGCCGTCTCCCTCTTCGTAGGGGAGCCCAGCGGGCGCCGCGCCGCCTTCGTCGCCGCCGGCGGCAGCGGGGGAGGGGGGGGAGGAGCCGACGGCGGCGGCCACCGCCACTCGACCCTCTCACCGCACTTCTGCTCCTGCGAGTCGTTCTTCTTCGACGTCGTCGGGAAAGGAGAAAAGTCAGCCTGCAAGCACCTGATCGCGGCGCAGCTCGCGGAGGCCCTTCTGGCCGAGGAGAGAAGCCCGACACGAGAAGGGGAAGGAGAGGGACAAGGGGAAGGACAGCAGCGGCAGCAGCAGCAGCAGCAGTGGCAGCAGCGGCAGCTCCCTCCTCCCGCTCCCCCTCTCGCCGCGTTCGCGCCGGCGCCCACGCTCGTGCCAGACGACGTTCTCGCCCGCCTGCTCATCGCTGGATGAGAAAAAAAAGGAGTTGATTTTTTGAATTCGCACAGTTTTTCTCGCAAAAAGAAAAAAGAAGAAAAAAGATGAGCATGAGGCTCTTGCAGCAGCTCGCCTCTTCTTCTGTGGAAGCCGCCTCTTCCTCCTCTTCCTCCGCCGTCACCGCCGCGACCGCCGAGTCCATCGCCGCGGCGGCCATCGCCGCGGCGCACGCGCAGCACCAGCACGACCACGACGCCGCGGCCGCCGGCGAGGGCGTCTTCGTCTTTGCCGTCGTCGCCGTGCACGTCGCCGCCCTCGCCTTCCTGGCGCGCCGCCTGCTGCGCGGGAGGGCTTCGGGCGCCTCGTCCTCCTCCTCTTCCGCTGCCGGGCTGGGCTCTTCGTCGTCGTCGTCCGCGGGCCCGCGGAAGGTCGGCGCGACCTACGACTTTGGCGCCGTGGCCCTGCCGCCGCTGCGCGTTATCAGGTGAGGGGGAAGAGAGAGAGAGAAGTTCTTTTCCTTTCCGCCATGTTTTGTTTTCTTTCCTCGGCTTTTTTCATTCTCTCATTTCTTCCATCATTGGGGAAACAAAAAAAATCCAATTTTTTTTTTCTTCTTCTTCCTCAGGTTCAAGGCCACGCAGGCCGCCCGGGCCGCCGCGGCCCGCGCCGCGGCGGCCGCCGGCGGCCCCTCCCGCGCCCGCGCGTTCGGCGCCGAGAAGCGCGCCAGCGACGCCGCGGCCGGGGGGGAGGGGGAGGGGGGAGAGGACGCGACGCCGCGCGTCGAGCTCAACCGGCTCCTCCATGCCGCCGCCAACGCCGCCGCCTCTTCCGCTCCTCCGCCTCCTTCGGCGGCCTCCGCCTCCTCCCCTCCGCGCCCGGCCCCGGCCAGCAGCGTCGCTCTGGACGACGCGCTCTCGCCCAGCGGCATGGGAACGATACCTGCCGTGAGGCCGACGGCGGCGGCGAGGGCGTCCCCCTCCAAGGTGCCGTTTGCGACCTCCTCGGCCCCGGCTCCCCAGCCGCAGCTCTCCTCTTCTTCTTTTTCTTCTTCTTCTCTGATGAAGACTTCGCTGGATGCCTTTGCGTCGCAGGCCTCTTCTTTCGCGGCCAGCCTGGGGCTCTTCAGCTCGGGCAGCGCCGCGGGTGCCGACGCGAGCGAGAAGGCGTAGAGAGAGGGAGAGAGAGGGTTTTTGTTTTTGTAAAAAGAGATGAAAATGAACGCAAACAAAACAAACAAACAGATAATTTTTGGAGCAGCAGCAGCAGCAGCCTCGGCGCAGGAGAAAAGAAAAACGCCTTGCTCTCGAAAAGCGCGCGCTCACCTGCGCCTCCGCTCTTCCTCTCTCTCTTTTCTCTCCCTCCACGCGGGATCCTCTTTCCGACCAGAATCCTGCTCCCTGGTGGAGGGGTGAAGAAAGACGAGCACAGGAGAGGAAGAAATCGAGTGCCGAAGAGGATAGAAAACGCTCGCATCTCCTCATCGTCATCGCCATCGCCGTCGTTTTTTTTCGAAATCGCTCTGGGTCACCCTCAAAGATGGCCCTCTCCTCTCGCCGCTCGGGCGGCGGCGTCCCGCTCTTTCTCAACGTCGTGGCGCCCGCTACGAGCAACAGGGCGTCGGTAGTGCTGCGGGCTCAGCCCAAACAGCCCCTGTTCTGGCCGCGGAGAGACAGAAGAGGAGGAAGGGGCGCGGCGGGCAGAAGCCATCACTTTCGGAGCCGAGCGACAGCCGGCGACGCCGGCGACGACGACGGAGCGCCCTCCCTCCCCTTCCCTCCCCACCTCGTCCGCCTCGCCACGCGCGAGGACCTCCCGGCGCTCGTCGCCATCGAGCGCGCCTGCGGCCACTTCGAGTGGGGGCCCGAGGCCCTCAGACACGAGCTCGAGAGCCCGCTGGCGACTCTGCTCGTCGCCGAGGCGCGAGGGGAGGGAGGCGGCGGGAGGAGGCGCGCTCCGTCCTCCTGGACCGACGACGGCGGCGGCGACAGCGAGAGCGACAAGGAGAACGAGGACGAGGAGCAGCAGCAGCGGCCTGCGGGGCCCCCCCCCGCCTCCTCCGCCTCCTCCTCCGCCTCCTCCTCGCTCCCCGCCGCTGCTCTCCCTGCTTCCTCGAGCCCCTCTTCCTCTCCCATCTCGGGGCTCGCGATCGTGTGGACGGTCGCCGACGAGACGCAGGTTCTCGAGCTGGCGGTGCACCCTTCGAGGCGGCGGAGGGGCGCGGCCAGGGCGCTGCTGGCCGCGGCGCTCGCGTCTTCGCCGGCGGCAGCCGCCGCCGCCGCCACCGCTGCTGCTGCGGGAGCGGGAGCGGGAGCGGGAGCGGGAGCGGGAGCGGGAGCGGCCGCGGCGACCTCTCTTGGCGGCCGCGCCGTCCTCGAGGTCGCCTCGCGGAACGAGGCCGCGGTCCGTCTGTACGAGTCGTTCGGTTTCGGCGTCGATGGGATCCGAAAAGGGTATTACAGGGACGGGGACGACGCGCTGCTGATGAGCCTGCGGATCGGCGGCGGCGGAGGCGGAGGCGGAGAAGAAGAGGCAGAGGAGGAAGAAGAGCCGAGGAGGAGGAGGCGCAGCGGCGGCGAGGGCGACTCTGCTCCCTCTTCCCCGCCGACGCCTCCGGGATAAAGAAAGAGAAAAACTAGAATTTAATTGCTTATACTGTGAAACTCACTTGTGTATCTAAGGTAACTTGCCTTGACGAACGAGAAAATGAGAGAGAGAGAGATCGAGAGAAGCGAAGGAAAGCGTGGAGGGAAAGAGAGAGAGAGAACAACCTCTCTGCTCCACTTTTTTCCTTCTTTTTCTTCTCTCCTTTCTCTTCAAATCGAACTCAAGCAAGATGGTGCGCTGCTCGCTCTTCTGTCTCTTCTCCTGCTCTCTCCTCCCTTCCGATTGCAGCATCGGCTTCGTCTCTCACCTTCCCCTGACAAAATAACCTCTGAAAATCCCCCTCTCCAGGCCGGCCGTCCCCAGGACGATGAATTCGCCGTCCCGCCGCCCGACGATGCGTCCGACGTCGACTCCAGGAACCTCTCGGACCTCGAGAACGACGACGATGATGCCGACAACAACAACAACAACAGCGGCGATGGCGACGCCGCCGAGAGAGCGACCTCTCCCGGCGACACGGAGGGAGAGGACCTGATGGAGAACATGGAAGGGTGAGTTTTTGGGCGGCGATGACGGGAGCAGCGTCGATTTCGCCCAACGTCGGTCGGGCCGTTTCGCCGAATTCGGGCGGGAACAGAGAGAACTTGTCTCAGAGCCCCGTCCTGCGTCTGCGTCTGTCTTTCCTTCGCCTGTCTTTCTTCGCTTGCGAGCGTGACCTCCCCTACGACCTCGACGTACTGCGATAGACAGCTGGATCGAAGCGGCAGAGAAAAAGGCAGCTCTCAAGAGGGGAGGGGGCGACGCGTTCTCTCCCGCTCGAGATTTTTCTGGATGCCATCGACGTCAAAAATCCCTTCCCTTTTTCTCACGCCCTCTTTCTCTCACCCTCTTTCTCTCACCCTCTCTCTCTGCCCCCCCACCAATTCCAAATCACCCTCTTATCTCGCAGCGACTACCGTCCCATGCCAGCCCTCGACGCCTACGACGGAGAGGACCTCGACGACCGCCCCGAGGTCGACGAGCCGATGAGCTTCGAGGCGCGCGCTCGGGCCGAGGCCGCGATGGCGAGGCGCGACCAGCGCGAAGGGAGGACGGGCGGCGTGGGGGGCAGGAGGGCGAGGCTGCCCGGGGTGCTACAAGGTGAGTAAAGAGTAGCGGATTCAGTAGAGAGAGAAGGAGAGAGAGCGAAGAGAGAGAGAGAGAGATAGAGAAGAGAGAGAGATCGGATTACATGGATTCGTGATGATCGCCCCGGCGACGCCCACCTCCTGTCGACCTCATCTCTTCTTCTCTCCCTTCTCCACCAACCCCCCCCCCCCCCCCAAAAAAAAAACAAAGACCCCCCCCAGGCCGCCCCCCACCGCGACCCCCCCCGCCCCCCCCCCCCCCCCCCGCCCGGCGCCCCCCCGCCCGCCCCCGCCCCGCCCGGGCGGCCCCCTCCCCCCCCCCCCCC
>Ga0114918_10006201_pt1 | contig 10142 bp, 7 predicted proteins | sample LantaG_FD_87015 | JGI IMG/M metagenome (GOLD analysis project Ga0114918, IMG submission 87015) | Deep subsurface microbial communities from Baltic Sea to uncover new lineages of life (NeLLi) - Landsort_02402 metaG | ecosystem: Environmental > Aquatic > Marine > Oceanic > Sediment | place: Baltic...
AGAAGGAGAAGGAGAAGGAGAAGGAGAAGGAGAAGGAGAAGGAGAAGGAGAAGGAGAAGGAGAAGGAGAAGGAGAAGGAGAAGGAGAAGGAGAAGGAGAAGGAGAAGAAGAAAAAGAGGAGGTCGAAAAAAAGAAACGAAACCGCCGCAATTGGTTAAGAACGCCTCGCCGCCAGGAGCAGCTCTTCTCTCCTCCAACCCTTCGAACTCTCGTCATAAAAAGTCCAGAGTTGTTCGGCAAGAGCCTCCAAGTCGCGGGAGCTGAAAAGAGAAGACGAGGGGAGAGGGAACGAGAGAGGGGAATACGGATTGCAGTTTGCAATTCGCCAAACATGGTGGTTGGACCTCTCTCTTTCTCTCCCGCTTCCTCCATTTGCCACGCGCAACTGCCCGCAACAATCGAAGAGGCACACAACACCGTCTCCTCACACTCCTTGAAAATGGAAAAGAAGCGCGAGAAACAGGTTTAAAAAAAACGGGAAGAAATCAACTCACGGTTTTTTTTCCTTGGCGGCGGAGAAAGAAGAAGAAAAGTGATGAAGGCAACTGTTTTTTTTTTTTTTTTTACAACTCCAAGAGAGCAAAAGCAAAGCAGAAACAGTCTGCTCTCTCTATTTCTATGTCTATGTCGCTTTAACGCGAGGGGAAAGGCTAGAAAAAGGCTGCTGAGGGCTTCGGGGAAAAAAGAGCCCGGGAAGATGAAAGGAAACGGGGAGGAAAGAAAAAAAACGTCAATACTCGTCCTCGCTGCTGCTGCTACCGCTGCCGTTCCCTCCACCTCCACCTCCGCCTCCACCTCCACCAAACCCAGCCCTCTCCCCCACACCACCACCAGCACCAAACGCGGCCCTCCTCCTGACCTTCTCGAGGGCGGCGGCCTGCTCTGCCGGTCCCAGCTTCCTGAAGTCGAACACGCTCTTATCTCCAATATCCTCGGCCTCGGGCTGCGAGAGCTTTCCGAAGGCAAATGCCAGCGCGAAGGCCGATACCATCACGCTCCCCAGCCTCTCTAACGGAACGACAAACGCCTCTGAAACGCCCACCGAGGGCGCGAAAAGGTGGAACAGGCACAGAGAAGGGATCGCCAGGAAGAGCAGGGCCGCCTCAAGCTTGCCGAAGCAGATCCCTTCCTTGAAAGCGAGTCCCGTCGCAGCTGCGGCCGCGGGCCCTACAAGCCAGATAGAGCTCGGGTCGCTGGCGATGGCGGCGGCGATCGAAGAGGAAGTGGAGACGGAGATCGCCTCGGCGGCTGCGGCGGCGGCATTCGTCGAGGAGGAGGCGGCGTCTCCTCCTTCGGTCAGAACGCCGTGGCCCGCGGCGACCGCGACCGCGCCGACGCAGCCGAGCGCCCAGAGGAGCTGCAAAAAGCGTTTCAGAGGCGTGACGTAGACGTGAACCAGCGCCAGCGCCGCGCCGAGCCCGACGGCGGAGGCCACGGCGAGGGCGTCGACCGCCTGGGCCGGGAGAGGCGCCAGCGGGAAGGAAGAGGAAGCAGAGGAAGCGTCGAAGCCGCTCCCGGCGAGGCCGCCGGAGCCGAGCACGCAGAGCGCAAACGCGGCGGCCGAGACGCAGAGCGAGGCCCGGTAGGCCCGCACCTCCAGCACGTCTGCCTCCGTCAGCGTCCAAGCACCGTAGACGCCCTGGAAGGAGGTGCCGACGCCGCCGCGGGAGGGCTCGGTCTGGCCCAGGGCGCGCGGGGGTCGGGGGAGGCGGGGGAGGAGGTGGGGAGGGGAGCGGCGCGAGGAGGGGGGTCGGGTCGAGATCATCGTCGCCGGCGGCGGCGACGACGACGACAGTGACTTGAATGGAGGCGTCGCGGCGCGCAGGGAGAGCGCCGATGCTCGCGCCGACGCCTGCAGCGGCTTCCTTGCTCCGGAGCCGAGCGCCGCGCGCGGTTTCGAAGCGAAGGAGCGCATGGTCGAGAGCGGTAGCAAGAGGGGAAAAAGTGGGTGAGGTCAATCGAATTTCCCTCAAACGTCCCGAGAGAAAATGAAAAGAAAGCGCCTCTTCGTTGCATTTTTTTATCCTTTTTTCCTCGAAATTTTCAAAAATGCCTTCTCCCTCCATGTCTTCTCTCTTCCGCAGGCGCAAGCGGAAGCAGCTCGCTGCTCCAATCGAGCCCGCCACAGTTGCGGTCGTCGCAGATGCCTCCGTCGTCGTCACGACCAGCAGAGCGCCGGACGTGAAGCAGGTCGAGAACGCGGAGAAGGAAGCGCCGACGGCGACGGAAAGGCCGAGCGCGTCGATCAGCATCGAGCAACGGAGTCGAAACCGCCGACGCTCTTCAATGGCATGGGTTCTCTTCATCGCGTCCGTGCTGGTCGCGATCGTCGCGTTTTCGATAATCAAGCAGCAGCAGAGCCTGGGAGACGTCAACTTGTCTCGCCTTTTGAGGAGAAAGGCTTCATCGGAGCGTCCCAGCTTCGTCAAAGAGCGAGGTGGAATCGGCATTGAAACCATCGACGACGATGACGACGACGCAAGCGCTTCTTCGACCTCTTCGACCTCTTCGAGCTCTGCTGCCGACGAAGAGGAGCTCGCCGCCGAGGCCCGCAGGGCCGCCGAGAGCGCCACCGCTTCTTCCTCGGGCCCTTCTGGCTTTATCTCGCAGGAAGAGTGGGAGGAGGCCTTGATTGCAGTGGCAGCAGCAGAAGGCGACGATAACGACAACGACAACGACGACGAAACCTCCTCTTCTTCCTCTTCTTCTGCCCTCGCTTCCCTCGAGGCCCTCATCCGAGCCCGCGCCGGGGCGGCAGCCCGTGGAGCTTTACTCGCCGACGCTGCCTCCCTGTCCTGGCAGGGCGTCTCTCGAGAAATCATCCTCGAGACGCTCAAGAGGTGCCCGAGCTCCGTCGAAAGAGAGCCCGAGTTTTTCGAAGGAGGAGAGAATGAGGAAGAAGGAGACGAAGAAGACGAAACCTCCTCTTCTTCCGCTCCTTCTTCCACAAAATGCCCCCTCGCCTCCTCCTTACCGCGCTCCTACCCGGGAGAAGTCACGCCCCCGGGCTCCTTCTCGGCCCTCGGGTACGAAACGCTGCCCCTGCTGCAGTCGCTGATGGCATCGAACGGTTTCGACAAGAGGCACTACTCTTCGGCCGCCGCGGCGTTCTTCTCGAGGACTCCCGGGCACGTCAACGCGCTCCCTCGGAGGGTGACGGCTGCTGCCGTGGTCGCTACTGCCGGAGGAGGCGGGGAGGCGCCTCAGGCGGCGGCGAGGAATGCTGCCGAGGACAGCTCAGCGTCGTCGGCCGTCGTGAAAGTCGCCCCTCTCGTCGCGAGGTTCGCGGGCACCCCGAAGCTGCGAGGGGCCGTGGCCGGCGCTCTCTCGGTCCACCAGAGGTCGAGAACGAAAGACAACAAGGGTCGCAAAACCGGGGGCGGCGCTGCGGCAGCCAGGGCTGCGGCGGGCGCCGCGGCCGCCGTGCTCGAGAGGGCCGTCGTCCTAGGCGAGTCTCTTCCGGAAGCTGTCGCTTCCGCTTCTCGACTCGAGACGCTCTCCGACTTGGGTCGCTCTTACCTCTCGGAGGTGATTGGGGCATCGGAGAAGGAAGAATCTGCTGCTGCTCTTTCGGAGCTGCTCCTGAGGAACGCCGGCAAGGGCGACGGCGGCGAACAAGGGATCTTGCTCTCCGAGGAGTCTAAGTCTGATGAGCCCGAAAAAGACGAAGACTTGGGCTCCTGGGACTCGGCGCCGGTGGCCCTAAAGGGCGCCCTTGCCGCTTCTTTGCTCCACCCTGACGACTTCGCCGCCGCCGTCCGCGCCTCGATGCTCGCTGGGGGAGATGCGTCGGCGCGGGCGCACCTGGTGGGGGCGTTCCTTGGAGCGGCGACTTCGACGGAGACGGCGGCAACGACGGAGACGACGAAGTCGAAGCTCTCGTCGTCGAAATCAAAATCAAAATCGAAGAACTCGAAGCCTCCGCCGTCCGACTGGAGGCCGCGGGTGGAGAAGGCGGTGCAGGCCGACGCGATGATCCATTTGATATTACACCAGCGCGGCGAGAGGGTGCCCGTGGCGATGCCGGGGGAGCAGGTGCCCGGGGCGGAGTGAAAGGAGAGGGAAAAGAGGTTGTAAAAAAAAATGAAAAAACATTTTTTCTGTTTTTTTTCGCCTTGATTTTTTTTCTTTCGCTTCGATGGCTCCTTCGTCGTCGAAATCGAAGAGCTCCGCGCTCCTCGTGCTGCTGCTCTTCTGCGTTCTTCTGCTCGCGTCATGCGTCGAGGCACAATCAGCGACCGTCGCCGACCCGGAACCGGCGCAGAAGCCGCTCGTGCCTGACCTGGAGCTGGAGCTGCCTCCGAAGAGGAAGACGACGACGACAGAGCTAAAGAGCGACAACGAAGAGATCGAGCGAGCGCTGCCTTCTCCTTCTCCTTCGCTTTCAAAGGCCAAGCGCAGCGAAGGGGGCAAGGGCTTTGGCGGCGGCAACAGCAGCACCAGCGGTCGTCGCGCTGCTCCTGGCAGGCGCAAGAGGGATGACTTTGACTACTTTTTGTTTGTCCGGTGAGTTGAGAATTCCGAGGAGAGAAGAAGCTCCAATTTGGAGAAAACAGATGCACCTCAACTACCAAAAGGAAAAAAACTCAACCTTCACAAAACCTTTCTTCAACCTTCTGCCATCCGCCACAGCCAATACGACCCCGCCATCTGCGACTCCATGTCCTGTCGCAACTTCCCCAAGAGGCAGGACTTCACCATCCACGGCCTCTGGCCCGAGAGGCTCGACGGAAGCTGGCCGCAGTACTGCAACTCGTCGGACCGGTTTGATCCGGAGCGCGTCGAGGGCTTGCTGCCTCGGCTGCGGGAGCAGTGGCCGAGCTTCGGGATGGGCGCCGACGCGCAGTTCTGGGGCCACGAGTGGATGAGGCACGGGACCTGCGCCGGGAAAGGCGGGAAAGGAAGTGGAGCGAAGAAGAAGAGGAACGAGAGCGAGGTCGATCCCTCGAGCCTAGGGATCGACGAGGAGACTTATTTCGGCGCTGTCCTGGATTTGCACTCGAAATACCCTCTGCTCCCTGCCCTCGAGGCCGCCGGCATCGTGCCGGACGACGACAGGACCTACGAGAGGACAGAGGTCGTCGCGGCCTTACAGGCCAGCGCGAACGCGACGGGGAAGACGCGGGCGGCCGTTCACTGCGGCAGCGGCCGCCGCGGCTCCAACGAGCTCACCGAGGTGTGGCTCTGTTTGTCCAAAGAGAGGCTGGAGCCGTTCGACTGCCCAGAGAACGTGGCCGTGAGGAGGGTGGGGAAGGGAGGGGACACGGCGAAGGCGGCGGCGGCGAAGGGCGGAGGGTGCGAGACTCTGAAGCTGCCGAAGCTCAAGGCGAGGCCGCCGTCGTCGCAGAAGAAGAAGAACAGCAACAGCAACAACAGCAAAGCTGCTGCTTCTTCTTCTGTTCCCAAGGGTGGGTTTGGAGCTGCAGGGGACGCCGCCGTGACGCTCGTGGCGGAGAAGAGCCTTTGAGGAGAGGAGAAGAGAAGGAGAAAGAAGAAGAGAGACTTTCAAAAAAACTTTTTGTTTTAGCGACGAGAACACCTCGCTCGTCCCTTCCCTCGCGACGACGACGACGATGACGACGGCGCTATTCCGAAAACATCTCTCTTGTAACTAATTGTTTAAACTGCTAATCGTTGATTGGTTTGTTCTTTCTGAATTGCATAAAAAAGTAGCGAGTAGGGAGGGGCAGAGTTGTTGTTTTCGTAGTTCTTCTTTTTTTGTCTTTTTTATTTCTCTCGTGGGTGGAAGGGAAGGAGGAGGAGCCGCAGGTGCCTTTTCGGGGTCTCTCGTTGCGCGCTCACTCGTTTGTTGAATGGTGGGTTGGGGGAAAAGGGATCAAGTGAAAAGAAAGAAAGAAGAAGAAGGGAAGAGCTTCAGGGTGGGGGAAGTTAAAAAAAAACTGATGAAAATCTCTCTCTCTCTCGTTGTCTCTCCTTCTCTCTCTCTCGTGCGCGCTCGTTGTCTCTCTCTCGAACTCTCTAACTCTCTAAAAACAGAACAAACTGAATAGGCAAGAAAGCGGGGGAAATAGCGCTCTCTTCAGAATTTCACGGAAATTTTTTGATGGAAAAAAAGCTGAGCTGAGTTTTTTGTTTGTTTGTTTTCTCTCTTTTCTTTCCGCTGCTGCTGCTGCTGCTGCTGTTTAGACAGAAGCGGCAGGAGGGAGGGCCACGGCTGCAACGCCAGCAGCAGCAGCAGCAGTGGCAACAGCGGCAGCGGCAGCGGCGCGCTTCTTGTGCGCGGGCTCAAAATCCTCGAGCCTTCCGCCGCCGCCGCCGCCGCTGCCCTCCCCCTCCGCTGCTTCCTCCTCGCCAAAGCCGCTGCCTTCGCCGCTCCCTTCCTCGCCGTTAGCGCTGGCGTGCTCCCTCTTCGGCGGCACGGGCGTCGTCGGCGGGGCCGCAGCAGGCGCAGTGGTGCCGTTTTGCAGCGGCGTAGGGGGCCTTCCAAGACCTCCTCCCTGCGGCTGCTGTCGTTGTTGCGTCGGCGAAGCAGCTTCCGCGGCAGCAGCGGCGGCGGCGGCCTCGGCGGCAGCGAGCGCGGCAGACAGAGCGGCAGCGCGCTCCTTCTGCGCCTCCGTCGGTTGCGTCCCCCCGTCCGAGGGAGCAGCAGCGGCCACGGCGGCCGCGGCAGCCGCCTCGCGGAGGGCAGCCAGCCCGGCAGAGGCCGCTCTGGCGGCGGCGGCGGCCCCGTCGGCCCTCGCGTCTGCCTCGGCTTTCGCCTTTGCCAAAAAGCTGACCTCTGTCCGGGCAGCCGCGGCGGCCTCCTCTGCCCCGGCGGCGCGGCCCCTGGCCTCTCCCTCGGCCCTGGCGGCGTCGATGATGCGCTGCTGGTGCTGGTGCTGCTGCCGGTTTTGGTTCCTGGCGATGGCGGTCAGGTCTCCGGTACTCGCTTGGCGCTCTGCCGCGGCGGCAGAGCTATTGCGCGGAGGGAGAAAAGCCCGGGCTGCGGCCTTTCTCGAGGAGGAGGCCAGCGCCGCGGCGGCAGCAGCGGACGCGGCGGCGGCTTTCGCAGCGGCAGCTGCGCGAGGGGAAGAGGCGCCGTCGTCGGCGTCGTCCTCATCCTCCTCGGAGTTGTCGTCGTCGTGAGGGCGCGCGGCGGCGGCGGCGGCGGCGGCGTTGGCCGCGAGGAGCTGATTGCTCGACGCCACGCGCGCGAGAGGCGGCTTCGACGCGGCGGCCGCCGCGACGGCGGCGGCGGCGGTTCCGGGAGCGAGCTGCAGCGTGATCGCTGTCGTCTTCTGCGCGGGGCTCGACGACGCCGCGGCGAGCAGGGCGTCGAAGAGCTCGGAGGAGCTCCTGGCCGGCATCGTCGCCGTCGCCGCCGTCGCGGCCGCGGCGGGGGCGGGGCCGGCGGCGGCAGTGGCACCGGCAGCGGCAGCGAGGGGCGCGCCCCCGGTGGGGGTCGTTCCAGCGTTCGCGACGCCTCTCCCCGCCGAGCCGCTGGTGCCGCTCGCGGTGGCCCTCGCCGGAATAGGAGGAGCGGCAGCGGCAGCAGCAGCAGCAGCAGCATTGTTGTTGTTATTCGGGTTTCTCGGCGGAGAAACGACGGGAGGCGTTGTCACTCCCGGGGGAGCTCCTGTCGCCGTCGCCGCCGCGGTGGAAGCAGGCGCCGAAGGGGGAGCTCCTGCCGGAGGAGGAGGATCCTGAGGGGCAGGCGCGGCGGAGGGCTCCGCAGCGGGTCCAGAGCCGCCGCCGCCGCCGCTGCCAGAGGCGCCCTCGCCTCCTCCTCCTCCTCCTCCTGCTCCTGCTCCTCCTCCGTTTTCTTTCCCGTCACCGGCCTTTTTCTCGACCCCACCTCCTCCGCCGCCGCCTGCATCTTTTTTACCTCCCCCTCCCCCTCCCCCTCTCCCAAACCCGCCGTAGCACTCGCAGCAGCAGCACGCGTCCTCCCCGACCGTCACCAACTGGTCCGTGCCTCCCGTCTTCGCGTCCACGACCTCGATGTCGACCAGGCAGGGGCACAGGCCGAGCAGCTCGAGATCGGTTCGGACCACGGTCGCGAGGTAATTGTCGTCGCCGCCGTACCGGTTGCGGTCGAGGCTGGTGGCGTAGCGCTTTCCCTTTCCGTCGGAAACCGTCGCCTTCCTCCTGGAGTCGTCGCCTCCTGCTGCACCTCCCCCGGTGATGACGCACCCGAGGAGGATGTTGGAGGTGGTGACGGAGGTCGGTGGGAGGTGCGAGGCCTTGTGGGCGGGCGCGGCGGCGGCGACGGCGGCGGCGAGGCCCGCCGAGGCGTTGCGGCCCGTCGGCCTGTCGTTGTAGCTCGTGTGCGGCTTCTTCTCGCTGTTTTTCGCGCAGAAGCTCTCTCCCCCGCCGCCTCCTCCGCCGCCGCCTCCGCCGTGGGGCATCTCGACCACCTTGGTCTTGCGCGCCTGCGTTGCGAGCGTCGCCATCGCGTTGGGGCAGCCGCCCGGGCGAGCCCTCTCCGCCGCGGTCAGGGCCACGAGCAGCTGCAGGAAAGCTGCGGTCACCGACGGCGCCGGCTCGGTCTCCAAGGGCAGAGGAGTCGCCGACTGAGGGCCCAGGGTGGCGACGGCGCGGGCGTCGTAGTGCTGCCAGCGGAAGTGCGCCTTGTAGCTGTGGTTGTTGTTGTTGTTGTTGTTTTTAGTGCGGAAGGAAGGGTGAGTGAAAGAGAAAGAGAGGAAGAAAGAAAGAGAGAGAGGGAAAAGATAGAAAAAAGAGCGCTTTGCGTCGAGAAAAACGAAGGAAGAAAAAATCCACGCGCGAGAGGCGCTGCTTGATTGGAGAAAGGAAAAAAGTTCCGAAACTTCGAAAGCGTCCCGGCGAGCTCCGTGGAGCTCGCAACGACCCCAAACTAGCCCCACTCGATAGCAAAAACCAAAACAGAAAGACTCACAGGAGCTGGTTGTTCGTCGGGCGGGTACGACCGGGCTTCCCGCCTCCGACATTCGCCGCTCCTCCTCCGGCGCCGGTCGTCGCCGTCGCAGCGGCAGCGCCGCCGCCCGAGCCCGACGAGTTGCGTCGCTCTCCGATGTCGCCGAGCCCCGAGCTGTAGGAGCTGGGCCTCGACAGCGTTCTCTGCGGTCTGGTGCGTACGGGCGCGTCCGATCCTGGTGTCGCGGCGACGTCCGGGAGCGAGGGCGGGCGGGAGAGCGCTGTATTTTTTTTAGGGGAAGAGAGAGAGAGAAAGGGAGGTGACATTGGAAGAGATGAGCGATCGACGGACGATGAAAAAAGAAGAAGGGGAAAAAAGCTCCCCCCCGCGCGGAGGTCACACAGGCTTTTTTGGATTCCTCCCCCACGCCACAGACACGGAGCACATCAATCGCGGAGCCAAGGGCCAATCGGATCGCGGCGAAACGTAGCGTTTGGGTCGCGGCGACACGCAGGAAAACGATCAAGGAAGAAAAAAAACGTACGCTGCTGCTGCTGCCTCGGGCGGGCCGGCGGAGAGTCGTGCGCCGCTGCTGCTGCCGCTGCCGCGGGCTCGTCGACAAAAGGCAGGACTTCGTCGGCCATGCGCGCGCGCTGCGGCTTCCTCTTGCGGCCGCGATGGCGCTCGCTGGCCTGCTCTCCTCCAGCGCCTGAGCTCAGGTCGCCATAGGAGGAGGAGAGCCTCATCGAGGGCGGTGTCGGAAAGGAAGGAGTCTCTCTCTCTCTCTCTCTCGAATGGAAGAAGAGGAAAAAGAGAAAGAAAAAAATGAAAAAAATGAAAAAAATCTCGACGCACTCGAGTCGAGGGCGTTGCTTTTTTTTGTCTCTCTCTCTCTCTTTCTCCTTCTTTCTCACTCTCACTCGCGCCCTCTCTTCCCCTTCCGTTTCCCCCAATTTCTGAAAAGTTCTAAAATTCGTGTTGTTGTTGGTCTTGGTGTTGCATTCGTGTCGGGAAAGAAGAAAAAGAAAAGTGCTGGTGATCATGAAACAAAAAGGAAACTGAAAACTCTCTCTCTTCTTCTTCTTCAAGACCTCCCCGCTCCCGCTCCCCCGGCGCCGCGCAGCCTGATCCTGATCCGCGGGCCCTGCTGCTGCTGCCCTTGCTGCTGCTGCTGCTGCTGCTGCTGCTGCTGCTGCTGCTGCTGCTGCTGCTGCTGCTGCTGCTGCTGCTGCTGCTGCTGCTGAGGCGGCGGAGGAGGAGGCGGAAGCACCGGAGACGAAGGAACAGCGGCGCTCGGGAGCAGCAG
>Ga0114918_10006202_pt1 | contig 10142 bp, 9 predicted proteins | sample LantaG_FD_87015 | JGI IMG/M metagenome (GOLD analysis project Ga0114918, IMG submission 87015) | Deep subsurface microbial communities from Baltic Sea to uncover new lineages of life (NeLLi) - Landsort_02402 metaG | ecosystem: Environmental > Aquatic > Marine > Oceanic > Sediment | place: Baltic...
ATATAATCTGATCATCCCTGGGGTTCACGCCTTGTATTATGCCAAATATTCCCTTCTCCGGGTTGACAGCACGTATCACACCATCTTTTTTCCTTAAGTACGCTATATCGTCCCCAACTATGCTTTCCCCTTTTATCATGGAAGTAGAGGTCTTTCCGCAGAGTGAGGGGAAGGCTCCTGTAAAATACGTTATCCTGCCATTCGGACCATGCACGCCCAGGATAAACATATGCTCGGTGAGCCACCCTTCTCTTGACGCTCTGTTTATTGCTGGACGCATTGCTAACTTCTTAAGCCCTATCGTATTGCCCCCGTACTGGGTGTTCACACTATATACCGTTTCATCCTCAAGGTCAATGTACACCCTCCGTTTATCGATATTTTTGGAGGTCATTCTGTCATCCAGCTCTCCCGCTGAATGCACGAACTTAAAAAACCGTGCAGCTTCACCCAATCTTACAAACACCTCATACCCCGGTCTGTACAGCAGGTCCTCCGAATGGGCTACATAGCCGGAATCGGTGAGCTGAACAGCGGGTATTGAGAATTCAGAATTGAGAGGCCCCAAACAGAAGAATCGCACGAACAATTGGTGTCCTCGCATGATATCTTTCAGAATATCACGGATTTCGTTGAGCCCCTCCGCGCTATTCATTGCATTTATGTCAGAGCCTAAATTAACACTCTCGGGCAGAAGGAACTTGGTATTCCTTTTATCCCTCGCTTGATCGTGATAGCCGTCGAAATGAACCGTATGCCCATCCAAAGCAAGTTCTTTCTCTTCTCCAGCTCTTAGCGCTTCTTGCTTGACATACTGAATATCTTCCGGCGAATCCGTGCAGGCAAACACTTTATCAGGATTGCAAAGCTCGACGTACTTAGCAATAAATTGATGCAGTGCAGGGTTATCTATCTTCATAAGTTTCTGACTGTTCTCCTCATCCAATACCTCTTTTAACGTGTTCATTATTCTTTTATCCTCCATTGTTCACCCATTCTTTACTGCTCCTCTTTCGCTTTCATAGCAAGCAATAAACCAAAAGGAATAAGAAGATAGCTATTTATATGCTTTTCAATATTTATTTTTTTACATTTGACAAAAATGAAGCTGAAAAATAAGGACAAATGTATCCTCCGGGCACTGCTGGAGAACGGGAGGCTTTCGTATTCCGGGCTGGGTAGAAGGTGCGGGATAAGCCGGCAAATAGCCTTTGAACATGTGAAGAAGCTGTCAGAGGCGGGCGTAGTAAAGGGCTTTTCGGTATGTTTGGATGCGGAAAAGCTTGGGTTCTCGTTCCGGGCGTATGTGTTGCTTATTGCGAAACCAGAGGGGAAATTGAGAGATGAGCTCAAGGAGTTCTTGCGGAAGAGTGAACATGTAAGGAGGATCCAACTCCTCTTCGGCAGCTTTGATTTCTTCCTGGAGCTTATGTTCAGGGATAAGGATGAGATGACGGAATTCTTAAGGGAGATGCAGTCTTTTGGCGCTGTCGAGCGGACGGAAACATTCATAGTGTATCAAACGATAAAAGATAAACCAGAAGACCCTTTTTTAGGGTGTTTGAGCGGATGAAGATAGCATTAGCAACCGGAAGGAAAGCAGAGGGCATGGTTAAGGACGCTGTGAGAACTGCGAATGTGCCTCATATAACCTGCGAAGTGCTGACGCAGGACTTAAACATTGCAGCTTTTTCCACGCCCAAATCGCTGAGGAGAGCACTTGATAAAAGTCCCCAAAAATTGGACGACGACCTCATTTTAGTTTCAGGATTTTGCAAAGCGGATTTCAGTGATTTGGAAAACGAGATAGCCACTCCAATCAGGTTGGGGCCACGACATGCATACGACATCGGAGAGGCATTGCAATTTGCAGAAGAAGTAGAGTTCTCGCCGCATGTGCCGGCTGATGTGTTTTTGGCTGAGAAGCGAAAAGAGAATGCGAAGCAACAGCTTGACGAGTTAGAAAGCAGAGCGAAGGAGACGTTCTCCGTAAAAGGTGTGAAAATAGGCGGTGGATCACGGATGAAGGTCTGCGCAGAACTCGTGGATGCAACGTTGATGACCGAGGATGAAATACGGCGAATGATAGAGCACTACCTGAAAAGCGGTGCGGACATTCTGGATATAGGGGTTCATATCGGTGCGCAGCCCGATGAGGTTGAAAAAACAGTAGAAACAGCTTTGTCGTTCGCACCAGATGTGCCTATTTCTATTGATACCTTGGATGTAGACCTCATACGCACAGGCATAGAAAACAGTGTTGATATGGTGCTCAGCTTGAATAAAGATAATATTCCTGAAGTGGGTGACGCGATAGCGAAGAATGATATAGCAGCAGTCGTAATTCCCGATAGTGCGGGTACAGACGAAACCAACGAGAGTTTGGCGGCAAACCTAAAAATGGCTGAGGAGCAGGGTATAAAGCGAATAATTGCAGACCCCGTCTTAAACTCCATTGGATACGGAATCGCAGAATCATTATACAACTATTATCTTTTCCGATTGCAAGATAGGAGCACACCCCTCTTCTTTGGCGTTGGAAACGTCACAGAGCTTATGGATGCCGATTCGGTAGGCATAAACGCAACCTTAGCAGGCATCGCCTCTGAACTAAGTGCGGATATCCTTTTCACTCTGGAATGCAGTGCTAAAACGCGAGGAAGTGTAAGAGAGCTGCGGGTAGCATCGGAGATGATGATGCTGTCGAAGGCACGCAAGAGCGCGCCGAAGGATGTTGGATTCAACCTTTTGATGTTAAAGGAAAAGAGAAGTAAGCCGGTCATGCGAATTCGAGATGAAGGGCTTATCGTTGCGAAAAGGAACGAAAAGTGGCAGCTTGATCCCAAAGGATGCTTTAGAATCGGCATTTGTGATGTTGACGGGGATGGCTGGAGCGAAAAGAAAATATTTGCGAAGCATTCGCCTACCGGGAAACAGATAACAGGGCGGAGTGCGCAGGAGATAATGGATACAATCCTGCGATTGAATCTGGTTTCACGGCTTGAGCACGTTTCTTATCTAAGCGTAGAGTTAACAAAAGCTGAACTCGCACTGCGATTGAATCGAAGTTACGAACAGGATGAGACGCTATTTTAAGATCGGATGAACGTACAATGGAAATATACACTTCTCTATTTCCATTAAAAATAGAAGCATGAATACGGGAAGTTCTCAAAAAATAGTTCTACGGAATGTTCTGGAGATGATATATATAATTATAAAATAGACGAGGCTTTTTTGAATTACAACTAAAAGAAAAGAGGATGCTGCGGGAAAATGAACCACACAAAGGATATTGTATCCGGTTGGCTTGAGCTTTCCGGGTTGCCGAAGTTCACAACAACTATGCTCCCATTCCTCTTAGGAGCGGTCTTAGCATGGGCTGACGGGTACCCTTTCGATGGCACGGTATTCGCAATCTCGCTGCTTGCGGTCTTTCTGCTGACGGATTTCTGCTTCGTGCTCAATGCGAGCAGTATATACGCGGATTTAAAGCAAAAAGGGATTGACTTTGGTGATGTAAAGGGAATGAGCACGCTTCATAATACCGCGGTCAGCGGGCGATTTAACGCATTTGCGAAAGGGCTTATAACTGTGAAGCAGGCGAACATCGGTGCTTATTTATGCGCATTGGCTGCTTTACCACTCGGCGTGCTGTTACATTTTTATTTCAAGACCGGGGGTCTGACCTTGCTACTCGGTCTCCTTGGCATATTCATCCCCTACTCTTACTCAAGGGGACCACGGTTCTCTTACCATGGCCTGGGTGAACTAACACTAACCGCAGGAGTAGGATGGCTGACTGTGTTCAGCGGTTACTATTTGCAAGCAGGCCAGGTGAGCTGGCTCCCCACGATTGTTGCCCTTCCGTGGGTGATAGATGTATTCAAGCTGAAATTAACGAGAGAAATCCCTGATTTCGAGTGTGACAGCGTGATAAAACGCAGAAATCTGGCAGTTCGATTGGGTAAGACCACGACTGCCAGCCTTTATCTACCGCTGACCATTTGTTCATGGCTCGCATTTATCCCACTTCTGTTCCTTGGCATTGGCATCCCGTACGTTCTCTTCGTGCTGTTAGCCCTTCCGATGTTCTTCACTGCAAAGAGTTTGCTTTTAATTCGACCGTTTAAAAGAAGTTTAATCGAAAATAGGGACGAAGAGAAAATCAAGGAAGGAATCAGTGCGATAACTAAAAATGCCTTCACGGGCATGATACTGATTCCTGTTGCACTCATCGTGATTTTTTGTCTTACAATGGTGCTGTAGCCTTTGCTTTTGTAACCCTCCTTCCAAACCGTTAAATTTTTTGTATCCTTAAACTTATGAAAGAGCTTGTCCTATGATCGCTCGGTAGAAGGATAAAGCTGAGTACGTCTTTTGAATGAGTCATTATGCATTGGTGCATCTAAATAAGATTTACGAAACACGTTCAATCTCTTCCTTAGCCCAGAGAAGCAAATCAGAGCTTATCCTGAAGTCACTTCTTGCAAGTTTATTCGGCACTTCCGTCACCTTCTCTCTTTTCAGCTTTTTCTTTTTCACCGCTGCGACCAGCAGACCGATTAACCCTATGAATCGCAATCCCTTAGATTCCGCGAACTTTCTGGCATTTGCATCATCGAGTACCAGTCTGTCCTCACGTCTCGCCGCAAGTAAAAGGCTACCTTCACCTAATCCCAATCCATATCTCCTTAACTTACTTGCGTCACCTTCATAATTTATTACCGCTATCCATTCATCCATTGCGGTATTCAAGACCGCTGTTTCAGGGAAATCGGCTATGAGAACCTCCTCTCTGACAACTGTGGTGATGGATATTTTTCCAAAAATATCTTTGAGTATACCCAGTTCGCTTATCTTTGCTAAAGCAATCAGCGTGGAGGAATCAACGAATATGCGCATTCTTGAGCCAGCCTTCAGCTTCTCTTTCATCCATTTTGCTCTCTTCTATGCCCTGTCTAAAGTAAGGTACCCCCCTTTCTGCTAAATATCTTGCCATCTGTTGTATCGAAACCCCAGCGAACTCTGCCGCCCTGGACAATGAAAACTCCTCTTCAACATATTTCTCTAAGGCAATTCTCATTCGTAAACTCTTCACTCCTTCCTCTACCGCCATTCTTATAACCTCGGAACTGGATGAATGAAGTATCTGCGAAAGCTCCTCCATTATCTTTAATTCTTTTTCTCCTACTTTTACTTCCACGCTTCCCATGATAGTACATTGTTGTAAAAATGTATTAACCTTTCCACTTTGTCCCTTGCACCCTCATAATATCTCAGAAACAACATTCTGTGCGGATTTTACCATTATCTGAATCTCTTCATATACCTTCGTTCCACAAACTTCTTTATTCTGTACGCAAAAACCTTAAACGTTATTTTACTGGAATATGCCACCGCTTTATCATCACCGAGCGATATAAAAGCTCTCGGGTTCTGCATTGTATTCTTTGGTTTATATTCCCACAATTTTCGCCCTTTTATCGTGCTCTGTACATTCGCTGCGGCTACTTTACCCTGTTTTTCCGCCTCCTCGACATTCTGACCGGAACGAACACCGGCACGTTCGAAGTATGCCGTATCCCCAACTGCAAATACATCATCCATGCCTTCTACACGGAGATAAGGATCCACCTTTAGCCAGCCTTTCAGCTTTGGAACATCGAGCTTCTCCAGGAGGCTGTTTGGTTTTACTCCAGCCGTCCAGATAATAATATCGTATGTGAGTTTCCTTCCATCTTCGAATAGTATTTCGTGCGCGATTACTTCTTGCACCGCGGTTTCAGTCATTATCTTAACACCGCGAGCAGAAAGGAATTTTGCAACGTAGTTCGCTACGCTTTCGTGAGGAAACGCAGGTAATATCCGCGGCATCATCTCAACAAGATATATGCTTGCGATTGCTCCCGTGGCTGCGAAATAATCAACCAATTCGCCGGCTACTTCCACGCCGGTCAAGCCGGCACCTATAACCAGAATGCTAAGTTCCTTTGAGTAATCGAGTTTATCAAGTGCATTTTTTGTCCCCCTCGCAGCTCCCATAGTATTAACAGAATATGATCGCTTCTCAGCTCCGGGAATGCCAAAAAAAGTCTGTTCCGTACCGAGGGACAGCACGAGAAAATCGTACGGTATAGCCCTTACCTTGTCTTCGGCTTTGGATTTGGATTTGTCCTTGATCTTCACCTCTTTATTCCGAAAATCAATATTTACAACCTCCGCATGGATGAATTCCGCACCTATTTTCGTTGCGAATTTATTTAAACCGCCGGATATATCTTCAGGCGTAACTTTCCCGCTTAATAACTCAGGATACGAAGGCAGGTAACCAAATCGTGTTCTGCGGTCAATCATAATGATCTCGAGTTCTTTCGCCTGTTTTCGTAGCGTGCGTGCGACTTCCACGCCGCCAAATCCGCAGCCCAGCACAACAACCTTCATAGTAAAACAATATCAACGCCCAACTATCTATAATTTAATGTAAAAAACTCCGTTTCCAATAAATTTGTAGCACCGCATGAGCATGACCATCGAAGAGGATATCAAAAGCATAGAGGACGAAATAAGGAAAACATCTTACAACAAGGCGACAATGCATCACATTGGGCGGCTCAAAGCGAAACTCGCCAGACTGAAGGAGGACCTGCAGAAACGTGCAACCGCAAAATCCGCGGGTAAGGGCGAAGGATATGCGGTAAAAAAATCGGGTGATGCTACTGTCGTAATGGTGGGGTTTCCATCAGTCGGAAAATCCACGCTGCTCAACTGCCTTACTGGCACCGCTGCTGAGGTTGCGGACTATGATTTCACTACGCTCGAGGTGATCCCGGGTACGCTCCTCTACAAAGGTGCACGGATGCAATTTCTTGATCTTCCAGGTCTTATCTCGGGTGCTGCGGCGGGACGGGGTCGCGGCAAAGTGGTGTTATCGGTAATGCGAAACGCGGACCTCATTCTTATCATCGTAGATGTCTTTCATCCGCAGCAGTACGATATATTGGCGAAGGAGTTATACGATGCTGGCATCCGAGTTAATACCAAACCTCCGGTGGTTGTCATTCATAAAGCAAGTAGAGGCGGAATCACAGTAAACAGCACCGTTGATCTCGAACTTGATGATAGAATGATCAAAGCGGTATTAGCAGAATACAAAATACACAACGCTGAGGTTCTTATACGGGAACGCATCACCCTCGACGACCTTATTGATGTGGTTATTGGAAACCGTAACTACATCCGTGCACTCACGGTCTTAAACAAGATAGATTTAGCTAATTCTGAGCAGCTCCGAGCACTCGTGGAGCGATTCCCCGACGCCGTGGCAATCTCGGCAGCCGTCGGCATAAACCTTGAAGCACTGAGAGAAAGGGTGTATAACGAACTCAGATTCATATGCATATACATGAAGCCGCAGGGTGGATCAGCAGATACGGAGAATCCACTGGTTATAAAACGAGATTCTACGATGGCTGACGTCTGTTCTACAATTCATCGTGATTTCGTTGAGAAGTTCCGATATGCACGTATCTGGGGCAAGTCCGTGAAGTACGGTGGCCAGCGTGTCGGTCTTTTGCATGTGCTTGCAGACGGAGATGTGGTGAGCATCGTGACGCGGAGATAAAACCGCACTGCTTATAAACAACCTCAGGCAATGTTTAAGCATGGTAATAAAAGTTGCGGTAGCTGGAGCAAAGGGGAGAATGGGCTATCAAGTAGTGAGTGACATTTTAGAAGACGATGATCATGAATTGGTAGCGGTTTTCGACCTCCATGGTGTAGGAGAAGAGCTAACGCAGGGAATAAAAATAAACAGTCCTGATGAGATGGAAAATGTGTTAAAAGAGGTTAAACCTCATGTGCTCGTGGAGTTTACCAACGCTGCGGCAGCAGTCGAGAACGTTAAAGTCGCCGCTCGTAATAACGTAAAGCTCGTGGTTGGCACCACAGGTTTTTCAGCATCGCAGTTCAAGGAGCTGGAAGACGCTATAACTGGCCACGTTCCCGCTATTATATCTCCTAACTTCTCCATCGGTGTGAACATCTTTTGGAAATTGATCGCAGAAGCTGCAAGACAACTACAGGCATATCAGTATCACATGGAGATTGTGGAGATGCACCACTCACATAAAAAGGATGCGCCGAGTGGGACGGCAGTTAAAGCCGCTGAAATTTTATCTGATTATCTCACGAAAGGTGCGAGTAAATTCGTTTATGGCAGACAGGGCATAACAGGCGAGCGAACGGATGAGGAGATTGGAATACATGCAGTGCGCGCTGGTGAGATCGTTGGTGAGCATACCGTGTTATATGCAGGCAAAGGAGAACGCCTGGAGATAACACACCGTGCGCAGAGCCGAGAAGCCTTCTCTCAAGGCGCAATGAAAGCCATTGAATGGATTAGCAGGAAAGAGAGAAGTAGGATATATTCAATGGACGAGATGTTGAAGGAACTGGAACATGGATAGGATAGAGGTGAGATAGAATCACACTAAAAGATTTGTCGTTCGTTGCGTTTAGCAAATAGGGAAGAACAAAAAATGAGAGGAAGTAAAAAGATAAAGGATTTAAAGGCAGGCAGCTCCGTGGATTCCACGTTTCTCGTGATGGAGAAGGAGTTAAGGGAATTCATCTCGAAAGAAGGTTACTATCTCCAGGTGAAATTGGGTGATAGCACGGGCAGTATATGGGCGAGGTGCTGGGAGAAAGCAGAGGCAGTGGCATCTCTGTTCGAATCAGGAGACATCGTTCGTATAGAGGGCGTGGTGGAATCATTTAAAGGTCGCTTACAGTTAATCTTCGGGCCAGACCGGATTGAACGGCGCACTGAAACATACGACATCGCGGAATTTTTGCAAACGACATCGAAAGATATAGACTTTCTGTTCGATGAAATAGTAAAAACAGCAGAGAGTATGGAGAATAATCATTTACAGCGCGTGGTCTTTTCGTTCCTCAACGACCCCCAGTTTGTAAATTCCTTTAAAAAAGCACCAGCCGCTAAAATACACCATCATAATTATATCGGCGGATTGATAGAGCATACCCAGTCGGTTATGGTGGTATGCGAAACCATCTCTAAGCTCTACCCCGAACTTGACCGGGATTTGTTGCTTGCCGGTGCCCTCCTGCACGACGTAGGGAAAACAGCAGCGTATGAATATACATTCCGGATAGACGTAACAGAAGAAGGAGGACTTGTAGACCACATCGTGCTGGGCTATCGAATGGTGGAAGATAAAATAAAAGTGATAAACGGTTTCCCTGAGGATCTCAGGCTTAGATTGCTGCACCTCATCTTGAGCCATCATAAGTACAGTGAATGGGGCTCCCCGGTGAAGCCGTTGTTTGCAGAAGCTGAGGCGTTATGTTATGCTGATATGCTTGACTCTCAACTCAAGGAATTCCTGCAGATACAGAAGCATGAAGAAGCAAAAGGCAAAGAGGGGGTATGGGGGGATTTTAGCAGAGTATTAGACCGTTTCGTCTATCTGGGTAGGGATAAGGGGAAAACTCGATCTAAATCAAAAAAATGAACAAAGCTAATAATTCTGATGGTAGTATCTTAAAGCTGATAAAACTGCCTGATTTATTCTCCATACTCAATGCGTTATTCGGCTTCACGGCGATATTATTCGTGCTCGGTGGCACAAGCGTAACTGAAAAGGCACTTAAAGATGCGCTTATATTGATCTTACTCGCGGTAGTTGCCGATGGATTAGACGGTATAGTAGCGAGAAATGTAGAAAGCTCTCCATTAGGCAAATACCTTGATTCTCTTGCTGATATGCTCTCTTTTGGTGTCGCACCGGCGATTGTTATCTATGTAGCCAGTAAGAACTATTTCGCGATTCCTGCTATGTATATTAATGTTGTACTGGCATTCTGCGGCGCGTATGTAATAAGCGGGATGCTTAGGCTTGCACGGTTCAACGCTAAAGAAAGCAGGTTTTCTTTTAGCACAGGTTTTCTTTTGGAAAAAGAAAAAGCGTATTTTGAAGGATTTCCAATTACCGGCAGTGCGACTTTTTTAGCTTCGTTCATGCTCCTGCTCATCGAGTTGCAGCTTCCACCTTATTCAAGCGCTTCCATTCTGATTGCTTTGATGGGTATGCTATGCATTTTAATGATCAGCAGAATAA
>Ga0114918_10006203_pt1 | contig 10142 bp, 10 predicted proteins | sample LantaG_FD_87015 | JGI IMG/M metagenome (GOLD analysis project Ga0114918, IMG submission 87015) | Deep subsurface microbial communities from Baltic Sea to uncover new lineages of life (NeLLi) - Landsort_02402 metaG | ecosystem: Environmental > Aquatic > Marine > Oceanic > Sediment | place...
CCTTTCCGCCGCCGCCGCCGCCGCCGCCGCAGGAGGAGCAGCGGCAGGTGCCGATCGTCCTCCTCCTCCTCCTCCTCCTCCTCCTCCTCCTCCTCCTCCTCGTTGTTGCGGCTTCCTCGCCCCGCTCGCTGCTGCCGCGCGCTGCTCGAACCCGGGCGGCGGCTCGTCGTCATCGTCGCCGTCGCCGCCGCCGCCGCCGTTGGTGAAGGTGCGCGCGGCGGCGGCAGAGGCGCGCAGCGGGGTCCGCGGCGCGGGCCTTCTCGGGTCGCCGCCGTTGCCGCGCGCCGAGGGGCGCGCCGGCGAAGGGTAGGACGGGGAGCCGCCGCCGTTGGCCGCGGGAGGCCCCCCCGCGCCGCGGCGAGCCGCCGCTTGCTGCTGAGGCTGCCGTTGCTGCTGCTGCTGCTGCTGCTGCTGCTGCTGTTGCTGCTCGTAGCGCGGGCGCACAGGGATCGCGACGGCAGGAGCAGCGGGAGCAAAGGCGGCGGCGGCGGCGGCGGAGGGCACCTCCAAGTGAGAGAGCACCGAGGACGCCGCGGCGACCGCCGTCTCGCGCCCGCCTCCGGCTCCGCCTTCGGCCGCCAGAAACAGCGCGTCGAAGGAGAGTCTGTCCGGCAGGCGCAGGGGGGTCCCCTCCGCGCTGTCGCCTCGCGGGTGCTGCCCCGCGGCTCGGTGCTGCTGCTGCTGCTGCTGGGGCGTCGAGCGGGGCTGCTGTTGGTTCGGGGCGCCGCCGATGCCGGCGAGCGAAAACGCGGCGCGCGGCTGCGGCGGGCCCCGGGGCTCTCGGTGCTCTCTCCTTTCGCCGCCGCCTCCCTCGTGGTGGTGGAAGGGAGGCGTCGCGCCGCCGCCTGGACCACCTTCCCTTCGCAAGAGAGAGGGCACGCGAGGCGAGTGAGGGCCCGCAACGCCTCCTCCTCCGCCAAAACCTCCAAAAGCGCCGCCGCCGTCGCCGCCGCCGCCGACTCCAGCTCGCGCGTCCTGGTCCCCAAAGCTCCCCTGCCGCCTCTGGTGCTGGTGGGGCTGCTGCCCCCCTCCCCCTCCTCCCCCTCCGGAGAACCCGCCGAACGCGCCAAAGGCGGAGGTCGGGCCAGGGAGGTAGCCGCTGCTGAACCCCTGAGGGGAAGAGGAAGAAGAAGTGCTCGGGATCGAGACTGCGGGGACGTCGCCCGGGCGGCGCGGCAGCGCGAGCGAGATGTCGATCTCGTTCGGGGCCGGGCCCGAGCGGCGCATGGCTCCAAAGGCCGCCGCGTGCTGCTGCATTTGCATATGCTGCTGCTGCTGGCTGTGGAAGAGGCTTTGCTGCTGGCCATAGTGCGAGTGAGACGGATACGAGGAAGAAGCGGAAGAAGGAGAGGGCCCCGAAGACGGTTCCGCCCCCAGCGAGGGGAAGTCCGCCTCCCTCGGCGGCGGCGGCGGCGGCGGCGGCGGCGCCGAGAAGGCCCCGCCCGGTCCCATCCTCCTCGGGCCGGGCAGGCCCGCGTAGATCCCGACGCCGCCGCCGCCTCCTCCGCCGAGCGAGAGGGGCCCTCCTCCTCCGATGAGGCCGTGAGAGAGATGAGAAGCACCGGAAGAAGAAGCACCGGGATTCGCCGGCGGAGGGGAGGGAAGCGCTCCGGGCAGGCCGGCTCCTCCCCACGCCGCGCCGGGGGCGTCTTCAGCTGCTGTTGCTCCCGCTCCAGCTCCGGAAGAGGAAGCACTAGCTGCTGCTGCTGCTGCGTTGGCAGCAGCGGCGGCGGCGGCAGCGGCCGTGGCGGCGGCGGCCGCCTCGGCCACGGCCGCCGTCGCCGCCACGCCGCCGTTGCCAAAGGGGCTGCTCTCGTAATGGAGGTGCTGCTGGAACTGCTGAAACTGCTGCTGCTGCTGCTGGAATTGCTGATGCTGATGCTGTTGTTGCTGTTGCTGTTCGACGGAAGAGGAGGAAGGCCCTGGCACGGGGCTCCAGAGCTGCTGCTCGCCGACCACCGATCCAACGTCAACTCCTCCTCCGACGACGACCCCTCCTCCTCCGCCGCCTCCGCCAATTCCTCCTCCAACTCCAACTCCGCCAGAGCTGCTCCCGCGACCGACCAATGTCACGTTCGGGTCGTTTCCGGCCCCGGCCTCGTGGCGCTGAGAGGGCAGGTTGACGGGTTTGGGGGCGGCGACCTTGCCCAGCGAGACGAGGCGCTTGGTGCCGGGGCTGTTGTTGTTGAGGTTTTGAAGATTTTTTTTTTTGGGTCGAGAGAAAGTTGTGAGTCGAGTCGTCGTCGTTTTTCTTTTTTCTTCTCGATCTCTCCTTCGAGGTGAACAAATGGCGCGCGCGCGTTTCTCCTTTGTTTTCAGGTCTTTTGCTTGATTCCTTTCCCGCAATGAAGAGAACGTGAAAGGAGCTCTTCAGAAATGCAAAGGGGCTTGCGATGAAAAGGCCCAGCGAATGTGTAAAAGATAGAGAGGGCGCGGAGGAGGTTTTGCGCTGTTGCTTTTTCGGCATGGACCAAGCCGAAGAACAACGACGACGACAACGACGACGACGCCGACGATGATGATCTCGTTTGCCTTGTCGTTTTCGAACGCAAGCAGCGACTCTTCTGTCGCGTCCCTCCACGCTGATCGCAGAACGCGTCTGATACCGCACGCTCAAAGGAAGGGGAAGAAGAGCAAGCGGCGGAGCGACAAAGCAAAGGCGAGAAAGAGAGATGAGGCTTTTTGTCGGCATCGTCGCTCGCTCTCTCGCCGGCGGCAGCGATGAGATCAAAAAGGAGCTCCTATTTCCCTCGCTTCGGCCTTACCGCTGCGTCGTCCCGACCATGGCTGCTGCTCGCTAGCTGTCTGCCTGTCGCGTAAGTGTGTTCTCGCGATCGTGTGTTCTCGCGTGAAAAAGAGAAAGAGGCTCTTCTTGCGCCCCGAAAGCAAGGGCGAAAAAGAAGAAGAAGAAAAGAAAAAAAAGGCGAAAAAGTGAGGAATGCCCCTGCAACAGAAACGCCCTGCTCGATCAACGAAGGGGGGGTGAAGAAAAAGCTCAATCCGAAACCCCGGTTAACTCGCCAAAGCTTCCGCCCCAATGCTACCAACGATGAGGCCGTCCTCCCTCGTGAGGCAACCTACAGCACGCACGATTCCGACGAGGCCGACAATTGGGATCAGGGGAAGCTCCCCGAGGAGGAGCGACGCGGCATCAAAGGCATCATCGGCGGCGACAAAACCGCCAACGCTCACGAAACCTCCTCCTCCTCCTCAGCAACCTCCTCGACGACGACCTCCCCAGCCGCCGCCCTTCTTCTCCGACCTGGGCCTCGACCGGTGCTCCGCGGCGAGGAAGGACGCGGCTCTTCTGAAAGAGCTGTCGCAGAGGGCCGGGGCGGAAGCCATCGTCGTCCGCGGGGGGGACGCCTTGACGTTTCGTCGTCTCGGGAACGAAAGCGAAAGCGAAACTCAGGGCAGCGAACCCGAAAACAAAGATCCGGACGCCCCGGCCGCGCCCGACCTCTTCCTGGCGCGCCTGCCGCTCGCAGAGGCGGCGGAGATTCTCGCGGCCTCGGGGAGCCGGGACTCGCCGATCCTGCTAGGGGTGGAAAAAAAAGAAGAGGAAGAAGAAGAAGAAATCTATCCTTCTTCTTCTTCTCCTCCTTCTGCTGCTTCCTCTCTCTCCAACGCCGGAGCGCCTCTCTTCGCCGTCGCGCTGCCCCGAGGCCCCGAGGGGGACGCCGCCGCTGCCAGAGCCGTCGAGGAAGCGACGAAGAGAGCAGCGGCAGGAGAAGCAGCAGCAGCTGGCCCTTCGCTACCTTCGTTCGCCTTCGCCTTCGCCCCCATCCGCTCCGAGGGCCCGCAGATGCCCCCGGGAGACGCCGCCGCCGCGGCGCTGGCCGTCGGCCTCTCCTCCTTCCACGCTCAAGCGCGCTTCGACCCGAGGTTAGGTGCCGTCACGGAGATGGCCTCTGCGGGCCACGCGAGGGATGCCGTGGAAGAGAAGAGAGAGGAAGAAAAAGAAGAAGGAAGAGCAGAAGGAGGAAGAGAAGGTGAGATGAAAGACGAAGAGAAGAAAAAGAAGAGAAGAGCAAAGAGGCCAAACAGGTCAAGGCCGAGAATCGACCCCGCTGTGCTCGTCCTCGCCTCCTGTCGCGACTTTGTTCTTCTCGGTAGGAAAGCCTCGTGGCCTAAGAGGAGATACTCCCTGCTGGCGGGCTTTGCAGAGCTCGGAGAGACCTTGGAGCAGGCCGCCGAGAGGGAGCTCTTCGAAGAGGCCGGCGTCGTCGCTTCGAGACTTCAAGAAGAAAGCTCTTCTCCTTCGCGCTCTCGCTACCTGGGCTCGCAGCCGTGGCCCTTCCCCTCTTCGCTGATGGTGGCGATGCGCGTGGACGTGGACCCGATTGGATTGGAAGAAGAGGGGGGAAAGCAGAAAGAGGAAGCGTCGTCGGCTGCCTCGGGAAGAGGAGGAGGAGGAGGAGGAGCTCGAGCTCGAGCTCCTCCTGCTCTCACGCAGCTCGAGGTCTCGGAGGCGACTCGGCCCCTTCGCTCCCTCCCTCGAGCCCTGCCCCTCGACGGAGAGCTCGAGGACGTGCGCTGGTTCCCGCTCGAGGTGGTGCGGGAGGCCTGCGAGGAGCCGGCGGCGGCCTCGGGGCTGCGGCTGCCCGGGAGGCATGCCCTGGCTCGGACCGTGCTCTCGTCGTGGTCAGAAGAGGCGGCGAGCTCTTGTTCCCCTTCTTCTTCTCTTTCTCTTTTCTCCGGTGCCTTCCCCCGCGTGCCGGTGAGGAGCCTGCCGGAGAGCTCAAGCACAGGAGAGGAGGAGGAGGAAGCGCGGAGGCTCTACGAGCTGTTCCGGGTGCGGAGGAGGAAGAAGAAGGAGGAGGAGAAGGACAGAAAAGGAGAGGAAGAGGAGGAAGAGGAAGAAGAAGAAGAGACGGCGCTCGCGCTTCGTTGGTCTTCGTCGTCGTCTCCCTCGTCGTCGCCTTCGGAAAGCGGAGGGGACCGGGAACTGCTCCTGAAAGCCTTTCAGGAAGAAGCCGCGTCTTTCGGCTTCGCCGTCGAAGCGCTCGGAGGTGGGGAGATCGCGTTTGGGAGGAGGAGGACGAGGAAGAGGGAAGGAAAAGACGAAGACGAAGACGGGGAAGACGAAAGCTCCGTGCCGGCCGAGGAGCGGAGAATCGTTCTCCGAAAATGTTCTTCTTCTCCGTCTTCTTCTTCTCCAGCCCCGCACGAGCTCGTCGCATCCTGCCTTCTGCGCCGCGGGCACCCGCTCGTGGAGGTCGTCGTGGAGTAGTGAACGGAGTTAAAAAGGTCTTTTTCTCAGTTTTTTTTAATTCTTTTAATTTTACAAAAACAAACGAAACGAAAAGTGTTGTTTCTCTTCTTCATTCTTTCGTTCCCTTCCTTCCTTCCTTCTCTCCCTCCCACTCATTTCATCCGCATTCAAATGATCTCGATGTGCCTCAGGCTCTGGTTGATAAGCTCGATCTCCCTCGTGAGCAGGGCCGAGGCGTCTGCGACCGTCACGGCCTCGCAGGCCCTCGCTTCGTCGGCGAAAGGCAAATCGAAGCGCTCCTCGAGCGAGAGGAAGAGGTCGACGAGGGCCTCCTCCAACTCTGTCGCGGAGGGCTCTGAAGAAGAAGAAGAAGAAGAAGAAGAAGAAGAAGAAGAAGAAGAAGAAGAAGAAGAAGAAGAAGAAGAAGAAGAAGAAGAAGAAGAAGAAGAAGAAGAAGCTGCCGCCGTGCTGCTGCTGCTGCCGTCGTCTCCGCCCTCGTCCTTCTTCCTCCTCCTTCGAATGACGAGCCCCTTCAGCCCCAGAAACCCGCGCTCTTTCCTCTCGGCTGCCCTCTTCCTCGCGGAGGCCGCCGCCAGGTCTGCGATCCTCGTCGAGGGACCCACGTAAGGGAGGTCGCAGTGCTGCTTGAGGAACGAGCAGACGTCCTGGAGGAGCTGTGCGTTGTTGTGTTGTGGTGGTGGTGGCGGAGGCGGAAGGAAGAGAGAGAGAAGGTGAGAGAGAAAAGGTCGAACCGTTTTGAATTGCCGGCGGCCGCCGAAGGACCCCCCCTCCGAAGTGCTCCTCGACCGCGCAATTTAACAAAACAGACTCACCAGCTCCTTCTTCACGATGGCGCACGGCGGTGTGGGCCCTCGCTGCAGCCGTGGATAGAGCGGCGAGAGGCGACAGGGAGACAGCGAGAGAGGCCTGCCGAGATGAAGGGAGATCTGCGGCGGCAACGTCGACGACGACGACGATGGGCGACTAGTACTCAGCGTCGCCGCCGTGAGCGCCGCTCTGGAGCTCTGCCGCCGTTGCCGCCCGTTACTGCTCAAATGGCAGCATGTCCGCCCCGATGTGGAGGTGACGGCGCAAGAGGAAGCCATGGCGATTGAGAAAGAAAGCGAGAGAGAGAAGAAAGAGAAAAACAAGATTCTCTCTTTTTTCCCTTTTTTTTCGTTTGCCGATTTTATGACCTTGACGGCAGCGCGACGAAGAAGAAAAAAAAAGAGAAATCGCCGCTCCACCTCCTCTCTCTTCCGGAACTGAAAGAATCTCAAAAATCACGGGAGGGACTCTTTTGTCACACACGTTGAAACACAAAAAAGAAGAAAGTGAAAATAACGCAAAGAAGTAAAGAAGAACGGGAACGAAAACGAAAACGAAAACGAAAACAGAAGAAGAAAGAAGGTGCCAAAAAAAAACGCCGGCCCGTGGTTTCTTCTTCCGCCGCCGCCGCGGCCTGCGCCTTCCGCGCGCTGTTCTCTCTCCTTCTCTCCCTCTCTCTCACCGCATCCCTCTTCCTGGGATTCCATGCCGCCCAAAAATGGTGTTTAAAGGTATAGTTGTTGGTTGTTGTTGTTGATGATTTTGATTTTGATTTTTTGATCTCTCTGTGTTTTCTCTCTCCCGAAGAAAGAAAGAAACCTCTCTCTCTCTCTTCTCTCTCCTCTCTCCGCTCTCCACTCTCCCTAGTTGCTCCTCGACCCGATGTAATCCGCCAGGGCCACCAGCGGCGCCGCGGCCCTCGCGTCGAAAGAGCTCAGCTGCGCCTTCGCGTCCGAGATCAGACCCGCCGCCACCTCCCTCGATTTCTCCAACCCAAGAAGCGAAGGGTAGGTGGTCTTCTGCGTCGCCAAATCTTTCCCGGCGGTCTTGCCCAGCACCTCGGTGGGCTGCGTGATGTCGAGGATGTCGTCGACGACCTGGAAGGCGAGGCCGATGGCGCGGGCGTAGGCTCGCAAGGACGAGACTTGGGCAGGGGAGGCGCCGCCGAGCAAGGCGCCGGAGACGACCGAGGCCTCGAGGAGGGCGGCCTGAGGGGGGGGTGAAGAGTGTTATAATGAGGTGAGTGTTTTAATTCAAGATCAAAGTTGTTTTCAGGGTCAGACGAACAAGCGCGGAGGCGATGGCAAAACAGAAAACGCTTGAAAACGACCGGAGAAGGGTCGAAAAAAAAAGGTCGAAAAAACAACAAAAAAAACTCTTTCCTTACCGTCTTGTGCTCGTGGATGTATTCGAGCGTGTCGAGCCCGACCTCCGCCCCGGCCCCCTCCGACTTCAGATCGACCACCTGCCCCGCCACGAGCCCCTCGGCCCCGACGGCGCGCCCGACCTCGGCGACCACGTCCAGGATCGCCTCGGCGGAGACGCCGCCGCTTTTCGCTCCTCCTCCGGCTCCTCCGACTCTCGGCGTCGAGCGGGCAATGTGCTCAAAAGAAAAGGCCAGCAGCGCGTCGCCCGCCAGGATCGCGATCTCCTCTCCGTAGACCTTGTGGCAGGTCGGGACGCCGCGCCTGAAGTCATCGTTGTCCATGCTGGGGAGGTCGTCGTGGATCAGAGACATCGTGTGCAGCATCTCCAGTGCGCACGCGGTCGGCATCGCGTCCGATGCGACGCCGCCGACGAGCTCGCACGCGGCGATGCAGAGAACGGGACGCACCCTCTTCCCTCCGGCAAGTAAGGAATAACGCATCGCCTCCGTGACTGCTTCGGGGTAGGCCAGGGGCACGGCGGCGTCGAGGGCGGCGTGGACCGCCTTGGCCTGGGAGCCCATGTAGAGCTTGAAGTCGAAGGGGCCCGCCGAGGAGGTCGAGGTGGAAGGGGTCGAGGTCGAGGTCGACGAGCGCACGACGACGACGGTCGCGGCTCCTCCTCGCCGCTTTGGCGTCGTCATCGTCTTTGCCGTCGCCGGTCGCGAGGAGGGGCGGGGAATGATGATGCTGCAGCGCGAGGCGGGCCTGTTTTTTTAGTTTAAATTCAATCAATTTCGATGCTCAGCGGTCTGATCTCTCGTGCTCTTCGTGCTCGCGCGCCTGGCTTGCGGAAGCGAGCGCGGGAAAGAGGGGGCGGGACGCGCGGAGAGAAAAGAGAATAGGGAAGAAGAAGACGAGAGGCGGCGGCGGTGGCTAAAAAAAAAGAGAGAGAAAAAAACTCGACGACAAACGCCAAATCTCTTTTCCTCTCTCTCCAACGCACCTCGCGTCGCCGGTCGTGAACGCGACGCGCGCCCCGGACGCAATCGTCCCAGCGCGCATCGTTTGATTGGATTTCGAAGGATAGAAGGAGCAGGAGCAGGCGAAGAGAGGGAAAGAGAAACGAGTTGATCGTCGAACGAAGGAGTTTTTTTTTTTCGTTCGACTTTTTTTTGTGAGAGAAAAAACCTCACCCTTATCACCTTGCTCACTTTTCTCTTTTTCTTTCCTTGCTTCATCAAGTCCCTGAAGTGGCGCTCATTAGAAGAAGAAGAACAGCAACAACAACAAAACCCGCATCTTCCTGAGATGGCCAAGTCCCTGCGCAGCAAGGTCAAACGCGCCGTGCGAGCCGAGAGGCGGTGAGTTTGGTTCTTGCAAGTTTCGAGGTTTCGGGTTTTTTTTCTACTCGAAACCCATAGAGGCTTTTCTCTTCGACACGCCACCTTGCTCTTCCAGGGTCTCTTTCGAGAATCTAACAGTTCCCAGGGCATCATTCCGATCTCTACTCTCTCTGGAAATCAAAATCGCGGGGATCGGAGCCCTGCTTGCCCTCGCTGGCGGTGGGGGTCGGTCCCGGCTCTTCTCTCTTCTTCTTCTTCGGCTAGCGTCCTGCCGCCGACGACGAAAAACAAAGCTCACCTCCATCATCAATCCTCTCCGTCCAATTCAACCTCCAAAACAGCATCGCCCTCGCCAAATCCCCCGTCGAGGCCAAGCGTCAGGGCAACCGCGACGCCGCCATGGCCAAGATCTTGGAGGCAGCGGCCCTGAGGAGGGAGCAGGTGCGTTTGGAAAAAAGTTGATGGGAGAGGGGGGAGATGTCGACGAACGACAGTCAAACAACCATTTGCTTCCTTCTCTTTTCTCCTTCGCCGCGCCCACGCCTCCTGCGCCTTTCTCGTTCTCTCTCTTTCTGTGCACAGGGAGAGACTAATGTGTTCTATGCCTGGAAACCAAAATCGCACGAAAAAATAAAACCACGGAAACAGGCCAAGCTCGACGGCGCGACGATGGACATTGAGCCGCCATCGACCTCCTCGGCCGCCGCGGCCGCAAACGCGAACGGCAGCAGCAGCAACGCCAAGACCGCGCTCGACAACGCCCGCACGACCGACGAGGTCTCCTGGTCCAAGATCGGCATCCGCGCCGGCAGCGGAGTCAACGCCAAGTCCCTGCGCTACACGACTCGGTCGCGGGGCAAGTGCCGGGGACCTCGCAAGGTGATCGAGGTCGGCTCCGTCGCCCAGAGCCACGGCGAGACGGGCAAACTTAACAGCGGGAAGAAGCAGCAGCAGCCCTCGAAGACCAGCTTCTTGTTCCCGGTCAACCCCAAGAACAAGAAGAGGCGCAGGACCAACATCTTTACGAGGCACGGGTAGGAAGGTGGAGAAAGAGAACGAGAGAACGAAAACGACACCTTTTTTTGTAACTTTTTTTGATTTGAAAGGGGAAAAAAATGTCCAACTCCAACTTGCTCTCTTTTTTCTTTTTTATCCGCCTTCTCTCTCTTTCTTTCGCTTACACAGTAAGCGGGAAGGGAAGCGTGTTCTTTTTTTTATCGGTGGGAGGAGGGTAAGGAGGATTCAGTGCGCAAGGGTTGAGATTCGCGCGCCGGGAGCCGGCGCTTCTTTTGTTTTATGGAAAATTTTCGTTTTTTCTCTCTCTCTCTCTCTCTCTCTCTCTCTCTCTCTCTCTCTCTCTCTCTCTCTCTCTCTCTCTCTCTCTCTCTC
>Ga0114918_10006204_pt1 | contig 10140 bp, 4 predicted proteins | sample LantaG_FD_87015 | JGI IMG/M metagenome (GOLD analysis project Ga0114918, IMG submission 87015) | Deep subsurface microbial communities from Baltic Sea to uncover new lineages of life (NeLLi) - Landsort_02402 metaG | ecosystem: Environmental > Aquatic > Marine > Oceanic > Sediment | place: Baltic...
GTGTGTGTGTGTGTGTGTGTGTGTGTGTGTGTGTGTGTGTGTGTGTGTGTGTGTGTGTGTGTGTGTGTGTGTGTGCGCGCGTGCGGCGTGAGAAAGAGAGTGCAAGGATGGGGAAAGACAGAGGCGTGTGCGCCGAGGTTGATGCTCCCACCCTCTCTCTCTCTCCAACTCACCGCCGCCAGGTAGAGCGTGCCCACGCCCTCCGCCAGACGCAGCTTGGTCGCCACGTCCGACAGGAAGGAGGCCATGGTCGCGGAGTCGTGGACGGGGACGGCGACTTTGCTGTGTGTGAGGGGAGGAGAGAGAGAGAGAGGGAAAGAGGAGAGGTGAGAGGGGTCTGCGCGCCGCGCGCGCTGCGTTCCTCTTTTCCAGCCTCGTGTCGTCGTGGGGCGCTTGACCGCCTTGCCTCAACGACACCCCCTCCTACATGGCCGAGCACGCCTTGCCTACACGGCTGGCGTGCCGGAGGGTGTATCCGTGTGCGCGGCATCCATCCCCCGTGCCAAAAGAGGAAGCAAAGCGACAATGGCGCGCCGAAGAGCGTTTCCTGTCTTTCTTCCTTCCCACTCGTCCACTCACCGCCGGGGGATGGCGCCCTTGACGGACACGAAGACGAGGCGGGAGGCCTCCATGTCGGTCGCAGACAGGCCGGCTCGGGTGGCCATGGTGTGGTATTTTGAGGAGAGAAGAAGAAGAAGCCGTGATTTTGGACGAGTGCATCGCACTTCGAAGTCGGCTACCCACTCTCTCTCTCTCCGTTCGCGCACAGGCTCCTCCCCCTCCATACGGAGAGGCCCCTCTCCCCTCTCCATCACGATGACCACCACCGTCGATGCGTCCGTCGACAAGGTCGCCCGCAAGGCCGAAAAGAAGGCCGCGAAAAAAGCGGCCAAGCGGGCGGCCGCGGCTGACGCGGCCGCCGCATGCGGCGACGGCCTAGCCGCCGGCGGGCCGCCAAAGAAGGCCAAGACGGAGGCCGCGCCCGACGCGGAAGTGCGCCCCTCCAAGGCCGACCGCAAGGCCGCAAAGAAGGCGGCCCGGCAGGCTGCCGCGGCGGGCGCGGCCAGCCTGGCGGCCGCCAACGCGGAGGCCGCGGCGGCCGTCGTTACGGTCCAAGGCGCTGCCGCCGCAGGCACTGCCTCGGCAACCCGCCCCCGCCCGGCCGTCGGCGACGCGGCCGCCGCGGCCGCGGGCCGGACCCTCATCTTCCCGCCCTACATCACGCACCCAGACGTCCTGGCCATGAGCGACGACGCCGTGGCCGCCTGGCGGGCCGAGCGCCGCATCGCGGTCCTGGGCTCGGACGGCCCGGCCGCCCGGCCCTGCACCGCGTTTGCCCACGCGGCCTTCTCGCCCGCCCTGGCCGCCGCGACGGCCGGCTTTGCGGCGCCCTCGCCCGTCCAGGCCCAGGCCTGGCCCCTGCTGCTGGCGGGGCGGGACGTCATCGGCATCGCGGCGACGGGTTCTGGCAAGACCCTCGCCTTTGGCCTGCCCGCACTGGCGCACGCGGCGGCCCAGGGCGGCGCTAAAGCGGCCCCCCGCTGCCCGCGCGTCCTGGTCCTGGCCCCCACCCGGGAGCTGGCCTGCCAGATCGCGGACGTCCTGGCGGACGCGGGCGCGCGGGCGGGCCAGACGGTGGCCCTCGCCCACGGCGGCGTGCCCAAGGGGCCCCAGGTGGCGGCCCTGCGCGCGGGCGCGGCGGCTGTGGTGGGCACGCCCGGCCGCCTCCAGGACCTGGCCGAGGGCGGCCCCTCCGCCCCACTCCTCCTCTCTTCCGTCTCCTTCCTGGTCCTGGACGAGGCGGACCGCATGCTGGACCTGGGATTCGAGCCCGCCGTCCGCGCCCTGGCGGGCGGCACCCGGGCGGACCGGCAGACCGCCATGTTCTCCGCCACCTGGCCTGCGGGCGTGCGCGCGCTGGCGGCCGACTTCCTGGGGTCGCCCGCCCGGGTCACGGTCGGTTCCGCCGACCTGGCCGCCTCGCACTCGGTGGCCCAGACCGTGGAGGTCCTGGACCCGGCGGCCCGGGACGGGCGCCTGCTGGCGCTCATGGCCGAGTTCAAGAAAAAGGGCCTGGCGGAGCGGGTCATCGTCTTTGTGCTGTACAAAAAAGAGGCGCCCCGGGTGGAGGCGCTGTTGAAGCGGGCGGGCTGGGCGGCGGCCGCCGTCCACGGCGACGCCGCCCAGTCCGCCCGCACCGCGGCCGTGGACGCCTTCCGGGCCGGGCGCCTGGGCGTGCTGGTGGCGACCGACGTGGCCGCTCGCGGCCTCGACATCCCGGCCGTCTCGGCCGTGGTCAACTATTCTTTCCCGCTGACGACGGAGGACTATGTGCACCGCATCGGGCGGACGGGGCGGGCGGGCGCGTCCGGCGTGGCCCACACCTTCTTCTCCGGCGCGTCCGACCGGCCCCGGGCGGGCGAGCTGATCAATGTCCTGCGTGAGGCGGGGCAGCCCGTGCCCGCCGCCCTGCTCAAGTTTGGGACGACCGTCAAGCGCAAGGAGTCCAAGCTGTACGGCGCGCACTACCGGGAGGTGGAGGACGGGGGCAAGATGACGGCGACCAAGGTCAAGTTTGACTCGGATGATGAGTGAGATGGATGGAGAGACATGGGTGGGGAGAGAGAGAGAGAGAGAGAGAGAGGGAGAGAGAGGGAGAGAGGGAGGGAGGGAGGGAGGGAGGGGTGGAGAGAGGGGGCGGTTTCGGGAGTGTGCGTGTGCGGCGACCCACTGTATCAATTCTTGCCCGGTCTCTTTGGGGATCAACACAATCACAGCAGTTCACGGGGCGGACACAGTTCTCTCTCTATCACGCGGCCGGCGGCACGTCAGCCCCCCTCAGCGCGCGCGCCCGCCGCGAGCGCGGGCGCGGCGCCCGCTTGGGCGCCCCCTCCTCCCCCCCGCCACCCCTCACCGTGACCGCGCCCAACGACGGCGGCCGTCCGGGAGGCGGTAAGAACGCCGCCCGCCGGCGCGGGTAGTCCACGATGACGGTCGCCCGGGCCAGCAGGTCGGCACAAATGACGCCGGCCGTGTAGAGGGACAGGTCCAACCCGCCCGCCCCCGCAACGAGGGCGCGGACGGGCGTGTAGGGGCGGCCGCCCAGGGCCAGCCAGGCCAGGTCGCCGGGCGTCACGCCGACGGCGGAGGCGGAGGAGGAGGAGGGCGGGGGAGGGGGCGGCGTGGTGGGGGCGGAGGCGGACGGCGCGGGCCCCGCCGCCGCGCCCGCCGAGGCGGCGCCCCCGCCCAAGCCGCGCACGACCCGCGGCGGGGGCGGGGGCGGCCCGCCACCGCCGCCCCCCTCCCCCTGGCCCCGCGCCTCCGGCAGCAGGCCCAGCGCGGCCGCCGCCCGCCTGTGGAACATGACGTCCACGCCGCCCGCGCCCGAATCGATCATGAAGAGGGCGGCGCGGGAGGCCAGCCCCGGCGGGTCGGGCGGGGGCGGGTCGGCGCGCGGGCAGGGGGCCAGCGCGCCGGCGGCCGCGACGGCGGCGGGGGCGCGCCCGCCGCCCGAGGCGGACAGGGGCAGGTTAGTGGCCTCCCCCAGGACGGGGTGCGGGGCCAGGAGCGGGGCGGCCGCGGCCGCGTCGGCGGCCGACAGGGCGGCGCCCGCTCCCCCACCACCACCACCCACCCCACCCCGCCCCGGCGCAAAGGGCGCGCGCACGTGTGGGAGGTTGGCGTCCATGACCAGGGGCTGCCACCGCCCAGTCGCTGCTTTGGGCGGCGCGTAGGTCACGGGGTCGTCCAGGCGGACGGTCGTCGCGGTCGTGCCCTTGGGCAGGCGGGGGGCGCCGGGGGGGGGCGAGGAGGAGGAGGGGGCCGCCCTGGCCGCCCCGCGCCCCGCCCGCGCCCCGCTCGGCCCAGCCGGCCGGGGCAGCGTCACGACCGCCGCCCGGAAGACGTCGTAGCCGATGATGCCGACGACGGGCCCGGGCGCGCCCCGCACCAGGCCCGCCACGCTCATCTCCATGAAGAGCGGGCGGGACAGGGTCAGGGGGCCGAGGCGGAGGGCCCCCCCTCGCCGCAGGCGCGCACGCACGGGGCCGGCCATGCCCGACACGTGCAGCTCTCCAAAGGCGGGCAGGCCCAGGGCGTCCGCGGCGGCCGCGTCCAGGACCAGCCCGGACGCGCCCGTGTCGACGAGGAACAGGCCCGCGTCGGTGGGCGGGGGCGGGAGCGTCCCCGGCGGGGCGTCGGGGGGCAGGGGTGCCGACAGGCGGGGGCGGACGAGGAGGTGCCCCGACGGCGTCCACCAGGCGGGCACGTCCCGCGGGGCGTCCGCATCAAAGGCGGAACCGGGCGGGCGCAGGACGTCCGTGGGCGGCGGGACGAACTCGCCCGCCCAGGCGGCGGCGGTGGTGGCGGTTGACGGGACGGCGGCGGCGGCAGCAGGGGTGGCGGCACCCTTGCGCCCGCGCCGGGGCGCCTTGACCTCCGCCCCCGCCCGCACCACCACCTCCCCTCGCCGCGTCACAAACCGGTTGTCCCCGCCCGCGGAGGCGGCGTGCGTGGTGGTGCCCGGGTACAGCAGCCCCCCCCCGCCCGCCCAGGGCGCCCACCCCTCGTAGCTCCACACCTCGGCCGCCCCGCACAGGGGCTGGGCCATGGAGGCCGGCAGCCAGGTGGACGGGTCCAGGGTGACGCGGGCGACGAGGGCGCCGCCCGCGAGGCGCACGCCCACGACGGGGGGGGCGGAGGCGGAGGCGGCAGACGCGGACGCCTTGCGGCGGGCGGCCTGCCCTGCGCTTCCACCCCCGCCCCCCGCCTCGAGGCTCAGGCAAAGGGCCTCGGCCGCGCCGGGGGCCAGCCACCAGCCCGTCCGCACCCAGGCCGCCAGCAGCAGGCTCTCATGATCGTCCAGCTCCAGGCTCTTGGCCACGCCTGCCGCGTCCACCTCCCAGCAGGGCGCCCCCGGGCGGCCCGGGTGGCCCCACCCAAACGCGAGGTCCTCCCCCGCCAGCCGCTCCGCAAACGCGCCGCCGGGGCCGGCAGCCAGGCGCCAGGTGACGGGCAGGCCCATGTGCGTGCCCTCGCCCTCGAGGATGACCTGGACGGTGGAGAGGGGAAGGTGGGGGACGGGCGCGGCGTGAGAGAAAGGGCGCTGTGGCTAGGTCCGGCGCGCGCGAGAGTCCCCCACCAACCGCGCCATGGCTGAGTTCCGTCCCCCTCCTCTCTCTCTCCTCTCTCACCTCCGGCGGCGACCGCCCCGCCTCCAGTCCAATAGCGGCCCGCGCCCGGGCCAAAACGGAATCCAGGGACAGAGGTTGGTCGGCCGGGAGGGCCACCGCCTTGCGGCGGGCATCAGGGGCGGCGCCGGGGATTGGCTTGTCTGACGAAGGCCGGCGCCGGCGCGCCGGCGCGTCCTCGCCGCCCACTCCTGTCGCAGCGGGAGGAATCCACAGCCGGGGCGCCCGCCCAGGCCATGGTGAAGTCCATGCCGGCCAGGCAGGGGCAGGGCCCAGCCCCCCCGTCGGCGCCAGGGAGGAGGCCAGGCGGGCGGCGAGCGCGGACAGAGCGGAGGAGCGCGCCGGCAGCGCCGGCGCCGGCACCCGGTGCGACGACGCCACCGCCGCCGCGCCCAGGCCCGGGTGCGCTGATGTCGGTGCGGACCAGGACAGCATGGCGGTGTGGCGCAGGGCAGCCGCCCGCATTTATTAGTGGAGGGAGAGGGCGGGGCGTGTGGCTGCTCGAGACTCAACACTCTCCTCTCGTCCGCCTGGGCGGGCGAAGAGGCCTCTCCGCTGCATCTCACTTCCTCCCCTTTTTCTTGCCGCCGCCCTTGCTGGGCTTGGGGGCCGGCGGCGGCGGCGGCGGCGCCGCGGCCCCCGCGCTCGGCCGGGCCGCCGAGTCGAGGGCCTCATCCACCTTCCCCGCGCCCTGGGCGCCGCCCGCCAGAGCCTTCCCGCCCCCGCCGCCCGCCCGCCGCTTCTTGGCGCGGGACGCCTCTGCACGCTGCCACTTCGGGACCCACCGCTCAGCGTCCACGGGCGGCTGGGGTCCGGGACTCGCCGGGTCCACGCCCGCCGGGTAGCGGGGGCGCCGCTTCTTGCGGCCCCGGGCCGAGGACAGCAGGATCGCCGCGGACGCCTCCGTCGCGCCGGGCGCGGCGGGGGCCTGCGCCGCGGCCGCTTCCTTGGCGCCCTTCAGTGGCCGGGGCCGGCGGCGCGAGCGGGCCGCGCCCGGCGGCGCCGCCTCCAGCCGGTCCAGGGCGTCCCCGGACGGCGCCGCCACGGGCGGCAGGCCCGCCACCAGGTCGGCCAGGCCGCCGGCGATGGGCGAGGCGGAGGCGGACCAGGCCGCCCCGACCCCGCCGCCCGCCGCGGCCGCCGCGGCGAGAGGGCCCATCAACTCTGCGGCCGCGGCCGCGGCCGCGGCCGCCCCGCCCTCCTCCTCCTCCCCGGCCGCCGCCGCCGCGGCCGCGACGGCCCGCAAGTCGGACCAGGCCGCCACCGCGCCGCCCAGGTCACCGCCAGCCAGGCGCAGGCGGGCCTTGCGGGCCAGCAACCAGGCGCGGGCGGGGGTGGTGGAGGCAGCACCCTTGTCGCCGCTGCCCCGCCACCCGCCGGCACGCGCCGACCCGCCGCCCAGGCCGGCCAGGGACGCGTCGACGGCCGCCTCCGCGCCGGCCGCGTCGCCGGCCGCCACCAGCAGGTCCACCCGAGTGGCGACCAGGGCGGGCGGGAGGGGGTCGGAGGGGGATGCGGCCACGCCGGCCCACCAGGCGTCCACCGCCGCGAGCGCGCCGCCCGCGTCGCCCGCATCAGCAGCCAGCTGGGCCCGGGCCGCGTCCGCGGTCGGGCCGGTTGCGCCCTTTAAGGCCTTCAACGCGGCCGCGAGGCCGGCGGGCGCGCCGGGAGTCGCCCCTCCCGGCGGCGCCCGGGCGGCCACGCCCGCCCGGACGGCCGCCAGGTGGGCGTCGCCCGGGAAGCGGGCCGCGGCTTCCGCCGCGGCCGCCGCGGCGGGGCCGGCTTTACCCGCCAGGCACAGCAGGGCCGCCCGGTTGGCCAGGAGGGCGCGCGTGTGAGGCAACGCCGGCAGGCGGGACTCCAGGGCGGGCGTCAGGCGGGCGGGCGCGGACCGGTCGATGAGGGAGTCGGTGGCGTGCAGGGCTTGCCCGGCAGCGCGGCGGGCCGCGTCAGGCGTGGGGGCCGCGCCCACGGACGCGGCCGCAGCGTTGTTGGCCACCACCGCCCGGGCCGCGCTGTCCAAGGCGGGAGAGGCCAGCAGGTCACCATACGCGGCAGCCGTGTCAGCGAGACTCGCCCAGCCGGCCACGTGAGCCAGGTGGACGGCCTGCGCCCGCACGGCGGACGCGTCGGCCACGACGCCGCCGTCCGGACCTTCCTGCGCGTCGACAGACAGGGCCGCCTCCGCCCGGGCCAGGCCGGCCGCCGCGGACTCCAGGTCGCCGCCGTCCAAGGCCGCGCACGCCAGGTTAAAGACGACCTCGTGCGAGGCGGTGGTGCCGGGCCGGGCGGCAGAGCCCAGGCCAGCCTTGGCCAGGGCCCGGCCCGCCTCCCCACCCCGCCCAGCAGAGACGTACGCTGCAACCACGTTGGCCGCCAGCGCGTCGGCGTCCTCCGGGGAGGTCGAGCCAGCCACGGCGGCGTCGGCCGCCAGGGCCTCGTAGCCGGCGATGGCTTCCCCGTACCGCCCCTGCCGGTATGCGACCTGGGCGGCCAGGTGGCGGGCAGGGAGGGGTAAGGCGGACGGCCCGCCGCCCAGCGAGGCCGCCAGGGCGTCCAGGGCACCCCCTGCCTCGCCCACCCGTCCCAGACAGTAGAGCGCGTGCGCGCGGGCGAACGCGGTGGAGGCCGCCGCGTCCGGGGAGGCTGCGGCGGCCGCGTCTAAAGCCGCCAGCGCCTCCTGGAAGCGGTCGCCTTCGTGCAGGAGGTAGGCCTGGGCGGCCAGGGCGTCCGGGTCGGCCGGGGCGAGCTTGAGGACTAGAGAAGGGGGAGAGGGGGGAGGTTGAGGCGCGAGAAAAAGCGATCGAGCAATGCAGAGAGCAGGGAGGAGGAGGCCCGAGCGCACGGACGGACACTCTCGCACGCGCATTCTCTCCCTCGTGCACACTTCTCACCATCGTCCACCTCCTTCAGGGCCCGCTTGCGGGCGCCGTCTGCCAGGGCGCCGTCCAGGCGGGCAAACGCGTCAGCGAGCGCGTTGGTCGTGTTGCTGGGCCCGGCCGCGGGGTTGCTGGCGGAGCGGGGGCGGCCCGCCATTGTGTAAGTAAGGGGGGAGTGTGTTGCGTGCGTGTGTCGCGAGGAGTGGCTGCGTATGTGTATGGGCGCGTGCGTGATCTCTCTCCTATGCACGCGAACGAGAGAGACACGCGCGCAGCAATCGACGTCTGCTCGACCGCGCCCCCCCCTCCTCCCATCATCCATCCATCCATCCATTGTTTTGCTTCTCATTCCATTCTCACAACTCGCCCATCGCCACCAAGTCCTCCCGCCCGTTGAACCCGTTGGCCAGCTTTGTGAGCGGCATGCCCGCATACGTCCCCCGCGCGTGCGCCGCGCACCGGGCCGACACGGCTGCCCAGAGCGGGCGGTTGTGAAAGAAAGGCAGCGCCTCATATTCCGAGACCGGCATCCACTTGACCGCCTCCACCTCGCCGTCCACGGGGGCCACCGGCTTGTCGACCTCGCCCTCGGACGCGGTCGTCAGGCCGATGACAAAGAAGGCGTCAGACGCGCCGAAGGAGAAGCCGTGTGCCTGGCGCAGGGCCAGCAGGGAGACGGGCGTCACGGCCACGCCCGTCTCCTCCCCGACCTCGCGCACCGCCGCGTCCACGACGTCCTCGCCCGCATCCACCAGCCCCGTCGGCATCTTCCAGACGCCCGTGCCCTTGAGAGGGCCCGCCGCCTCCTGGACGACCAGGATGTGCGGGGTGGAGGCGAGGGCGGGATCGTCGTACACGGCCCCGGCAGGCCCCCGCGGCGCGACGACCAGAGCGCCCACCCCCACCTGGTGGCTGGCCGCGGCGGGGAGGCGCGACGGCCCGGGAGCCAGCCAGGTGGTCAGCATGATGTGACCTGCCTCCGCGTGGTGGGCGGTGAAGCCGGCCGCGATGGCGGCGGGGACCAGCGGGGCGGCGCCGGGCAGGGGCAGCTTCAACCACACGCCCTTGCGCCCGTCTGACCGCCAGTGCTCCAGCGACGTGGCCAGGCGGGCGGCGAAGGCGGGCGGGTCGTCCAGAGGCAGGCCGGCCGGGTCCACCTTGATGCCGTGGTAGGCGTCGCCCTCGGAGGGGAGCAGGGTCGGCAGATCGGGCATGCTGGAAGGCGGAGGGGGCGGCGCCAGGGAGGACGCAGAGCGCGCGGCAGCGCTGCGGGGCGCCGAAGCGGGTGGCGGGCCTCTGTGTGCGTGCGCCGTGGCGGTCGGGGCGGCAACCCTCTGGGCGTGCAGAGCGGCTCGCAGGGTGCGGGCGAGGAGCATGCACGTGTTTTTGCAGCCTGCGCGCCTTGCGGAGTCCCCTCACACGCGCACGACCGGTCGTGTCAGGTGATGCTGGAGCGGCGCTGCAGCCGTGTGGGGTGCGGCAGGTGTGGGAGGAGTGGAGAGGGGGTCGTGGAGAGGCGTGTTCCTCTCCGCAATCGGAGTCGCGGCTGTGTGAGCCAGCCCACCCAGCCATACACTCGGCCGTGCCGTCGCTCCCTCACTTCTTTTTTTCACGAACCCCCCTTTTTGCCGCGCTCCAGCATTGCCTGGCACCGCTGCCCCTGCAGGTTCCGCCCCCTCCCCGACCCGACCCGGTGTCGGCGCCGGCGGCGTCCAACCCCCCCCCCTCCCTAACCCTCAGCCTTCATTTTCTTTTTTTGTGTGCTCCCAAAGCGCGCGCCCCTCGGTGTGCACCTCCGCCAGCAGACCGCACGCCAGCCCAGCCGGACGCGTCCGGCCCAGCAGCCCAGGTAGGCCGCGGCCGCGCACCCATCGGGTCCGCAGCAGGGCCAGGCCCGAGGAGCAGGAGGAGCAGGCACAGGTGTGGTGACAGCAACAAGAACGCCACCACCCCCCCCCCCCCCCCCCCCCACCCCCCCCCCACCCCCCCCCCCCCCGCCATGACCGAGGCCTGCGCCCCCACCTCCTTCGAAAATTGGGACCCCCCGTACACGCCCAGCACGCCGCACCCGA
>Ga0114918_10006205_pt1 | contig 10140 bp, 2 predicted proteins | sample LantaG_FD_87015 | JGI IMG/M metagenome (GOLD analysis project Ga0114918, IMG submission 87015) | Deep subsurface microbial communities from Baltic Sea to uncover new lineages of life (NeLLi) - Landsort_02402 metaG | ecosystem: Environmental > Aquatic > Marine > Oceanic > Sediment | place: Baltic...
CAAGACCTACTTTCTTAGATCCTACAAGAGAACTAGCTCAACAATCTGAACAAGCTAATATGGCAATTCAGGGACTTAGTCAATTTGCTGGACCACAAGCATTATCTGCAAGAGCATCAAGTGTACAAGGTACAGGAGCTAAACAAGCAGCAGATACTTTATCTAGGTATAATAATGCAAATGTTAATTTAGCAGATCAATTTGAATTTAAATCTGTAGATATTAGAAATCAAGAAGCTATTGGTAATCAAGCGGCTCAGTCAAAAATGTATGACCAAAATACAATGGCTAATCAGCAATATGATAATTCTAAGTTAGCATTAAAAAATAACTTAAGAAATCAATATACTAATGCAATTACTAATAAAACTAAGACAGCTGCATTAAATCAATTGTATCCTCAATATAATATTAGTCCTGCAACAGGTGGAATGCCTGGACGTGGTTATGGTAAAAAAATAAAACCAGAAATAACAAAATCTGCTAATGATTACTATGAAGAAATGATGGCAGCTGATCCTGATGCAGATGCAAACATAACTTGGAAAAGAGCACAAAGTAGGGCCGGTACACAAACTTCTAATTCTAATCAACTAGATATACTAGATGAACAATATTCACTTGGTAAAAAGTATGGTGGAAATATGAAAAATGGAGGTTTTATATATACTACAGCATTCCCATGGTTACTTTAAACATTATAAGTTTATTAAACTTAAAAAATTTTAATATATTTACATATATACAACTCTAAATTATGGCAACGTATTTACAAGGTGTCACAGATTATATTCCAGATTATCAGCCTTTTCAGCCTGACCTGAACTTTTATAATAATTATTTACAAACTAAACAAAGTCAGTATGATACTAACTGGAAGTCTTTAAATAATTTATATGGACAATATTTCTATGCTGATTTAACAAAAGAATCTAACATAAAAAAGAAAGAAGAAATGTTAACTCAAATTGATTTTAATTTGAAAAGAGTAGCAGGTTTAGATCTTTCTTTAGAACAAAATGTAACTCAGGCATCACAAATTTTTACACCTTTTTATGAAGATAAGTTCTTAATGAAAGATATGGCTTATACTAAAAATTTCATGAAAGATTATGCTGCAGTAGAAGGTTTAAAAAAATCAAAAAAGCAAGAAACTTTTTCAAAATATTGGGGAGTTGGTGTAAAAAAAATGATGTATGAAAGAGAAGAATTTAAAAATTCTACAGATGAAGAATCATTAGGATTTTCAAATGTTAAATATACACCATATGTCAATGCTATTGAAAAGTATATGAACTTAGCAAAAGAATCTGGGATATCAATGGATATAACAGAATCTAATGGTAGATACTTTATTAGACAAAAGAATGGAGATTTAATTTTTCAACCTTTAACTAATTATTTTACTTCTCAATTTGCTAATGATCCAGCTTTACAAGATGTATATAAAGCAGAAGCTTATGTAAACCGTAAAGATGATATTTTAAAAAATTCAGAAAAATTTAATGGAGACTTAGTAGCATCAGAAAGAAATTATCTTACTACTCAGTATGCTACAATTCAAGAATATCTTAAACTTAAAAGTTCTAAAAACAATGAAGATAAAGATGTTCTTGAAAAAAAATTAGATAAAAATAATAAATCATTAATGGAAGGTGGAGGTAATGAATTTACTCCAAGTTATGCCCAAAGTTTAGAAGTATCATTAGGTATTGCAAAAGACAATGCTGCATATACAGACAAATTAAGTGCTGAAGTTAATGATAAAGCAAGTTCAACAACTACTACTACAGGAGCAACTCCAGATCTTGCTAACCTAGATATATTAAGATTTCAAGTTGATGCGGGTGTAGCATCTATGTTAGCAGAACAAGATATTCAACAAGCTGCTTATTCACAGTCTAGAGTAGGTATGATTAAAAGTATGGCTGCTGATCCTTATGGGGTATCTGCACAAAATGCTGCATATGCATCACAAAGACAAAAACTTACAATAGAACATCAAAATAAATTAGCAGAAGCTAAAGATCTTAAGGATAAGAAAAATATAATGTTAACAGCTGGATTAGCTAATGGAACTTATCTTGGTATGACAGAAATAAAAGATGAAAATGGTAAGATAATAGATTATGAACCAATACCTAATCCTGCTTTACATGATAGATTTGTTATTGCGGGTAAAGTTTTGGATGGTGTAACAGATAAATCTGTTTCTGTTGTTCAAGCAAATAAAAATATGACTACAGAATTTACAGCAGAATATGCTGATGGAATGGTTAGACAAATAAGTTCAGTAATTGATTCTTGGGTAAAGAGTAATGAAATGACTTCTTATCAAGCTGATCAATATTTCTTTTCTAATTCAGGTAAAATGGTAGGTGCAGATGCTAATCCAGTTAAAGATTGGGTAGAAAATCCAAGCATATTTAGAGATAAAACAGGTAAAATAAATCCAGGTAAAATTGATGATATATTTGCTGCAACTACTAATAAAAAATTCTTATCTGATTATTTAGCAAATCCTTCATCATACTTACAAGGAAGAGGAGCAGATCTTTTACAAAAAACATATGCAAGAGTAATGCAATATGCTGAAGCTACAAAAGGTGATACTGAAGGTGAAGATGTTGAAGGTGTTTCTGCAACCTTTTTAAGAACAGCTCCTCATACTAAATTTAGTGAATATATAGATTATGTGCGTAATAATGAACTTGTAACAAAATCTAATACAGATGTAATACATAAAAGTTTTAGATCCTCTACTGTAATGGAAGGATTACCAGAAGCAAGTAGAGCTTCACTTTCAAGACTTGCATTAAATTCTGATTTAACTTTAGTAAGTAGAGAAGATTTTATTGCTAATGCTGAAAATTATATTCCTAAAAATACAACTCGTGATTCAAGATATGGTAAATTAATTTTAACAAACGAAGATGAAAGAAAGTTACAAAAAATTCTTCAAGAAGCAAATGATAAAAAAGGTAGACTTCAATATGGTGCAATAGGAAATGCTTATTATCCTAATTTAACAGGAAGAGAAGTAGGTGATATTAGTAGAGGTTTTGATAAAGCACTTCGTGGAGATGTAGATTTAGGTCAATTATATGATGAGTTAAGTACAATATATTCTGAAACAATCCAGAATACAAAAGAAATGAAGGTTTCAAGTAACTTATTATCTCCGGACAAAGCTAATGCAGTATATAATACTGCAGAAAATGGAGTAACAGTAAATTTAGCTGCTGTACAAACTCCTGGTTTTAAAGGATTTTTAGAAACACTTAATGATGCAGGTAAGATTAATTTTTATGATATGAAAAATAATCCTATTAGCTTTTTTGGAAGTAGTATAACAGGAGTTAAACAAACGCAAGATCTTTATTCTGATACAGATGATCCTTATACACATGTTAAGATTGCTGAAATGATCTTAAATAATTATAGAAGTAATATAGGTAAAAAAGATATTAAAAACTTTAATTTAACAAGTAGTCAAATTGTTATGGAAGATTTAAATAAAGGAGCAATGACTTTATATCCAACTTTAGATGTTCTTAAAGCATTACAACTAGGTGAAGGTAAAGGATTATTAACAGAAACTTTAATAAATGCTATTGCAACAAATGGTATTTCTATGATATCAAACAGAAGAAACTTTAATAATTGGATATTTGAAGGAAATCAAGCAACTCCAACTGAATCTATGATAAATGCATTAGGTTCAATAAGTTATAAAGATCCAATGGGGGGTGGTAATTTTATAATTGAAAAAGATGAAAGTGGTGTAGCACCTTATAAAGTTTATGGTACTTATTTACAAATGCAACCTGATGGTAGCAAAGTAAAAGTTCCTTTTACATTAGCTCCAGTAAATTATCAAAATAATGTAGGTTTAGCTCAAACTAAAGCAAAAGAAAGTTTACAAAGAATGGCAGATTATAATCAACTTGTTTGGCAAAAATTTCAAAGTAAAACTTATGCTCCCGGAATTTCTACTGAATCTTCTGAAAGCAAAAGACAATTTGGTAAACTAAAATAACATGGCAGAAAATTTAAATACAGGTAATGAAGAACCATCTGTTAATATTGAGTCTCAATTTAATAATCCTGGTACAACAGATATAAAAGATTTTTTACCTTTTAATGAAGGTTTCTATAATCCAGATCCTGATCTTTTTACAATTAATCCACAAAGAACTCCAGTTCAATTATCTAATAAACTTAATCCATCAGAAACACCAACTATTCAAAAAGATCAAATTAGAGATACTGCTGTTGGTTTTAATCCTTTTGCAAAAGAACAATTAGCAAAATCTTTAAATGGGGAACAGAGTTATGCTAAAAATCTAATTAAAAAGATGAACCATGAACTGGTAAATCTTGAAGATAAGAATCAGTATTCAAAATCATTTATGTATGATGCTAGTACAACAGGAGCTCATAAAGCAAAATATAAAGCTTATGGACAAGCAACATATGATAAACTTGGATTTAATCCAGAAATAAATAATGAAGAAGTTTTTAATGCTAATACATCTATAACAGATGATTTTATAAGAACAGCTACACATGCTGCTTGGCCCATGTTTACATTAGGTCTTATTGCTAATCCCAAAAGTTATTTTCAAATGGCTAAAGGAGATATGGGACAAGATATAGAAGCTGCTGCAGATTATGAAGAATATAGTGCAATTGGACAATCTACTAGAGGTGGTGTAGGTGCATTTTTTAATAATGTATTTAATAGTTTAGCTTATAGTGCTGGTATTATGACTGAGGCTGCTGCAGAATATGCTTTAATTGGAGCTATAGAAGGCTCATTAGCTGGTCCAGAAGGTACAGTTGCTGGTGGTGCCGTTGGTGGTGCTGTAGGAGCTGTAAAAGGTTTACTTACTTTACCTAAAGCTCTTTGGAATATGGGTAAGTATGGTGGTAAAATGTTAACTAGTTTAAAAAATTTAGAAAAATTTACAGCTGCCAAACAATTATTTAATGCTGCTGGAAGAACTACATTTGAATTTGTTAATCCTATTAATAATACTTTTGCTGGAATTAATGCTGCTAAAGCAGATAACTTAACAGGATTAGCAAGATCAGCAAGAACAGCCGGTGGTTTATTTAGAGATGCTATTGGTATAAACATGGGTCTTTCGGAAGGTAGACTTGAAGGAGGTTTTGTAGAACAAAACACATATGATAAAGCATATGATAAATTTTGGAAAATAAATGGTAGAGCACCAAGTGATGATGAGCAATTAGAATTACGTAAGCTTGCTAAAGTAGCAGGTTTTAGAGACACTTGGAAAAATGGACTACTTGTATTTTATTCAAATAAAATAGCTTTTCCTAATCTTGTAAAAGGAAATATTTTTGCTGGATCATCTAGAACTATTAGAAGTGTAGGTAAAGAATTTGATTTGGTTTTTGTAAAAGGAGCTGGAAAAAAAGGTGCTAAAGAAGCTATAACAGAAGGAGGATATGATATTGTAGATTTTAATTTTAAAAATGCATTAAAAGGATTTGTTAAACCTGCAAATTTTGGTAAAGCAAGTTTATCATATTTTAAAATAAATATGGTAGAGGGGGGGCAAGAAGTTATGCAAGATGTTATTGCTAAAGCCACTGAAGATTATTATGTTAATTCATTTTTTGATCCTACAAAAGCAACATTTGATTATTCAATGGCAACATTAGGAGATGCTTTTGGTGAGCAAGTTAGTAGTCAAGGTTTTGAAACTTTTATGTCAGGTTTTGTAATGGGAGGAATGTTAAGACCTTTTAATGGTGCTGTTCCAAGATATGCTCATATCTTATATAATAAATATACAATGGATCCTGTAAAGTATAAAGAGTATATGGATCAAAGAACAGGTTACGGAGAGCAATTAAAAAATGCTATGAATAACATGCATAAAAATCCAACAGAATTTTTGAGTGAAAGAATGCGTAATTATGGAGAACAAAGTCAAATTGCAAAAATAATTGATAATGATGATTCAGATAAAAAAGAAAAATTTGATGCAGCAAATGCTGGTTTTATGTCTGATATACTTACTTCTTTAAATTCTGGAACTTATAACATATTTAGAGAAAATTTTAATAAATATTCACAACTTACTGATACAGAACTTGAAGGTACATTAGAATTACAACCAGGAGAAGGAGTTAAGATGCGTAAAATTCTTGCTACTTATATGAAGAAGTCTGAAAAAACACAAGAAAGATGGGACTATGCTCAAAAAAATCTAGGAACTAAAAAACTTAATCTTAAAAGTTTTAAAGAAAATACACCTGAATATGATAAAGCTTCAATTTATAATCAAGCTATAGATACAGGAATTAATAATTTAGTATTTCTTAATGAATCTTTTGATAATAATTTAGAAAGGGTTAATAATATTACAGCTAAATTAAATAGAACTTCTGTTTTTAGAAACTTACCTTCTGGAGATTTTCAAACTATTATGGATTCACAAAAACTTTCCAATACAATTGACATGTTGTCTACAGAAATTGAAAGTTTAAAAAATATTGAAACTGTTGATGCTCAAAATCAAATACAAAAAAAACAAACATTATTAAATGCTCTTTCTAAATTTGAATCAAAGCAAAATAATTTTAATAAAATGCAAGCTTCAGATTTATTGAAAAATGCAAGAGATGAAGCTATAAAAGAAAAGCCAGAAGAAGCAGAGGAAATAGGGTTAACATTTGATCAAGTAATTGAAGTATATAAGCAAGATGGAGGAGATCCAATTGCTGCATATAAAGAATCTTTTGAAGAATTATTACAAGTTTTATCTGGTTCTGAAAATAATTATCAAAAAGTATTAATGGACTTATCTTCTAAAGGAGGAATTGATGACCTATTTAATGATGTAAAAGATATACATAAATTAGAACATGAGAATAAAGAAATTATTCCCTATATTAATTTATTAACTCAACCAGGAACATTCTATGAACATGTAGAAAGAAACTATCAATGGATGAGAAATCTCTATCTTAATAGAGAAAATTATTATAAAGATATTATTAATCAATCTATTGTAGCTAAAGAAAACAATGACTTACTTAAGTCTTTAGCTGATGATAATATATATGTAGACTTAGATGAATTTGCAGATTGGGTAAAAGATCCTTCTAACATGCCAAGCTACTTTATTGAAGCTACCACAGGTAATGAAAGAATCATTCCAAAAGGAAGTATGCAGTACAATCAATATGCACAAATATTTTTAGCTGTACAAAGAATGCAAGAGTTCCGTGCAGCAGGAGATCCTGTTGATATGGAAGGACAATTAGAATTAGGTATTAAAGATTTGTTAGTTCAAAAACAAGGTGAAGTTGTTCAAGCAGAAGAAGCTTTTGAAGAAGATATTAAAAAAGAAACAAACTTTACACTTGATGAATTAAGAGAACAAGAAGCAGCAGGTGTAGAAGTAACTAAACCTGTTTCTCAAACAACAATAGATAGAAAAGCTTCAGAGATACAAGAGTTAATTAATAGTATAGATGACGCAATTGCTACTAAAGATCCACTTACTATTTCAGATGCTGTAACTAATAGTTTACGTAGATCTAAAATAGATGAAGAATTCTATAGTCAAGAACTTATAGATAATGAAATTTATAAAATTACATATGATGAAGAAGGTAGATTAACAAAAGAAGTTGTTCCAATCTATATATTATTTGAAGAGACTTATGATAAAAATGATAGAGAGCTTGCAGCTTATTCTGGTGCAGCAGCAAAAGCTTTATTATCTGCCGAAATAGATAGAGTTCAAAATACAACAGAAATAGTTACAGAAGTAGAGCGTGTTGAAATTATTAATAAAACACAATCTTGGGCAGATCATCAAACTGTACTTGCAGATATTGAAGAAAGATATGCTCAATTTATTAAAGAATTAACTGATGAATTTACAAAAAGAGGTATTACACCTTCTAATGTTAATATAGATGTTCCTACTAATACGTCATGGTCTGAGATTGAAAAACTAGCACCAGATTTATTTAAAACATTAAATGAAGCATTTGTTGCAGAAGTAGGAATGAGTCCTGAAGATGATAAATATGATCTTGTTAGAGCTAATTGGTTAGAGCAACAAGCTGATGTTATTAAGGAATATAATGCTAAAAAAGTAGCAGAAAGAATATTATTAGAACAAGAAGCTAAACAATTTAAAGTACCAAAGTTTAAGTATATTAAAATTGAAAAAGGATATGAAATTACTTTTACTAGTAAGATAGGTCCTCTTGTAATGATTGAAGAAACATATCAAGATTTATTAACTGCTGGAGAAGGAATATCTCCTAAAACTCAGAAAAGAGTAGTTTTAACAGATACTCAGAAAAAAAATCTTGAAGAAGATTTAGTAGAATTAAATAAAGCAATTAAGTTTTTAAGAGAACAAGGTGGTCAAGTAGCAGAATCTAAATTTGATGAAGGATTAAGAATATTTAATGAGAATATTACTAAAAGACAAAGTGAAATAGAAAAAGTTCTTGATGAAAATGGTAATCTAATTGAAAGAAAAATTGATGGTAAAGTTGCTGATAGGGTAACTAAGAAAGCAGAAGAACTAGATATTGAACTTACTCCAGGAAAAAAGCCTTTCTCTTATATGTTTCTTGATCCAGTTACAAAAACTGTTAGAGATGCTGATGGTAATGAAACTACTGTAGAAGTACCTTCAAGTATTATGAGTGCATTTAATTCTATTATTGAAGATGACTCAATAAAAGATGAAGATAAAGTAAATGCCTTCATGGCTTCTTTTGAAATTTATGTAAAAAGTACTAAGACAAGTGCATTTAAAGATGCTACTCAAAAAGGATTAAACATTAAAAAGTTTCAAGCTTTAAGAGAAGCTTTAGAAAATAAATTACAATCTACTACAGATACTAAAGTTACAGTTAATATTAAACCAGTTTATCATCATACATCTGTAGCTCCTGAAAATTTTAATTTTAATACTTTTCAAAGAGGTAAAAATCAAATTAGTCAGTTTGGTGATGGTTTAAATGCATCTTCAAATACTACTTCATTTTTAGTTAATAGATATGGCAAGGCTATACAAGGTGAAGTTAATGATTCAGATTTTGTAGTTATTGATGCAAATAAATCTCAAAAAGAAATGTATGAGATATTAACAGCAAAAGGATTTAAGTTTAATACTCCTCAAGTTGGTAAAGCAACACCATCTGGTGCTACATATTTAGGAGGAAGTGCAAAAATTGAGTATGATGATACTAATTCTTTAAAAGATGCTCCAGGAGCTGCTATAAGTTTATTTAATGATTTTCAAGAATCTAATCCAGAAGTAAAAGGTGTTAAAGTTATAAATCATATAATAGGTAATGAAAAAGTTGCTCCATTCTATGTTATATATGATGCTAAATCTTTTTATGGACCAGGTTCATTTACAACAGATACTAAAGCTGGTGTAAAAAATAACATTTTAGATAATTTTACTGAAGAAAATTTAAGAAAAACTATTACTGAATTAGCATTTGCAGAATCTTCAGATATTGGTAATATGCTTGATGATATGATTAAAGACTTTGTAACTAGAGAGGGTACTAAATTTAAAAAAGTAACTAAGCCAGAAAAAATGAGTCAACAAGCATTTGAATCTTTATTTGGAGATTACGGTATACTTACTAAATTTAGAGATGGAATCATAGATGGTGACTATATGGTAATAGGTGCAAGTGACATGTTATTTGATAAAGAACTATTTGAAAATGGTTTAGTTGGAGAAACAGACTTAATTGCACTTAATGCTAAAGGAGAGTTTACTATTATTGATGTTAAAGCACTTAATGAAGGAACTTGGGATAGATTTGATCCTGCTTTTGCAATAGCTAAATTAAAAGAAAAATTAAAAAAAGAAGGTAAAACAGAACAAGAAATAGAAAAAGATAAAAAAATAATTAAATTAAACACTATTTTAGATTCACCAGATCAGTCTACATGGAGTAAAAAACAATATTTTAGAATTCAACAATCTTTATATAGAAATTTATTCTTTAATATGACAGGAATGATGCCATCACAAATTGGTCTTTTTCCTATACAAGTTACCTATGATACAGAAGGAAATTTAATTAGTGCAACTCAACCTATATAGG
>Ga0114918_10006207_pt1 | contig 10139 bp, 5 predicted proteins | sample LantaG_FD_87015 | JGI IMG/M metagenome (GOLD analysis project Ga0114918, IMG submission 87015) | Deep subsurface microbial communities from Baltic Sea to uncover new lineages of life (NeLLi) - Landsort_02402 metaG | ecosystem: Environmental > Aquatic > Marine > Oceanic > Sediment | place: Baltic...
AAGCGGGTTGCCATATTGAGCGCGCGGACATAATTGAAGGTGCCAACGACATCGGCCTGTCCGCTGCCGGGGATCGCATCCATTGCGGCCTTCATGTCAGCGCCAATCTTTTTGGGACCGCCGGCTCTTACCTGGTCGATCAACTCGCGGATCATCTTGTCCGCATCACCGCCAATCGTATAGACGCAATTGTTATTCACGAAAGCCCAGCTATAGTCCAGTCCATCGCCAAACATATTCTCAATCATCCGGCTCTGCATTGATTTCTCGCTAATCTTGAAATTCACCTTGGCTGCGTCGATTGTGACTCCCTTGTAGGTACCGGCACCGCGGTTAATCTTGACATCCATTTCCATCCCGAACCCTTTGTACAGCTCGCCAAAGGCCCCGTCCTCCATCATCTTCAGTTCCTTTTCGAGCACTTCTTTGAACGCTTTTTCGTCTTTGACATCGATGACGTACTTTCCCCAGAACGGCGAAGAGCCCTTGCCGTTGACTCCTATCGATACAGCGATCGAATCGCCCAGGGCATTGATCCCCTGTGTCGTAAGAGTTTTTATTTCTTCGAGGTCCGCCTCGGGTATGCCGTCAGGAATCATCTGGCCCATGAGTTCGAACAGCTTCATGTAACCGATCTTCATACTCGAACGGTCAATTTTGGCACCCAGGTTTATCATGGCACCGTTGTCGAGATAGCCTAACTTATTGCCGAAGTCTCCTTCTATGGGACTTCCAACCATTGCCGCCATCTCTGTTTCCGGCACAGCCTTGACACCGACTGTCACGCTGCACGCTTCGGCGCTTGGCGCCAGCGCCACCGTAACGTTCTCGGTCCCCTCGAGCACCATCTTGAAGATGCCGCCATAGAAATTGATAATACCGGTAGGATCTATCGGTGGCCCCTCGCCGCTCTCTTTGGCCTTCTCTAATTGGGCCTTCACCATCTGGAGCCCTCCGAAAAGCATCGGCTGGATCATTTGAGAGCCTTGCTTTACGTTCAGGTAAATCCATACCGGTGAACTCCCAGCCTGCTTTCTCTCATCGGCATCGAGACTACTGTCCAGGCTTTGATTTCTCTGGGCCAGCAGTTTCTTGACCTTTATCAGATTCTCGCGGGCGTTCGGCGGACAAAGCAGGGCAAACCGGCCGAAATTCGTCGCCAGGCCGCGGGGCTGGCCGTTCATCGCTATCATCGAGATTCCCTGCTCGTCGGGCTCGCCGCAGTTGGGATTGCCGGAAATAAAATCCTCGTATTCCGTAACCGGCAGCAAAGCGCCGATGAACATATTGCCCATCGGGCCGGGCGCCGCCGACTCACCCGGAACGTTCAGGCCGAATATGGCAATATTGCCCTTCTTGTTAACCCCTTTAAGCTCGTTATCGCCGAGCAGAGAGCCTAATTTCGAGAGTAATGCCGCCTTGGCATCCATAGATTCGGGCGCAACATCCTTCAAAAACTCGTTAGCAGCGTCCAAAGTACCGTCAAAATTGTTAATGCGCACACAGAACAGGCTCTCTGCCGGGATTGCCCCAATCATCCCAGCGGTTGGGCGTTCCGCTGATTCGGCCGCCCACACACCACCGGCAACCAAAATAGCCACTGTCGCCACTAAAATGACGCTTCTCAGACTTCTTGAATTGAACATAATTTCTCCTTTCTAAATTGACCGAATTTTTCTGTTTTTCCGGCTATAATAATAAAAACGCTCAGCGGGCCAAAAATTCACATTTATTTTTAAAAATCTGAATTAAATTCGGCATCTTGCCCGCACAAACGCCTAAAGATAGCTCCACAGTAAACAATTATCATAATCACTGCCTCGGAGCAATACAATTTTCTGCGAATGAAAGGCTGTTTCTGCTGGTTTAATGAACAATCCATATGCAGATTTGGCAGCTTATTCTCATGGTTGTTTTTTACGTTTCCATACGGAATTTCCGGATTTATAATTTGGTATCAAAGGTTAAGAAAGGAGCGATATGTCACTTATAGAATGTCCGGAATGTAACAACCAGATATCGGATAAAGCCGTGATGTGTCCAAAGTTCGATTACTGATGGCCGACCGGCGTTAAATGTTGTCTTTTGCGCTCGACGATCAATTGCAAAGGACGATTCAGTTCTGGACAGTTGTATCGTACCGTACGCCGTCGGGTACGGGGACGGGGACCGCAACGGTCATGCCGTGGTCGCCGGCAGTCTTCCGGGAAGAATCGACGGCGATGAAAGCTGTGTATGCCGACATCAGGCCGTATTCGAGTGCGACCTGCTTAATCTCGCCGGGCAGGTCCGGGTTGGTGTCGTAAGTGGCCTGACTGCCTAATGTCTCAATCTTTTTCCGTGCCCATACGCAGGCGATGCCCGCGTGGGTGGCGGCGGAATCTTCGAGGTCAGCGGCGATTGGGATGTCCTGAGTCATGTCACCGACTTTACCTTTGACGTGAATGGTAGTGCTGCTGGCGCCTTTGAATTTACCGGTAAGGATTACAGGCCGGCCGACAAAAAGATCGGGTATCCGGCTGGGGTACATATCCGTAACCTGCATATCGCCCCAGTCGATAGTGACATCCGCCAGGGCCGGGTGACTGATGCGGTCGTAGAACTCATCTACGATTTGCCCGGCACTGTCGTCCATGCCGATATAAGCGACGGCACCTTTGCCGAGTTTGGCCATCCGGTCGAGCAGGTAGCGATTGACGGAGGAGCCGACGCCGAAGCTGAAGATTCGGCTGTCGCCGAGCCGCTGGTTAATTGCGGCGAGAATTTCGGATTCATTGCCGATATAGCCGTCGGTCATAAACGAGACCAGGCGAAATCGCTGCGGATCGTGCGCGAAGTCCAGGGCCGCTTTGATACCCTCGATCATCATCGTGCCGCCGCTGCCTTCCAGCGACTCGACATATGCGAGTCCTTTGCGAATATTTTCTGGCGTTACCGGCACGGGACTCGGCCCGAGCTTCGAAGCGTTGTTTGAAAAGCGGATAATCTGGAAAGTGTCGCCCGGCTGTAGTTTTTTCAGGGCCCTTGTAATAGCCTGTTTGGCCTTGGCGATGGGTTTGCCGCTCATACTGCCGGAGCAGTCCAGCACGAAAATCATCTCCATCGGGGCACGTTTCAGATACGAAAGATTTTCCGGCGGATAAAGCATGAGCGTGAAAAATCCGCCCCTTTCATCGCGGTGTGTAACCAGGGCCGATTTTACGGTTTTGCCCGCGACTTTGTAGCGGAGTACGAAGTCCTTGTTAGGGATACTGTCGAGACTGCTGAGCTTGACCGTCCGCTTTTCACGTGCCGGAGAGCTGTTGGTTATCACGTGGCTGGTGCACACGAGTTTCTCGATTGTCACGCCGGCGTCGATATCGACGGCCAGCGAAATATCATGCCCGCTTCGCTCGGAAGGTTTGAGGTACTGGACCTCGGTCTTTTGACCCGAGATACCGGTCTTGCCGCGTGCGACGGCGCCGACTCCATCGGTGAATCCGGGAGGGTTGAATCGCGGCCCGACGACCATGGGGAAAACGAACTCGTACCAGCCATCCACATAGGCCAATGTATTGAAGTACTTGATATTAATGTCGATTTCATTGCCCGGCTCGATGTTGGCGACCTTCTGCGTGAAAATATTGGGCCGCTCCTGGGTAAGAAGCGAGGCAACATGTCCCTGGCTCCTGGCCTCTTGATAAATCTTCTCGGCCTCCTGGCGCTCGCGAATAATGCCGCGGATGCGTCGCTCGCCGATTGTCATAAGAAACTCGTTAATCGCCGCGTTCTGAGGCAGCGGAAATACATAAACCGCCTCAATCTTCTCATCGTACGGATTATGAAACTGCTGGGTGTCATCATCCGTAGCTATATAGCCGCTGATTTGACCTTTCACATCGGTATGCTTGAGTGGCAGCGGGATTTCCTTTTCCTCTTCGGGCAGCTTAGCAAGCATTGCGCCTGAGCCGGGCGTATCCTCAGAAGTGGGTACAGCCTGTGTTTCAGCTTTGGCTATCACCCAAACCTCATCCGCTGTGACATTGAGTAATTCGGCGGGCATTCGTCTATCCGGCACAGACCCTCTTGATCTGTAACGAACTGTCCCGGTGGAACGACGACGACTCAATGAAACCGAGGCCGGTCGCTTCCCAAGGCCATATCCACCCATGCCGCCCATACCGCCACCGTATGTATCACCATCACGACCTCTCCATCCATATTGGACGGGCTCGTAGCTGCTCGGGAGTTCTTGACTCGAATCAGCCGGGCCTGTTATAGCATTAGTTTTTTGTTCTTTCACCTCGCTCCATACAATATCAACCGAACGATCGTCAGTTTGAGCAACTGGAGCGGAAGAGATACTGTCCGATCCCGCATGTTGGCGGACTCGATTTAGGGAAGGAACAATCAGCGCTAACAACATAAATGCCACACCGATGAGAGTAATTAATATAAGAAATATTCTTTTAATTTTCATTATATTTCTCCTTTTTCGAATGATATTTCAGCAGGTATTTCTTTTCCGTCTGCGTCACCGGCGACGGCGAGTTTCAGTTCGTATTGCGGCTCGGCGTCGCCTGCAACTTGCAGATGTATGGTAGCGATTCGCGTACGGCCTTTGGGCAAATTGCTACCGGTGCTGAAAGCGGCGATGATGATACGGTCTTTGGCTAAGGCCGCCGGGTCGTAATAGGGCGCTTCTTTGAATGCTTCGTGTCTGCCGCCCTCGACGCCGACGATTTTGATTTGTCCGGCGGCAGCTTTAAGCTCGAACTGATAAGCCGCGAGGCTGCTGTTGCCGGAATCGAGATAAATGTGCAGCGGGGCGAAACGCACGCCGGACTGAGCGGTCGAATAATCCTGCTCCGACTGCTGCGCCAGGACGGGGACTATCAAACAAATACAAGTCAGAATGATTGGCATTATTTTATTCATTATAAAACTCCCTTATCCAATCGGACGGCTGCGAGAGCGACCACATCGACATCGCTGCGATCAATCAGGCCGTCGCCGTTAATGTCCCACTCTGTTTCAGCAGGGCCGGCGGATTCGATTTGCTTGGCTAATTTGAAGGCATCGAGAATGTCCACCCGGCCGTTTCGGTCGATATCGGCAGCCTGTGTTTTGCTGAGTAAAAAACGATCCGTTGTTGGAGTGGTCTGCTTTGTGAGGTCCAGACTGAAAGCAAAAATAATAACCGCAGCCGCGGCGGCAATTCGCCAGGCCCAGTGGACTCGCAGGCGTCTGCCTTTGCTGGTTTGTAAGGCCGCAAAGTGCTTATGAGCCCGGTCCATAACAGCCCGGTCCACCTCGGGCGGCACTCCAACCCGCGGCTCAAAAAGGGCATTCAAATCAGCCGAAAGCTTCGAAGGAATCCTCAAATCCGAATCCTTACCAAAATGTTCTTTTCTTTCGTTCATATCTCGTTTCAAAGAAAAACCATATATAAAAAAATCGTTGCTCTAATATGTTAAGCAGCCGGGCCGGCCAAAAGGTTCAAACTTTTTGAGGATTTTTCCTGAATTTTGCAAATTTCATGATTTCCCTCCGTGATTACCACCAAAAGAACGAGCTATATTCGAGTCGCCAGGGTCACTCTGAATATCGCTCCAGTTGGCTTTGCGCTGATGATTTCCACGAAGCCGTTGTGTGCCTCGGTGAACTTTTTCACCAGGGCAAGACCCAGACCCGTCCCGGTGGTTTCACGGGTTGACTCGGCCGCCGGGCGATAGAATTGCTCGAATATCTTGTTCCGCTGCCGGTGCGGGATGCCGGGGCCGTGATCTTCGACCTCGATTACGGTGAATTTTTCGTCGGTTTTGGTCCGGACGGTAATCGTCTTGTCCTCGGCGCCAGCGGCGTACTTGATTGCGTTGTCCAGCAGGTTCACAACAATCTGCGTCACGGCATCGGCGTCAAAAGTCGATTCCTCGATTTGGCCGGGCTCGGTTCCTATCGAAAAGCCTTTCTGCATGGCATAAGGCCTCATCATCTCTACCACGTCCGAGACGCATTTATTGATATCACCTGCTTTGAAGGCGTATTTTTTGCGTCCCTTCTGGATTCGCGAGAAGTCCAGCACGTTCTCTATCAACCGGCTGAGCCTTTCGCTTTCCTGCCGCATATTCCCGTAATACTCGACGGCCTTGTCCTGCGATTTGACCCAGTTCTTCTCCAGCATCTCGGCGTACATTCGAATGCTGGTCAGCGGCGTTCTTAGCTCGTGCGAGACGGCTGAGATGAAATCGTCCTTCTTCTGCGCCAGCCTGATTTGTGCTGTAGCGTTGCGCCACAGACTTGCCAGCCCCAGAGTTACAGCTAAAAGCACAATCGCAATGATGCTGAAATACCAGATTCGCAGGTGACGGATTTCTTTGCCGATCCAGCCGGGGTCGATTTCTTTAAGGTTCAGGACCAAATCGCCAAAGCCAAAATTCAGGATGGCGGCGTGGGCGATGTCCCCGTTGTCACGGGCATTTTCTCTCGGCGATAATTCAAAACTCATGCCCTTGCGCATGAATCGCGATGCGGAATCCTCTATCTGCTCGATAAGCATTTTCTCATTGAGCTGGAAGCCCTGCAACAAGTGCCTGTCTTCGATTTGAACGTGACGCAGCAGGAACACCTGCCCGCCGAAGATGGATTCGGCCTGTTGCGAAGCGGAGTCTCCGCCGGGGACGACCACTGGAAAAAACGGTTCGATGCGCACCTGAACCGTCTCGGTTTGACTTTCGTCAGGGCTCATTGTTTGCTGTTCGTATTGATCTGCCATCTGCTCGGCCTGGGCTGCTCCTTCCTGGATTTGCTGCTGTGACTGAGCAGCCTCGTTCGAAAGAACATTCTGCTCGAAAACCGCTCGCCTTTGCTCGATCACCTGCGTCTTTTGGCCTTTGCTTTGCAGGGACCCGATGGGATAACTTTGAGACGATTTACCCTTCTGAGCTACCTTCTTGGCGAACTGATCCGGCTCCTTCGGGGGCGCGATACTGTTGCCGCTATAAAAATTCATCTTCAGAGAACCGGGTGTATCTCCGCTAAGCGCCGGCAGCAGGTTTATCTCGATGTTTTTCCTGTTCGAGATAGCTTCGGCATACAGCTCGTTATCGGATTCGGTCAGATCCTGTCTTTGATTGACGTTATCGTTTGGCGTGATGACGCTGCCGTCCGGCTCGATTTGAAAATTGCCGTAAGCCAGGCCCTGCTCCAGGCGGCCGGCCAGCGGGCTGCGCAACACGGGCATTTGCTGCCGGCCGGGCGCGACATTCTCCGGCACAAAGTAATATTGATAATCCGTGTACGGGCGGCTTTGCTCGGTCTGCATGAATTCATCGAGCCTGCGCGTGACATCCTGCCTGACCTGCTCGGCGACGGCGGCGAACTCGCCCAGGCGAGCGCCCTGCAGACCCTGCGCCCGTATCCGGATGGAGTGGTATCCCATCCAGGCCAGCCCGCACAGGGCGGCAAGAATGATTACCGATAATATGATGAGCCGTTTATACATTTGCTATTCACTACTTTCGTATTTATAGCCCGCGCCGCGGACGGTTTTTATAATCTGTGGCTCGGCGGCGTTAAGCTCAATTTTACTCCTGAGCTTGGCGATGTGCATATCGACGGTCCGTGTGCCTAATTCGCTCATCGTCTCGTTCCAGACCGCTTTGTACAATTCCTCCCTGCTGATGATCCGGTTCGGATTGGCGGTGAAGTACTGTATGATTGCCGCTTCTCGCTTGCTGATCTCTATGTCCTTGCCTTCGCGCCTAACTTTTAAGGCCGGAATGTCAACATCCAAATCCGCAAATTGAAACGTCTGCCCGACGGCGCGTGCCGGATCGGTTCGTCGAAGCACGGCGTTGATCCGCGCCAGCAGCTCTTCAAGCGAAAACGGCTTTGTGATATAGTCGTCGGCACCGAGATTCAACCCGGCGACTTTCTCTTTCTCCTGCCCCTTGGCGGTCAGCATAATAATCGGGGTCTGCAAACCATCGCCACGCCATTTGGAGCACAGTTGTTCGCCGCTGATTTTCGGGAGCATCAAATCGAGCAGAATCAAATCGAACCGCCGCCCGGCCACGGCGCGCTCGGCTTCGAGCCCGTCCGCGGCCTGAGTAACTTCGAAGTTGTGAAACTCTAAAAAGTCCGCCAGGGCCGAGCGAATCTTCTCTTCGTCTTCAACGACCAATATGGATTCTTTTTCTTCCATAGTCACATTTGCTCCTATGTATATTATAGGCTATATCGACGCCGATGTTTTGTAAATGTTTTGTAAAAAAGCATCGCTGCTATTTTACGTCCATTTTACCGGCCTCTCAACCGGAACTATCGTATAATTTATATAGTTCGAGAACACATTTTAAGACCTTTTTATAAGGAGGAAACGAAATGAAGTCCGTAAGCAAGAATCAAAAATGGCTGCATGGATTCGTATCTCTTCTCGGAATCTCTATGACGTTTCTCATTCAGACCGATGCAGCGGCAAACACTTCCGAAGAAGCCTTTGCAAGCATGCCCGTCAAAGAGATTACCATCTTCAAAGACGGCCACGCCTTCGTTCTGCACGAGGGAAAGATGCCGGCCGGCACCGACGGCAATGTCACAATCGATTACCTGCCCAGGCCGATCATCGGAACGTTCTGGGCCTATTCGGCCTCCGCCAATGCCAAACTCACCGGCGTCGTCTCTCATAAACGCGTCGTCCCGGTTAAAAGAACCGCCCTGACCATTCCCGAACTCATCGAGGGAAACATCGGTGCCAGGGTTCGCATTATCGAGGCGGGACTGGCCGCCTATGAGACCACCATTCTCGGGATTCCGACTCGAAGCACCGAAGAGCTCGGCAGTGCCGACCCGCCGGGGAGCCCGGAAAAGCTGCCGCAGAGAGGTGACATTGTTCTGCTGAAATTTGAAGGCGGCGTCAAAGCCGTTCCTATCAGCCGGATTCAGGAAGTGACTTTTCTCGATGAGCCTAAGCTGCAACTGGCCGGCGAGCAGTTCCGGGATATGATGACTCTCAAGCTCGACTGGGGCAGACGCAAGCCCGAACCGGATGTAGATGTCGGCATGGTCTATGTTCAGCGGGGCGTCCGCTGGATTCCTAACTATCGAATCGATATCGACGGCAAGGGCAACGCCACCGTCAAACTTCAGGCGACCATCATCAACGAGCTGGCGGACGTCGAGGACGTCAAAGCCCACCTCGTGATTGGCGTACCGAAGTTCGCATTCGAGAATACGCCCGACCCGATATCGCTGCAGCAGACGGTGGCACAGCTTTCAAGGCACTTCCGCCCCGACAGTCAGGCCGCCTATGCCTTTTCCAATATGATTATGACCCAGCAGGCCGCGATGCCCGTACGCCGTGCCGAGGTCCCGGCCGGCAATGGCAGTGACACGCTCGATCTCGGTCCCGACGTTGCCGGCTCCGGGAAGAACGAGGACCTGTACATCTTCACGCTCGAACATGTCACCTTAAAAAAGGGACAGCGGATGGTCGTGCCGGTGGCCGAATATGAGCTGAAATACCGGGACGTTTTCGTGCTCGACCTTCCGTTCGGACCGCCGCCGGAAGTTCGGCACAATTTAAACAGCGAGCAGCAGACCAAACTTGCGCAGCTTTACTATTCGCCGAAGGTAATGCACAAGATACGCCTTGCCAATAGCGCCAAATGCCCGCTGACGACCGCACCGGCACTGATACTTCGTCAGGGCAGCATCATCGCCCAGGGTATGATGACCTACACAGCAGTCGGAGCTTCGAGCGACCTTGAGCTGACGGTCGCCGTGGATATTGCCGTTGAGAAGCTCGACAATGAAACCGACCGCATTGGCGATGCAGTCAAATGGTATAACAATACTTACGCCCGCAGCAATCTGACCGGGACCATCCATCTTACAAACCGCCGCTCTGATACGGTCAGTCTGGAAATCCGCCGGTCCGTGCTCGGCAATATCGACAGCGCCGGCCACGAAGGATCGATCAAGCACCTCGGCAGGCACGAGGGCGGATGGATGGATCCGAACAGCCTGCCTTTCTGGTGGGGCTGGTACAATTGGCCATACTGGTGGTACCATTTCAACGCCGTCGGTCGTGTGACATGGGAATGCGAGCTCAAGCCCGGCAAAGAAATCGAACTTCAGTATAAGAGGCATTATTTCTG
>Ga0114918_10006208_pt1 | contig 10139 bp, 6 predicted proteins | sample LantaG_FD_87015 | JGI IMG/M metagenome (GOLD analysis project Ga0114918, IMG submission 87015) | Deep subsurface microbial communities from Baltic Sea to uncover new lineages of life (NeLLi) - Landsort_02402 metaG | ecosystem: Environmental > Aquatic > Marine > Oceanic > Sediment | place: Baltic...
AGACGCTGCAAGGGGCCCACCACCGCGTAGCCCAGCACCACACGCAGCGGCAGGACCGCCCAACCGAGAAACGTCAAGGGCAGGCTGACCCAGGGCGCGATGCGCGCCGGCCTCGTGGCGGCCAGGCTCTTCGGCGTCACTTCGCCGAACACGATCACCAGCAGCGGCGCGACGATGAAGATGCCGACCCGCCACGCCCACGCCTGTCCCGGAAATCGATCGCCAATCTGGTGGGCCAGCATCACGCTCATCGCGAAAAAGCCCACGTTGGCCGTCATGTTCCCAAACAGCACCGTCACCAGCACGCCCCGCGGATCGTCCATCAGCCTCGCGGCAAGGTACCGCAGCGGGTTTCCCGAAGTGCGGAACCGACGCAGTTGGTCGCGCGACAGATAGAACAGGGCCGTCTCGGACCCCGAGAAGAACGCCGAGGCGCACAAGAGCAGCGCCATCGCCGCCAGATGAAGTGGATACGCTGCCAGAACCTCTACCATGGCCGACCCCCGCACATGTCTTGGTGCAGACGATTCTACCGTCCCGACGCTGGCGTGCAAGGCTCGGGCAGCTTTCGAGCCGCCCGCGGAAGCGGGCGGTCAAGTTCCCTACCGTGGCACGGGCCACGGCGGGGAACGTCGCAGCGACCAAAGGTCTGTCAAGGGACGAAGGGACAAAGGCGGCACACAGTCTTCACCGCGCCGCGATTAGGCATTTCAAGCCGTCAGACCAACCCCCCGCCCGTCCGGCACAAGAACAGGTTGTCGTGGCCGGGCACGAGGGCGTCCGCGATCTGGAGGATTTCCTGGAACGATTCCTTCGCTTTCACGAGGTCCCACGGCGGCTCGCCCAGGTCGCCCTGCTCAAAATGGTCGCGCGTCAGAACCGCGTCGCCCGCCACGATCGTGCTCTCGACGGCCGAATAGACCAGCAGCGACGCGTGGCCCGGCGTGTGGCCGAACGTCGGATACAGGTCCACCCCCGGCGCCAGGTGCTCCGGCGCCGCCTCCAGGCGCGCGAGAACCCGCCGATCCGGCGCGTCGTCCGGCAACTCGGCGTCCGCGTACCGGATTTCCTCCTCGTACATCCACCACGCGGCCTTGGCAAAGAGGGCGATCCCCCGCCGGTGGGCCGGGTCGAAATGCGTCACAAAGACGTGCGTCACCGCCTCCGGCTCGAGGCCCGTGCGATAGAAGAGCGCCGAGCGGAGGACCTCGGCCGGCCAGCCGGGGTCCACCAGGAGCGTCATCTTGCCCGCGCGGATGAGCGTCGCCGTCGCGTACTCCTCGCGGGCCGGCAACTTCTCTTTCCAATACTTATTCTTCGCCAGGCTTCCGATGGCGATGACGTCCATCCGCACGTCCGGCATGGGGCCTCCTTCCGCCGCCACTGTAGGGCCTGCCGGGAACCCGGGGCAATCAAATTTGTCCGCCCACCCTTTGCGGAAGGGGTTGGAAGCGGTGGCAGAACACGCTTGCGATTCTCTCCAGCGCTCACGGCTCCCACAGGGAGTTCATTTTCCACACGTCGAGGGATTGCAGCCTCGCCGTGCCGCCCTCGGCGAACAGGTCCGCGCCGAGCGCTTTGGCGTCGGCGAAGGTTCGGTTGGTCAGTGCCGCCCCCCCGCAATAGACTTCCAGGATCGTGCGGTCGAGGAAGATGCGCAACACGACCGGCTCGTCCTGCGACCCGTGTCGCGTGATGCCGCCCCAGGCTGCAACTCTCTTGGTTACGGCGCCATCCATGCCGAACTGGTCGGTCTTCGGGTCGTACCAGACGCGGACGGCCTGCTTGCCGTCGGCCGAGACACGGATTTTCAGGCCGAAGCGGGCGGCGGTCGAGGCGCTGCGGTCGAAGGTGGCAACAATCTCCAGCGCATCACCCCGGATATCGTGCAGGTAACCGCCCTTGCCGGGCTCGATGACGACCGCTTCGCGCCGTCGATGCTCGCTGCGGAGCACCTCGATTTCCGGAATCGGCTGCTGTGCCACGTGTTCGCCGTGGAGCGTCAACACCCGCGGAATCGAATGGGCGCCCTGCCAGTAGGGCACGGACTTGGTGGGCGTCGCCGGCCCGGTCACCCAGCCGTGCATCAACTGCCGTCGCGAACCGCCCGGGCCCTTGTCATCCACCATGTTCACGTTGAACGAGTAGTAGGTGCCGTTGTCCATGGACTTCGGCTCGGGCTCGTCCGGCGTAAAGATCATCGTGAGCCGGTCATAGCGGCCGACCCAATACGGATTGCCCGCGCCGACCAGCAGGACGTGCTTTGGGCCCAGCGGGATCAGGTAAGGCAATTCCCAGAACTTGCCCCTCTTGATGGACGGAGCGATGTTTTTCTGGAGCGTCCAGTGCTCCAGGTCTTTCGACGTCCACAACCAGGCCGCCCCCTGCCGATCGGCCCCCCCGGTGGCGCCCCCGATCAACTGACACCATTGATCGCCGTCCCGCCAGACATACCCGTCCCAATGGACGGGCGAGTACTCATGGGGACGTTGGCTGTTGTCCATGACCTTCTTCTTTTGCCATGTAATCCAACCGTCCGTGCTCCGCGCGAGCATTCCGTACGTCTCGCCGTGTCCCGCAACATTGCCCGTGTACAGGGCGCAGGGAAAACCGTCGTTGTCGATGAACACGTTCCCGGAGTATACGCCTCCCCGATCGTACGGGCTGTCCGGCCAGAGGGCCACCGGCCAATCGACCCAGTGCACCAGATCGTCGCTGACAGCGTGCCCCCAGCATCGCTTGCTTCGCTGACCGTCGACAATGGGATCGAACTGGTAGAACAGGTGATACTTGCCCCCGTGGTAGATGGGTCCGTTGGGATCGTTGATCCAACTCTCCGGACCGGTGAAGTGATAGATCGGATAGTGCGGGTCGTTTTCGATCATCCACTTCCGCAGGGCCAGTGCCGCACGCGAGTACGTCTCGACGTCCGTGCTCCTGACCGCCTTGCGGAAGTCGGCCACGGGCGCCGGCAGCCCGGCAAGGGGGGCCGGCGCCGCGGATTCCTTGCCGCTCGGGCCGGCGTCGGCCAGCGGCCAAGGCCGCTCCTCCGCGCCCATGGCCGCTCCGATCAGTCCCAGAACGAGCGCCCCTGCCGCCGCCAGGATCCGTGCCGGACGCATGTGTGGTCTCCCCAAAAGGTCCGCGCAGTCCGTTCACCACCCGGAGAGTTTCAACCACGCCGAGCGAATCCTGTTTCGTCGAAAATGAGCGGGGGCTACAGGTCGAACGGCGAGACATAGTCGCCCTTGGCGGCGCAAACCTCCAGGCGCCGGCGCTGCTCGGCCAGCACCTCGAAGAGCACCGGCGGCGCGTCGGCCACCTGCGTCCGGTGGAACCGTTCGACGCGCTGGAGTTTCGCCAGGTTCTCCGGCACGCGGATGGTGAATTGCCTGACATAGTCCTCGCGCGAATACGGCTGGCCCAACACCTCGCGAAAGAGCGGCACGAGGTCCTCGTATTTCGGAATCCAGCCCGTCGGCGCCGCGATCGCGTCCACGTCGCCGTGGACCCGCAGTTCCATCCACTTCACCCACACGTGCTTGTCGCGCACGCCGTTCGTGAACTTCCCGGCCTTGTCGCACAGGAAGTAGTTCACGCCGAACACGAGCGGCGGTTTCCTGGCCTTCCGGCCGAACTCCAGGTTGTTCCGCACGTACTTCCCGAGCGGGATCGCGACGAAGTCCTGGATGCTCATCAGGTTGATCTCCGGGACGCCTTCCTGGCCGACGGTGGCGAAGGTCGTCTCGGTCTCCAGCGCCGCCCCGTACGCGATGATGCCATGGTCCCAGTCGAAGCCCTGCTGGACAGGAACGTAGGCGTACGCGTCGCGCCCGCCGTACATAACGCCGCTGAGCGGCACGCCCCGCACGGACTCCAGTTCCGGGTCGCAGTTCGCCAGCGCCTCCAGCCGCACCGCATAGCGGGCGTTCTTGTGCGCCGCCGGGATCGGTTTCCCCTCGTCGTCTTTTTTGCCCTCGCGCCAGGCGCCGGAGAAGTTCTCGCCTTCCTTGGGGAGTTTCCCGCCCATGCCGAGCCAGTACGGCCGGCCGTCCTTGACGAGCACGTTCGAGAAAATCACCTCGCCGGGCTTCGTCAGGACGTCGTGGATGAGGGGGTCGTCCTTCGAGTTGACGTTCTGGATGATGCCGAAGATGCCTGCCTCGGCATTGGCGGCCCGCACCTCGCCCGCCAGGACGCGGAAATAGGCGATGTCGTCGCCGAGGATCGTTTCGCCCGGCAGCATGGCGGTCGAGGTCTTCCCGCAGGCGCTCGGAAAGGCGCCGGCGAAATAGGTCTTCCGGCCGCCGGGGCCCCGCACCCCCATCAGGAACATGTGTTCCGCCAACCATCCCTCACGGTCGGCCTTGCGGATCGTCAGCCGAAGCGCCAGTTTCTTCAGCCCGATCGTGTTCCCGCCGTACTGCGTGTTGACGCTGTACACCGTGTCCGTGCCGTGGTCGATGTAGATGCGCTTCTTGTCAGCGTCGGCGCTGATCCTCCGCTCGTCCACGCGGCCCGAGGAATGGATCGTCTTGAAGAAATCCCCGCCGCTCAGGCGCTTGAACTCCTCGTAACCGAGCCGGTACAGCAGGTTCATGCTGTGCGAGACGTAGAACGAGTCCGTGCACTCGACGCAGGGGATGCTGAAGACCGAACCGAGAGGCCCAAGCGCGAGGAACCGGACGATCATCGTCCGCCCGCGCATCGCCCCCTTCAAGAGGCCGCGGATTTCCGCCAGCCCCGCTTCCCGCTCAACCTGGTTCAACGCCTTCGGAAACGATTCGCCCTCGGGCACAAGATACTTGGTGACCTCGCGGTCGCGGCCCTGATCCTGCATCCCGTCGAAGTGCACCGTATGGCCGGAGATGGCCAGAGGAATCTCCTCGCCGGTCTCGACGGCCCGGCGGCGCGTCAGGTCGAGCATTTCCTCCGAGTCGTCGCAGACGAGGACCCTGTCCGGCTCGCAGAGCGCAACGGCATCGGCGACGAAGGCCAGAAGCGCCTCGTTCCGCAGCACCTCCAGCCGACCCAGGCTCGCCGCGTCCAACTTCTCCTTGAGAACCGCCTCGTATGCCTTGCCCATCAACGTTCGCCCCTTGGTCCAAAACCCCTGTGCAGCCTCCTGGGACCGCCCTGCCAAGGATTTCTGCGGCCCCGGAAGGACATGCGGCCCGGCAGGCCCAGGCCCGTAATGGGGCGAAGTATAAGAGGAGAGGCGGCGGGTGTCAATCCCCTCACCGAGCCACCCCCCTACTCTAACCGCAAAGAACGCCAAGGGCGCAAAGGACAGCCGAAACAGGGGAACGCCAAACAGCAACCAACCAATAGCCTCTCTGCCGTTCGGCCTCTCCTCTAACGCCTTTCTTTGCACTCTTGGCGCACTTTGCGGTTAGATACAAGCGTGACTCGCGAGCGACCGGCGCCGCGACAAAAAGCCGGGGAGATCCGGCAGTCACGTCGGATCTCCCCAAGAAGTTTCTCAACGCTGTGACTTCAACGGTGACCGGCTGAAGTCATCCTACTTTTTCTTCTTTCCCTTCTTCGCCTTCTTCGCGGCTTTCCTCTTGGCTTTTTTCTTCTTTGCTTTCTTCTTCTTCGCCATCACCAGTCCTCCTTTCAGAGAGACCCGTTACACTTCAACGACAACGCCTATGACTTGATGCTAGACCGCGCCGAGAACCGTGTCAACAACTTTTTTGGAAATTGCTGCGCTTTTTTTTAGCGTCGCGTCCGGCGCGACCTCGTCTCCGCTCTCATGGCGCGTTATCGGCCCGCCGCACGCCCCTTCTTAAGAAAATTCACCTCGACGCGCGCCAGCGGACCGGGCGACGCGCGTCGTCAAGGCTCCCGCGCCGGCGCTGCCAACGACTCCAACGCCGCACGCACGACCGGATCGTCCGCCGGTTTCTCCGGCGGCGGCTCCGCCTCCGCCACCGCCACATCCGGAACGACGCCTCGACCGTCGAGGCACTCGCCCTCGGCGTCGTGCACCCGCGCGATCGTGACCGACACGGCGCTCGCGCCCCACTCGATCGGCAAATAGATCTGCACGGCCCCTTTGCCGAACGTCGTCGTCCCCACGACCGTCGCACGCTCGTGCCTCGCCAGCGCCGACGCGACGATCTCTGCCGCGCTCGCCGTCCGCCCGTTCACCAGAACCGCCAGCGGACCCCGCCACGCCGGACGCGCCAGCCACGGCACGTCGTACGTCCACGTAGCCCCCAGAGCCCGGCCCCGCGTCCGGGCCACCCGGCCCCCCCCCTCCAAAAGGGCTCCAGCCACGGCTACGGCCGAAAACAGCGACCCCCCGGGATTGTCCCGCAAGTCCAGAATAAGGGCCTGGGCCCCCTGGTCCGCCAATTGCCGGACGGCCCGGCGAAACGGCTTCTCCACCCCATCACGAAAGTCCGACAGCCGCAGGTACCCCACTCGCCGCTCCGCGTCCACCATCTGGACGTCCTCGACGGCCGGCACCGAGAGGACGCGCCGGACGACCGCGACCTCGCGCGGTTCCGCCTCGCCGGCCGACTGAACCTTCAGGGTGACGCTCGTCCCCGCCTTGCCGCGCAGCCGTCCCGTAACCTGCGCCACGCTGAGCGGCGCGACGGCTTCGCCGTCCACGCTCAGGAGTTCGTCGCCCGGTTTCAGACCGGCGCCCTCCGCCGGCCCGCCTTCAAAAACCTTCATGAAAAAAATGCGTCCACCGCGCTTCTCAACGCCCAAGCCCATCCCCGTGTACCGCCCCTCGATCTGTTCCTCGTACACCTCCAACATCTCGGGCGTCAGAAACCGCGTGTACGGGTCCAGGCTATCCATCGCGCCGAAGAGAAACTCGGCGACGACGGCGCCGTCCGGCACGCCGACGAGCGCGCGATTCTTCTCCATCGCCACCGCAAGCCAGTCCGCCGCCTGCCACGCGAACCACGGATTATTCGCGCGCGACTTCAGGATCAGGATGTCGAGCGCCTCGGCGAAGCGCCGTCGGCGCTCCTCGTCGCGCGCCGCCTCGAACCGTGCGCGGAACTCCGGCGCTTCGAGCGCCGCGCGCAGGCTCTCCATCCCCGCGACCACCAGGTCACGGTACGTCACCCGCTCGACGTACAGCCAGACGACCGCCTGCACGACCTCCGCATAGACGGTGCAGCCGACCCATCCGTTCATCCGTCGGGCCGAGCCCGCCAGCGCTTCGTCCGACCATCGCCGCCCCGCCGCCGCCGCCAGATCCGCGCGCGGACGGCCCCCGCCGATTGCTCCCGTCGGCGCCTGGGGGGACACGCGAACCACGTGGTCCCGCGAGGAGGGCCAATAGGCGCCCTGAGGAAAAATCGTGCAGCCCGCCGCCAGAAGGGCCGAAAAAGTCGCCAGAACAGCCACCAAGCGGCTGAGAGGACGGGTTCGCCGCCCCGCTTGCGGGGCGCTGGCCGCTCGCAGCGCGGGGCAAGACCCGCGGCGAACCAGGCGGCCAGAGGACTCGCGCATCACGTGCCACCATCTCGAAAGAGGTCCTCGAACCGCTTGCGGGCCTCTTCGGGCGAGAGGCGTTTCTCCGCGGGCTTCTCCGCGGGCTTGTCGGAGGGCTTCTCGGCGGAGGGCGGACCGAACGTGAACTCGTCGCAGAAGTTCTGGCCCTGGCGGTCGTGGACCGCGTCGGTCGTGGGGATGCGGCAATCGTTCAGCGCCGCGTCGTAGTTCACGCAGTTGGTGCACGTGTGCAGGTAGGCCGCGCACTCCGGACACTCGTCCCGCACGCCGATGCGGTCCTTGCCTTCCCACTCGGCGCTGCATTTCGGGCAACGGATTCTCATGCCACCGACCTCGCGCCGCCGGACGTGCGCTCTGCCGGCGGGAATCTTCTCGCCACACATTCTAAATCGCGGCGAGTTTTCAGGCAAGGCGCAAAGCGGACCGCTCCGAAAGGGAAAGACGACCGACGGTTCAGGCGGGACGCCCCGTGCGGTCGAACGCTTCAGCCGCCAGCGCCGCTCCCAGAATCCCCGCGTCGCCGCCCAGCGTGCTCCAGCCAATCTCGCACGCGCTCGACGCCCGCTCGAAAGCGGACTGGCGCACGCGTCGGCGAATCTCGTTCAGAAACGCGTCTCCCGCCCCCATCATGCCGCCCGTCAACACCACTCTCTCCGGATTGAGGATGTGCAGGATGTTCGTGATTCCCACGGCGAGGTAGTCGGCCGTCTCCTCCACGATGCGCTTCGCGAGGGCGTCGCCCGCCTCCGCCGCCTCGAAGACGTCCCGGCACGTGAAGTCCTGCGTAGAGGCCAGAGCGGAGGATTCGCCCGCCTCGATCCGTTCGCGCGCGCGGGCGACGACGGCCGTCGCCGACGCGTACGCCTCGAGGCATCCCCGGTTCCCGCAGCCGCACCGCCGGCCGCCGTGGCGGATGACCATGTGCCCCAGTTCGGCCCCCGTGTCGGTCGAACCGCGAAACAGGCGCCCGTCCAGAACGATGCCGCCGCCTATCCCCGTGCCGAGCGTCAGGAGAGCCAGATTCCGGACGTCGCGTCCGGCCCCGCATCGAAACTCGCCATAGGCGGCCGCGTTCGCGTCGTTCTCCAGGATCACCGGTCGGCCAAGGTTCTGGTGAAGCCGATCGCTCACGGGAACGTCCCGCCAGCCGGGCAGATTCGGCGCGAAGACCACCACGCCGGCCCTCGAATCCAACGGCCCCGGCGCCCCGATCCCGACGGCCGAGACGTCCGCGAGGCCGATCGGCGCCGCCTCGCACAGCGCGCGGACGGCGCCCGCGATGCGCCCCAGGACGTGGTCAGGTCCGCGGTCGGCTTCGGTGGCGGCGGAATGGTGGTGCAGCAGTTCGCCCTCGGCGGAGACCAGGCCCAACTTCAGATTCGTTCCGCCGAGATCGATGCCGACGTATCGTTTGCTCATGGCGTTTCACCTGCAGGGGGTTGCGTTTCGGGATGCCGGGCACCCGCTTCAAGAGGATTCTTCCCGGCCGAAGGTGCCGCAAGAGTCTTGCGCCAGTTGGCGATCGCCTTCAAGCGGTTCTCCAGGGGTGCGGCCGGATCGTATCCGTGGTCCGTTCGGCCGGTCACCGCCTCCAGGGCCGAAAGGATTTTCGCCTCTGCCGGCGCGCGGCCTTCGCGGGCGGCGCTTTCGAGCGCCCCCAGGAGCCCGCCGGCTGCCGACCGGCCGATCTTCTTCAGCGCTGCCACGGCCGCCTGCAACTGCTCGTCCGATCCACTGAGGTTGACGATGGCCCGCGCGACGGCCGCCTTGACGGCCTCGCCCTGCAATTGGTCGAACGCCTCCGCCTGCTCGGCCGCGGGCCAGTTGGTGCGTGCGGCCTTGAACGCGTCGAGGAGTTCCAGCGCCTGCTCCGGTTTGTCGGTGCGCACAAGGACCTCGGCGCGCGCGAGGACGGCTTTGACGAGCGGCCCGCGGTCCGCCGGTTCGAGCGCCTCGGTCGTCCGCGCCAGGACCTGGCCCGCCTCGCCGTAGGGCCCCTTCTCCAGAAGGATCAGTCCTAACTGCTGTTGGAGTTCCTGCCGCCTTTCGCGGTTTTCCGAAGGCGTATCGGCCAGCAGTTGCCGAAGCACCGGCGCTGCCTTTTCCAACATTCCGGCGGCAACGTAGGCGTCAACCAGCCTCTCCAGCAGTGCCCGCAACTTCTGGCTGCCCGCCTCGGAGGCCGGATACTTGCTCTGGGCGATCTCATAGAGCGCCGCCGCTCGCTGCATCGCCTCCGCGCCCTCGAGCGCGAAAAAGCGATCGCCCAACTCCTGGGCGAGGTCCGGAAGGTCGCCCTGCTGCGCCAACCCCTGAATTGCCGTCCACAACGCGCTGCGGACGGCCGGCTCCGTCTCCGCGCCCGGTTTCAGGCGGTCCGCCATTTTGCGGGCGGCATCGGGACCGCCCAGTTTCGCCAGCGCTGCCGCCACCGCTTGCCGCACGCCCTTGTTGTCGTCCTGAAGATGCGCGCCGAGCGCCTCGACCGTCCCGGGGCCCACCTTGCCCACGTTTCCGAGCCCCTGGGCCGCGCTGAACCGGACCCCGGCCGCCTGGTCTCCCAGCGCCTCGACGAGGACCTGCTCGGCTGAGGGATGGGCGATCTTCGCCAGCGCCCGGCAGGCCGCCTCGCGCACCCCCGCATCCGGCGACGA
>Ga0114918_10006209_pt1 | contig 10139 bp, 18 predicted proteins | sample LantaG_FD_87015 | JGI IMG/M metagenome (GOLD analysis project Ga0114918, IMG submission 87015) | Deep subsurface microbial communities from Baltic Sea to uncover new lineages of life (NeLLi) - Landsort_02402 metaG | ecosystem: Environmental > Aquatic > Marine > Oceanic > Sediment | place...
CTGCTGAATCACTATAAAATATTACATTCATTGGTAATCCATCTTTAATAAGTTCTCTTACTCTTGGTAAAAGAATTATTGTTTTTAATGATTTTGGTTGGAATTTATACCAAAATAAGTTATTCCGCATTTTCTAATTTTTTTAATTTTTGTTTTCTTTCTTTTCTAAGTTTTTGTAACTTTTTTAAGTGTGAAAGTTCTTTTTTTAAATTGAAACTTTCTTTTATCATATTTATAGTTTGATAACCTGAATTATAGTTGGAATTAATTTCAAGTTTCATCATGAAAAGTGTGCGCTCCAAACTATAAATTTTATCATTTATTTCTTTCGATTTCATCTAATTTTTTCTTTCTTATTTCATCTATTTTTGAAAACCATGAATGTTTTCCTACTATTGTTTTATTTGTATTTGGTTTTTTTACTACTATTCCATTTGGTGTTCCTTGTGGTATTACTACTTCATATTTTTCCCCTTCAATTAAACCATTACAGGTTGTATCACAATGAATAATATCACCCCTTTTCACATTCCAATTCCAATATTTGTCATGTTTTAACATTTTTAGTTTTATTTTTTATTATCTAATAATTTTTTATTTAATTGATCAAGTTTTCGTTTTCTAATTTTTGATACTGGTACATAATTTTTTTTAAGATATGCTATATTGTGATTTTCTTCGTCACATTCATCTATTATAGTACCATCAAAATATATTGGTTTGCATTTAAAAACTGACACATATGGATCATTTATACTCTCCATCAATAATAGTCCGTGTTGATGAAATTTTGAGTATATTTTATCACCTACTTTAAATTTCATTTGTTTTAACTTTTGTTTTTTATATGACCCGTGGTAGTTCATCTATAATATTTACAAAATATCCATTTAAAACTGTCACTATCACCACCGTCTCTTAAAATATAATCAAATATTCTTCCAATAAGTGTTCCATCTTCATCACCAAAAACATATTCTTCACTTGAATTTGCATTAAATGTGAAATTGTTTGCTTTTGCAGATTTTAATAATTCATCAAAAGTGTTATTATAATTGTAATATTTATTCCATTCATCTACAAGTTGTGGGTTTTCTTCAACAAAATCTACTAATGTTAAATTTTTAGAAGTTTTATTTTTTATTATAAAACTACTTGAACTACTGTTGCTTACAAATCCGTTTCTAATTTTCATTGTATATTTGTTCTAATTTTTTTAATTTTTGTTTTCTTTCTTTTTTAAGTTTTAAGTGCCAAAGTTCTTTTTTAAATTTATTTCTTTCAGATATCTTTTGTATTACATATGTTGATAAATAATTACCAGAGTTAATATTAACTTTGATATTGAAGATAACTAATTCTAAATATGTTATTCTATTATCTATTTCTTTCGAGTTCATCTAGTAGATTATTAATATTTCATATTTTTTTCTATTTCATCTAATTTTCTTTGTCTTTCTAATCGTTTAAGTTCAGCAAGAAATCGAGCATCTTTAGTAAAATCTTTCATAGTATAAGGGTATAAAGATGCAAAATCATAAGATATTACCTTATAATCAGTAACTTCACCTTTATTATTTACCTTACCTATTTCTCTTGCGGATATTCCAAAATTTTTCATACTAAATATATTGTTAAAAGTGAGAATAGTTTAAATAAAAAAAGAGTCACCTAATGGTGACTCCCTTTCGTAACAACTATGAACATCGAATTAGCAGGTGATTAAACCTACTACATTATTATAGAAAATAAATATCTGTAGGTTTAATTTTTTTTCATTATTTTTTTCAATTTAAATAATCGTAACACCTTTATAGGTGTAATTTCAACTATTTCATATATATAACTACTATTAATATTTTTATCAAATCCTGGTTCAAATAGTCCAGAATTTAATTTTTTTGCTACTTTATCTACACTTTTTTTATTTTTCCAAATTTTAGATAATTCTATATCTTCTGTAGAATGAAATCTATATCCAAGATTATATTTTACTAATTTTTTAATATAAAATTCTTCATTTTTTGTTGTTGTGAATTTTATTATAAATGTTCTTTTCAAAGTCATTATATTTTATATATACTAAAAAAGTATTAGTTTTATGATTAATAAGCAATATATGATTGATGAAGAATATCATTATGATGATAATTATTTCCGAATGGTAACGATAACTTTAGCAAGGGTTTTAAATAGTAGAGTTCGATGGATTAATCGTTTTGAGACTAAAAAAATAAGAGTTCTTTTACCATTTTATACTGCAATGGCTGGTCAAAAAAGATTAGTATTAGATGCGTTTGTTGATGATGTCGCTGATAAAAGAGTTGAATTGGATACTACTCAAAAACAGAGAGGTATTATAACATTTAATGGTATAATTTCAATGGATGATGAATTTGCAAATCCCCACCAATATATTTCAAAAACTGGTAAGATTAATAATGAATTAAGATCTACTTGGTCAAGAATTAGAGCTGTTCCTGTTCATTCATCATATGAAGGTAAAATTAGATTAGATAATGAAGTGGAGGTTTATACGTGTATGACAAAATTGTTAGATACATTACATAATTATCAATTTACATCTTTTGATTATTTTGGACAAAAATTAGATTTATTTTTTAGATTACCAGCAGATAAAAGTATTGAAATTATAAGAGAACAAAATCTTGGTTCTGAGGTAACCCCAACAATATCGATGCAATTAGAAGTTCAAACTATGTATCCTATATTTTTAGTTAATACTGATGATTGTGAAGTTTGTGATAATGATGATAAAATTGATTGGAATTTTTTAGGTATCGAAAAACCTAATGGTGATGATACAAATTGTAAAGGATTAAAACGAGTTTATTGGTATAATAATATGATAGATAAGAAAACTAAGAAGCAATTAATTGAAGAAAAACTTAGAGATAAAAATTTTGATTCTGATATCTTAGAATAATTAATGATATTCATTATAATTATCTGTATCAATTTTTTTATAAAAAAGATAAAAATCAGATTCACTAAGATAAAATTTTATTGTAATATCATTAATATTTTCTATTTTAATATTTAATTTTGATATATATTCATCACCAAATAAATGATGTTCATTATAAATTATTTTATTTTGATATATAAATTCAATTTTTAAACTTTTTTTATATCCATTTTTAATATTAATATTTAATGTATCATTGGTATATTTACAAGTGATGTTATTTTTTAATTTTGAAAAATCAAATTGTGTATACCAAGGTAATTTTCTTGTGCTGTTGTCGTTAATAATTCCTTCTATTAAAGATACACCTTTATATTGATAGGCTATTTCCTTTCTTGTAACAGCTTGTGTTTTATCTTTTAACATTAAATTTAACCATTCATCTGGTGATCTCCAAGGAGTTTTTTCTAAACTATTTAATATAAAATTTTTATATTTTTTAGTTAAAATTATACAATGTATTCTAATTATTTGATCAACAATTAAAAAGTTATCATCATCTTCATTAATTATATTTCCAGAGTTTAAAATGCCATTAACCCACCAATGATTTCCACCAAAAGATAATTGACAAATATCATTTTTTTTGCAATAATTTAATGATTTGTATATTAAATTATGAAATTCAATAGGTGAAATATTTAAAACACAGTCACATTCACATAACATTAATGCATCAATGTCGCTTGTGAAATTATCTTTTATTGCTTTTTTAAAAGATAAATAAGCACCATAGTGACCTTCGCCATAATTTTTACCATCTGTACAAGATGGTACATTACCTTTATATCTATTATTAATTTGTTGAGTATATTCAAAATCATTAAACATATTTAATACACAGATTGAGTTTATAGATTTGATTTCTCTTTTAGCGTTGATATCAGTTAATATATGTACCAATTTAATTTTCATATATTATATTGTTTTTTGGATAAGAATAGTTTGATAGATTAATGATATTTATCATAATTATCAGAATCTTCGGTAGTTCTTTCTAATACCCTACTATATATGTGATAATCAGACATCAATGATAAAATCATATCACCATTTATTACATTTTGTAATTCGTTTGTAGTTATTTTTTTTAAATCTGGAAATCTATGATTTATAAATTCCCTTGGTGTCATTTTTTTCATATTTTATATTATTTTTATTTTTTGATAAAGTTGGAAAAAAATGATGTTTTTTATATAATATATAATATAGATTTTTTAAATAAAAATTTTTGAAAAACTGCAAGATACAAAAAATAAGAAAGAACATTATGAAAAATTTAAAGTTAGATTTATTCAATTTTAAGAGAGAACTTTCAATGGAAGAAACTGAATTATCACATATAATTGAGGGTTTTATTCAAAATTGTGATGATTATTCAGAAAGAGAATTAGTACACAATTTAAATGAGAAATTATTACCTCATTCATGGGATAATAAAGTTAAAAATTTGATGGAATCATTTACCCAAGAATTAGAGGTAGAGCCATTTAATTATAACCTTAAGCATTTATATAAGATTATTGACAGAAAAAATTATGGACAACTATATCGTCCAGCAATGAGTTCAATTTTGAATATTATTAATATTCAAGGTGATGATTCAAAAATGGAAGCTATAATGAATGAATTAACTATTCATGATTGGATTCCTGAAGTAAAACAATTTTTACAAGGTTATACGGAAAATCCTATTGAAATTCAGAATTATAAAAATTCAGGAAAAGGAACTAAAGTTTATACCTTAGTGGAAAAAGTAGAAGAAGGTCATATTGCATTTATTGCTGATAGATGGTTTTTAATAGGAGAAGATGAAGTTAAACAAACTTTATTAGAAGATCATATTGAAGATAAAGAAAAAATGCAAGAATTTAGAATTTTAGAAAAAGCATTGTCATTATCCGAAATTGAAGATGATAAAATTAGTTTTAGAATTGATGAAAATTTGATTTTAAGTCTTTCAACTAAAAATAATAAAGAAGTATTTTTAAATGAAGAAAAACTTGATAAAGAGACTACACTTGAAAATCTTTTTGATTCAAAGATAATACCTTGGATGAAGAAAGAATATTATGTGTTAGCATCTACAACAGCACAAAATATTGATAAATTTGTCGATTTAGATGTAGCTTTGAGAGTGACAAATAATTTATATCCTTATCTTGAAGCAACTGTATTTAACTATAAAGATAAATTATATGTTTATACAAAAGATCAAAGAAGAGGCAGTGCATTTTATGAGTATGCATCACCAAATGATTTGATTATTGATATTCAAAAAGATCTTGATTATGATTTGACTCCATTTGTTGAGAATAAACTTTCAAAAGAGTTGAAACATCTTAGAGCACTCGAAGATAAAGAAAAGAAAATTGAAGAGAAAATTAAAGATTGTAATTCTTCAATTAAAATGTTAAAAGAAAACGAAGAGTTAGTAAATGAAGATGAAAAGTTGAAACAAACTTTCAACAATTTATTAATCTACAAACACGAACTTTATAAAAATCTTAATACAGTTAAAGAATCAAAAGTTAACGCTAAGAGAAATATAAAGTAATCTACAAATGTGAATAAAAAAGGTTAACTATTTAAATAGTTAACCTTTTTATATGATCCGTCAAAGAAAATATCTACATTAAATATAAGAAATTTGCTAGTGTAACATTGATTATTATTTTAATTTAGACTAAATTAAAATAATTTTAAACTTTTATTATTTAGTTTTATATATGTAATTATATTGATATCAATATGATACTATTTTAATATCATTGTTGTATCAATATATTAACATTCTAATATCATATTGAAGGCATAATAGGAATAAAAGGTACAAAAAAAATAATATTATCTTATGGCTAAATATCTTGATGATGCTGATTTTTATTATGAAATTATGATTTCAAAGGGACGTGGAAAACTGACACCCAAATCTCAAAAAATGATAATTCTGATTGGAGAAAAAATGATTCAGAAATTTGAAAGTAAATATAAAACAATTGATGATAAATTTGATTGTATGCAATCTGGAATTATGATGATGTTTAAAAATTGGCAAAATTTTAATGAAAAACGATACACCCAAGCTTTTCCATATTTTTCAGAAATATGTAAAAGAGGAATTGCCGCAGGGTTAAATGAATTGTATCAAAAAAAGAATAATCAAACCCCACCAAAAATGATTAGTCTTAGCAGTTCTAATGAAGGTAAAGGTTTGCACAACATTTAAAAAGAAATAAAAAAAAGACAATTTTGGTTGTCTTTTTTTTATGGTCAGTAAAATTTTAATATATAGCATATGGCTTTACGAGATTGGGTTAGACATGAAGGACCTGTGAATTCGCTCCCGAATCCACAACAATTTGATCATTTAAATGATGAACAGTTTATTATGCTTGTTAGAAATATACAATATGACGATGTTTATAAAGGACGAGTTCAACATTTTAATAGCTTATATGATGTTGCTATGTCAAATCCTGGTAGTTATATTAATGTAAGGAATAATTATGATCTGATGCAAAATAGTCCACCAGATCCAAGTGTTGTTAATCAATATAATAAAAAATAATATTTGAAAATGGTTGATAAAAAGTTGAGTATTGAAGCTCTGGAAAAAATAGAAGAATCGAGAAAAATATACAATGAAAAAACTATTAATGAACTATTAAGGGATAAACATATGAATAAATTAAGAAAAGAAAAATTAGAGAAAATAGCAAATGGGCAGAAAAATAAATAATAAAATGAGTTATAGTAAAGAATATTATCAGAAAAATAAAGAGAAAATTAGAAAAAAGAAAAAGAAATATTATCTTGAAAATAAAGAAGAGATAGATAATAGGAATAAGAAATATTATAGAGAAAATAAAGAAGAAATATTAAATAGATATTCTGAAAAATATCAGGAAAATATAGAAGAGTACAGAGAAAAATCTAAAGCATATTATCAAAAAAATAAAGAAGGTTGTAGAGAAAAAACCAAGGTATATTATTAACAAAATAAAGAAAAACATAGAAAAATAGTTAAGAAATGGATAAAAAATAATAAAGAGAAATATCAAGAATATAGAAGAGATTATATGAAAAATGATAGAAAAAGAAAACCACATATCTATGCTTGGAGAGATTTATTAAAAGGTACTATTAAAAGAATGAATTGCACAAAAAAAGAAAAAACAATAGATATATTAGGATATTCAGCATTAGAATTAAAAGAACATATTGAAAAGCAATTTTTGACAGGAATGAATTGGGAAAATCATGGCAATATGTGGGAAATAGATCATATAAGAGAAGTGTGTTTTTTTAATAAAAATACAACTCAAAATATTGTTAATTCATTGGATAATTTACAACCAATTTGGAAAGACGACAACATTAAAAAATATTATAAAAATAGAAATGGGCAGAAATCGATCCAAATTTTCGAATAAAAAAAAGTACCATCAGGGTAAATATATTTTACAAAATATTGATAAATATTTAGGAAATCCAACGAATATACAATACTTAAGTTCTTGGGAATTCGCATTTTGTAAATTTTGTGACTTAAATGATAACGTTAGAAAATGGAGTTCAGAAGAAATTGAAATACCATATCACATTTCTAATGATATAGGGCAAACAGAGATACATCGATATTACCCAGACTTTTATATAGAAATGATAAAAAATGGCGACCCTGAATTTTATGATAGACTTATTATAGAAATTAAACCTAAAACTGAGACATTACCTCCAAAAAAACCAACAAAACAAACATTAAAATTATTGGAAAGTTATGAATATTCTTTAAGGACATATAAGAAAAATTTACATAAATGGGCATATGCTAAAGAATGGTGTGAAAGAAGAAATATGAAATTTATAATTATTACAGAAGATGATTTAAAGAAGAGAGGCTTAATACCATCCAAATAAAAATATATAGGGCATGAAATTTAGTGAAGAAGTTCGTGCATTAATGGGTCAATATAATGAGAATTTAAGGTTATTGAAAGATGATTCTACTACTCAGATATTTCAAACTGCTTTTAAAAATCCAACTTGGCAAATAAGACCAACCAATAAGAATAAATTAAGAAAAGGTTGTTTTTATATTATTAGGTATAATTATAATGGAAATAAAATATGGTGTCCTATTTTAACATTGGAATATAAGGTTAAAAATAATAAAAATATTTTATATGCTATAAATTTTGATTATTTACCTTATAAATATAAAATAATTTTTGTTGATAAAATGTTTAGTTTGAATAAAAGTATTGTTGATAAAAATGTTGATATAGAAGATGTTACACAAGAAAAAAATTTAGACTTAGATATTGAAAGTGTTTATAGATTTTTACAATCAAATGGTAGGAAAGAATATTCTCTTACAGCATTTGATGTATTGAAGATAGAAAAAATATATGCAATATCAACATCTATAATTGATAGATTTATATTTTTGGACACTAGGTATATAAATAAACGAATGATGTTGGACACTTTAGAAGCATTAGATGATGAGAAAAATAAATTAGAAATGCAGAAAAAGATAGATAAATATGAAGAAATATTGGAACTTTATGAAAAGGATATTGAATTATTTTATCGTGCATTAAGAAATTTTGAAGCAAATTTAAAATTGTTCGATTAATAGGGAGCATAAATAATTAATATATATTGAAAATTAATGTAAATTCAATGGCTAAATATAATCGACTTAATGAATCAACATATAATAGATACAATCAACCAAATTCAATGTATGAATTTGGTAGAAATCCTAATAGAACATTTACAAATAAACTTCTTAGACGATTATCACAATGGGGTCAAGATACTGATGATATGGTTGTTAGAAATAGCCAAGCCATAGGTGCATTTGAAGATACTGACAATTTAATTAATGATCCAGGTACGAATATGTATGATTTATTTACTAAGAAAATAATATCCAAATTTTTAGAGCAGAAATCAATAGCATATTTAGATAGAAAATATTTAGATAAAAGAAAAATATTAAGACAATATTCGATTAAAGAAGAAATCAAAGATTATATTACTAGAGTGTCTGATGAGACAATAATTTATGATGATAATAATTATTTTTGTAAAATGGTAGATTTGCCAGAGTCTTATGATCAAACAATTAGAGATAAATTTCAAGAAAATTTTAGAAAAATTTATAATGGTTTTGGCTTTAATGATGGTGTGAAAGCGTGGAATTTTTTGAAACATTTTATGATTGATGGTTTTATGGCATTTGAAATTGTATATGACGATAAACAAAAAAACATTATAGATTTAAATTTATTAGATCCTTTAACACTTATAATTGCAACTGAGCCAGGTAGTTCTACGTTAGTTTGGATCCAAAATCCAGATGTACCAACATTAAGAAGAGTTCTTTTAGATACAAACATAATATATTTATCATATTCGAATAATTTAGAATATGATGAAACTTCCTATGTTGAAGGTCTAATTAAACCTTATAATGAACTTAAATTGTTAGAACAGACAAGGTTAATGTATAATATTAATCAAGCTGCAATATATAAAAAGTTTATTATCCCAGTTGGGGGTTTAACTCGTCAACAAGCAGAACAACAAATATTGCAGCTTATGTCTGAATATCATGAAGATGTTGAATGGGATAATAGAACTGGTGAGGTTTATATTAACGGATCAACTAAAATTCCACATTCGAAGGATTATTGGTTTCCATCATCAGATCAGGGACAACCTGAAATGAGTATTGAACAACCTCAACAAGCTTCATTGAATGAAGATGAAGTGTTAAGTTGGTTTGCGAGAAATTTTAAAAGAGCTTCAAAATTACCATTTAGTAGATTTGAAGAAGATTCTGGTGGTGGTGGTTTTTATGATGATACGGCTAATATTACAAGAGATGAAATTCGATTTAAAAATTTTATTACAAGAATTAGAACTATGTTTAAGGAGATACTAATTAAACCATTACAAATTCAAATGGTTTTAGATTTTCCTGAGTTAGTAGATGATAAATTATTTGAATCGTTTATAAGAATTGAGTTTAACTCAAATGATTTATTTGAAGAATGGAAATTTTTAAATAATTTGGCAAAGAGATCTGAAATTGCATCAACTTTATCATCTAACTTACAGGATGTTGAAGGTA
>Ga0114918_10006210_pt1 | contig 10138 bp, 14 predicted proteins | sample LantaG_FD_87015 | JGI IMG/M metagenome (GOLD analysis project Ga0114918, IMG submission 87015) | Deep subsurface microbial communities from Baltic Sea to uncover new lineages of life (NeLLi) - Landsort_02402 metaG | ecosystem: Environmental > Aquatic > Marine > Oceanic > Sediment | place...
CAGTTTGGTATGCGGAAAGAGGTGAGTATGGTAGAGCACTGGAGAACGCTTCTCCTGACTTTATCAGGAATGCACTTAAGGGTAGGAGGGTGGCTAGGGAAGGTATGAGGAAAGCATCTGGAGAATTGATATCTACCGTTTCTAAGAAAGATGCAATCTTACAAGGACTTGGTTTCACTCCATTAGGTGTGTCGAAGGCATTTGCCGCGGCTGATGCTAAGGACACTATGCTAGAGAGTTATAGAGCCACAAGTTCTCGTTTCTCTGAAAGATTAGCTAAAGCTATACAAGCTAAAGACCAAAAAGAAGTTGAGAAGATTAGGTTTCAGATTAAACAACACAATGCCTCAGTGGGAGCTGAGATGCAGGTTAGACCCTCTAGAGATGCTGTTAAGGGTAGACTTAAGTTAATGAGAGGTAGGGATGATAGAGGACCTAGACAAATGAGAAGAACCAGAAGGGAGATAGAAGAGAGGTTTGGAGTTAAAAAATAACCACCTGGGTTGGTGGAAGGATGGCGAGAGATGAGAGTATTTTTGTTTATATCTGAAGATGGGGAAGGATGTGGGTTGGCTAAGAGGGTGGCAGATGAGGGACACAGGGTTCTGGTGTTTATTAATAACAGGGATGCGCGGAAGATAGGCAACGGTATTGTTGAGAAGCATCCAGAAACTGGAACACTGCTTTCGAGAGGGACACTAGAAAAACTGTTACATCCAGCACCTGACTGTGTAGTTTTCACTAGTGGTGCGTTTGCCCTAGAAGCGGTGGAACTGAGGAAGAAAGGATATAATGTTTTATGTGGGCAGTATGCATCTGTTAGTTACCAACAGACTCTAATGAGGACCTTTGGGGTGGCTACTGGAGAGAGTGAGGGAGTGGATGTTTGTAGTACAGGTTGGTTCAATGGCACTTCATTTACTGGGGTTGTGCATTCACTCAGGGATGTTGAGATGTGTGACGGAGGGAAAGGACCGCGAACCTCAGGTATGGGCATTACTATTTTTTCCCTCGGGAAGAATAAGCTCTACCTAGAAGGTCTACACAAATTAATCAAACCATTAACTAAACTTGGTTATCGAGGACCTATATCACTCGAAGCTGTTGTTGGTGAAGGTGGGTTGGTTGGCAGGAGTATCATATTTTCAAATATTGAATATATGATTTACCCTCTCCTAGAGATATATAAAGGAAGGGCTAATGACCTCTTATATATGTGTGCTACAGGGATACTGAAAAATATGGACTTCCGTTCTCACATCTCCCTGTGTGTGAAATTTAAGCTCTTGTATGAGGACCAGGTTATAGGGGGTTTTGATGAACATAACCTCAAGCATATTTGGCTTATGGATGTAGATAAGCAGGGAGATACATATACTGGTATAGGATACACTCCTTTTAGTGTGACAGCTTGGGGTGCTTCAGTGGATAAGTATTCTCCCTTACGGGATGCAAGATGTTGTGTAGTTCGGACTATAAAAAACCTTACCCTCGGGGAGGTGATTTATAGAGAGGATATAGGAGTTAAGGTATATCGAGTGCATGAGTGGCTAAAAACAAACGGTTGGATAAATGAGGAGGAGAGATGTTAGAAAAATTTAAAAACTTCCTAGCTGGAAAAAAGACATACATCGTGGTGATTGTTGGTGTGCTGGTTAATGGCGCTGTAGTTATGGGGTATATTGCTCCTGAACATATAACATTAGTAAATACTGTTCTGGGTTTTCTAGGACTAGGGGCAGTTAGAGCTGGGATAAAGAAATGAGCTCGGGTTGGGGAGAGGCTGTAGCTAAGGGTTTTGAATGGTTGATTTTTGAGAATGACCCAGACAAAAAACTTAGGCGAGTTAGAATGAAGGAATATAATAAACTAAAAGTCATTAGTGTTGTGGCTTTTCAGGTTAGACTTCTTCAGAAAAAACTAGACAGCGAGACCAATGCCAACCAGAAACTCATACTGAAAAAGAAACTTATATCTAAGTGTAGGGTGTTAGATAGAAGTCTTGGTTTTTGAGACCAAGGGAGGTCGTGAGGACGGGGAGTTACTCTTCCATCTTCACGACTTTTTTACCCTTGATATTATATAATCGTTTGTTCTTGCCAGTCACTACCTCAGTAACCTCACCACAATCAATCAGGGTACGCACGTGCATTGTGACTTCCTGAGCTGTTCCATTTCTCCAGCACTTTTGAAGTAACTTAGAATGCTCAATAGGTCCATGACGGTCTATAATGTTGTAAACAAACTCCGCACTCTTACCAACATCAGAAGCAACAACACTTGAGATAATTGCATTTAAACTTCTCTCATTTATCTTTAGCATATCTAGAGACATCTGGATGTGTTCCTTTCTTATAATCAAATCATCAGATTCAGCAACAGAAAGGATGGTTGCTATCTTAAACATTATGTCGTGCTTTCTTCCATAGTATCCGTCAAGTTTCTCTTCACAATTCTCCTCCTGTGATGATATATACCACTTAAGGGCACAGGCCTTCGCGGACTTTGTAAACTTAACCTTTCCTTTAATCTTATTCCTGATGTGAGATAGGTCATTGATTAACATACTTCTCAACCTTACCTCACTAGGATTTTCATCCATCTCCTCCTCCTCACTATCATTATCCATGAAGAGGATAAGGTTTGAGGGATTCTCCTGATACACGAACACCACCCGAGATGTGAAACCTCCTCCAACCGCTTGCTTGGGTAGGAGGTCTTTAACATCACTCTTGGTGGTTGCGGCTAACATACTGAGGGTGAGATTCTTCAGGGTCTCTTTCCCTCTTCCCCTCGTGTGGTATGTCCACACAGATGGGGAGTCATATAGGTCAGTCAAAATTGGAATGATACCGCTTCTGATACAGTCATTAGACATAAAAACAGACAACTCTGGAGAGAATATCATACCAGAGGTGTCTTCGCCAACCCTAGCACTTTCCAACCCTTGTATGAGAGCTTCAGGAGTGAGTTTTTGTGCAAACACCATCGGAGGATTCTTTATTTTTTGGAGAACCTTTAGACCGAGGGAGAGAGCTACTGACTTGCGACACCTGGCTGATGCGGCTACAAGTATAACATACAAGTTAGGATATATAGAATACTTAACCCTCGGAATGACTATATTTCTACCTATACTGGAACTAATAATAGACACAGCAACCCACTCATGGAAAGCTGTTGGGCTTTCCTGGTTTTTAGTATACTGCATATAATTGTCAATCCACGAACCTGATAACTGACGAGGCATATTGACTCCTTATAATTCTAGTTTTAGTTTCTGTAATGTACCCCAACTTTTACCAACCTTTATATCTATTGGAATGATAACCTCATGACCATTTATGGTTATGGGGCGCTCGAAATAATGCTTGAAAAACTTATATATGTGTAAGTCGTCTGTATCTTCAGGAACCTGAGTCATGATTGAGTCATGGACTTGATTTATGAAGTTCCAACCATCTGGGAGATACGGGTAAGCCTTTACTATACTAATGTTAATGTGGTCTCCAACAGTTGACTGAGGTACATAAGCCACCGCTCCTCTGATAAGGTCTTGGTCATATCTGCCGAAGAACATTCTCTTCCTACCAAGAGGTGTGGTGAGTATACGACAAGTGGATACTTCCTTCTCCACCTTTTTATGCCATACCTTAACTCCAGGATATATCTGGTAGTATCTGTTTAGTAACCTCTGCGCCTCATCCACCGAACACCCAATATCGTTAGAGAATGTCTTGGCTCCTATCATATAGTTGGATGCATGACCTACCTTCTTCCCACCATCCCTTTGTGGTTTGGTTACTTCTGACTGAGGAACATTGTATATGTTAGAAGCATTTATAATGTGGACATCTCCGTCTGTCTCAAATACCCTTATCATAGCATAGTCGTTGGCGAGGTAAGCTACCACCCTTGACTCAGCTTGACTAAGGTCAACATCTACTAGTTTGTAACCTGGGTCAGCTATAAACAATGACCTTACTAAGGGTCCGCGCGGAATGTTCTGGAGATTAGTCCCAGTACAATGAATACTCTCCTTAGAGCTCAATCTCCCAGTGACAGTCCCTGCGATATTATAGCTGCACCTGATACGGTTATCTGGGTCTACCTCAGCCCTTATATAGGTTGAGAGTAATTTGATAGCCTTCCTGATATCTATACACAGGTCGAAAACCGGACTCGGATAATTCTTAGCTAGGTAGTTTAAAGCATCCTCATCAGCTGTTAGAGTTTTCTTTCTACCTCCTCCAGGTACTTTTACTGTGTTGTATTGTGGAGGCATTTTCAGTTCCTCATATAAAAAAGTACACATCTGTTTAGGGGAGTTAGGATTTAGCTCATGACCAACAGCCTCATTTAACTTAACCTTCATCTCTTCTATATCTCTTACGAGGTTGGCGTCAATTTTAGCCCTTGCATCCATGTCTATTCTGGTACCGAATGACTGTATTTCCATCAATGGACGGATTAGAGCATGGCTCACATTCCTATAGAAATCCCACATACCGTATTCCTTTAGTTCCTTAACTATCTCAACAGAATCCTCGAATGTACTAACGCAGTCTATACAGTTGTAAGTCCATAGGTTGTCTGGTCCAACTCCCTTGTTAGGACCACTAGCACCTACCATACCCTTATGATAGTTCCGCGTTGTGTAGATGGAGTTGATGAAGTCAAGTGACTTTTTAAACTCAGGATATAAAGTGTGGAAAGCTATCATGGTGTCGAGCCATACATTTGCTATCCTAATACCATATATATCCCTTAGATATAACTCGTCAAACATATCATTCTGTGCAATGAATTGGATTTCAGGTTTAGCAAATAGCTTAACCATCCCATCCACTATAGCTAACTCTTCCTCAGCCGACCACCAACTATTCCCTCCAAACATTATTGGGATGCAGATAGCATCCTCCTTAGACCATCCAAAACCACAGCAAAGGATTTGACCTCTCTCCCTCATGTCACTTTCTATATCGAAGGCTAGCTTTGGCTTTAGTGGAAGAACCTTGGTGAGGTAGTGCATACAGGTCTCGAAGCTAGGACTTATGATGAAGTTGTCTTTGTATGGGTGAGGAAAACCAGGCTCCTCCACCACTCTCTTGGCTTTCAGGATGTCCATTACCGCTATAGGGCGGAGTTTAATCTCCTTCATTATCATCCCAGGAGGGCATACAGGCACAATCCTCGTTACCTTAGAACCCTCGAAATCAATTATACTCCCTCTCCAGTGCATTATACTACCATGACCTATCAGGGCTTTCATCACCTCGTTTCCGAAGGCAATTACTACCTTTGGTTTGTGCTCACGAATGGCGGACCTTATTCTTTCCTGTGCTAGCACTAACTCTTGTGTGGGAGCTGTGAGTTTTTTGTCCGTATACATACAGTTGAAGTTGTAACCTGTAAGTCCGTTAGTAATGATATTATCTAGGTAGCAATTCCCTCTCTCAATACCAGCTTCTCTAAGCATTCCATTAAGGATAGTTCCGGCTCCTCCTGCGAATGGAGCTCCATGCTGTAGTTCTACCGGTCCAACAGCTTCTCCAATAATCCATATATCTGACGCTGGGTTTCCTTCTGGTTTGACATTCATTTACTCTCCTTTTCCTAACTAAACGCCTTAGTTTAGTGTTGTGTTACTTACCTAATCTCTCAATTATATTCTTGTGGAATGTAGCATCTAACTCAATAACCTTACACTGTCTGCCAGTATCTCTAGCGGCTTCAGCAACCACACCGCTTCCACCAAAACTATCCAGCACCATCTCAGCTGGCATACTTAGTAGTTTAATAAGGTCCCTGATTAACTCAGCTGGTTTCTCACTAGGATGAATCTTAAACTCACTCGGAACCCTCTTGACAGTGTATACGTCTCTATGGTCTCCAGTCATATTCCTTTTCCCCTTGGTAGCGTGGATGAACACCTCGTAGGAGTGAGTGAATGATGTTTTTTGTCCTGCATACCCACCACTGCTCTTATCCCAGATAATAGGGAATTTCCATACTTCGAAGCCCTGCTTTTTCAAGAGGTCACTTAACTGGTAGAACTTATCTATCCCGCAGAAAATAACCGCATGTCTGTTGGGCTTCAACAACCTGTAATACTCAGCAAAAGCCTTATCCATCAGGTTGATAGCGTAGTGCTCATCATCCTTATACATCTGTTGACCAGAGTCCTCGTCGAAGTTTTTAGCCTTATCTATATCAATACCGTATGGAGGGTCGGTTAATACTAGGTCAACGGTTTCATCTCTCATCTCCCTCATCTTAACTATGCAATCTCCGTGAATGATATCTGGGCAATCCAGCAACCCAGTGCTTTTAAGTCGCTCAGCCAGTTGACTCTGGAGAAGCTTCTCCTTAAGTGCTTTCATCTTCTTGAAGGCTGTTGTTTTGGAGGTTTCTTCCGCCAACTCAGGGAAGTATTTCATTCCCTCAGCTAACTGAAGGTCCATAGATGTGGTGCCGACCGCTTCACAGAGGGACTCCGCGGTGTCTTTTAACTTCCATCCTTCTGACTCATGACCTTTAATTGCTGTACCATGCTTAGCCACCTTTAACTCATGTAGGTCTTTTTTAGCTTGCACTTCTTCCTGCCAAGTGAAAGCTTTCCTTTGGATATTCTCTTCTATCTCTATTTCCTTCTTCTCCACTTCAGAAAGGTTAGATATAACCACATAACCTATCTCTTCTTTCTTTAGCATCTGGTGAGCTTTTAACCTGCGTTCACCTGCTATCAGGTTGTTATCTTCATCGAGGACAATCGGTTCTATTTGACCGTGCTGGGCTATAGATGTTGCGAGTTTGTCCATGTCCTCGAACTTTTTTCTAAATCTTACACTTACTCTTACATCTTTCACTGGAATCATTTGCATAACTGGTTCTCCTTTATATAAAAGTTACTTTTTTGAAAGGTTTACCTTTCGCTTGGAAATAGGTACACACAACTTCATCCACCTTCAGGAAGAAATCTTGCTGGACTTCTTCGAGGTCTCCATGCTCCCCATACTTAACACTGATTTTGTTAAGGGTTCCTTTCTCTCCATCTACCAGATACATTGGTTCTTCTTTGTTTGGTAAGGATGTGCAGGAGGGAGGTACAGCATAATCTCTAGACACTCCTGGAAAAGGTACCATGATAGGTAACTCAGCTTGTCTTCCTTCAATAATCTTATCCAGCATCATTTTAGCACACTTAACCTCTGGTTCACTCGAGCCCTCCAGCATGGAGGAAATAGCTTCTAACATTTTTGTTTCCATTTTATCCTTCCTCTTTATTGAAAAACTTACCTAACATCAGATACAACGAGTGTGCTTCCCTCTTACCAAGAGAGAATGAGTCACAGTAACCCTTAAAACTAACAAAAGTGTGTTGTCCGAATGTCTTAGTATCTATAGTTATAACTAGGTCTTTTAATTTTTTCTTTATCCTCATTTGGTTCTCCTGTTTACAAGTTCAAAAATTGAACATACGAGCTACACTTAAGTGCAACTCGCATGCTCAACCACCTAGCTCTTATGCCTTAATGAATTTCTTGATGCAATTTCTAGGTTCTTCATTCTGGTCTAATTCAACCCCTATTTGGGCATCCAACTCTAGTCCAATGATAGCCTCTGTATCAAAATCACCCCAGTCTTGTCCACAAGCTTCAATTAGTTCCCTTAACTTCCACTGTTTGTCAGCATCTAATGTGCAAATAGCGAAGATATTTCCTACCTTCCCACCCTTAACTCCAACCGCATTAGGGTCAGCTAACTCAAGTCTAACATTAAGGTAAGGATTACCTGAAGTTTTACCAACTTTCTGCTCAACCGACACAATTCTTACTTTCTGTCTTCCTGCTTCAACATAGTCAAATCCACCACTTGTAGTTTCTGGGTTTACGTTAATTCTCATTTCTGGGTCTCCTTGTTTAGGTCGTTTGTTTTTTCTACCGTACCCTTCCTAACCTCCTCTGAAGGGGTTTTAGATTGCTTGCCAAACCTGGCATATCGTTCCTGTTGTTCTAGCTTTTTAGCTCTCGTGGAGAGGTATGAGAACATCTCATCCAAATCTCCACATCCATAACTGGGCTCTTTTCTATCCTTACTCATAGCCATAAATCTTCCTGAAGTTCGGCTCCACCTTAGAAGGAAGAGCTCTAGATGTTCTACAATCCTTCATACTATTTCCAACAGTTAGCATTTCATACTTACACTTATCACCAGAGATGGTCTTTTCCATGTAGTATATTTCCTCAAAGTCCTTACCAATTTTGTCTTTCATACCACCCTCAATCAATGGCTTGTATGATATGCGACCTGTTAACTCATCCTTGGTTGCACTCTCATGACAGATGATGATGATGTTAGCTGGTAATCTCATCAGTGTCGAGATAAGAATCTCAAAGTTAGTTTTGAGTGTTCCGTAGAGAGGGAGTGTCATGTGAGGGCTAGAGTTAGCCGCAGTTATATACCTCACCAGATGCTCACTCATTGAGGTGAAACTATCCAGCACAACTGTCTCATACTTCACACCATCCACCACACACTTACCCTCAACTAGCTTATCTATCATTTCTGCTAGATGCTCATAACCTTTAGGTTTAGGCATTACTGCTTTTGAACCTGGTTTCATATCCACCTTCATCAACGCAGTGAGTGAAAGAGATGTCATAGGGTCGTCTATTGCCCACTGTACTACCTCTCCACTAGATAGTTTAGTTTGCGCTAACACCATCTTATGAAGTTTTATATCCGTATCTAAGAATAGCACAGGTCCGGGTGCTGTCATAGCTGCAGTGGTTTTACCACTACCTGGAGGACCTATCAACAAGCAACTAAAATAGTTCTTCTGGTTCATAAACTCACCTCCTCCTCAATAACAATAGCATCTGAGAAGTCTTGGTCTTCTTTCTTCCCATAGCTGTTAGCAATAATTCTCTCATCCTCTCCATACTTACACAGTTCAGCATAAGGGCAAGGTCTGTTGTAATACTGACATACCTCTTTCTTTGATGCTCTAGTCCATTTACCATCCTCCTTACATCTATTAATATCAGCAACTATGTCTTCAACGTCAGTCACAAACTGTTCCCTTTGGCAAGCCGTTGGTGAAATCGGAGCACGGAGGAAGTGGTCAGCTACTGTTTTTGTCTTGGCTGTTTTCCTCTGTACCTCTTTCCAAGGTTCCATTACATTCATAAGGCATCCCTAACACCTCTCTTTGAAGTGTGCTTCTAGAGCCTTAATATATATCATTGGCTGCTTGTCCATGTCGAACTGCTCGAAATATCCTCCAGTCAACCTAGATGTGGTTTTATGTTCCATAGCCCATAACCCTCCACTCCATCTGATTGGAAGGTCAATCTTACCCCGTAACTTTACTTTTCCAACCTGGAAGATAAACTTCATTTCAGGTTCACCTACTACCTCAAACGGTTCATTAGGATAAAGTTCCATGTAACTGGTGAGGAGCTTAACTCCATGGTCAGTTGTTCTCATGGTGTCGTACTCACTTTCTTTAAACTCATCAGTGAATGCGCTTATGACTTCAGTGAGTGCACACTTCTGATAGTATTTATCGAGGGCTAAATGCACACACTCCCCAAAGTGTAAAGCCATACCTTTCTGCTTAGGAACTATCCCTAAGACATACTCGTAGTAGTACTTGCGTTTGCAAGTTTGAAAACTACTGAGTTTACTGTAACTATAGACATCATCCATTCCTACCTCCCATTAACCAACCTACCACAAACTGCACCAAAAACATTCCCCAGAATGTTAGAGTGAACAGCAATAAAACATTCCAGAACAACTTGAGTATTAACACTCTAAACCTCCATTAAACTAACACACATATGCAGATGAATAATAATATACCCAACAGAGCTAGAAAAAACCTTAACCATATAACCTGCTCTATCATGTGACCTCCTTTTAACTCATATCCTCAATAGTAACCGAGCAATGACCGAGCTCTTGAAATCTGTTAAACTTGTTCTTGATGTCGCAAGGGTTACAGTTTCCGTATTTTGTACATTCTAGGGTTTGTCCTATCCAGCACTCTATCCCCTTGTCCAAAATGTGTCCTACACTATACTCTCTAGAATACATATGAGCGTGACAGTTATACACAAACCCATCAGGC
>Ga0114918_10006211_pt1 | contig 10138 bp, 15 predicted proteins | sample LantaG_FD_87015 | JGI IMG/M metagenome (GOLD analysis project Ga0114918, IMG submission 87015) | Deep subsurface microbial communities from Baltic Sea to uncover new lineages of life (NeLLi) - Landsort_02402 metaG | ecosystem: Environmental > Aquatic > Marine > Oceanic > Sediment | place...
GATGAAGCCCAAAAATAAAAAAGATTATGGAATATCAGTTATTACAGGTTTACCTAAATGTAAAGATTGTGATAATGAAAAATTAAATGGTTGGTCATCCCATTGTAAAGGGTGTGGTCATCCCATTGTTTATTAATTAAAAAATAAAATTATGGCTTATATTATATTCTTAGTTGCATTTTCAATGGTACACTTACTTATGTTATTATATAACAAAAAAGTAAGAAATCAAAATGATATAATAATGTTAAATAATAGGGAATTTGATGAAGATGAACCCTATAAAAAATTTATAACCCCAATGTCTAAAAATACATTTATATGGTTAAATGTTGTGGGATTATTTGTATTATTTTTGGTAAGTAGATTTATGTTAGTCGGTTTATCTGAAACAGAATATAAGAGTATAGATGTTGTTATCCCAAATGAAGAATTAATTATTGATGCTAATAACAACAGTTATTTAATGTATGTTGAGGGAAAATTAACTAGTTTTGATATGAATCAAATGGAAGGTATTGTTGATAATAGTACCTCTACACCATATATACAAAATTATTATATGAGAACAATTAAATTAGCAGTCAAAAATCACATTATGTTTTTTCATTTTAATAGAACAGAAAATAAAATAGGTGAATGGAAAAAAACATATGAATCGTGTGGGTGTGGTGGTGGAGATTTAACATTAGTATTACCAAAAGAATATAAAATAAAAACACAATAATGGAAAAATTTAAAAACCCATTCGAATTAAAATTCGAAACAAGAAAGGTGATGACAGTTATTGAAGAACTAGCTAACCAAGAATTAATTGTTGTATTACCTACTAATGAAGTTTTATTTTATAAAACCGAAAATGGTTATCCTTACGAAAATAGGAAACTTAAAGAATATCCATCAATAGAAGATTTCGAAAAAGATACCAATATGGAAATTGTGTGGTTTGAATTAATTGAAACTACACGAACTGATATGTTTGCTGTTAGTGAAATATACAATAATTTTCCTGATGAAAGTAAAATATATGTTGTAGAATTTTAAAAACTAAATAATTTTTATTATCTTTGTATTAGATAATAACCAAAAAACATAACGATATGATAATTAAAAGTATTTTAGATACGGATTTATATAAAATCACAATGGGATATGCTGTATTAAAACATTTTCCTCGATTAAAAGTTAAATATAAATTTACTGATAGAAATAAAATTTCGTTTCCTGATGGATTCGATAAGGATATTATTGATGAAGTTAAGCAAATGGAAAAACTTAAACTTACAAGAAGTGAAAAAACTTTTTTAACAGAAAAGTGTGGAGATTATTTACCACCTACTTTTATAGATTTTTTTAATGGTTTTAGATATGATTCATCTGAACTTAATATATCTTTAGATAAAGATAATAAATTAGAAATAGAAATCAATGGATTTTGGTATCATACAATATATTGGGAAGTACCTTTAATGGCTTTAATATCAGAACTTTACTTCGTAAAAACGGGCCAAGTTGTTGATTTATTTGAAGTTGATAATGTGGCAAATGATATTGAAAAAGCAAGAATGATGATAGCACATAATGCTTTCTTTGCTGATTTTGGTACACGTAGACGTTACTCATACGAAAACCAAGATCGTATTGTTCAACTATTTATAAAAGAGGGTGGAAGTAATTTCGTAGGTACATCTAATGTACATCTTGCACATAAATATAACATTAAACCGATTGGATCATTAGCACATGAACTAATTATGACAATGGCTACGATTTATGGATATAAAATGGCTAATAAAATGGTTATGGATATGTGGTTAGATACATATGAAATGAATCAACTTGGTACAATGTTATCTGATACATATACAACAAATGTATTTTTAGAATCATTTGAATATAAATATGCAAGTAATTTTAATTCTGTTAGACAAGATTCTGGTTGTCCATTCGAATTTACTGATAAAATAATTACTTTTTATAAATCAATGGGTATTGATCCAATGTCAAAAACAATTATATTTAGTGATGGTTTAAATATTGATAAAGCAATTAAAATTAAAGAATATTGTGTAGGTAAAATTAAATCATCTTTTGGAATAGGAACAAATTTAACAAATGACCTTGGGGTTATTCCATTAAATATGGTTATTAAAATATCCCAAGTATTAATAAATGGATATTGGGAAGATTGTGTTAAATTATCAGATGATTTGGGCAAACATACAGGAGATATTACAGAAATAAATATTTGTAAACGTATATTAAAAATAGATTAATCTATTTTATTAATATTTAATATTATTTCATTTATATTATATTTTTTAAAATTAAACCATTCTGTATATCCACCATGTTTTATTGGGTGATTTAATTTATATTCTTTATATAATTCGTGTATTAAATTTTCTAAATGACCTGATTTTTTTCTAATATATATTACATCAATATTTTTACTAATTATTTCAGGTAATTGTCTTAATCTTTTTTTATGGTTTTTACTTATTCCTATTTTATGTAATTTATTTTTTTTATCGAAAAAAATATATAATTCCATATCTTCTTTTTTAATTTTGTTTTTACACATAGGACATCCCTGAAAATTAATATGTTTACTCGGTGACATAGAAAAGATTCCGTGTTTCTTACATCTTATATTTATTTTTTTATGATAACCTTTATATCTTTCAATATATTCGTATTCATTATTATGAATTTTATTTGATTTTTCTACAAATTCCGTGTTTGATAATTTGCGATTATTATCAATTATTTTTCTTCCACATTTTGGACAACCATATTTACTTTGTAAATGATTATTCGGAGTTTGTTTAAAAACACCATGAATAGGACAAATTATTATTCCTTTTGTATTTGAATTTTTATAAATAAAATTAGAATAATTAAATTTATTATTAAACTTTAAATTAGATTGTATAATAAATTCATCTATTGTTTTATGTTTATTATGAGAACATTTTGGACATTTATAATATAAATGACTTGTTGGTAATTGTTCAAAAACACCATGAATAGGACAAATAATTTTAACTTTAGTCGAATTATTTTTATATTCCACTAAACTATAATCATATTTATTACTATGTATTTTATTAGCTTCTTTAATAAATTGTATTGTGGTTTTCTTTTTACTCATATAATTAATTAATTATATTTTATGGTATTTATATATTAATTATTAAAGACATCATATTAAATATACATTAAAATCATTAAAGATATAATTTTGGAAAATAAATAAACTTTTTGTATATTTGTATCTAATTAATAAAAAAGGAGAAGAAATTTAAAACAAATTAATTTCAAAATAAATTTGGAAAATAAATAAACTTTTTGTATATTTGTATCTAATTAATATATAATTTTAAATTATGAGTGGAAGAACAGAAAAAATAGCAACAGACGGAACATTAGTACCAGTTGAAGATCAAGTTACTGATGTAGCTCAAACTGATGACGTACAAGGGAAAATTAGACACACATCCCAAATTTTATACAAGAAAGGTGAACATCAAAAATTTGTTGACCTTATTGTAATGATGTTGTCTAGTAATACATTACCCTTTTATGCTGAGTTTAGCACATTTATGAATTATTACGAATCAACCAATATTCCTACTTGTGGTGTTAATATCACCAAAGCAGGTATGAATTTCTATTGGAATAGAGATTTTGTAGATAGTCTTACTGAACAAGAATCTATGTTCTTATTAATTCACGAAGATTTTCACCTTCTTTTTGACCACACTAAAAGGTCAATCTTTTACAATAAAGAATTTGCTAACATTGCTCAGGATATGATTATCAATCAAATTATCCATGATGATATTGTTAAGAAATTCAAAAATGAAGGTGGTACAAGAAAAAATATCATTGACATTCCTAAATCCCACGATGAATTTATTATGGGAAAAGATAAGAAACCTATCCTTACACCCGATGGAAATAAAATCCCTAATCCAATGTACGGGAAGAATACTGCTTTGTTTATTCCTAAAGAATATAAAGGAGAAGCTATTTTCGAAAATCTTTACGAATGGTTGAGGGAACAACATGACGATTATAAACAACGTAAAAGTCAACAACAGCAACAAGGTGATGGTCAAGGTCAAGACGGTCAAAGTGGTGGTAAACCAGATCCTAATGGTCAAGAACAAGGTGGTGGACAAGGACAACCAGACCCTAATGGTAAAGGTCAAGAACAAGGTGGTGGACAAGGACAACCAGACCCTAATGGTAAAGGTCAAGAACAAGGTGATGGTCAAGGTGGACAAGGACAACCAGACCCTAATGGTAAAGGAAAAGGAAGTGGGAAAGGAGACCCATCAGAACAAGGTGAAGGTGAAGGTGGACAAGGAAGTGGAGAACGTACAGACAGCTTTGGTAAACCAACTTATGGTAAAAATGGTCAAGGTGGTGTAGAATGTAATTCACTTGATTCTATTTTTGATGGACTTGAAAATGGTGATGAAATGACACTTGATAGTCACATTGAAGATGATGTTCAAGAACAAGCAAGAAAAGGAATCGTAAATGATTTCATGCAAAGACTTAAAAATAGAGGTTTAATGTCAGGTGATATTGAAGCTACTCTTAATAAATTGAGAAAATCAAAGAAAGATTACTTGAAAGAAATTAAGAGAACTATTTCTAATCATATTATTGGTTCAAGTAAAAGGAAATCAATTACTCGTCCTAACAGAAGAGGAATTGAAGGAATCAAAGGAAAAAAGAAATACAAGAATGTAATTAATGTTCTTCTTGATACATCTGGTTCTATGTGTGGTGATTTTGAAAAAGTATTATCATATGTATTTCAAAATGATATTCACATTAACTTGATTCAAATTGATACTGCTGTTAAAGAAGTACAAGGAATTAAAAGTAAAAGAGAACTCCAAAAAGTTATGATTAAAGGAATGGGTGGAACTGTTTTACAACCTGGTATTGATTATATTTCAAAAGTTGAGAATAAAATTTCAATATTCAATACTATCGTTTTAACAGATGGTTATACTGATACTCTTAATTTTAGTAATATCAGAGGTAAATCTTTGATTCTTACAACAGGTACACAACCCAAAATTGTAGACCCAAAAGGAATCGTTAAATGTATTGTGATTGATGTTCAAAACTCACTACATAGTAGTTAAAATAAATAAAACAATAAAAATAAAAACACGAATTATGAAAGAAACAATTGAGAATTTAGATTTTAATACAATGACCGAAGAAAGTACAAATGATCTTCTTACATCATTGTTAGAACTTGATGATGATGGTTTAAAAGAAACCGTCATTGAAATCATTGACAAGATTGAATTATCACAAATGTCCGATGATGAAATCCCTGCATCTTATGAGATTATTTTTAATCACGATAGGATAAAAGCAATTGCCGAAAATCTTCTTGAAGAATTTAATGAAGATATTTAATAAAAAGGTTTGGTAATTAAAAAAATTGTATTATCTTTGTATAGATAATTAGAATATTCACATTTAATAAATAATAATTATGGCAGAATTTATGTTAAAAGTAGACGAGAAATTATTCAATACTTTGACCGACAGGCAAAAGAGTTATTTCCGTGTTATGTATTCCCAATCGGGTGTACTTTTCATCACCGCTGAACCAGGTGTAGCTAAGTCAGCTATTATGAGACGCATCGCTGAAAAACTCGGATACCAATACTTTGATGTCCGTCTATCTATGGTAGATGAAATTGATGTTGGTCTATTCCCGTATCGTAGGGATGTAGAAATCGACCTCAACGATGGTACTGAGGAAGGTAAAAATAAGGTTATTAGTGTAATGTCTTATGCTATTCCTGAGTGGGCTTATAGAGCCAACCAAAAACCATCCATTGTTCACTTCGAAGAATTGAACAGAGCACCGTTAGCGGTAAGAAACGCAGCCCTTCAGCTACTTCTTGAAAGAGCTATTGGAACTGATTTCAAATTCAATGACAATGTGATGATGGTTGCTTCTGGTAACTTGGGAGAAAAGGACGGTACAGATGTTGAAGAATTCGACAGAGCTTTGAACAACCGTTTGATTCATTACCAACACACCATTACTATTCCAGAATGGGTTGAAGATTTTGCCATCGGTAGAATTCACGAAGTTGTTATTAATTTCTTGAAAACTCACGAAGAACATTTCCTTCACAGTTTTGATGAAAAACGTTCTTTGGAATCTGTTGCATACGCAACCCCTCGTTCTTGGACTTTCCTTAGTGATTACATCGTAAGAAACTACGGAATGGAATCAAGTATCAGAGATTGGGCTGATGATATCCGTGAACTCGGACCATCTTTTGTAGGAGTTCCTGCAAGTTCACGTTTTGTTCGTTACCTAGAAGAAAGTCTAAGGTTTGGTGTGAAAGACCTACTTGACCGTTATGACGAAATCGAAGAAATGTTGACTGGTCTGAACCGTGATAAGAAGTCAGAACTTCTTAACTCACTTAAAGGAATGAATCTGAATGGTCTTAAACCACATCAGAAAGAAAACCTTAAAAGGTTCATCCTCACTCTGTCTAAAGACGAAGCTGTTTCTTTCATTCTTAAAGTTCTCGATGATGACTATAAGTATATGAAGAACAACGACAATGACAACGATATGTTGGAAGAGTTCTTGTCAGACGAAAGGTTCTTGAAATTCTATGAAGCAATTCAGGCTCACGTACCTGACATTGACGACTAAGATATAAGTTTCACAAAAGGGGTTAATGTAAATTATTAACCCCTTTTTTTATTTAAAATATAAAATGAACGAATATTACGACAAATATTGTAAGGGTTTTGAAATACAACATATTCAAAATTTAGATGCAAATGAAAAAAGACCACATAGAAGAAAAACTATATGTGAAAAAAGGAATATGTGTAAGAGATATAAAAAGGGGAAATTAATTACCGTTAAGCCAGAGGGTGTTTTTTTGTGTCTGTATTTTTTAGAAAAAAATAAATATGAATTAAGGGAAATAAAATTAAGAAAACTAATAAGTATATTAAAATGAAAATGCGTTTCAACATAGAATATTCTGTTAAAAGTACTGATAGAACTCCTACACCTTTGTTAGAGTCCTCTATACTTTTTAAGTATATATTTTATGTCGTAATATATGGTGTGAAACATTATAGACCATCCGGAAATGATTCTAAAGAAACTCAAATATTTTATCACTTCATTGAAAAGAATAGATTTCTAATTACTGAAATACAATCAATAGATGGTAAACAATATTTTTTAAAAGATGGTAAATATCATTCTGATGATTCATCTTGTTTTATAAACCCATCTTTGAAATTTAATTATTATGCTATCAACGGATATATTTTATCAGAGGAAGAAGAACGAAGATTTCTTCTGAAAAGAAAGATAGAAAAATTAACAAAATTAACAAAATGATAGTAAGTAGAAAAAAACAATTAAGATATGAAAAATATCTTGACCGATTAATAATTAAAAGAGATTTGGGAATTAAAAAATATGGTGTTAATAGTAATTTTATGAGAGAATATGTTGAAACATGGAATAGTGTATATAACATATCTCAAAAAAATACTATGATCAGAATGGATATTTTTTTTGATAAATGGAATATAGAAACAAGATACAAAAAATTAAAACAAATAATTAATAATATAAAATGAACCAATACATTGAAAAACAGAAATGGTTTAATACTGTAAATGAAAGATTACTTTTAGGTATTAAAATCTATGGATCTGATTCAGAGTTCATGAGTGGGTATGCGTGTCGTTGTATGGTTATGGATAAGGACGATATGGAAACTTTCTTTGATAAGTGGGGATTATATACAAGGTCACATAAATTGAAACGAATTTTAACTAATATAAGATGATACGACAAAGTACAAAAACCGATAGAGAATTATATTTAAAGTATTTGGATTTATGTGGTGCAAACCCAAGTTCATATAAACTACAAGATTATTATGATTCAACAGTATTTTATGAAAAATTATGGGTTGCTGATAGACAACAACAAGTAGATGCTATTAATAAAATAAATCATTTTGATGGTATGTGTTATATTCTTGTTAAGTTTGATGGTAATGAACGAGTAGAAGATTACACGTTTTTGAATAATTTGATTGTTTATTGGGATCATTCAAAAGAAGCAAAACGAATAAAAAGAATTAAAAAAGTGAGGTCTAGGATGAAATCTTAGACCTTATTTTATTTAGTTTTATACTTCTTATGTGTGATAAGTATTGATATTCAGTTTTAAAACCTATTCTATGACACGAGCATATCCAAACCGATGATAAATCGACTTCCTTAGTATAAACTCCGGGTTTCATGTATGCCATATTTTCTTAATTTTTTTTAATCTTAAATGTACTTTTAATTCTCTTGGTGTTTTAAATCGTTTTTGACAACATTCACAAATATATTTACCCCTATTATCAATTTCACCATTTATTGATCCTAATTCAGCATCATAATACATTCCTGATGATGGTGGTTCACCATACTTTATTAAAGCGATTATTTTAAAAATTGTTTTAATCAAAAAATCAAATAAAACTATTATTATAATTGATAAAACAATTATCAATACTATTTTAAATCCCATTTCTTATCTATGATTTTTACAAATAAAGCTTTGATTTCTCAAATCAGCATGTTGTCCAGTTTCAGCAGTAAAATTACCATTATAACCTTCCCATCCTTTAATATATGTCATACAATCTGGTGTATCACAATACAACCTGATTTCTAACACTTCACTTTCATCGTGTCTTTCTGGGTGTTCATAGTTATCATCTATGTCTGTATATTCTATAAAATCTTTCATAATAAAAAAATCCTCCAACTATTATAGTTAGAGGATTTATATTTGTTTATAAAAATGTTACTTCACCTTACCGGAGAATACTCCACGATTAAATATATTTCCATCACTATCAATATATTCTAATCTACGATGCCATCCTTTTGGTGGATCACCAACTGGTTTAGTTACCCCTGGTGTAACATCACCAATTAATCTATTATCTCTAACTAAAGAATTATCCCAATATTCACCATTAACTTTTTTATAAAATTCTCCTTCTCTTTTCTTGTGTTCAATATCCACTTCTGTTCTTTCTAAGTTTTTCCAAACTCGGTTAGCACTCCATAAGAATATCCACGTATTAAGTTTATCAGACCATATACATTTACTTCTCGGGAACCACTTGTCATAAGTTGCATCTCTTACTTCACCATCTCTTTCTTTCTTGTATGCAAATCTAGATTGAACTATTCCACGATATCCTGGTACTGCAAAGTTAGTACCACCACCTGAGTTCCATACTCTTATTTCTTCACCAGACCTTACCCAGTCATCTCCAAATTTACAATATACTGCACCTTGGTTTTTATCTATATCTTCTTTATGGTACTTACTATATACCAATACTGGTGTTTCATTATACCCACTTGCCTCATAATTACCACCACCCGTATCAGTTAATTCATATTTAGCATTATATACTCTTGATTTATTGCATATATCACCTGTATATGGGTTATAAAAAGACATAGTATCGGTATAAGGATATCTATCATAATCTTCTGGTATAAGTGATGCCATCATTGTTAAATTAGATGATGTATCAGTTGATGGATCTGTTGTTTGTACATCAGCTCCCATAGATTGTCTTGTTTTATATAACCAGTTGTTTGATTTAGCATAATCAATAAAAGTTTGTTCATCTGCATAATCATTAGTATAAACCCTGTCCATGAATTTTCTATCAACTGGTATATTTAATGTCCATAATAATGCTCTTGCTTTAATTTTGGTTTTTGCTTGGTCACCATACATAATAACAAGACCTACTTTATCTGAGGTGTTTGAATAAAGTTCGAAATATGATGGATCCTTATGACTCATACAAGATTCTGCTAATGATCCATTTCTACTACTAAAATAATTATCACAATGGTAAAAATGTGCAATATCATCACCGTGTACAATATCTATCATAGCAAATTTATCATCTCTATCATAAAGAGCTTTATAAAGATTTACAAATGATTCTATGTCTTGTTTATTTTGTCCACCTGGTAAACTTTGTTGATATTTTCCAGGGAAAGCACC
>Ga0114918_10006212_pt1 | contig 10137 bp, 8 predicted proteins | sample LantaG_FD_87015 | JGI IMG/M metagenome (GOLD analysis project Ga0114918, IMG submission 87015) | Deep subsurface microbial communities from Baltic Sea to uncover new lineages of life (NeLLi) - Landsort_02402 metaG | ecosystem: Environmental > Aquatic > Marine > Oceanic > Sediment | place: Baltic...
AATCTCACTAAACTCTAGTTTCATAACACTTCTTTTCGTGGTTTTGGTATACGAATAATATGTATTCGTCCCCCGCAAGCAAGGGAATATTTCATAGCAGCTTCAATAGCGACACGCACTCGTGTTACAGGAGCCTGCTTGGACAAAGCATACATTGCGCCCAAAGCTAATTCCGTTCCGCCCCCAATGGCTGTGCAGTTATCTGTCGGCCGTAACACAGCACCATCTACACCTAACTCAAATATGCCCCCTGGCCAGACAATTAGAGCAACGCAAGGAAGGCACATAGAACCTTCCTGATCAACTCTACCATTGCCATCTTCCCTCATAGAATTACGCCAGCCAGCCCAAGCATCCTCGATGAAGATTCGCCAATCCTTTTCGGACCAATGAGGAGCCTCTGTGGCTGTAAGAATACGACCTAGTTCCCTGCGTAACCATTGTTCAATGATATAGGGGCCAGCAAATCCTGTGTAGACATCTTCTGTTAATTGTATTATCTTAGAACCATAATCTACAGCGATTATTTCAGATATACCAAAAGAGTCACTAGCTATTGCTGCACCTTTGGGACCAATTGCTGCGGCAATGATAGTCATATTTTCCTTTTGGTGGGCACGACAGGAATCGAACCTGCGACCCTGGGATTGAAAGCCCGTGCCTTGCCATTGAGACTACGTGCCCACATTACTCTTTTACAAATGCTTAACTGGAGGAACTCCACTTACTCAAAGGATGATTTCTCAGACTTATTGGGGATTTACGTTGAGCAACTGGCGTTGTTCCCGTCTTTTTCTGGACATGCTCTTCCAATAAGACCGCTACGTATGCTGCTACCCCCATCGTCCTACCATTAGAATGTGTATGTTCATTCGCAATCATTCGCAACTTACGATAAACTTGGGCATCTAAGGTGATGGTGAGATTAGTCTCCTCAACACGGACTTTACCATCGCGCTTAAGGATCATTGATTCGGCTACAACTTCAGCTAACTCAAATAATCTAGCTCTACAGCGACTATCAGGATAGGCGGCCTTAGCAATATCCTGAGCTACGCTACCGCGGCCCGTTTTCATCATTTCTGCGATGCGATGCAAGTTGTTATGGCATCCGGCACAGAGCTTGAGCAAGTTGTCCCTACGATCAGATCCTGCCGCTGCTTGCGGAATCTTATGATGATCATGGCTAAGTTCTCCAGGAACATCCTGGCCACAAATATAGCAGTTGATAAAACCACGCATCGCTTATTCATCATGCCGAATATGTTGTTTTATTTCATCTAAGGTAGCGATAAAGAAAGCCCATACCTCCAATATCATCCACATAGATAGGATTACGACGACCAGAAGCAGTCCTATAGTTATAGTTGGATTAGTCCACAATCAAATGTCGCTTAGCTACAAGTAGCTTAAGATTAGACTTACGTAAATCTTGTATGGTATGTTTATCCGTAAGAATTCTAGACTGTCGTCCTATGATAATGGGAGGGGGCCCATTCTTGCCAAAGTGAATCATTACCTGCCCACTTGCTCGAGCGCGCACGATTACCTTACCGGCAGCTAGGGCCTTTGTCAGTTTCGCAGTTTCACTTGCCATAATTACCTCTTAAGTCTGACTTTCGCCAGAGCAAGAAAACTCTTTCTAGTACGGTCATGTTGTGTGGCGGATCGCCATACAAGCCTCATATATTCCGAAAAGGACTCGCATTGATCTTTAGTTACTTTTTGAACTGTGGGACATATTGCTCATTATTGTGCAGGTGTCTGTAGATTAAATTCTCCGATGGCATCACCCAAAGGCAGTTCCACCGTTACATTGCCGGTTGTTGCGTTAAGACGGCGTACCGAACCCCGTAGCTGTCTCTGGGATGTAATTAGGTTATCAACTCTTTCAAGTTGCTCCGCGTTAATAGCTTTATCAAGTTCCAGTAGCAGTTTTGCTTGATCTCTTTCTTCTTTAGTCTTCTGATCTTCCATAGAACTTTGTACGGATTTATAAAGGCTAACTTTAGTAGACATCTCCTTGCCGCCTTCACTACCACCCTCACCATGCAAGATAGCTTGCGTAGCACCCAAATCCAAAGCGGCTTGTTCGGTGATATAGCCTTTGCGATACATCTCGGCTACATATTGTGGACCCTTAGCGGCTAATTGCTTGACCAAAGGTCCGGAGATATCTTCGAGCGATGCTGGCATACCAGAGAGTCGTTTGCGGTACTTAAGATGATCTTCAGGAGTATCCATCTTTTGTGCCCACATCGTGAACTTGAATAGGCCAGTAAAAGCTTCAATGGGAATAGAGGCTGCAGCTGCTACAGTTCCAGCCGTACCTAGAGCCCCCAATGCCCCTGTTTTAGCAAGTAAGCTCCCTGCTTTAGCTAATTTAGGTAAAACCTTTCCCCCGACTTTAGCTAATTTAGGTAAAACCTTTCCCCCGACTTTAGTTAATTTGGGTAAAGTCTTTTGCGCCCAATTTAATGGTCTTGTGAGGGCGGACTTTCCGCCATGTAACCCACGTTGCAAAAAATTCATTCCTTCCATGGCTTTTGCTTTACGTGCCCCTAATAACCAACGACCAAATTGACTGGCCTTACCCGTACCTTTTATACCGGCGGCTAGCTTGGATCGTAGGGGAGCCATCATACCCCAAACAGGACCAATAGCCAAAATCTCCCAGATGTAACTAGTAGCTAATGAAGAGAAGAGCTTTCCAAACTTGCCCTTTTGCTTGCCTACCGCGTCCTCCTTTTTCTTTTTGTACTCAGGATCACTATCTAACTCTTTTTTGGTGCCTTCCCAATCGAAGTCATCCCCGCCTGCACCAGCACCCGCCGCTTTATCCATGAGACCAAAACCAAGCTCTACCATTATAAAAGAACCAACAGCCGCTACTGGCCCCGCATAAGGAATCCTCTGGAGTAGTTTTCCTGATCCTTTCTTGATAACTGCTCTTTGGACTCCATAGCCGACCCCTTCCACGGTTTCTTTCGCGACCTTCTTGCCAACTGTTTTCGCGGCCTTCTTGCCAACTTTTTCTGCGCCCTCCTTGCCAACTTTTTCTGCCACCTCCTTGCCAGCCTTTCCTCCTGCCGCCCCAGCAGTCGCCGCTGCCCCATGTTTAACGGCTCCGCCTGGCTTACCTGCAAGTCCTCCCTGGCGAATGGAACGGCCAACCCACTTACCAATATGATAAGCTAGTCCCATCCAGCCTTTGCTTTGTACAAAGTTGGACAACTTGTTGAACTTACGTTTAAACTCCGCGCGCCATTTCTTGGCCTTATTATAAGTTCCCTTAAAAAACTTGTAAGCATCCCTAAAGGTCCTATAAATTAGAAAGGCCTGGGATATCAGCCCCGCTAGACCAAGCTTCATTGCTAATTCCGTGTTGGCCACCCATCCTGCTACTCGCTCATGCAATTTTTCAAAGGCAACACCAATTATCGGAATATTCTCTAAGGGGGCCATCCAGCCGCCACCCAAGAAGCGGCCCACGTTGGCAGCTCCCTGCTTAATCTTGTCGAACATCTCCATGTTTTCTACTTCGATGCGTTTGGCTAACTTGGCGTATTCTTCGGGTGTGCCGTCACGTAAAATCTGGTTTAGCTGATGTGCTTGTTCTATAGTTGTACCATATTCCCGCTGTAGAATTAGCGCGCCATTTTCAGTAGTGGTGGCAATTTCTTTCCAATGTTCATATACTGCTTTGCTACCTTGTTCCAACCCACCAATAGCCTCCATCATCCGCCTAGCGGTAACATATTGCGTTTCAGTACCCGTCTTAAAGTCATCGATAATATCACCAACTCGCTGGGCAACTTCGGGAGGCAGTTTACTTAATAAGTGTTCCATTTCTTCGGGGGAAGCCCCCAAATATTGCTCAACTAAACTACGGCCGACAGGAGCCTCTACCCACTCGGGAGGCTGACTGATCATCTTGGCGATGGCTTGCGATAAAGCCAGCGTCTCAGTATATGTTAGATTAAGATTAACAGCGCGATCTTTCACCATAGCAATATAACCGGCGAGATTACCCATATCCGTGGAGAAACGATTGGAGTTTTGTGAAGCCTCCAACATAATCTTGGTAAAGTCTTCGGCCCAAATTGTGCCGTCCTCACCGGCACGATTCATGTACTGTAGCCAAATACCTGTCTGGCGTAACTGGGAAGAGGCTTCTTCCGCAGACATTCCAAACTTCCACATTAAATCGGCTTGCTGCTGCACCACTACAGAGGAATCCGTACGCAGAACCGTCGATAAGACCAACGCCTCTTCCGTCATACGCTTGGTAGCTTGCATTCCCTCTTTTGTAGTTAGATTAAGACGTATCTGCTGCGTTGCGATGGCTTGTGTTACTTGATGCACTTCTTCGGCACTCTTGCCGTAACGTACACCAATCTGAGCACCATGCACTAATAGCTTATTGTAAGCATGTGCTTGCTTAATAGCTATGCTAAACGCTTGCGTCGTCGTAGTGGGAATACGTCCAGTAGCCGCCATCCATTGATCGGTGCCCTCGGACGCCGCCCGAAGAAAGCCCTGATAGCCACGTAGGAGTAATGCTCCCGCTGCCAAGTCACCACGTAGCTGCTTAAACTTCTCGCTAGCTAGACTAAGGCCTTTGGCTAACTGCTGCGCTCCCTTGGTTAAAAGGGTGAAAGATGTGGCAACAGCGGAGAGTCCTATAAATAAATCACCAGCCTTGTCAATTACTCCTGCTGTAGAAGCTTCCAGCGTACCCATATCCGCGGCAGCTGCTCTAGCTTGGGCAAACGCCATCGCGCGCTTAACTGGTCCACGGGCCATTTACTTATCCTTATTCTTTTCGTAACCTATAAATTGATCAGCTGGCGTTTCTTTGATTTGGGGTCGCGCCTGTCCTAATGCTCCTACCATCTGCAGGAATTCTTCTTTGGACATGCGCTCATCCATTTCAATAATCTGTTCGCCCTCTTTCGCTTTATAGGTTCCGCCACCAATAACACTAGAACGACTGAGCTTCTTCTTAATATGCTCCAAGATATCGGGATTAAGGGCAACGACTAGGGGAATTCGCATCGATTCAATAGGGCCGGGACTTGCATCATCACCCTCGAAGTCTTCCGCTTTCCAGAAAGTACCCAATATACGCTCAATAAACTCGGTTCCCTCACGATCAATTTTCTTGAGCCAATAATACATGTACAACCACTGCAGGGGAGTCATTTCCTGCACGGAGGGATCCGTAGGAAGTCTACCGGTTTTAGCTAAGACATAGCCACGAATAGATAGTTCAAAATCGTCTTCCGTGGCTTTTAAGGCAAAGGGAGCGCGTCTCCCTCGGATGACTCGTTCTCAAACATAGCATGACCGCAACGAGTACAGAATGGTGGTTGCTTTTTGTCACCCTTTGAAACAGGCACGGCTACGAACTCGAAACGGCAATCCTCATTACTACAGATCCAGGCAGTCATATCTCCTACGGAGGAAGTTACTCCCGCCTTGGGATCAATCTTTTCGGTGTAAGCGTTATACAACTGCATTGCCACATCGGGCAAGAGCTCATCCCGCATTAAGATCCACAATTTTTCCATAGCCTGTGAGCGAATGATTCGCGGTGGCCAGTTAGGATCCTGTAGGGGAAGTAACCTTGACGGAATAGCAATATCGACAATTTCGTACAGAGGAACGCTATCGATTGCAGCTACGGATGCTATACCCATAGCCTTCTGCATGACTATCATACCTTCGTATTGGTTACGACTGCCTGACGTGAATCCCAAGCCTGCCGCCCACTCCTGGCCTTCACTATCAATAGAACGAATAGTCCAACTATGCCCACCAATTTCAACGTTGGAAGTCTCCACCCGACGAACACCCAAGTCGCGGCGTAGTGCCTGCAAAATAGGATGAGTTTTCGCTTTCTGCTGGGATCTATCTTGTGCCGCTTGCTGGGCCTGCTGCGCGGCAGCTACAACCTCGGGAGGAACTGCGGAGGCAGAGGCTACCATCGAGGGTGAAGCTTCAGCCGCCATTTGTGCGGCCATCTCAGGAGAAATTTCTCTGATCGGCTGGTTAAGGGGAACTGCGGAGGCAGGCAAGCCCCGGGCAGGATCATTAAGGTCTATAGGATTCCGTGGCATGTAATATTCCTAAGGTATTATTCTTTTTCCAGCAAACTAAACATTTCGTTCAAGTATTGCTGGGGATTATCCCCGACAGTAATATCTTTAGTGTTATCTTCCGCCAAGCATTCTGCTACGCGGTGACTGGCAAAGTCCCATTCGCTAACATACATCTCACGTGCTTTGTCTCCCTGCACCAACTGATGTGGTAACAATAGAGCGTAGAAGTGCCGGCCCTTATTTTTGATAGGTCCATGTGGCACTAACTTTTTAGGCAGACGAATAACATCTCCACCCGTACGCTGCGAATGTTTACGTAGTAAATCGTATGTTTGACCGAATAGGCGCTGACGCCCTGCGGGGTTCGCAATAAGCGCCTGATGAATACCAACCAACTTAGCATTCTTGATGACAGGGTAATACATGATATGATCTAGCTCAAAGCCGTAATGCTTTTCCAAAAACGCCCAAGCTAGATCACTAATAAATGAACGACCCATTAGCACTGGCAAGGTCACCACACCAGCAAACTCATTACGCTTCAGTAATCGTAGCTGGACTTTACCTAGCTCGCGAGACTTACCAATCTCATCGCGTACCCATTCAGAGCGACGCTTCTCGGCTTCACTCTCTTCGGGGTCTAGGCCAAAGAGTTTGTCGGCTGCATCCGAAAGCTGATCTCGCCAGGTTTTAGGCCCTTCCTCTTTGCTATTGGCTGACACTTGCGTCCGCAAAACTTGTAAGCGAGTCTTAGCCTTAGAAATCTGGTCGAACCAAATGCCTACGCGCTGGGGATTCTGCAACTCCCGTGGAGCCTGGTGATACATATTCAATAATAGTTCTACTACGCCACCAAATATCAAACCAGCTTCGTGTGAACTATTATCTAATTCTTTGAATGTATCAAAAGCTTCTTGGATGTCCGAAGTTGCCGCAAAAATCTTCTGCTGCACTGACAAGGATTGAGGGTTATCCCGCTCTTGCAGGACGGCCGCTAATTTTGTAATAGCGCTATCTAATTGTTTCTGGCAGGTCATAGCAGCCTCCTAAACCCATAGGATTTCAAGTATCCTTTACAGGTATTCCTTTGAATACCTTATGTTAGGAGGCTACAGTCGTCTAAATCGAATAAGTCAGCTGTCTGGAGATGTAAGCCATGGTAGCATTACAGCGGAACACACCATCACCGTCGGCGGTTTGGGCGTCTTCGTTACGTTCCTGGAACCAGCAGCCGTAATATGTCCAAATCTGATAAGTGATAGCACCCTTACAGAGAATCTCATTAGCATTGAAGGGTGCTGTCTGATCCATTAGATCTTCAAACTGTGCATTGGCGATACCCAGAGCTAACTCTAGCTCATTCTTCCAGACTTCCACTCTAGTTAGAGCAATGGTGAAGCCCGAGGACTTGCCAGGTACGTAATCTACTGGACGGCCCCAGGTTGCAGCATTGAGCTCGTAGATATGGTTGCCTTCTCGGGAATATGCTGTAGGCTGCCAGCTTGTAATACGGCCAATAATACGGTTATTGACCGCAATCGTAGTGCCGTGGTACGTCTTGGTAGTTATACCATCTTCGGCATATGTTAACGGCCGTACATTCTTTGTGTATGCCGTTTGTGCATCATAACCAGCCATATTGTCAGCCTCCTAGTATGAAATACTGTTATTTCTAATACGTCTAATACTTTAAAGTATCAGCCTATTAATTGGCTGGAAATGCTTCTAGACAAAAGACGGCATAATACTGTATCCTGGGGTTAAGTTAGATAGCCCCGAAGTCATTTGAGTCAACACTATAGAGTCCATAGAGCCGTTTGATGGGATAACGGATCCAATAGGCGTAGTTAAAGTGATACAATGTTGGGGTTGTTGTATCCCTAAAGGCCACAACATCGGCTGTGGGATCAATTGCTCGAGTATTACCCTCAGCGTCCTGATACGAAGCAATCTTACCCTGGTTCAACAAGCCAGTCAACAGCTGAATCACGTAACTAGAAACGGTAGCCACGCCCGCTTCTGCACTCGGAGGTACCATAGCAATTAGGGCCGAATCCATCTGCGTCCGAATGTACTTCGTAACGTATTGCTTCTGGGTCATTGCCGAAATTTCATTGAAATCCGGAGCGAAGAAGTCTACGGTTGTGCTCTCCTCGAAGCGGAAAATACTTGTTCCCAGATCAGCCAGGTAAAGGATACCAGCATCACCAAGTAGAATATTCTGAGCTTTCGTGAAAGTCTCAATAGCATCGAAACCAGCAAGTGTTTTACGCAAGATCGTGTCGGCCGGATCAGCCAAGCCAGCCACTAGGGCGGCCGTTGCACCGGCTACGAACGATCCATCATAGGTAACATCTGTCGTGGTATTGTCCGGTAGCGTGATCTCAAGATCACATTCCGTCGGAGCTACTAGAATACGTGTACCATGCGCTGGACTATTACCGAAGACTTGCAAAGAATTCTTCGCATAATATACCAAAGTGTCTACTGTACTAGCCGTGCCAACAGGAGTTCCCGTGGGGCAACCGTACCAACCGAGACGTTCCTTCTTCTCGAAAGGATCATTCATGTGATCCACCGAAGTCATTGCATCGCCCAAGGTCGTCCAATTCGAGAGAACAATCAAGTCCGAAATCTGGTCGGACGTTTCGCTAGCCGTGATTGCTCTACGGAAATCTACATCGTTATAAACTTCATCTTGATCCAGATCGTTAACCTGTACGGTGTAGATTGCGGGAGGATCGTTCGCAAAGGCCAGCTCTGCCATATTGTACAAATGGTTATCTGCAGAGTTCGGCGCCAATAGGATACGTGCTTCATCAATGGTTAGCGACAATTGTGGATCATCGTAAAGCGTTGCATCCCGCAGGAAGTAACCACTGAAGTAGTAGAGTTCTCCGGGAGAGGGTTCCTGCCCACGATGCCGATAAGTTACTGTGACGTCATCGCCGGGGTCAGTAGCGAACCAGATGTAATTAGTGGGAGTGCCCCCATCTAGTAATTGCGTATATGCTACGGGAGTACCTAGGCTATCTACTACGGACATGATCTTGCCCGTCGCTGCGGAGGGAGCATATCGTAGAATCAAATAGAAGGTATTGGCCGTACCTGTAACTGTACCGATGATATCATGAATAATGTCACCTGCTGCCGTGGTCTCCGCAGCCTCCGTCTCCAAAGACCAATCAATGACATCGTTGTTGGTTAAGGAGAAGGTGAATGAATCCGTTGCGACATAAGGTACGAAGTCAGTTCCAGTAGTACGTAGATTACGGGTTGCCAGGAAAACGCTATCCGGTAGTTCGTCCGGTACGGTATCCGCCGCCGTCCAAACTCCGAAACGACCCTCTAGGGTATCCGTAGAGAAGAACCAGTCAACATCTGCTACCGTAGGTGTTCCGGTAGGTATTGCGGTGTAGGCCCTATCATCAAGAGCGGTGTGCCATAATAGAGGAGCATTCACCTCGAACGTAAAGTAATTTCCGATGACAGCATCGATTGCTGAAGCGGTCATGGTGACAACTACACCATGATCAAGCGCCACATTGGTGGCAGTGGATATGAGCAGGGCCGCGGTCACATTTGTAGCAGCACCATCATCGCCCACGGCATACCAACTCCAAGTGGAACTAGCACCACCAGCTACTGCATGACAAACTACGTAGTATCGACGATTATACGTTCCCGTAAAATCACTGGTTGTCGCATGGGTAGGGACAACATTAGGAGACACGGAAGTGATCGCACCCAAACTAGCAAATTGATTAGTATTGCTGTAGCGATCATCTACTTCTAATCGACCGGGACCATAAAGGGTTAGGGTTAGGTCGTCGGTTACGATGTAGGCGGCTGTTCCCACAGCACCTTGGAATGTCCTTAACACAATTCCCTGGGTGGCAGGATTTGCAATGGGATAAAACGCAGCAGGAGACCCTGTGCCTGCGGCTAAGGTATCCGTCGCAGCTCCCGTGAAGGTCAGAATATTACCTACTACAGCTACTGCATCTGATATTGTATTTATTGGACTACGCGG
>Ga0114918_10006213_pt1 | contig 10135 bp, 7 predicted proteins | sample LantaG_FD_87015 | JGI IMG/M metagenome (GOLD analysis project Ga0114918, IMG submission 87015) | Deep subsurface microbial communities from Baltic Sea to uncover new lineages of life (NeLLi) - Landsort_02402 metaG | ecosystem: Environmental > Aquatic > Marine > Oceanic > Sediment | place: Baltic...
GTTAGAAGAGGAAATATCAATAACCGTTTCGGGCCAGGCAGGGGCGCCAGCACCCCTTACGCGCGAGCGCGGCGAGTCTGCAGCCCGCTTTAGAGCCCGACAGGCGGCAGCCAGAAGAGCCGCCCAGCCCAGACCCACAGGAGCCAGGGCCCCGGAGGCCAAACCCACCGTGTTTCTCGATTTCGACGAAAGAACAAATCGCGTTCTAATGATAGGTTTTGAAGCAGAATTGAATCTGGTCGAGCAGTTGATAGATAGTCTTGACGTGGAACAGCAGGACCTGCGCACTCTGCGATATATTGAAATCCAGCATGTTGATGCCGAGGAGGTTAAGATAAAGCTGTCAGAGCTTGGTATAATTGGCGGTGCTGCGACAACCAGGAGGGCGCCTGCCGGCGGAGCACCCGGACCGGCCAAACCCGGCGTCAGGGCTGCTGCGGGTGCAACGGCCGGCGGGACAGAAGAAGCCCTTGTAGAAGAGCCGCAAGTGATAATAATTGAATCGACCAATGCGCTTTTGATTAATGCCACGGACGAGCAGCATGTCCAGATTGCCACGATTATCGCCTATGTGGACAGGGAAGCAGAAATAGCCTCCATTCCCTACGTCATTTACCCGCTCGAAAACCAGGACCCTGAAGAGCTCTCCGGCGTGCTAAATCAGCTTGTTAAAGAAACCGTCGAAGGAAAAGACGCCAAGGGCGATAAGATTGAAAGAACAACAAAGAGGATAGAGGAGGACGTCATCATTATCTCCGACCCGAAGACTTATTCGCTCATAGTCTATGCCAGCAAAAAGAACCAGCAGTGGATTGGTTCTCTTATTAAGCAGCTCGATGAGTACCGTCCACAGGTTTTACTTGATGTTATGCTGGTCGAAGTCACAAAAAACGATGAGTTCAATTTTGACCTGAATATCATTTCCAGCTTTCCGGATTTGGTTAGTACTTCCGGCTTGATAGGTAATATCGCAGGAGAGGGGGTAGATGCCATAACGAGCTCTGGGATTATGAACAAGCTTAGCGGGGGGACGGACCGATTCATAGACTTTCAATCTGATAAGGGCTCAGGTACGGGCTTTTATGGCGACAAGCACATCAACGTGCTTTTGACGGCTATGCAGAAGAAGGATTATGGAAGAGTTCTTGCAAGGCCAAAGCTGCTTGTTAACGACAATGAAGCAGGAATGATTAAGTCGCTGGAGACTATTCACATTACCAGAGAAAGAATCACCTATCGAAAAGGTACACCTACTGGAGGTGCAGTAGAGGATATACCCATTACAGACGTTGAGTTTCTACCCTACGAGGCGGGTATTCAACTGGACATTACACCTCATATAAGTAAAGGTGACCAGCTTCGACTTACAATCACGATGACGCGTAAGGATTTTCGCCTGACGGGAGATACTTCAGCCTTGGCCAAACCGCCTGATATTGTAACCAGCGACATTACCACAGTTGTAACCGTTCCAGACGGCAAGACTATAATACTCGGGGGCCTGGAGAGACTCAGTCAGAGCAAAGGCGGAACAAAAGTACCCATCCTCGGCGATATTCCCGTTCTTGGAGGATTGTTTAGAGGTACAGCTAATGCGGACAAGCAAAGCAGGCTTTATGTCTTTGTCAAGGCCCATATCTTAAGGCCGGGCGAAAAACTTGAGGGCCTGTCCGATATAGAAGTGGTATCAGCAAAGAACCGGGCTACGTTCGAGAGATACGAAAGAGAGATGCAGAAGTACGAGGACTGGCCGGGCATAAAACCGAAACCTATGGACCCATTGCAGATTTTGGAAGCTGACTGAAAAGCATAAAGCGTAAAACTAAAAACGCAAAACCAAAACTTAAAATTCAAAATTAAAGAGAAGCCGGACCCCAAACACAATAAAGGGCGTTTGGGGGTCCATTTTGATAGTTGCATTTTGATGTTTGTATTCTTAAGCTGTGGGGTGAACGTTAGTTAAAGTTCCATTATATGAAAGATTTATTGATACAAACTGCCAAGCGGACCGGCCTGGTTGACGTTGAGCAACTGGTGAAATTCCTTGAAAGCGACGAAAGCGGAGAACGGCTCGATGAGGCCCTGCTTCGCTGTCCGTACTTTACAGAAGAGGCGGTATTGAAGCTCTTTGCCGCTGCGCTCGGCCAGGAGTTTATTCCGGAGATACCTGCCAAGGCGGTGCCTCCGGAATTTATCGAAGCTGTCCCTGCAACCTACGCTCAACACCATTATCTTATCGGCGCGAAGCTCCAAGACGGTGACAGTGAGGGTTCGCAAACGCAGGATGGTGCGTCCGGGAGCTCTGAACTTACTGTAATTTTGTCCAAGCCGCTGGACACAAATATACTCGATAATATCTCAAAGATGACCGGCTTGCCCGTCAGGCCGGCAATATCGACCCGCACGGCTATTACCGCAGCAATAGATGTGGCCTACGAGCAGAGGACAACGGTCATCGAGGATGTAGCCGAGGAGCTTGATTCGCAAAACCTCGACCAGCTCGTTGATGAGGTGGCCTCTTCGGATGACCTGCTCGACGTGGTGAATCGCCCGCCGGTTATCAGATTGGTCAATGATATTCTTTTCCGTGCTCTGCAGCTGCGGGCCAGCGATATTCACGTTCATCCTTACGAGGCAAAGATTCAGATTCGCTATCGGGTTGATGGTATTTTGTATGATGTTTTGAGTCTGAACAGGAATGTTCTTCCGCTGATTATCTCTCGTATCAAGGTTATGGCGGGTATGGACATAGCCGAGCGCCGGCTTCCTCAGGACGGCAGATGCAGTGTTAGGCTGGGCCAGCGCGAAGTCGATTTGCGTATCAGCACGGTGCCGACCAGCTTCGGCGAGCGAAGCGTTCTGCGACTGCTGGATAAAAGCACCGGCCTGTTCGGATTGGACGAGCTGGGGCTGTGGGAGGAAGATTTGAAGAGGTTCGATGCCCTGCTGAACCGCTCTCACGGGGTTATTTTCGTAACAGGCCCGACGGGCAGCGGAAAAAGCACCACCCTTTACGCCTCTCTTAACAGGATTAACTCAGCCGAGAAAAACGTTATGACCATAGAAGACCCGATTGAGTATCAGCTTGAAGGGATAAGCCAGATGCAGGTCGCTTCAAAGAAAGGCGTGACATTTGTAAACGCCCTGCGACACGTTCTGCGGCAGGACCCGGACGTTATAATGGTTGGCGAAGTTCGGGACATCGAGACGGCCCGTATGGTGATACAATCTTCTCTGACGGGTCATTTGGTTTTCAGTACGGTGCACACAAATGACTCAGCGGGGACGGTAACGCGACTTCTGGATTTGGGTGTTGAGCCGTATTTGGTAAGCTCGTCATTGATTGCCGTAATGGCGCAAAGGTTGGTGCGCAAGGTCTGCCCGCACTGCAGGCAGGAGTATGAGCCTAAGCCTCACGAATTAAGGGAGCTTGGCCTGATGTCGGCGGATGCTCAGATTTCCGACTCTGTTAAAAACGGCGGGAAGTTTTTTGTCGGGGCAGGCTGTGATAAATGCTTTGATACCGGCTACCGTGGTCGAACGGGTATCTATGAACTAATGATGATTAGTGAAGAGGTTCGGGAGCTGATATACAAAAGGGAAAGCGCCGGTGTGGTAAAGAAGGCGGCCCTTAACGCAGGACTGCAAACCCTGCGAATGGATGCTATCAGAAAGGTTCTGGCAGGGATAACGACTATCTCTGAAGTGCTGAGAGTGACACAGGCGGACGTAATGTAAGGGCAGGTGCTTATGCCAAGATACCATTATACAGCGATAGCAACAAACGGTAAGAAAGTGAAAGGCGCGATTGCAGCAGAGAACCCGTACGCCGCGCGAAAACAGCTCAGAGTCCGAAGTATTCACCCTATGTCGATTGCAGAGGTCAGCTCCCGAGATGCAAGCAAAGCCGTATTGTTTTCGGTTTTCGGCAAAGGCAGCAAGACACAGATAATCGATTTTACCAAACAAATGGCTACGCTGCTTAATTCGGGAATTAAACTGACCGAAGCACTTTCGGTCCTTACTTTGCAGATGTCCGATGTGCGACTCAAAAACGCCCTTGCCGACATTCGCGACCGCGTCGTCACCGGCGAATCACTTACGGATGCCTTAAACGATTACAGCGATTATTTTGATGTTATATATGTAAGTATGGTGCGTGTAGGTGAGGTTACCGGCTCTTTGGGAAACAGTTTTTCGACCATTGCCAATTTTATGGAAAAGCGGCGGCGGGTCGAATCGAAGGTGATAACGGCGATGATATATCCGATCGTGCTAATTTTATTTTGTCTCGCAGCTATTATGATTCTGACGACTGCGGTCATTCCGAAAATAGCTGTCCAGATTGAGAGGACAGGCCAGGAATTGCCGTGGATTACCAAACAGTTGATGAATGTAGGCAATATGTTGGGCAGTTGGTGGCGGCTGTTGTTGTTTGCTTTGGTAGTGTTTGGAATTATCTGGGTTGTCAGGCGGTTTCTGAAGACCGAGCGTGGTGCGTATTTGCGTGACAAATTTTTGCTGTCGCTGCCGATATTCGGCCCCCTTATAAAACAGCGGGTTGTTGCGCGTTTTGCCTCCACTCTTTCGACACTTCTTAGTTCGGGGCTTGCTATGGCTGAATCTCTTCGTGTTGTGGCGGAGGTTACCGGCAACACCCTTATGAAAAGGGCCGTTGAGCAGGCACGCGAGAGAATTCTCGCCGGTGCCGACATTGCAACGCCGCTGAGAGACAGCGGTGTTATTGACCCTGCCATTGCTCATATGGTCGCTGTTGGGGAAAAGAGCGGCGAACTGGAGAAGATGCTTAAAGATATCAGCGAAAACCTTGAGGCCTCAACTGATGTAGTTATTGAGAGACTCAGCGCTGCAGTTGAGCCGCTTATTATAATTGTTATGGCTGCAATAGTTGGTATAATTGCTTATGCAACGATATTGCCGATTTTGAAAATTTCTGCGGGGCAATTGTAACTGATTAGTTTAGGAGTCTTAAAGGAAAAATGAAAAAGAGAGATATCAGAAAAGGTTTTACGATGGTCGAGCTTATGGCTGTACTTGTCATTCTTGGTCTGCTTATGGCCGTGGTCGTCCGTAATTTCGTGGGCACAACCGATAAAGCCCGAGTTACAACCACCAAGGCGAGCCTGAAGAGTCTTCATTTTGCGGTTAATCAATTCAAGATGGACATCGGGCGATTTCCCACTGAAGAAGAAGGACTTGAGGCCCTTCTTGAGCCGCCGCCCGATGTGATGAATTATCAGCCGGGCGGTTATCTGGAAACTACGGAAATACCCAAAGACGCCTGGGGCTGGGAGTTTGTCTATCAGCTTTGGCCGGAGAGCGGCAAGCCATTCGTAATCATCAGTTATGGTGCCGATGGCGAAGAGGGCGGTGACGGTTATGATACAGACTTGCACAGCACTGATGCCTACTGATGCGTGTATGCGTAAATACGCGAACGCAAAAATACACAAACGCACTGGTGCTTTGACTTGTTCGTCCATCTACTCGTCCGCTCATTCACGCACCCGCGCTTTTACGCTGACTGAGCTGATGATGGTGCTCATGATGATTTCGCTGTTTGTGCTTTTGGCGATGACGAATCTTTTCGGATTACTCAGAAAGAGCAGGTTCAGAGCACAAGTGCAGGAGTTCGTCTCGACAATGCAAATGGCTGCGAATGCCGCGGCCGAAAGCGATAGAAGATATGAAGTTATTATTGACCTGATAGAACAGAACTACGTGCTGCGCCAGATTACTTCGCCTGACCTAACGCAGGTTCTGGAAGAAGAGATTATCGTGAATAATGCCTTCGGCGATAGTTGCCGGGCAGATTACGTTTTGTTTGACGACGGGGACTATACCGACCCCGAGCATATGAGGGCAAGGTTCAGGGCGGGGCATTCAGGTTGGACGTACGGTGGGAAAATCGTCCTGCTTGATGAAGACGAGCAGCCGTATTCGGTTGTGGTGAACCGTATAAGCAGAGTTGTTACGTTGGAAAAGGGCGACGTTCAAGTTTTGGTGCCGAAAGCTAAAGAAGATGTACTGTTCTAAACAAATCCTGTTATCTGCTTTACAGCGTTCCCATTTTGGGACTTATCGCAAGGGTCCCGAACGCACTTTTTTGCGTTTGGCAGCCCGCAAAATGGGGTCTCTTCCTCGCTGTAAAGCTTTTAGCCTGATAGAAACTGTAGCTGCTTTGGCGATACTGACACTTATCAGTTTCAGCGTGTTGGTTGTTATAGACCGCTGTATGGCCTCGGCGGCGGATTCGGCGTTGCGTATGGAGGCCTTCAGGGTTGCACGCGAGAACATGGAAAAACTTCTTGCGTTGGATTCAGTCAAGGAAATGGTCGAGTATGGCAGCAGTGACAAAAACCCCGACATTCAATGGGAGACTGCTGTTGGGACGTTTTATGAACCGGTGACCTCGAGAATGTGGGTTAGAGCGGTTTGCTCGGCTGAGTATACCGACACAGCAGGCGAAGTTCAAACAATTGAATTAACGCACTGGCTGACCAGTTTGACAAAGCAGCAATTGATTGAAATTGTGAAGGAAAGGGAAAAAGAGCGGTTAGCCAAGCAGACGTTTGAAACAATAGAGGAAGCGGCTGAGCACCTCGGTGTCGATGTGGCGACCGTCCAGCAGTGGATTGATAACGGCATGCGCACGATGGCGGATGGCTCCATCCCCATCAGAGAACTTGAACTGTACGAAAGGACTGACGGCAATCCGACCATCCCGGACAGAATAGAGCAGGCAGCGGTTGATAGGGGCTTAGAAGAACCTAAGCCCGAACAAGGCGAGACAGGGACAGGGACAGACAGTGCGGAGTTGATAGCCGGATACACTATGGAAGAGCTTATGCAAATGCCTTTCGACCAGGTCTGGCAAATATTTCTTAACTGGGACGGATCTTGACGGTGTGCTAAATAGTATGAAAAACGCTTCTAACAATCCTATGGGCCCGCTGGGTTTTTCGCTTGCTGAAGTGCTCGCAGCGCTAACGATAGGGTCAATGGTCTTGGTTGTGGTGCTGAGTATTTACAGCCAGGTAGAAACCGCCGCCACTGCAATCACACGCAAGCTTGATGGCTCACAACTGCCGTTTGAGGTTCTGCAATGTATCGCCGAAGATGTAGACAGAATAGTTGAGGGCGGCGCGGATACGAGCGTCACTATTGAGAATAAATTTGAAAAAGGTTATCAAAGCGCTCGGCTGGTGATTCTAAGAACAATCTCCGACAGCAAAGGTAAAGCTCGGACATTTGAAGAAATCATTTGGCAAACCGCCTATGACTATGAAAATGACGCCAACGGCCTTGTTTTATACCGAAGCTACAGCGGGATGGGATTAGAAGACAAACTGCTCGATGAACAGAGACATAGCTGGGAGAAAGAGTATCCTTTTGTGCCGATTTGTGATGGCGTTACTTTTTTTAAGATTGAAGTCCGCAGAGGGGACTATGCCTTGGATGAATGGACGCCCGGTTCATTGCCTCCTGGTATTATAGCGACTATTTCTTTTGCCGAGCCTTTTGAGGCATTGGACGGTACTCTGGATGTGCTGGATGTGGAAAAAATCACACAAACCATAGCTGTTGATAGAACCAGAAAAATCGGATTCATGCTCGTAAAGAAAGAGTATGACAGCGAAGAAGAAGGCGAAGACAGCGAAGAAGAAGGCGAAGACAGCGAAGAAGAAGGCGAAGACAGCGAAGAAGAAGGTGAAGACAGCGAAGAGGTGGGTAAAGACGAAGAAGAAGTGAGTAAAGAGGACAAAGAAGAAGACAATGAGGAACGAAGGTCTAAATAGTAATTGCCGAAATCACTCAGGCATTGTGTTACTGGTGACATTAGTGCTATTGGTTGTGCTTTCGACACTGGGTTATACCTTAAGCAGTCGTCTTGCCGCCCAGCGTCACCGCGACCAGTATATCATAGATTACTGTAATGCCCGCTATGGTTGTGACTCAGCAGTGAAATATGCACTTGCCACATTGGAAGATATTACCCCTGAGCTGATTAGCCGGCCGAATGTGCCGGATTTTTCCGATTTGTTTATCCTTAGCGAGGAGGAATACCAGGAACTTCTGGCCGAGTTGGCTGACAAGGTCCAGCCCCCAGCGGCCGACAGAGACAGGAGTTTTAGTGATATCAATGATATTAACGATGTTAATGATATTAACGATGTTAGTGGTGTTACTGATTTTAGTGACTCTAATTCTCCAACGATACCCGGCCCGTACGGTCCGCCCTGGCCGTTTGTAACCAAGCCGACAGAGTTTCAAATCGGTTCTGCAACGGTTAGGATTGAAATTGAAGACGAAAATGCGAAATACCCCCTCGGTTGGGCGCTGCTGGACGATGAAGAGGTGCAGCGTGAAGTTATGGCGGGGTTCGAAACTTTCTGCGAGTGGATGGATGTCAACGAAGCGGACATAGATTCACTGAAAGAGCAGTTAGAGGAAATAGGTAAAATAAAACCGTTCAAGCTTGAATTTGAGAAAATAAAGAAAAAGAAGCTAATAAGAAAAGGGACAAAAAGCACTCGCAGCGGGAGAATGCGCGGGAGAAAAGCTCCCCGATTCAGGGATATTACTATATCGGCCTCCAAACAGATCGCCGACCAGGCGGCAACTTTTGCAAAACTCTTTCACTGCTCACTAATTGATACTGAGACCCTTGCCAGGCCGACGATAGTCAGTGAAAGCAGAGAAGAATCGGCTCTGAAATATATGGGAATGTGGGCTTCGAGAAAAGTTAATATAAATACCGCTCCCCGGCATGTATTAGAAGCTGCTTTTACTTTCGGCGGTGACGCTGACAGGATTGCCGAAGGAATCATTCAACGAAGACGCACACAACCTTTTACGAGTATAGCTGATTTGCAGGGAGCACTGTTCGGGTATTCTGATTCGATTAAGAAGTGCGAAAAGTACATCACAACAGCCAGTAATTTTTTCACAATTAGAGTAACTGCGGTGAGCGGAGTAGCGAAAACATCAGCGGTTATAGCGATAATGAAAGAGGGCAATAGAATGAAAAAAATTGCCCTGATTTCCGACTGAGGCTTTTAGGAGTTTGCTCGAAGTGGAAGGTCAGAACTACTTGGGAATTTACGTAAGCAAAGACAGTGCGACCGTGGTGTGCATTGGTTCGCAAGGCCGGGACAGAAACATCCTGGGCTGCTTTAGCGTTTCTGTGGAAAGTCAGGAAGAACGAAACCCACAAGTGTTGGCTCGTCTTATTGCCCAAGGCTGTGCCGAGAGAAAGTTCGAATTTTCAGACAGCGCGGTGGCGCTGGATTGCGCAATGTTTATGCAGCATAACGTCCATAGCGAGTTTAAGGATGCAAAACAAATTGCTGCAACCGTCAGGTTTGATACCGAGGAAGCTCTTTCTACGGACATAAGCGACGTTGCAATAGCTTTCAAAATAACTTCAAGTGACAAAACCGGCTCGGAGCTAACCGTCGTTACGGCACAGCGAAAGATATTGTCGGATGTTATTCTTTCTTTGCAAAGTAATAATATCGACCCGATATCCATAGAGCCGGACGTTTATTGTCTATCGAGGTTCATTTCGCAAAATGTGTTCTCGCCCGAAGATTTGCACTCCCTCTTTGGGATACTTTCCCGACGCAGCGGATATTTTCTTACCTTTGGGCAGTCACAAGAAGCGCCATCTGTGCGAACGTTCCTAATCAACCCGGCACAAGACAGAGGCGATTTGCTTGCAAGGGAGGTGCCGCTAACCATCGCCATGGCTGGAAGGAGCGAAGCGATAAATTGCGCTAAGATTTTTGACTCCAAGGAGTCTGTGAACTATCAGCAGCTTAGCGAAAGGCTTGGCATCGAGGCCAACGGCGTTGATTTGGTTGAGCCTGCTGCAGCCGATCCGGATATCTTGGCCGATTGTGCCGGGCCGGTTGACTTTGCAATCGCCTACGGTGCGGCTTTGGCTCATTCGGACAAGACACAAAGCGTAAATTTCCGCGATGATTTTATGCCATATCAGGGCAAAAAGGTCCGGCTGCAAAAGGCGATGAAGTTCTTGAGTATATCTGTGGGCGTTCTTATGCTTGCTCTCGGAATGTATGTTACATCACAATTATGGCTAACAAACAAA